>Ga0315282_10000633_pt1 | contig 69144 bp, 67 predicted proteins | sample YL17G07_20_MG_FD_203693 | JGI IMG/M metagenome (GOLD analysis project Ga0315282, IMG submission 203693) | Sediment microbial communities from Yellowstone Lake, YNP, Wyoming, USA - YL17G07_20 | ecosystem: Environmental > Aquatic > Freshwater > Lake > Sediment | place: USA: Wyoming | collected...
ACCAGGCCAATAGTGAAAACATTCCTGATGTTAATTCCTATTGAAATGAAGTCGGCAATACCTATATAAAGGAAGTAGGCTAGTAGGACATAGTCAAGCACCAGTATGACCATGTCCCATTCAGCCGGAGGAGTATACTGGAACGCTCCATGCCTCAGGAATAAAATGGATAATCCAATCAATATTATAGAGGTGAAAAGGATAAGAGTGGCTCTTGCTTTACTGTTTTTAAGTCCTAAGCAGATAAAACCAGCAAGAAAAGGAAATATGATGGCTATTGCCAGTATAATCCCTTCCATTAGCTCCTAAAACTAGAAAGAAAAAATCTCTTCCACTGCCAAATGGAAGAGATTTCTTCTACTCGGTATTTACAAAAACCATCGTCAGTAATTGTAACCGACTTGATGGGCGATGTCAATAGCTTGTGGCTAAAAGGGCTTCAAGTTATACCCAAGAGAACATGCCCTATAATGTCATACTTTTGTAACTTTTTTCCCCTTCCTTTTATGACTTCGTTATTGCCTTCTTGCTATTATGTTTACAAACATCTAAAGGTCTGGGAAGCAGGAGCTTATTTGGGATTTGTATTTAGCACCCGTTTTATGTTTAACTAATAGAACGGGTAGGGCGCTAGAGTCTTAGTCATAAGTATGCTGTTAAAGGAGGGCGGTTGTGATTGAGGTCATTGGAGAAACAGCGGGGGAAATCTGGCAGCTCCTCAATGCGGAGGGACCGTTAAGCCTCTCTGCTATAGTCGGTAAGATTAAGCGACCCCAGACCATAGTCTATATGGGGATTGGGTGGCTGGCTAGGGAGGATAAGCTAGAGTTCACCAAGACCAACCGCGGCACATCTGTCTCACTAAGGTAAGGTTTAGCAACAAAAGGAAGCAGTAGGGGGTGAGGGGGATGAGCATTACCCCGGATAACACCATGTTCATAGTTCTCTCCTTTGAAGGACATGATGTCTACTCCACGGTTGGAGGGCTTGGAGCCAGGGTCACTCATCTGACTAATACTCTGGCGGGGATGGGCTTCCAAGTTCATCACATCTTTATCGGTGACCCCAAATTGGAGGGCATAGAAGGCCGCAAGGAAGGAAAACTTGTTCTTCACCGATGGTGCCAGTGGATAAGTCAATATCATCCGTTTGGGGTCTATGACGGAGAGGAGGGTAAACTTTGCGACTTTACTCAGTCGGCTCCTCCGTTTGTAGTCCACGAGCTTGCCATACCTGCCATTTGTCAGGGAAAGCTGGTGGTCGTCATGGGGGAAGAATGGCAGACCGCTGAAGCAGTGTGCCGCATAAGCGAGCTTCTGTCTGGCGCCGGTCTTCAGGGCATGGCAGTGATATTCTGGAATGCAAACAATACCTATAGCTTTAAGCGAATAGACTGGGGACGCCTCGCCACTGCGGCAACAATTACCACGGTGAGCAGGTATATGAAGCAGATTATGCTCAAAATGGGAGTAAACCCCTTGGTTATCCCCAACGGGATACCAAAGGCGGTCATAAGTGAGGTGAATGAGGGGGATGTTTCCACGCTTAGGGAGCTGGTACATGCCGACCTCATATTGACTAAGGTAGCAAGGTGGCATCCAGACAAGGGATGGAAAACGGTAATTCAGGTCATGGACAGCCTGAGGAAATCGGGAAGAAGACCTGTTCTCTTAGCCCGAGGCAGCACTGACCCATATGGTCAAAGGATTGCCCTGCAGGCTTGGGCGCTTGGCTTAAAGATGAAGTCTCTCCACCTACGGGGAGACCCCGAAGAGCATTACCGGCGAGCTGCGCTTGAGAGGGAGTTTTCCCCTTATTTCAAAGCCATCTCTCGGGTTGGTTCAGGGGATATCCTCAACCTTCGGTTCCCCATCCCCCTCTCCTTCCTACAGGTGCTCTATCAAGCCAGCGATGTGGTGCTAGCTAACAGTATCCATGAGCCGTTCGGGCTGGTAGGTTTAGAGGCTATGGCGGCAGGGGCAGTGGTATTTTGCGGCTCCTCGGGAGAAGATTATGCCACCCATATGTATAATGCCATTGTCTTAGACACTTCCAGTGCCGAGGAAATTGAGTTTTACATAAGTTATCTCCATACTCACCCCGAGATAAGGAAAACAATTGTCACAGCGGCAAGAAGGACAGCGGAGCAATATACCTGGGAAGAAGTAGTGGAGACACTACTATGCAAGCTTGAATATCAGGCACGGCTTCAGGGGGTGAGCCTACCTTCAGAGCCTGAAGGGAGTGCGACTGAGCAAGACATCATACTAAATTCCCAATTCACCCCACCCCCTACTGAAGCCGCCCGGTATTCGCTCCTGAACGTGGGCAGCAAATGAAGAAAACTAAAGAGGCTGGGAAATGAGCCCTCCCTCTAGCATCCGGCTTCTCCACCAATTGGCTCATCTCTACAGCGTGCAGACAGTTTATTACGATGTATACCACCATAGACGCCAAGCCTCAGTAGAAGCCCTGCTGGCAGCACTCCAGTCGTTGGGAGCCCCGGTGGTGACCCTTCAAGATGTTCCTTCGGCGTGGCGGGAACAACAGAAGGCACGTTGGCAACGACCCTTGGAACCCGTGGCTATAGCTTGGGATGGTAAACTACCGATAATACAAGTTCGGCTCCCCGCAACTGCTGCTGAAGCCACCTTAATCGGTCGCCTGACCCTGGAGACTGGTGAGCAAGAGAGATGTGAATGGCATGGAGCCGACCTGCCCACTCTTGAGACAGCAGAGGTGGAGGGTACACGCTATGTAGTCAAATGGCTTCCTTTGTCAGGTGGGCTACCCTGGGGCTATCATCAGCTCACCCTAGAGTTGCCGAAGAGACGTGAGGAGGCTCTCATCATTTCGGCGCCTATTAAGACCTACATCCCTCCAGAAAAGCGGGGCTGGGGGGTCTTCCTCCCCCTCTATGCTCTGCACACGCAGCAAAGTTGGGGAAGTGGCGACCTCTCAGAATTGGAGTTGCTGATATCATGGGTGGCGGGAATGGGAGCGCAGGTGTTAGCTACTCTGCCACTGCTGCCAACCTTCTTAGACGAGACCTCTGACCCCAGCCCCTATCTCCCCGTGAGCCGCCTAATGTGGAACGAGTTTTATCTGGATATAAACAAGATTCCAGAACTGCAAAAGTGTCCTTCGGCACAAGCTCTTCTGGCATCCTCTTCATTCCAGGAGGAGATTGAGTTCCTGCGAAAGTCACCTCTGGTAGACTATCGCCGTCAGATGGCGCTAAAGCGCCAAGTCTTGGAAGAGCTGTGCCGATGCTTATTTGCTGAGCCATCGCGCCTTGATGCCCTTCGCCACTTTGCTGAAGACCATCCGATGGTTGAGAACTATGCTTGCTTCCGGGCTACCGGTGAAAAGCAGTGTATCTCGTGGCGGTCATGGTTGCAGCCGCTTCGGGATGGTGTCCTGAATGAAGGCGATTATGACGAAGAAAACAGGCGCTATCATTTATATGTGCAGTGGCTAGCCCATGGGCAGATTCAAATGCTTTCTGAAGAAGCCCGCAAGAAAGGGCTACGGCTTTACCTTGACCTGCCGCTGGGAGTTCATCCCGATGGCTATGACGTGTGGCGGGAGCGTAGCCTATTCGCTTTAGACATCTCAGTAGGCGCACCCCCCGACGCCGTCTTCACCAGGGGACAGAACTGGCAATTCCCACCACTGCATCCGGAAAAGATAAGGGAGCAGGGCTACCGTTATACTATCGCCTATCTACGCCACCACCTTAAGCATGGGGGAATCCTTCGTATTGACCACGTGATGGGTCTACATCGGCTCTTCTGGATTCCAAACGGACTGGATGCCAGCCAGGGTATTTACGTTCGCTACCACGCTGAGGAACTCTACGCTATCTTGGCTCTTGAGTCCCATCGTCATCAGGCTATTTTGGTCGGTGAAGACCTGGGCACAGTCCCCCCTGAGGTGAGACCGGCAATGTCCCGGCATGGGCTCCATCGGATGTATGTGTTGCAATACGAAGTTGCCACCAATCAGCGGAGGGCACTTCGCCCTGTTCCTCCCAACTCCGTGGCTAGCCTAAATACACACGATATGCCTCCCTTCGCTGCATTCTGGGAGGGTCGGGACATTAAAGAACTAGAGGGTATGGGACTTTTGGACAAAGCAGGAGCCCAAAGCAAGACAAGAGCCTACCAAGCTATGAAAGAAGGCTTGGTAATCTTTTTGCACGACAGAGGCTGGATTAAGGAACCTGTGGTGGATACCAGCGCTATTCTTAAGGCATGCTTATCATTCCTGAGTGCCAGCCAAGCTCGGATGCTTCTGGTTAATCTAGAAGACCTGTGGCTGGAGACACAGCCCCAGAACGTACCCAGCACCACAAAGGAATACCCTAACTGGCGGCGCAAGGCGCGCTACAGCCTTGAGGCGTTTTGCCAAATGCCCCAGGTAATTGATATACTACGGATAATAGACCATCTTTGTAAGCAAGGCACTGTTGATGGCAGGGGAAAAAGAGACCAATAAGCCAAGGCAAAAGCCCCCAGTGTTATCCGAGGTAACTCTCATAACCGAAGATGACCTCTACCTTTTCAACGAAGGCTCTCACTTCCGTCTCTATGAGAAACTGGGAGCTCATCCGCTGACCGTTGGCGGGCAGCGAGGGACTTACTTCGCGGTGTGGGCACCCGATGCTGAGCAGGTGTTCGTCGTGGGTGACTTTAACCACTGGAATAAGACCAGCCACCCTTTGCGCTCTCGTGGGCAGTCAGGAATTTGGGAAGGGTTTATTCCAGGTGTAGGTAAAGGTGTCATTTACAAGTACCACATTACCTCTCGCCACATGGGTTATAAAGTTGATAAGGCTGACCCATTCGCTTATTACCACGAAACACCGCCCAAAACTGCCTCCATCGTCTGGGATTTAGATTATATCTGGGGAGACCAGGAGTGGATGGAAAAGCGGCGCCGGCACAACGCCCTGGATGCCCCTATCGCCATCTATGAGGTGCACCTGGGCTCGTGGAGGCAGGTGCCCGAAGAAGATAACCGTCCCCTTACCTACCGGGAGATGGCACCTCGGCTCGCCGAATACGTAAGCGGGATGGGATTTACCCATGTAGAGTTTCTCCCAGTAATGGAGCACCCCTTCTATGGTTCCTGGGGCTATCAGAGCACGGGGTATTTCGCACCCACAAGTCGCTACGGCACACCGCAGGACTTTATGTACTTGGTTGACTACCTGCACCAGCACGGCATCGGTGTAATCCTAGACTGGGTGCCCTCCCACTTCCCCACCGATGAGCACGGACTTGCCTTCTTTGACGGCACCCACCTTTACGAGCACGCTGACACAAGGAAAGGCTTCCATCCTGACTGGAACAGTTACATCTTCAATTACGGACGGAATGAGGTACGGAACTTTCTCATCAGTAGCGCCCTTTTCTGGTTAGACAAGTATCATGTAGATGGACTCCGCGTGGATGCGGTCGCTTCCATGCTTTATCTGGACTACTCACGGAAGGAAGAGGAATGGATACCCAATAAATACGGAGGCAGGGAGAACCTTGAAGCTATTGCCTTCCTGCGCCGCTTCAACGAGGAGGTCTATAAAAACTATCCTGATGTGCAGACTATCGCTGAAGAGTCCACTGCCTGGCCCATGGTCTCCCGACCAACCTATGTAGGTGGCTTGGGCTTCGGCATAAAATGGGACATGGGCTGGATGCATGATACGCTGCAGTACATCTCCCAAGACCCCACCTACAGGAAATACCACCACAACAATTTGACCTTCCGTATGCTTTACGCCTTCTCCGAGAACTTCCTTCTGCCCCTTTCCCATGATGAGGTCGCTCATGGCAAGGGTTCACTACTGGGCAAGATGCCCGGCGATGACTGGCAGAAGTTTGCTAACCTGAGACTTCTTCTAGGATACATGTATGCCCAGCCCGGGAAAAAGCTCCTCTTCATGGGAGGAGAGTTTGGACAGTGGCAGGAATGGCACCACGACCAGAGCCTAGACTGGCACCTTACTAGTTACCAGCAGCACAGTCAGGTTCAGAGGTGGGTGGAGGATTTAAACCGACTCTACAGGAGTGAGCCAGCACTTTACGAGCTTGACTTTGAGCCGGCGGGTTTTGAATGGATTGATGTTAATGACTTTGAACAGAGCGTTATCAGCTTCATTCGCAAGGGGAAGTCAACAGACGATGTTTTCCTCGTTGTCGGCAACTTTACCCCGGTAACACGTTTCAACTATATGGTAGGTGCCCCGCGTGGTGGCTTCTGGAAAGAAATCATGAACAGTGACGCCCAAGAGTATGGCGGCAGTGGGCAGGGTAACCTGGGTGGGGTCGAGGCAGCAACAATCCCCTTCCATGGTCGCCCCTATTCCCTTAGCCTCACTTTACCACCCCTGGCAGTTGTGTTCTTCAAGAGCAAATCCTAGGGCTGAACGGCTGTCCGGTACATTCGCTCAGTATATTGTTTAACCATTCGCCGTGCCGAAAAGATAGGTACAATGGAACGAATCGCCTCCTTAACCAGACGAATCCAGCCCTGGGGCACGCCGCTTATATCCCGATTGTAGTAAAGGGGCACAACCTCCTCTTCCAGCAGGCGGTAGAATGCCTCAGCATCTCTGGCATCCTCCTCCTCTGGCCTAGATGTATCAGGGCTGTCCCCGATTGCCCAACCATTGCTGCCGTTGTACCCTTCGTACCACCAGCCATCGCGAACACTCAAATGGGGCACCCCATTTAGCGATGCCTTCATACCGCTGGTGCCACAGGCTTCCTGTAGGCGGCGGGGGGTATTTAGCCACACATCCACCCCCTGAGCCAGATAACGAGCCATATGCATATCATAGTCCTCAACAAAAACTATTCGCCCCTGAAATCCACGGTCAGTAGCCATAGTGTAAACCTGCTGTAGAAGGTGTTTTGATGGGAAGTCGGCAGGGTGAGATTTACCAGCAAATATAATCTGAACAGGATAAAATTCATTATTGATAATTCGCTTCAAACGTTCAGTGTCGCGAAAGATTAGTGCCGGACGCTTGTACTCGGTGAAGCGACGAACAAAGGCAATGGTTAATGCTTCAGGGTCAAGGAGTGCGCCCATTGCCATCAACTGTCCCCAAGGCACATCATCCTCCACCCACCGGCTCCGCATCCGCTCCCGGATAGCACCCACCAGCTTTCGCTTCAGCCGCTGATGAACTGCCCAGAGTTCATCGTCCGGGATATCCATCAACCGTTCCCACAATCTGCTATCATCGTGTTCCCTTATCCAGTCCTTCCCAAGATACCTTTCAAAGAGATAATATAGTTCCGGGGCAATCCATGAGGGCACGTGTATCCCATTGGTAACATAAGATATTGGCACCTTGTCTTCTGGAACTTCCGGCCAAAGCCCGTGCCACATCCTTCGGGTGACCTTGGCGTGAAGTTGGCTTACCGCGTTGCGCTGGTTAGCCAACTTCATGGCGAGTGCTGTCATATTAAAAGCTCGGGGTTCACCGCCAGCTTGCTGCCCAAGGTGAAGGAATATCTCCCGGTCAATACCAAGGGATTCCCAGTAATCCCTGAAATACCTCTCCACCAGCTCAACCGGGAAAACATCATGACCAGCCAGCACCGGGGTATGAGTAGTGAAAATTGTCGTTGCCTGTACCTTGCTCATGGCTTGGGCGAAAGTTGCTCCCCTTGCTACCTCTTCTCTGATGCGTTCCAGCATCATAAATGCAGTATGGTCCTCATTAACGTGCCAGACCACTGGGTTGATGCCTAGTGCTCGCAGAGCGCGCACCCCGCCGATTCCGAGCACGATTTCCTGCTGTATGCGTAGCTCTCGGTCAGCGATATAAAGCCGAGCTGACAGCTGCCGGTACTGCGTTGGGTTTTTCTCAAGATTGGTATCCAGCAAATAAATGTTGGTGCGACCCACCCGCACCTGCCACACCTCAATAGCCAAATTAACATCACCCAGCTCAACCTCAGCCACGGAGGTCTCACCAGTGGGGGAAAGGATGTGATTAATGGGCGCCGCTTCAAAATCAAGCTGGCGGTAAATCTCTTCCTGGCAACCATCTAAGGAAATATGCTGGTGGAAGTACCCCTGGGGGTACATAAATCCGACCGCGACCAGTGGCAGGCCTAGGTTGCTTGCCTCCTTACAGATGTCACCAGCCAGGATTCCCAATCCGCCAGCATAAATAGGAAGGGAGTTGTGTATGGCATACTCCATTGAAAAATAGGCGACAGGACCACCTAATAAGCTTGGATAGTTGGTGGCAAACCAAGTATTTGAAGTCGTCATCTCGGTATCAAAGTCTGACATTACGGAGTCATACAAAGCGAGAAAAGATGGGTCAGTGGCAGCTGCTTGCAATATATCCGGGCTGACCTCATGTAACTCCTTGACCGGGTTGTGACCGCTCTCTCTCCACAGTGGGTAATCCAGGGCACGAAACAATTTGCGTGCCTGGTCGTGCCAACTCCACCACAAGTTGTTTGCCACCTCATCGAGCCTTCCTATGCGTTCCGGTATCTTCTGGTTCGTCAAGGCGTATCCCCCTTTCCTCACTGAGATTATACCCTATTTCGGCAGAAAGAGGCTAACTTGGGAGAATTAAAGATAAATCGTTAAAGAAAAGAGCTCATATAGGAGAAAATCTCTTGACAAAGCGTGATATAATGTAAGTTGATATGTTTTGAGTCTAATTGACAGACACTTTACACACTTAGAGTAGGACAAGATTAGTTTGGGGTGGGTAATAAGGGGTTTGTTAAGGAGAGAGATAGTGTGTAATACAAAGGGCTCAAAGGCTGAATTTGGTACCTCGAGCCCTTATGTGTTTAAATATAGGGGCGAATAATGATTCTAATAATAGGGATTACCGGGGCATCAGGTGTTATATACGGCATTAGACTACTAGAAGTACTCTCAACTATGAAAGAGATTGAAACGCATCTGATCATTTCTGAGGCTGGAGAAACAAATATTAGCTATGAAACTAACTGGAAGATAGAGGATGTAAGAGCAATGGCAAGCTTCTCCTATGGGATTAACGATATTTCGGCTCGGATTGCCAGTGGCTCGTTTAAGACAGATGGTATGATTGTTGCTCCGTGCACAGTGAAGACAATGTCAGCGTTAGCCAATTCATATTCTGACACTTTACTAACCCGCGCTGCCGATGTGACGCTTAAGGAGAGAAGGAAACTGGTCCTATTGGTAAGGGAGACACCCTTCCACCTAGGTCACATAAGAAGTATGGAAAAACTGTCTGAAATGGGGGCTATCATTATGCCACCAGTGCCCGCATTCTATCACAGACCGAGAACAATTCAAGATATCATCGACCATACAATGGGCAAGGTACTAGATATCTTCAACATAAAGCATAATCTCTTTGAAAGATGGTCAGGTATTCCGAGTGAGGAGGACTCCTTCCTGCTAAAGGAATGAGCTGATGGATGAATATCATGCGACAAGAGGGGAAGGGAGGACAAAGGTCAGTCTGTTAGCTCACCACATGGGTAGTGACCCAATAGTATATTTCTACAATGAAAACGCTCATATTGGGGCGGTAGCTATAGGGGAATACGAGCATAAAAAAGAAAGGGCATCTACATCGGTGATTACTAGGCTAGGACATAAGGATGATGCCGTAGCCCGGAAAGCAGCTTACCTAATAAGTAAGGCTACAAGGAAACCAGTGTGCGTTATTGCTGGTATCCATGTTAATAATATCAGCGAAATGGAAATAAGCCAGATCCTGGAAAATACTAATAGTTTAGTTGATGAATTTATCACCAAGGAGGTACAAAATGTAAAACCAATATGTTCTTAAGGAATGAGCCAAAATCAAAAATAAAGGGGGTTAAATAACAATGGCACAACAACAACAGCAAGTGTGGGGTAATCCAGCAGCGTGGGCGCTGCTAGCAGTAGCTGTACTCACTGCTTGTGTAGGCGTTTTCTATGCCGGATTGGTACCCGTCAGCACTGCTCCTCTCCTGATAGGAATCTTGATATCCTGTTCTCTGCCACAGCTAATAGGTGCTATCATCTGCTTCAGAAGAGGCGAGCTTTTGTTTCCATCGATAGCCGGTCTTTTTGGAACGGTGATAACCCTTGGGGCGGCTTTTACCCTATTTCAACTAGCCATCCAGGGTGGTGGGCATTTCACCCCTGAGGTAATGGGCGCTTTTTGGATTTCCTTGTTCGTGATCACAGAGATATTCGCCATCGGGTTTGGCCGCATGAGCTGGTTTCTTATGGCAGGGATAGCTGAAGTCGGGGTAGCTTTCTTGTTCTTGGGCCTAGTTAACCTAGGTGGCGCACAGGTCACAGGCGCAATAGCCGGTTGGCTGCTTATAATATTCTCTGCTTTCTGTATCTATTCGGCGACGGCTATGATGTGGGGGGAACACTTCCAAAGGCCGATGTTGCCCTTGGGGCGCCCTTGCTTTAAGTAGACAAAAGTAAAGAAGGGGAAAAGAAATGGCTGAGAAAAGATTTCCTGATCCCCACGAGTATAAAGTCCCGAAGGAGCTCGCTGGCTGGGAGGAGATGTATCCATCACACTATATCTTCGCCAAGGAAAGGGGGCAATGGGAAAAAGGTCAATTCTGGTTTCAGGATAAGATACATGACCCAGAGCCGATGCCCCCCCTTGACCTGATATTCCATGAGGCGTGGCAGATATCTCTCTCCCAATATACTACCAGGGTATTCTGTATCCCACCAGCCCAAGGCATTGCCCAGAGAATGGTCGGTTGCTACATGTATATCTGTGCCGTGACACCACCACCGCCGGAGATAATACAGGAGAAGGCTGGGTACTTTGGAAAGCGAGTCTTCTACGTATTTGAGCACTATGATGAGCTGTGGGAGAAATGGCTCAATAAGTTTCAGAAACTAGGGCGGGAAATGGCAGCCCTGAAAGTACCTGAGGAATTGCCCAAATACGTTCCTGAAGAGCAGGTTTTGCCGGCTCCCCGTGGCTATTATGCCTCCTATGAGCTAATTGAGGCGTTCAATACCCTGGTAAGCCAAATGTTTAAGGGCTGGCAATACCACTTTGAGATGCTAAACCTGACCTACCTGGCGTACCTGATGTTTGCTGATGTCGCCAGGAAGCTGTTCCCGGGGATAAGCGAGAGTGCCATCGGCAAGATGGTAGCCGGCGCTTACGTATCAATGTTCCGCCCTGAAGAAGAGCTTTGTCGGCTTTCACGGCTAGCCGCCTCTTTCCCTGGCATAGGTGATATTATCAAACGTGATGTGCCTGTTGAGCAGAAGATAGCCGAGCTGAAAAAGACAGAGGACGGAAGAAGGTGGCTTGAGGAGCTTGAGAAAGCCAAGGACCCATGGTTCTATGTAAACTGTGGTAGCGGATGGTTCTACTACGAGGGAAGCTGGGTTAACAAGCCGGCCATCCCATTTAGCTATATGAAGAGCTATGTCGAGAGGTTGGGTAAGGGGGAGAAGATAGAAAGGTCGCTGGAGGAGATAAGCAAGAAGAGGGATGAGATTGTTGCCGAGTACCGTAAGCTGATAAAGACTGACGAAGACAAGAAGTCTTTTGAAGATGCTTATAGGGCTGTCAGGAGCATATACCGCTACGCCGAAGACCACCTTTTCTGGGTGGAGCACTGGTTCCACACCATATGGTGGGATAAGATAAGGGACATCGGCAAGCTCTTTGTCAAATATGGGATGCTGAAAAACGTAGATGACATATTTATGTTCAACCGGTTTGAAGTACCTGAGATGATAGAGGAGCTAGTGACTTGGTGGGCTCTGGGTGAGGGTATCCCGATGAGAGGCAAGTACTATATGGACAAGGCTGAGAAGCGGCAGAGGATACTTGCGGCAGCGAGGAAGTGGGCTCCGATACAAGCCTTGGGAATCCCGCCTAAAGAGGTTGCAGAGCCATTCACCGTGATGTTATGGGGCGTTACCACCGATAAAGTCAATGAGTGGCTTAAGGGAGCAGCTGTAGCACCGGAGAAGGTAACCGAGCTTAAGGGCTTTGCCTCTTCATCCGGACTTGTTGAGGGAACCGCCCGGGTGCTTAAGCTCCTTGAAGAGATCGTAACCCTCAAGGAGGGCGACATTCTGGTCTGCCCGTGCAGTAACCCCGCCTGGGCTCCCGTATTCACCAAGATTAAGGCCTCGGTTACCGACATCGGCGGGCTGACCAGCCATGCCGCCATTGTATCCAGGGAGTACGGTCTACCAGCAGTCACCGGCACTGGTATCGCTACCTCAGTGATTAAGACTGGCGACACAATCAGGGTTGATGGAGATAGGGGTATAGTTACCATTATTAAGCGAGCTCGTTAGCAAAACTTGTTGCTTAATCTTAACCTATCGCCTTATCAAGGAAGGTGGAGAGATAGGGTGAAATATACGTTGAATTTTGAAGAGGTAAACAAGGCATCACTTCCTATGGTTGGTGGCAAGAATGCCAGCCTAGGCGAGATGATTAGGGCTGGCATAAGGGTACCGCCTGGCTTTGCTGTCACCACCGATAGCTATCTCAACTTCATCACTGAGGCAGGAATTAAGGATGAGGTCTTTAAGATACTCTCCAAGGTCAACCCTGAGGATATGACGTCCTTAGATGGTGCCAGTGTTGAAGTTCAAAAATTGATTAATGAAGCCTTGATACCTAGTGATATTGAGAAGGCGATAGGGGAAGATTATTGCTGTCTGTGTGATAAGTGCGGCGTGGAGAGGATGCCTGTAGCTATACGGTCAAGTGCTACGGCTGAAGACTTACCTACAGCTAGCTTTGCCGGGCAACAGGACACTTACTTATGGATTGAGGGTACCGACGAGGTCATAAGAAGGGTCCAGAAATGCTGGGCAAGTCTCTTCACGCCGCGCGCTATCAGCTACAGAATCAAGAATAACTTTCCTCATGAAAAGGTGTTGATAAGCGTCGGCGTACAGAAAATGGTGAATTCAAGAACAGCCGGTGTCATGTTCACGCTTAACCCGGTCAACGGAGACCCGTCAAAGGTTGTAATTGAGGGTAGCTGGGGATTGGGAGAGTCCGTGGTGTCAGGCTTTGTAACCCCAGATAAATTTGTCGTTGACAAAATCGTGATGGAGATAAATGAAAGAGCCATATCTCCTAAGAACATCCAATGTGTGTATGATATCGAGAAGGGAGAGGTGGTACATGCTGATGTGGCACCGGAGATGCAGAACAAGCCCTGTATGGACGACAGCGAGATAAAGGAGCTAGTAAGGATAGCCAGGCGCATCGAGGAACATTATGGGTGTCCTCAGGATATAGAGTGGGCTATCGATAAGGGCCTCTCCTTCCCGGAGAATATTTTTACGGTACAAAGCCGCCCTGAGACAGTATGGAGCCAGCGCAGGAAGGAGCCCATCATCGGTGGCAAAACCGCCTATGAGCTACTTATGGAAAAAGCGTTAACACCGGTAAAGTTTAAACTTTAAGTGTGTGGTGGATGGCTTATGCCAGGGGTAGTAGTATAAGGTTGACCAAATTTATCAAAGTCCCAAAAGAGTAACTTTTTGGGACTTTTATTGCTAGTAAGGGGGACATTATGAAAGACTTAAGAGACTGGATTAAAGCCTGTGAAAAGGAGGGGGAGTTAAAAAGAATAAAGGCGGAGGTGGATTGGAACCTTGAGCTCTCCCATATAGCCACTTTGAATGAGAGGAAAAGAGGACCTGCCCTCCTGTTTGAAAATGTTAAAGGTTATGATATCCCGGTTTTAATCAGCGCATTTTCCACCCCTAAACGGATGGCAATTACCTTAGATATGCCAACTACATATTCTATGTGTCAAATGGCTCAGGAATGGATGAAGCGGGTTACCAGGGGACTAGTAAAACCGGTTGAGGTCAAGGACGGACCGGTTATGGAGCAGGTGATAGAGGGGGAAAAGGTTAACCTTTTTGATTTCCCGGCTCCGTGGTTCTATCCCCAGGACGGTGGGCGATATATTGGAACCGCTGTCTTTTTGATTACCCAAGACCCTGAAACAGGGTGGACAAACCTAGGGACATACCGCATGCAAATACTTGATGAGAAAAGCACCGGGGTTCAGATTCTCCCCGGGAAACATGCCGAGTTTATGCTAAATAAGTATAAAAAGATGGGGAAGATGATGCCGGCAGCAGCCGTTGTTGGCTGTGACCCGATTAACTTCCTTGTCTCAAGCACCATGGTCCCGGCTGAGACCGATGAATATGATGTAATCGGAGCATTACGTGGCGATCCTGTGGAGGTAGTTAAGAGCAGCCTCAGTGGACTAAAACTTCCCGCCAATGCTGATATTATCCTTGAGGGCGAGATTGACCCGGTTAACCTCAAACCGGAGGGACCATTCGGTGAGTATACCGGTTATTACTCGGGAAAGTCTAAGTGGGGGCTACCCAAAACATGGCTGAATGTCAAACGAATACTACGCCGAAAGAAACCTATCTTCTTGGCCACGACAGTGGGGCTACCGGTTGGGGATATTCATATGGTTCAATCCCTTAACCGAAGCGCCGCTCTATGGACTGACCTAGAAGCTATGAAGATACCTGGCATTCAATCCGTCTACTGCCCTGCTGAAGCCACGGGGAGGTTCTGGGCTATTGTCTCAGTAAAAACCATGTATCCTGGGCATGCTAATCAGGTAGGAACTGCCGTAATTTCGACCACTCTCGGTCATTACGGAGTGAAAGGGGTCATCGTTGTTGATGATGATATCTCCGCCGATGATATGGCCGGGGTATGGTGGTCGCTAGCGGTACGTTATAACCCAGTCCGGAGTACAGAGATTATCACCAGAGGGCGGTCTACAGTCCTTGACCCAGCTCTGCCTATTGATGCCAGGGAGATAGTTTCACGGATTATCATGGATGCCACCATCCCTTATGAGTGGAAGGAAAAACCACTTAAGATTACAATGCATGAGGAAATGGTAAAGCGTGTGATAAGCCGGTGGCAGGAGTACGGCTTTACTGAACCCTATTAAATGAGGGGGGAAAATGAAACCAATACGATATGACCGTGAGGAAATAAAGAGAAACTTGAAGGAGGGGTACTGGGATAAGACTATTCTATCTGATTACTGGGATAGAAACGCCAAAAAGTGGCCTAATAAGGAGGCTCTAGTAGATTCAACTGGCAGTAGATTAACCTGGGCACAGGCGAAACAACGGATAGATAGAATTGCTTTGGCTTTGATCAAAGACTTGAAGATAAAACGAGATGATAGGTTAATGGTGCAGTTACCTAACTGCGTTGAGCAAGTCTTGGTGCGTCTTGCCTGCGAGAAGGCTGGTATTTTATCTATCCCGGAAATGACCACATTCCGCCACACTGAGATAAAGGAAATCGCTAGCCTTACCCAAGCTGTAGGTATAGTTATCCCCAAGGAATACCGAAACTTTGACCATTATCAGATGGTAAAGGAACTCCAGAGGGATTGGCCCAGTCTAAGATATATTATCGTTATGGGTGAAGATGTGCCTGAGGATTGCATCTCACTTAAAAAGATAATGGAGCACCCTTATGAGAAGGAATACGACCTTAGTGAGCTTGAGGCGAGAAAACTAGATGCCATAGAAGAGGTTGGGTTTCTGGTTACAAGTACTGGCACTACCGGTCTTCCCAAGCTCATTGAACACCGAATTGCGGCCAGGGAAGTCTGGACAGCGAAGGCTCATATCAGGAATTGGCAGCTCGGTCCTGATGACTGTGTTCTGGCTATTGCCCCACTGGCTGGGGCAGCCGGTGGCACACCGGTGTATGTCACCGCTCCGGTGGCCGGAGCTAAGATTGCTTTGGATTATCTATATCGAGAAGAGGGTACCCTTGAGTTTATGGAGAAAGAAAGGGTCACTGTTATTGCCCTGGTGCCAACTCAGTTGGCTTGGCTATTGCAATTGCCCCTCCATAAATATGACCTATCTTCACTGCGAATAGTAAAGACTGCCGGTGGCTACCTGCCACCGCCTCTGGCGAAGGAGGCGGAAGAGAAATTCCACTGCCCAATACTTGGTACCTATGGCACTCAAGATACAGGGTCAATATCTGGGGTACCTATAACCGCTACTGAGGAGCAAAGATACACCACTGTGGGTAGATTGCACCCGGGAATTGAGATAAAGATACTGGATGACGAGGGGAAGGAAGTAAAGCCGGGTGAGGTCGGCACACTTTGGTTTAAGGGTCCAGGAAACGCAATTGGTTACTACAGAGACATTGAGAAGACTCTAAGCGAAGCCTTTGATAAGGATGGTTATGCTACTCCCGGCGACCTCATAATGATGGCTGAAGATGGATATTTGAAGATAATGGGCAGGAAAAAGGATATCATCATTCGCGGTGGACAGAATATTTACCCCAGGGAGATTGAAGACTATCTTCTAGCCCACCGGAAGATAACTAATGCTACCGTTGTGCCTATGCCTGACCCGATAATGGGGGAAAGAGCGTGCGCCTTCGTCACTGTTAAGAAGGGGGAGCAATTTACCTTTGACGAGATGGTAGAATATCTCAAGGGTAAGAAGATTGCTATGTTTAAGGTCCCAGAAAGGCTGGAGATAGTAGAAAGCTTCCCCATAGTCGGTGACAGTGGCAAGATAGATAAGAAAGTAATGGCTAAGATGATAGCCGATAAGCTGAAGGCTGAGGGTAAAACACAATAATATCGTCGTGGAGAGGGCTAAATATTAGAAAAGCCAAAGGACAGAAGCTTATTCTGTTTGTATGTTGTGGTAATCGGGAAAGAAGCGTTATAGCAGAGAGGCTACTGCGGCAGAGGCTTATTGATAATTTCCCCGAGTTAACCGAAAGGGTGGTAGTTGGGTCGGCTGGTATAATCCCCAGGGAATACCTCAGGCATGCCGAGGCAAAGGGGGTAAGGTTTCAATATCCCCATTTTGGCAAAAATCCTAATATTTATGCCCTGCAATATCTGGCTAACAAGGGGATAGATGCATCCTCACATCGTTCCAGGAAGCTAACTAAGGATGTGGCTATGGAAGCGGATTTGATTCTTGCCATAGACCGACTAATAAAGAAAGAGGTGCTTGACCTCTACCCCGAGACGCAAGGCAAGGTATTTACTTTTAAGGAGTTTGTTTTTGGAGCTAGCTGGCAGGACTTAGATATTGGTGACCCAATGAAACTGCCCGATATTGATGAGGCAACGGGGACGTGGGTCTGGCCTGAGGGTTACCCCGATAGCTACATTGCCGAGATAGAGCAGTGCCTGTCACATGGCATTGACAAGTTTGTCCAGTATATTAAAGAGTCTTAATAGGAAGGTGCAGAAATGAGCAAATTAATAGTTATATTGGTAATGGCAGAGGAAAAGTGGCAAGAAGCTGATTTCTTGCGCCAGGAAATAGAATCCCAAGGGTATAAGGCGGTGATTTTGGACATGGGCTTGCTGGGCAAACCCCAAGGATACTGTGGTATCACCCGTGACGAGGTTATATCACTTAGTGGGCGAGACCACAAAGAGGTTGCCCTTATCACTGATAGAGGGAAGCGGATGCCGGTTATGGTGGATGGGGCAATACAAAAGGTTAGGCAACTCTACTCTGAAGGTAAAATTGGTGGAATTATAAGTGTAGGTGGCACAACCGGGACCCAAATGGGAACGAGTATTATGAGGTCGCTCCCCTTTGGTGTGCCCAAGTTTGCTATTTCAAGCACAGCGTCACTCCCAGCATTTGCCGCAAGATATATTGGCACTTCAGATATAACGCTGATGCATTCGGTAGTGGAGATCGCTGGACTTAATAGCCTGATGAAAAACATTCTATCCCGAGCTGCCGGGGCTATTTGTGGAATGGTGGAGAGTTCGGCTAAGGTTCCTATCCCTCTGCTTGGCGAGAGCGAAAAACCGCTAATCGCAATGACACACTTCGGACCGTGTGAAGATTGTGCTGTAAGCATCAGAAACCTCCTGGAGAAGAAGGGATACGAGGTTATTGGTTTTTCTGCTGCCGGCATTGGTGATAAGGCAATGGAGGATATAATGGAGGGGCAAAATATCTTTAGGGCAGTAATTGACCTTTGTCCCGGTGGGATAGGGGAGGAGTTGCTTGGCTTCTCTCGGGCAGCCGGTCGCACCAGGCTGGAAGCCGCTGGTAAGAGAGGGATACCGCAGGTTATCGCCCCAGGTGGCGTAAACTGGGGCAGCCCGCGTAAGAGCGAGTATAAGCCTGAGTATTCTTTGCGCAAGAAGTTTGATTATGATGCTCTGCGCTCCTTCCTAAAATTATCTAAGGAGGAGATGATTATGGTGGCGGACGCTATGGCGGATAAATTGAACAAAGCGCAGGCTCCGGTAAAGTTCTTAATCCCACTTGGTGGATGGTCATCATTAGACAGGAGAGGAACAGATTTCTACGAGCCAGAATTAAATAGAGCATTTGTTGACGAATTAAAGAAGAAGCTAAGGCAGGATATAGAGGTCAGAGAGGTGGATGCTGACCTTGAGACACCTGAGTTTGCTCAGGCAATGGTTAAAGCCCTCTATGAGGTAATGGGGGCATGATGGTCAAAAAAATCTTGCTTGTTGGCACTCTGGATTCTAAGGGGAGGGAGGTAGCCTACCTTAGGCAGAGGGTGGAGGAGAGGGGTTGGGGTGTAATTACATTGGATGTAGGTACCCTTGGCAATCCAATGTGCCCGGCGGATATACCTCAAGACGAGGTCGCTCAGGCTGGTGGCGGCGACTTTTCCCAGATGAAGTTAAAAGGGGATAGAAGCTACTCGGTGGGGATAATGACCGAGGGCGCAATTAAAAAGGCGGCAGAACTTTATTCTCGTGGGGAACTGGCTGGGGTGCTGGCTATTGGCGGTGGTACGGGAACAGCTATCGGAACTGCCGTCATGCGAAGCCTCCCCTTGGGCATCCCTAAGGTAATGGTTTCCACCGTAGCCTCTCGAGACGTAAGCCGCTACGTCGGGACACGAGATATCACCATGATTCACGCCGTGGTTGACCTTGTCGGGCTCAATCCTATTACCAGGGTAATCCTGGACAATGCCGCCGGGGCGATAGTTGGGATGGTGGCTGGGGCAGCCGAGGTTGCTGCCAACCGCTCCCTAATCGCTGCTACCTCCTTTGGTATTAGCCCGATAAGCGCTGAGTTGGCTAGACCCCTGCTAGAGGAGAAGGGCTATGAGATGGTCACGTTCCACGCCAATGGCATGGGAGGAAGAGCCCTGGAGGAGCTAATTGACCAAGGGTTGTTTACCGGTGTGCTAGATTTTGTAACCCATGAGTTGGTAGACCAACTTTACAATGGTTATTGTGGCGATATCGGGGCTGACAGGCTGGCAACAGCAGCGAAAAGAGGTGCGCCCATCGTTATCGCCCCTGGAGGATTGGATTGCATCGTCTTCAACTCTATTGATGATGTCCCAGATAAATTGAAGGGGCGTAAGCTTCACCACCATGATATTCGGGTGGCGGTTCGGACATCTGAAGAGGAATTAGAAATAATAGCGATGACCTTTGCACAGAGGTTAGCCAATCCCCGCGGTCCGGTTGGCGTATTGATTCCATTACAAGGTTGGTCTGAGGTAGACAAAGCCGGTGCCGCTCTTTTTGACCCTAGTATAGACCGTTTCTTCATAGATAACCTGAAAAGGCTGCTCCCCCCAGAGGTATCACTCAGAGAGGTGGATTGCCACATTAGTGACCTAAAGTTTGCCCGGCTAGCGGTGGAATGGCTGGATGAGATGATACATAGTCACAGGTAGAACTTAACCTATTGAGTTTTGTCAGTGTGCTTTTGGGAACATACTTTGACATCTGCCGAACACAGGGGTATTATTAGAATTCAAGATAGCCAGCCGGAGGCTCTGTGAAACGGTTTCATATACTGATAGTTGATGATGAGCCACGGATTGTCAACTTCCTCAGGTCAAAGCTGAAGGCTTCAGGGTATGAGGTATTGACTGCGAGTAATGGCGTTGAGGGTCTAGAGCAGGCTCAGGCTCAAGAGCCCGACCTGATTGTGCTTGACCTCCTCATGCCCAAGATGGATGGCTTAGAGATGCTTAAGCAGCTACGCACCTTTTCCGTGGTGCCGGTTATTGTCCTTACTGCCAAGGGTGCTGATACCGACAGAATCAAAGGGCTCCGACTGGGCGCCGATGATTACCTGCCGAAGCCCTTCAACCCTGATGAACTTGTCGCCAGGATTGAGACAATTAGACGCCGGCTCGGACCTAGTGAAAAACGAAAAATCCCGGAAGTTTCCCATCTAGGGCATGTTGCTATTGATTTCAAGAGGCGTAGTGTCCGTGTTATGGGTGAAGAGAAACACCTGACCCGAATCGAGTGGCTCTTGCTCAGCCAGCTTGTTAACAATGCTGGGCGTCTTATGCTCTACGAGGAGCTCCTCACCCGGGTGTGGGGACCTGAATACCGCAATGATGTTCAGATCCTCAGGACATGGATTAGTCGGCTTAGATGCAAGCTGGAAAGCGCCCCAAACCACCCCGAGCTAATTCGCACCATACCCAAGACGGGCTACATCTTAGAACTGCCCTCAGCCTGAATGCCTTAATGTCATAGTTCTGTAACTTTTTCTCCCTTCATTTTATGACTTCGTTATTGAGGCTAGCTATTATGCTAGTAGTGATTTAGTCAGCAAAGGAGGTGATAGTGAAGTGTTGAGACAGAAGAACTGTCCCCGATGCAAAAAGGGTAATGTCGGGGTTGATAGAGACCAGTATGGCTGGTATGAGTACTGCATCCAATGTGGCTTCGTGCGTGACCTAATAAGCATGGTTGAGCTAGTACAGCCAGCCTATTGTAGAGAGAAGAGGCAGAGAAAGGTTAAGACTTTAACTAGTGAGGTAGTCAGCAAAGGAGGATAAAGGTATGCTCAGCGGAAAGACGATTGCCATCCTGGCTGAAGAGGACTTTGAGGACTCTGAACTTATCGAGCCGATGAAGGCAATGAGGAACGTCGGTGCCAGAGTGCTGATTGTGGGCAGCGGTTCTCAGAAAACCTACCGAGGCAAAAGGCACAACGCTACAGTAGTAGTCGATACTACTGCTGATAGGGTCAAGGCTGAGGATTTTGACGCCGTCATCGTGCCCGGGGGCTACGCTCCTGATAAGATGCGCCTGCACCAATCTATGGTCGAACTGGTGAGGAAGGCACATGACTTAGGGAAGGTGATAGCGGCTATTTGCCACGGACCACAGCTCCTCATCTCTGCGGAAATAGTCAGAGGACACCGCGTTACCTCTTGGCCATCGGTAGCCATTGACCTTAGAAACGCCGGCGCAGAGTGGATTGATGCCCCTGTAGTTCAGGATGGTAATCTCATCACATCGCGCAAGCCAGCAGACCTGCCCAGATTCAATAAGGCAATAATTGAAGCTCTTAGAGACGAGCTCTAGTTAATTCTGGGGTAGGAAAGGAGTAGGAAAATGGCTTACACGGCAAAAGACTATAGCAACCTCATCGGAATGGAGGGCTTCAGCGAAACCCTGCTAAAAAACCACTTTACTCTTTACCAGGGCTATGTGACCAATACCAACAGGCTACTGGACTCGCTATCTACCTTGTTGAAAGAAGGGAAGGTTGGAACTCCAGAATACTCCGAGATAAAGCGGCGCATGGGTTTTGAGTTTAATGGTATGAGGCTTCACGAGTACTACTTTGACAATCTCGGTGGGAAGGGGTCATTGGACAAATCGGGCAAGCTGGGCAGGAAGACGGCTGAGGACTTTGGTAACTACGAGGACTGGGAAAAGGATTTTAAGGGCACAGGCACCATGCGTGGCATTGGCTGGGCTATCCTGTACCAGGACAATATTACTGGAAGGCTCCTTAACCAGTGGATTAATGAACATGAGACCGGGCATCCCGCCGGTGGCATCCCCATTTTGGTAATGGATGTCTTTGAGCACGCCTTTATTACCGATTACAGTCTGAAACGGGCTGATTATATAGAAGCCTTCTTTAAGAACATTAATTGGGCTGTGGTGGAAGGTCGACTGAAGTAAATAATCTCGGATAGAAGGGGGCAGATTATGGGCACAACTAATGAAAATTTACAAGCTGCCTTCGCCGGAGAAAGCCAGGCTAATCGCAAGTATCTATTCTTTGCTGAAAAGGCGGAGCAGGAAGGATACAAACAGATAGCCAGGTTGTTTCGCGCCACAGCTGATGCCGAGACAGTACATGCTAAAAATCACCTAAAGGTTATGCAGGGAATAAAGTCGACTAGAGAAAACCTGATGGCGGCGAGGGATGGTGAGAATTACGAGTTCAGAGAGATGTACCCCAACTTTATAAAGCAGGCTGAGGCAGAAGGCGCAGATAAAGCGAGAGACAGCTTTGACCTAGCCAATAAGGTGGAGCAGGTTCATCACCGTCTTTTTGAAGCTGTCCTCAGTAAGCTTGAAAAGGGCGAGGCTATTGGCGAGAAGCCGATTTACGTTTGCCAGTTCTGCGGCAATACAGTTGTGGGTGAGGCACTGCAGAAATGCCCCATTTGCGGAGCACCCAGAAGAATGTTCAAGCTCATAGAGTAAGTTCACCTCATGCTCTCCCTTATGAGATTGTCTAGCAACCTATTCTCCTCACCCCCTTCCCTTAATAAGGGAAGGGGGAGCACAGGTAAGAGAGGGGCTTCGCCCCTCTCCTTTCAAGGAGAGGGGGATAAAGGGGTCCCCACGAAATCTTGATTTCGTGGGGTAAGATTAAGGGGGTGAGGTTAATAAACAATCTCCCTCAGAAGAACTTACTTAACATAATATCATTCATAATTCATAGCGACAGGTGAGAAGCAACATTGGCTTTTCGGCATTATGTTGCTTGACGCGCCCCCAGTTAATGATAAATACTTTAGTGAGGGTGAAAGAAGAATGGCAGAGAACCCAAATTCTAAGAAGCTAGAGAAGGTTGATATTCATATCATGGGCATGACCTGCACCACCTGTGCCGCTACCGTTGAAAAAGCTCTGGCTGAAATGCCCGGCGTAGAGAGGGCAAACGTGAACTTCGCCTCGGAGAAGGCTTCTATAGAGTATGACCCCGCCAAAGTAGACCTTGCCAAAATTAAAAGTGCTATCTCCCAGTTGGGCTACGGAACAGCGCCCAAGAAGTCCGTCTTCCCAGTAGGAGGGATGACCTGCGCCTCCTGTGTTGCCCGCGTCGAGCAGGCTCTTGCCAGTGTACCGGGTGTAATTTCCGCCGGTGTTAACCTGGCTTCAGAGAACGCCACCGTGGAATACATTGAAGGGACGGACATCGCTGACCTACGTCGGGCGGTAGAAGAAGCCGGCTACAAACTGGGGTCGGAGGCAGAGACACTGGAAGATGTCACCACAGCTGCCCAGCGAGAGCTCCGAGGCACGAGGAACAGGTTTATTGTTGCCGCTATCCTCGCCGTATCAATTATGGTTCTAATGTGGGCTCCCACATTTGTAGGAAAGCCTTATCTACTCTGGGCACTAGCTACGCCGGTGCAGTTTTGGGCGGGGTGGCGATTCTATCGGGGTGCTTGGGGTGCACTAAGGCACAAAACCACTGACATGAATACCCTGATTGCCGCCGGCACCTCAGCCGCCTATTTTTATAGTGTGATAGCCATTCTCTTGCCTCACCTTTTTGCTGGTGCTGAGGTAGAGCTTGGTCTCTACTTTGACACCTCAGCCATGATTATCACCTTGGTACTACTTGGGCGCTTCCTGGAAGCAAGAGCTAGGGGACAGACCTCGGAGGCAATAAAGAAGCTTATCGGTCTCAAACCCAAGACCGCCCTAGTTATCCGTGACAGCGAAGAAAGGGAGATTTCCGTCGAAGATGTTAAGGTTGGTGACCTTATTATGGTGCGACCTGGGGAACGACTGCCCGTGGACGGCGTAGTTCGCCACGGGTATTCCAGCGTTGATGAATCTATGATAACCGGGGAGAGCATCCCTGTGGAGAAAAAGGTAGGTGATGAGGTCATTGGTGCCACGATTAATAAGACAGGCAGCTTTCAATTCGAGGCAACCAAGGTGGGCAAGGATACCACCTTAGCTCAGATTATCCGGCTGGTGGAGGAAGCCCAGGGAGGCAAGGCGCCTATTCAGCGCCTGGCTGATGTCATCGCCAGCTACTTCGTGCCGATAGTGATTGGCATTGCCATCATTACCTTCATCATCTGGTTCTTTATCGGACCAGCCCCCTCACTTACCTTTGCCTTCCTTAATTTTATTGCTGTGCTTATTATTGCCTGTCCCTGTGCTCTGGGACTAGCAACTCCAACCGCAATTATGGTCGGCACCGGCAAAGGAGCCGAGCATGGTATTCTCATCCGGAGCGCTGGGGCACTGGAAAGGTCTCACCAGATAACTACCGTACTCCTGGATAAGACAGGCACTCTAACCAAGGGCGAACCAAAGGTAACTGATATCATTGCCGTGCCTTCTTGGTCGAAAGAGGATGTTCTACGGTTTGCCGCCTCGGCGGAACATAGCTCAGAGCACCCACTTGGCGAGGCTATAGTCAAAGCTGCCTTAGAGAAGAAGCTTGAGGTTTCTCCAGCCTCAGATTTTAAGGCTATCCCGGGACAGGGCGTTGAAGCTTTGGTTGAAGATAAAAAGCTTCTTTTGGGTAATCTTAGATTGATAGAGGATAGGGGTCTTTCCTTAAACGGACTGGGGGAGGAAGCCGAACGCCTCAGGGAGAAAGGCAAGACAGTGATGTTTTTGGGTATAGATGGTGAAGTGGTAGGAATCATCGCCCTGGCTGATACCCTTAAGCCCAACGCCAAAGAGGCTCTACGTGAGCTGCACAAGATGAATATTGTGGTGGTGATGCTCACCGGAGATAATCGGCGCACTGCTGAGGCTATCGCTCGAGAGGCGGGCATTGACCGGGTGCTTGCCGAGGTGCTCCCCGAATATAAGGCTAGAGAGGTCAAAAAGTTGCAGGACGAGGGAAGGGTAGTGGCGATGGTGGGTGACGGGATAAATGATGCCCCAGCCCTGGCTCAGGCTGACGTTGGCATTGCCATCGGCACCGGCACCGATGTCGCGATGGAAACCGGAGACATTACGCTCATTAGCGGTGATTTAATGGGAATTGTCACCGCCATATCACTAAGCAAACGCACCATGAGGACGATTAAGCAGAACCTCTTCTGGGCTTTTGCCTACAATACTGCCCTTATCCCGGTAGCCGCCGGGGTACTCTACATTGCCTTCGGGAATAGCGGTGTCCCCTCAGGGCTTCACTTTATCTTGGGCAATTACGGTTTCCTGAATCCAATTCTAGCCGCAGCCGCGATGGCAGCAAGCTCCATCACCGTAGTGCTCAACTCACTGCGACTAAGGCAGTTTAAGCCAGCTAGGCTTGAAAACTAATCAAGGAGGTATTCTGATGGCGATTGACCCGGTGTGCAAGATGAAGGTGGATGAAAAAAAGGCAGCAGCTACCTCTGACTACAAGGGAAAGAAATACTACTTCTGCGCTGTGGGTTGTAAGAGGGCTTTCGACCAAAACCCGGAGAAATACCTCGCCAAGGGAAAGAAGTAGGTTTGGTATTAGCGCCAGAATAGGATAGTTGCCCTATTGCTAAATAGGTTATAATATAGCTACCAAAGCAAGGAAGGAGACATGACATGATATCTGCATTTTTATCACTTGGGGGGCTTGTAACCGGCATTATCGCGATTGCTGCCGGAGCCGTTGTTCTCGTTTGGCCCAAGGTGCTTACCTATGTCGTTGGCATAGGTCTTATCATCGTTGGTTTAGTTACAGTAATAATTGAATTGCGGTAGCTTTAGGGCACACTGTTCAGGGAGTTGGAGTTGTGAGGGACACTGGTAAAACAAAAGAGCAACTCATAAGTGAATTGGAAACATTGCAAACCCAGCGCAAGCGGGTGGAGGAGGAACTGAGAAAGGCTCGTGGTGACTTAGAAATACAGGTTGCTGAGCGAACTGCGGAGCTTGAAAGAACAACCCAGCAATTGTACCTTGACATTACTGAGCGCAAGCAGACGGAGCGCAGGGTGCGACAAGAGAGAGATAGGGCCCAGAAGTACCTCGATATTGCTGGGGTCATAATGGTAGTCATTGATGCTGACCAGAAGGTCAGCCTTGTAAATAAAAAAGGCTGTGGGGTTCTAGGATACGAGGAAAAGGACATCATTGGTAAAAACTGGTTCAATACTTTCATTCCTGAAAGAATTAGGGATGAAGTAAGAACGGTTTTCGATAAGTTGATGGCTGGGCAAATTGAACCTGGCGAGTATTTTGAGAATCCTATTCTGACTAGGAGCGGTGAGGAGAGGATTATTGCGTGGCACAATACTGTGCTCGCTGATGAAGCTGGCAATATCATTGGCACTCTCAGTTCAGGAGAGGACATCACCGAGCACAGGAAGGCAGAGGAGAAGTTGAGGCAATATCGCGAACACCTTGAGGAGCTGGTACAGCAGCGCACAGCCGAATTAAGAAGGGCCAATGAGCAACTTGAACAGCAAATCGCCGAGCGCAAGAAGCTTGACCAGCTAAAAGATGACCTCATTAGTCTCGTCTCCCATGAACTCCGCAGCCCCCTGACTGTTATCACTGGAGCTGTCAATACAGCTCTGTCCGAAGGAGCACGCCTATCTGCCGAAGAAACACGCCAACTGCTCAAGGACGCAGCTTCAGAGGCAGAATCGTTATCACGTCTGTTGGTGAATCTCTTTGAGTTATCCCGAGTTCAAGCTAACCGCCTCGTCCTTTATGCTGAAGCAACCAGCGTCAAAAAAGTGATTCAAGACACCGCTGAGGAAATAAAACGCCAGTCTTCAGCCCACCAATTTATTATCGACATCCCGAGAAAACTCCCCCCGGTTTATGCTGACCCGTTAAGACTGGAGCGTATCCTCTATAATCTAATTGAAAATGCAGTTAAGTATTCACCTAAAGGAGGGGAGATACGGGTCTCCGCCAAACTAGAGGGGGAGCACCTGGTTATCAGCGTTAGTGACCAGGGAATCGGCATATCTCCTGCCGATCAGGCTAAGCTATTTGCGCCCTTCCAGCGCCTTGAGGAATCTAGACTTGAGGGAATTAGAGGGCTAGGGCTGGGACTTTTGGTATGTCGCCGATTGGTGGAAGCACACGGTGGTCGGATCTGGGTCAAGTCAGAACCTGGACTGGGTTCTACCTTCTTCTTTACTTTACCTTTAGTGCCTAAGTCAACCTAGCAAGCCTACTTGACAATTCCATTAAATACTGTATAATCAATTTAAGAATAAAAATTACTATGGATTACAAAAGGAAATACTTGTAATGAAAAGTATTTCCTAATTTTTAATTACGATAAGGTATACCGACTAAGAAACTAAAAAGAGGAGGGAAAAACAAGGTGAAAACATCGTCGGTAGCTATCAAGAATCACTCTGCTGGTGTGGTGAGAGGAGAGCCCCTCGGAGAAGGCGTCAAGAGTAGCGATACCGAGGAAGAACCTCCGAGTTGGGCTCAAAACAAAACTGAAGTGGAGGAAGAACCTCCAAGTAAAAGCGCCACCGCCAGAGAAAGGTTTTTCGCCCACATCCCAGAGAAAGATTGGAATGACTGGAGGTGGCATTTTCGTAATAGAATTACCACTGTTGACGAAGTGACCAAGTTCATCCCCTTATCCGCCGAAGAACAGGCACAACTCAAGCTAGTAACCATTCAATATCCATTATCGGTAACCCCTTATTACCTCTCCCTAATCAATCCCGATGACCAGGACGACCCTATTAGAAAACAGGCGATACCTTCCTTTGAGGAGATAACCCTCGGTGGTATGAATCCTGAGGACCCTCTTGCCGAAAAGAGGGACTCCGTTGTCCCCGGACTGGTTCACCGCTATCCAGATAGGGTACTAGTAGTGCTTACTGATATCTGCCCCATGTTTTGCCGTCACTGCACTCGTAAGAGAGAGTGGCGAAACGGTGGATGGGTACGCAGCCAAGGTGAGATTGATGCCATGCTGGAATACATACGCCGACACAAGGTTATTAGAGATGTCATCATCTCCGGTGGTGACCCACTGACACTCTCTACTCGCCGCTTGGAGGACGTCATCGCCGGAATCAGACGCATAGAGCATGTGGAGATCATCCGTATCGGTACTAGGTTTCCCGTAGTGCTGCCACAGCGTATAGATGATGAATTATGCATCATGTTATCCAAGTATGGACCGATATGGCTTAATACCCACTTTAATCACTACCGTGAGATAACTCCGGAAGCGGCTGCAGCCTGTGACCGGCTACTACGGAGTGGGGTCCCAGTAAATAACCAGTCCGTCCTTCTGCGCGGGGTAAATGACAGCGTGGAGATACAGACGAAGCTTTGTCACGGGCTGCTTAAAATCAAGGTGCGTCCTTACTATCTGTTCCAGTGTGACGAGGTGCGGGGGACGGAGCACCTGCGCACCCCGGTAGAGGTTGGCATAAAGATAATTGAGGGGTTACGCGGGCATACCTCAGGGCTGGCAGTGCCTACCTTCGTAGTAGACCTTTCCCAGGGCGGTGGTAAAGTTCCTCTCCAGCCAAACTATGTAATATCGCAAACTGAGGATGGGCTGATGTTGAGGAATTATCAGGATCGCCTGTTTCATTACCGGAACCCGAAGAGCGCAAATCCGCTTAGAAGTAACCGACGAAATGGTAAGCCGGTAGGTGTTCCCATTGCCAGCCTGTTTACCGAAGCGGACTACCAACCTCGGATAGAAAGAGACGAAGGTAGAGCTGTTGTACGAGTTAGAAATAACCGACGCAGTACTAAACCGGTAAGCGTTCCCATTGCCAGCCTGTTTACCGAAGCAGACTACCAGCCTTAAGTAGAGGTAGCCAGAGATGAAGATAGGGCTGTCGTACGACCTTAAAGAAGCGGTGCCCTTGGGTCAAGTCCATTCTGATGATGCTCTCGAGGAATATGACTACCCGCAGACGATAGAACTTATAGCCGCAGCCCTTGAGGCGGGAGGAAACTCGGTAGTCAGATTGGGTGGGGGCAGAGAGTTTCTCAACAATGTTCTCCGCGAGAATGTTGATATAGTCTTTAATATTGCCGAGGGGCGAGGCAACTCTCGCAGCCGGGAAGCCCAGGTGCCTTCTGTTCTGGAGATGCTCAATATACCTTATACCGGTTCAGACCCTCAGTGCCTAGCAATCTGTCTTGATAAACCTCTGACCAAAAAGATAGTGGCCGGTGCCGGTGTCCTTACCCCAAATTGGCATGTAATAACCGATAAGAAGGGGCTTTATGAAATATCCTGGGACGAGTTCTCCTTCCCCGCCATCATCAAACCGGCGCATGAGGGTTCAAGCAAAGGTATCCGCTTCGGTTCAATAGTGCATGCTCCGAAACAGACGGTTGAGGTGGGAGCAAAGCTGCTGGAACGTTACCGGCAGCCAGTGATGGTAGAGGAGTTCATTGCCGGGGACGAGGTTACCGTCGGCATAATTGGTAATCTTCCCCCCAAGGTGCTAGGCATAATGCGTGTCATCCCCAATAAAAGGGAGGATTACTTCGTCTATTCACTTGAAGTAAAGCGAGACTGGAAGACCCTGGTTGACTACGAATGCCCTGCCCGGCTGCAAAAGAAAGCCTTGAACAAAATCACCGAATCCAGCCTGCGCGCCTTCCAGATTCTGGGGTGCCGGGATTTCGCCCGGCTGGACTTCAGGGTTAACCCTGAGGGCATACCCTACTTTATTGAAATAAACCCTTTACCCGGGCTCGGTGACTACAGCGACCTGGTTATTATGGCGATAAAGCTAGGCTGGAGCTATGAGGCACTAATAGGGGCTATATTCAGCGCTGCTCAAGAAAGGTATCCGCTGTGCATTCAAGGGTAGCCATTGTCTACAACAAGCCGGTTCCCAGCCGCTACGACCTTATGGGAGAAGAAAAGGCGGTTGTCTGCATTCTTGATTCTGTGGAAGCAGTGCATCAGGCTCTCCTTGAAGCAGGCTATGACGTGGTTCAAGTTCCTCTCCTGCCGCCTCTTGAGCAAGCCAGAAAGGAAGTTAAAAGCCTGGCAGTAGACTTGGTGTTCAACCTGTTTGAAGGTTTTTGTGGTTACCCCGAGACCGAAGCTCTGGTGCCAGAGATTGCCTCGGAACTAGGCATACCTTACACCGGCTGTCCCAGTGCGGCACTAAGGCTAGCCCTAGATAAGGCTAAGACCAAGGCGATTCTGGAAGAATCAGGTATTGCCACGCCCAATTACCAGCTACTGATTCCGGAAACCCTGTCCCTGTTCCACCTGAGTTATCCCTGTATTGTCAAACCCTGTAGTGAAGACGCCAGTCACGGGCTATCAGAGGAGAGCGTAGTGCATGAATTCACCTCGCTGGAAAAGCAAGTGAGGGTGGTAAGCAACTTTTACGGTCGGGCGTTGGTGGAGGAGTTCATCGAGGGGCAAGAGTTCAATGCTACTGTTTTAGGGAACTCCGAGTGCACTGTTCTTCCTGTGTCTGAGATAGCCTATTCATTGCCTCCGGGTATGCCGAGGGTTCTAACCTTTGCTGCCAAGTGGGAGCCGGGTAGCCTTTACTTTCAAGGCACCAAGCCAATCTGCCCGGCTCAAATCTCGAACCCCGAACGAGAGCGCATTGCCAAGATGGCGCTGGCGGTTTTCCGACTGCTCTGCTGCCGGGGCTACGCTAGGGTGGACATGCGGCTGGACAGTGAGGGAAGACTTAATGTTATAGAGGTGAACCCTAACCCTGATATATCTCCCGGCACCGGTGCCGCTCGCCAGGCTGAAGCCGCTGGCATGACCTACACCCAGTTTATCGAGAAGATTATGCTGCTTGCTCAGGAGAAAAACTAGCGATGGCAATCAAGATTCGTCCGATGACGAAAAGAGATAAGCCGACTATAATGAAGATATTGAGGGATACGCCTGAATTCAAGCCATCCGAGGTAGCAGTAGCCGAGCAGGTCATTGACGGCTATCTGCATAATTCGCATCAGTCAGGTTATCATGTTCTAGTAGCCGAGGTTGACCGGCTTGTGGCGGGCTATATTTGCTACGGGCCTACTCCTTTGACTGAAGGAACCTGGGACATATACTGGATGGCAGTTGCCCAAGAAGAGCAAAAACAAGGTATTGGCAGCACGCTAATGACGTTTGCCGAAGATAAGATAAAGAAGGCTCAGGGAAGGCTAGCTATTATTGAGACATCATCCAAGCCAGAATATGAGAAGACAAGGCGTTTTCATTACCACCATGGCTATGAGGCAATCGGCCGCATTCCCGACTTCTACGCACCCGGGGATGATAAACTAATTCTCCAGAAGCGGCTGAGATGAAACCGTCTGAAGAGTAACCCAGCCAAGGAAGTAACAATGCACGACTGGTTGCAATCTTTCATATTGACTTTTGTACCACTGTTTATTGTTATTGATGCCTTGGGAAATCTACCCTTTATTGTCTCATTGAGCGAGGGTATGTCCACCCACGAGCGGCGCAAGATGATCCATATCGCCACCATGACCGCGGCTATTGTTGGTCTTGCCTTTTTATTCTTTGGTAAATTTATTCTAAGTGTTATGGGCATTTCTGTCGGCTCCTTTGCCATTGCTGGCGGGCTCGTCCTGCTGGTGCTTTCCATCAAGTACATGACAACAGGCCGAATGGTAGAGATAATCAAAGAAGATATGGTCGCCGTTGTTCCTATCGGCACGCCGCTAACCGTGGGACCAGCGACGATAACCACCCTACTGCTACTTGCAACTCAATTCCGGTTATATATAGTTCTGCTCTCTTTTGCCCTAAATCTAGTGATAGTCTGGATTGTCTCCCTCATGAGCAACCAGATTGTTAGATTCATGGGTCAAGGTGGGCTTAAGGCATGGTCTAGGGTATTCAGCCTGTTACTTGCCGCCATTGCCGTCAGCATGATTATTCGGGGACTGAACATGGTTGGCATACTTAACGTTGCCGGTTAAAATGGAGAGGGGGGATTATGCCAATGGAAAATATGGGGAAAGCTAAAACAATTATTAGGCAGATGGAGATAGACGATATCAGTGCTGTGTATCACTTGGGCGAGAAGCTTTTTAGCAGCGAGGAGTTCCCAATTCTCTACCGCACTTGGGACCCTTATGAGGTAACCGAGTATTTCAGCTCTGACCCGGACTATTGCCTGGTAGCCGAGACAGAGGCAGATGGTAAAATTGTTGGCTTCATACTGGCAACTACCATTGAGAAGGAAGGCACAGCATGGAAGAAGTACGGCTACCTGAGCTGGATAGGAGTGGACGAGGCTTTCCAGAGAACCAAGCTGGGTCTCCGTCTATATAGAGAGCTGGAGAAAAGGTTACTGGAAGACGGGGTGAGGATGGTCATAGCCGATACTGAGGCTGAAAATGAGGAGGCGATTGCCTTCTTTAAGACCATGGGCTTCTCTGTCAGCGGTCAGCATGTTTGGCTGGCCAAGACCCTGCGCCGACCACCTAAGAAAGTTACCAAACCAGCTTTATGAGTGCTCTGACGGATTCTTTAGTCTATAGTTATATCCAAGATTTGGGCGTGATAGGGACCAAGATTGATGTATAGCCCTTGCTTATTCACCTCGTCAGTATCTTGGGTGTAAGCTATACCTGTCAGCTCATCACGGAACACAACTCTCCCCGTGGTTTTCAAAGGTAACGGTAGCTTAAGCCAACCCTGTGCCGGATTTGGTGAGTAGTTCACAACTACTATTTTACGCTGCTCGGCGTAGTGCCAGAGCCAGGCTAACAGGTTATGATGACTTTTGTTGCCCTCCCCAGCCTGCTTTACTTCCATCAACCTCCATTCGCCCTCATGGAAAGCTGGTGCGTTGCACACTGACAGTATCCGGTCGTAGAATTGCATAACCTCAGCATCGGTAGCCTCTTTTGGCTCACGCACTAGCTGGATTGGCTGGTGGATGCGCCGACCTTCAAGCTGACCATCGTGAAACAAGCGAAGGCCGGGGACGGTAGCCAAAACGACCGCAGCGGCAAGCGAACGCTCACAACCAAAGGCGGTAACGGCGCGGGGCTCATCATGGTTCTCAATAAAGCGCGCCGAACGCTCTTGGGGCATGCCATTTGCCATAAGGTAGCTCCGAATGTCACCGGGGCTGGAGGAAAGCAGCCGGTCGTAGAAGGGCTTATCGTAGGTGAAGTCAAAGCCCATCTGTTGCAACTTCAGCTCAAGACCCCAATAGACCTCGGCCAGAAGCAGAAAGTCGGGTCGGCGTTGTTTCACCCGTCTGATAGCCTCAACCCAGAACTCGGTCTCCGGTCGGGGGTAACCCCTTACCATCGTTCCCCATACTTCTCCAAACACGTCATTAAGCGCCAGCATTGCCATGTCACAGCGTACCCCGTCTGCCACTTCAGCGATTTGGAGTAGCTCATTGATAAGAGCCTGCCGCAGGTCAGATGAATAGAAGTTGACCTGAACAGTATCAGTCCAGGGTGGGAAGTTTGGGTCTCTACCATAGGCAAAGTAAACCCTCCTATCTGAAGAAAAGAACCAGTCAGGATGGTTGAGGATGTCCGTCTCGCTTCCCTGAACGAACCACTCGGGGTGAGAAAGTGTCCATGGGTGGTCACAGGCGAGGTGATTGGGGACAAAGTCAAGCAGGAGACCGAGTCCCTGCCGGTTGAGCCTGGACTTAAGTCGGGCGAGCTCTGCTGGCTCGCCTAGTGCAAGGTCTAGGCTATAGTCAAAGACAGCGTATGGTGAACCGGTGATGTCGTTATCAGTCCAGCCGGGCAGGACCCGGTTGTACTGCCGACGGAGAGCGGGAGTGAGCAGCGCTTGCTGCCGCGCACCCGGGCTACGCCGCCATACTCCCATAAGCCAGACTAGGTCAAAGCCCCGGCGAGCAAGGAGCTGCCATTCTTCCTCCGGAACCATGGCTAAGGTAAGAGCACAGCGGTACTTCTCCGACATACGCCGTATAAACAGGCGGGCGTTTAGTTCATAGAGCAGGGGATGACAACGCATCTTTGGCATTATACCAAATTGTCTCAGATAGAGCATGTCCCTTATTGAAGATTGTTTATTAACCTCACCCCCTTTAATCCCCTTCTCCTTCTGAAGGAGAGGGGGAAGAGACTTTAGAGAGGGGCGAAGCCCCTCTCTTACTACACTCCCCCTTCCCTTAGTAAGGGAAGGGGGTCAGGGGGATAGGTTGCTAAATGACCTCTTGTTGATGTTTTGGCTCATACTGGAGTAATATTGTAGCAACTGACCAATGGATACATTAACCGTTGCCTACTTCTCGATGGAGTTTGGCATTGAGCCGAACATGCCCACATATAATGGTGGCTTAGGCATACTAGCTGGGGATACCATACGGGCGGCTGCCGATTTGGGCATACCCGCAGTGGGGGTAACGCTTTTGCATCGTAAGGGCTATTTTCGCCAGCACCTAGATAAAAATGGTAACCAGTCAGAGAGTGATGTCGACTGGTCTCCTCAGGAGCTTCTGGAACTTCTCCCACCCCGAGTTCTAGTAAACATAGCTGGTCGTCAGGTACAGGTGCAGGCATGGCGCCGCTTGGTGCGTGGCGAATCTGGTTATACCGTGTCAGTTTATTTTCTGGATACACGCATCCCAGAAAACACCCCCTGGGAGCAAAGCCTCACTGACTACCTCTATGGAGGCGACGACCATTACCGACTGTGCCAGGAAGTTATTCTGGGCTTTGGCGGATTGGCAATGCTACGCGCTCTCGGTCACCTAAATATTCAAGCCTATCACATGAACGAGGGGCACTCCGCCTTTGTCGCCTTGGCGCTACTGGAAGAGCAGACCTGGGGGCGTGGGCTTCGCACTGTCAGTAGAGCTGACAGGGAGGCGGTTAGCCAGCGCTGTGTATTTACCACACACACCCTGCTATCAATGGGGCATGATGAGTTTGCCCTCGATTTGGTCAGGGAGATTCTGGGTGACGAACGAACCAATTTCCTAATAGAAGTTCAATGCTGCGCTAACGGTGTTCTGAGTATGACTAACCTAGCTCTGAACTTTTCACACTATATCAATGGTGTCTCAATGCGTCATGAGGAAGTTTCCCGCCGCATCTTTCCCAATCATCCTATTGATTCCGTTACTAATGGTGTGCATGCAGTGACGTGGACATCGCCTTCTTTCCGCCGTGTCTATGACCAATACATCCCGCAGTGGCGCCGTGATAACCTCTACCTGAAGTATGCTGTACGTATACCACTAGATGAAATCTGGCGAGCTCACATTGAAGCCAAGCAAGAACTACTTGCCGAGGTAGAACGACGAAGCGGCGTCCGCTTAGACCCGGCGGTAATGACCCTCGGTTTTGCTCGGCGCGCCACCGCCTACAAACGCACCGACTTCCTGTTCCATGACTTAGCGCGGCTCAGGAGGATAGCCCAGCAAGCAGGACCAATCCAGCTTATCTATGCGGGGAAAGCCCACCCGAGAGATGAAAGCGGTAAAGCCCTTATCCGGAATGTCTTCGCCGCAGCCAGTGCCCTGAAGGATATCATACCTATAGTCTACCTTGAGGAGTATGACATAGCGCTGGCAAAGTACGTATGCTCCGGCGTGGACTTGTGGTTGAATACTCCCCAGAAGCCTCAAGAAGCCTCGGGGACCAGCGGCATGAAAGCCGCGCTTAATGGAGTACCCAGCTTGAGCATTCTTGACGGCTGGTGGATTGAGGGACATGTAGAGGGTGTAACCGGATGGTCTATCGGTGATGGCTGGCAATCCGAAACTAATCTTAACAATGAGATTACCTCTGTATACGACAAGCTTGAATACATGATAGTCCCTATGTTTTATCACCGACCGAATGAGTTTGCCAGCATCATGCGCTCAGCCATCGCCCTTAATGGTTCCTATTTCAATGCACAGCGCATGCTGCTCCAATATCTGCAGAACGCATATCTGCGTACCGGTAACCCTTAACATGCCAAGCATGTTGAGCAAATGAAGTACCAAGCTGCGTTAGATTACATTTTAAGCTTCGCTGATTATGAGCGAGCCCCACGGTCAGCACTCATCTTTGATTTAAGACGCATGGAGATGCTGCTGGAAAAATTGGGTAACCCCGAGGAAGGGGCAATACCAATTCAAGTGGCTGGCACCAAGGGCAAGGGAAGCACCGCTGCCATGATTGCCTCCATCCTAACCAGAACTGGCTACAAAACAGGGCTTTATACCTCCCCCCACCTCTTCTCCTTCACCGAGAGGATGCAAGTGAACGGGAAGCCTATCGCCGAGGATGAGTTTGCCCGGTTGGTCGAGGTTCTGAAACCTAAGGTTGAAGCGGTAAATCAATTCGGTGCCTTTGGACAGCTCACCACCTTTGAACTACTAACGGCATTAGCCTTCATCTATTTCAAGGAGAAAGAGGTAGATTTTCAGGTGCTGGAGACAGGGCTGGGGGGACGTCTTGATGCCACCAATATGGTCAAATCAGGGGTTGGTGTTATTACCTCTATAAGCTTTGACCACATGGAGGTTCTAGGTAATACCCTTACCAAAATAGCCACCGAGAAGGCTGGCATTATCAAGCCAGGGAGCATTGTGGTATGCTCCCCCCAATTTCCCGAGGCAATGGCGGTGATAGAAAAGACGTGCCAGGAGCGGGGGGCAAGGCTGGTCAAAGTAGGCAGTGATGTCACCTGGAGCAGGGGAGCCTTTAGCTGCGAGGGACAGTCATTTCAACTAAAGGGGATAAGAGACGAATATAACCTTAGTCTTCCTCTGCTCGGTGAACATCAACTGGAAAATGCAGCCACGGCTGTGGCTGCGGTGGAGGTTCTGGCTGACCTGGGAGTGACAGTCTCGGCCGAGAGCATTGCTTTGGGGCTGGCGCAGGTGCACTGGCCGGGGCGACTTCAGATTCTACAACGCGAGCCCTGGTTTATTGTTGATGGTGCCCATAACGCCTACTCAGCAAAGAGGCTAGCTGAGGCGCTTAAGCAATATTTTGATTTTGACCGAATGTTTCTTATTCTCGGGGTTTCCTCTGATAAAGATGTTGCCGGGATAGTCGCTGAACTGGCATCCCTCCCCAGTATAGTTATTGGCACCCACTCTCGCCACCCCCGCGCCCTAGAGCCGGTTAAGCTTGTAGCTGAATTCTCAAAATGGGGGATAACCCCCGAGGTCACAGAAAATGTTGCCTCAGCAGCCGACCTTGCATTAGCCATGGCAACACCTAAAGACCTTATTTGTGCCACGGGGTCAATCTTTGTAATTGCTGAGGTAATAGAACACCTAGGGAAGCTTGCCTAAAAGACGCCCTATTTAACAACGGGCATAGGAGTATCTCCTAGTTCTCACTCTTAGCCGAACCTCGCCTAAGCAATTCGTCAAAGGCTTCGAACCACTTTAGCTTGACTTCGTCAGACCAGGTTAGGTCAAAGGTGGGAAATTTTGCCAGTAGCATTTTGTCCCATGACGTTTGACCTGGAATTTCCTCTAATTGATGTGGAACTATTAAATTCCGATTTGTCCTACCACTCGTTCTTTTTATGACTGTTTTAGTCCCAGTGGGTGCTAATCTAAAGTGCTTGGTTATGAATGGGGACACGGGTATTGCGGCATCGCTGGCTAGTGCAATAAAGAACTTGATGCACTTACGGCTGACATCGCCGGTTAACTGGAATGTATAATGAAAAACCTCCTGTAACTGGGCGTAGGTGGCAGTCTGGAGGTCAAACGAACTCAGTAGCAAAAAGCTAAAGGCTTCGGAGGTTACCTCTCTGAGAAGCTCTGCTCTTTTATCACCCTTAGCCGAAACTAACTGCTTTAGTCGGTCAGTTGGTATACCGTTGGCATCTACGAGTCCCAAAAAGCGTAGGGCTGCCAGAAGCTGGATGCCGGTGCTGCCTGATAATCTCTCGCCCCAGTAGCTCCGGTCAATCCGGGCTGGTATTCCTTGTTGCAATCCATCAATAAAGTTCCGGAAGGTGCGGTATGAAACGTAGGGTGGTAACCGCTTTCGGCTCTTCTCAGCAACCATAATACCAACTCCACCAACTTTATTCCACTATACTACAGCAGGATAAGAATTTCAAGGTTAATTTTTGTTTTATTCCGTCACTTGGAACTAAGGTTATGGGACTAATACTGGATAAAGTGGAATTAGAAAGGACAAAAAGGGACAAAAATTGACGCATGCTTTTGGCACACAGTACGATATACGAACAAAAAACAAGAAAGGGGGTAATTTCCATGGGCTCGGCAATAGAGTATCAAAAACTGATGACTGAGATAGTCTATGTCAACCTGCCCGGACCGGACGAGCCTACTCTGGGAATGACTGGCGGAGAGCTGCTGCATGGTTTCTTGGCAGAACTCTATCGCCCTACGAACCCAGAGATGAGGAACTGCATCAATACTCTGTGCACCAAGTGGAACGTCCGTTACCGAGAGCAAAGAGGGTAACTCAAGAAGTAATTGAGGAGGGAAAAAGATGAAAAGAACTAAGATTGGGGCAATAGATATCGGCTCAACCAAGGTATGCACAGTCATGGCCGATACTGATGGCAAGGCCGCACCTCGCGTCCTTGGCGTGGGTGTAGCCCCGACCGAGGGGCTGCAAAATGGCTTGGTGGTAAATTCCAATGAAGCCAAGCGCTCAATCCACGATTCAGTAAGGAGAGCGGAGCAGACGGCTGGCTACAGACTGGAATCAGCCTATGTCGGCGTTACCGGCAGGCATGTCAGCTCAATAAATAACCGAGGGGTTGTTGCCATTACCCGGAACGACAAGATGGTGCATTCTAGCGACTTAGAGCGCGTCCTTGAGGTTGCTCGTAGCATTAAAGTCCCCAGCGACCGAGAGCTGCTTCATGTCATTCCTCGTACTTACGTCATTGATGGTCAGGAAGGAATTAAGAACCCGGTCGGTATGCACGGCTTCCGCTTGGATGTTGAGGCACATATCATTACTGCGGCGGTAAGCTCTATCCAGAACCTGACCAAGTGCATCCGTGGCATTGGTGTCGAGATTGAGGATGTAGTCCTGGAACCGCTGGCTAGCGCTGAGGCTGTCCTCACCCAAGAGGAAAAACAGGATGGTGTCATACTCGCTGATATCGGTGGTGGCACCACCGACATTGCTGTCTTTAAAGACAATAGCATCTACTATACCTCTGTCCTGCCTGTAGCCGGGTATCAAATCACTCGGGATATTTCTATTGGTCTGGGGGTCCCCTTTGACCTCGCCGAGGAGATGAAGAAGAAGTATGGCGATGTGATACCTACCCGTGAGGGGAATAGGGGTGAGCCTGATAAAATCATCACCGAAAACGGGCATAACATCTCCTACCAAGACCTTTCTGAAATTATCTGCATCCGGGTTGAGGAACTCCTCCGGCTTATAGTACTGCAGCTACAGCAAAGCGAGTCTGTCAAGTTCACCCCCTCAGGGCTGGTACTCACCGGGGGCACAGCTAATCTCCCTGGGATTGCTGAACTAGGGAGCAAGGTAACCCGGCTCCCAGTAAGGGTCGGTATCCCGTTCGACCTATATGGTGTCTCTGATATCCTGCATGACCCAGCCTATGCTACTAGTGTTGGTCTTCTCCTCTGGAAGGGGAGGAATGAAAGCATACAAAGCTGGCGACCTAAGAGCGGTTTCAGCCGCTTTACCTCTCAAATTTTCCGGGTCTTCAGCTAAAAGCCATGAAAGGAGAAAAGAAAAATGGCAAAAACAAGTTATGTCCCTAGTGGAGCGAACATTAAGGTTATTGGTCTGGGTGGGGCTGGCTGCAACGCCATCACCCGAATGGTTCGGGAACAGATCCGTGGTGTTGAATTTATTGGGATGAATACCGATGCCCAAGCTCTAGCCATTACCGAGGCAGCGGTACGCATCCAGCTCGGTGAGCACAGCACCCGTGGTCTAGGTGCCGGTGGCGACCATGTATTAGGTCAGAAGGCTGCCGAGGAGAGCCTGGATGAGATTAGGCAGGCTGTTGCCGGGGCAGATATGGCGTTTATCACCGCCGGTATGGGAGGCGGTACTGGCACCGGCTCAGCACCAATAGTAGCTCAAATTGTCAAGCAAACGGGCGCACTCACTATTGCTGTGGTCACTAAACCCTTCAACTTTGAGGGAGTCCACCGCAGCGAGGTTGCTGAGAAGGGGATTTTCGACCTGGTTGATAAAGTTGATACCCTGATTATTATCCCTAACGACCGCTTGTTTGACCTCTGCGACCAAAAGGTGGGCGTTGACAGTGCCTTCAGGCTGGCTGATGAAATCCTGTGCCACGGGGTACAGGCAATCGCTGAGGTAGTCACCGTCCCTGGGCTGATTAACCTTGACTTTGCCGACATCCGAACGGTGATGAAAGATGCTGGTCCGGCATGGATGTCCATTGGCCATGGTTCCGGGCAGAACCGGGCAAGGGATGCTGCCAAGGAAGCCTTGGTCAGCCCGCTGCTAGATGTGTCCATGGAAGGGGCAAAAGGGGTGTTATTCAACGTTGCCGGTGGCAGCAGCCTCTCGCTGTTTGAGGTTAATGAGGCCGCTGAGATCATCAGGCAGGCTGTTGACCCGGAGGCAAACGTAATCTTCGGCGTCGTCCTTGACCCAAATATGGGCAATGATGTCCGGCTGACACTCATCGCTACCGGCTTTGCTACCAAGGATGGCCTTGCTGGTGTGGCTTGGGAGAAGGAAATGATGCGACTCCTTAAGGGGGTAAAGAGCGAAGAGGAGCTTGGGATTCCCTCCTTCCTGCGGTACCGGCGTGTCCTCCACGGACAACGGTCTCGTTTAGCGAACACGGAGCGTACCCAGATTCGTAGCATTTAGCTCAAGGAGGCAGAAATCTACCTCTTCTATAGCTCCTTAGCTTAGTGTTAGACCACGGTTAGCAAGGAGGTCAATATGATTGTTCCCAAAATTGCCATTGGCGGGAAACTGCAGGAATTGATTGAGGAGCACGGTGACGACCAGTATTGCCAGGAAATACTTCTTTTCTTGGGACGGCATCCTCATACCCGGTTCAGTCGGCTTACAATCATTCATGCTTTGAACGGCTATAGATGGTGCACAGAACAAGCTCTCAGCCGCCTCACCGACGATGGGGTGGTTAAAAGATACATTGAGAATGGCGTTACTTTATATTCATTAGGAGTAGGCAGGTAACCGATGATGGAAATTAAAAGTATCCCCACCTTTATCGAGATACTGATAGTCTCTGCGGTAGCGGCTATGGCACTCGGTGATTATTTGGGCTATAAACTCGGCCGGAAACGGCTAGCTACTGGTCTTCTTGCCGCTGCTCTATTGAGTATCATCGCCTATGCCATTTATGCTGCCCTTGTTCTTACCTAGACGGCGATGTTATAATTAAAGCTACCGCTGGGTGACACCAGCGGTAGCTTTTTGCATACGCTTAGCCCCCATATAATTGCGAATAACTATTAAGCCTGATAAAGTGAAGTGGCGGATGTACAGGCTGATAGATACCCATGCTCATTTAGAAGAAATAGAAGACCTAGAACAAGCCATTACTGAAGCTAGGTCAGCCAATATTACAGCCATAATTGCGGTTGGCTCCGGCTATGAATCCAATCAAAAGGTGTTGACTTTTGCCCAGGTCTATAGGCACTTCGTTTATCCAGCGTTAGGATTCCACCCTTGGAATCTAAAAGGTGCCGATATACAGCGTAATTTAGAATTTATTGAGGCTCATATAGATAAAGCCGTAGGAATAGGTGAAATAGGTCTGGATTATGATAAGAGGATAAGGGCGGGAGCGGAAAAGGATTTGCAAACGTATGTGCTTAAGGAGATGCTAAAAATAGCCAAAGCCTATAAAAAACCGGTGATAATCCACTCCCGGTATGCGTGGCGAGACTCTTTGAGTTTGGTTGACGAGGCACAACTGGAGAAGGTGGTGTTTCACTGGTACACAGGAACCTCAAGTGTACTGCGGGATATAATCAGTCGGGGTTACTTTATTTCCGCTACCCCAGCGGTTGAATACCATGAAGAACATAGAAGAGCGATAAAGGAAACCCCGTTGGAAAGATTACTCCTAGAAACGGATTCTCCAGTGGTATACCGGCGGGGGACTGAATTTGAGTATGAATCAAGACCAGCCCATGTCTTAAAGGTGTTAACGGGTGTGTCCCAGTTAACCGGCGTTGATGAAGCTCAAATTGCCGAGGTAACCACAGGTAATGCGGTGAAATTTTTCGGCTTATAAAATTAGACCGCTAGAGCAGGAGGATAGAGGATATAATGAAAGCCCAAATTCTGAGGAAGATTTCTCCAATTGAAAATCGGCCTCTGGAATTGGTTGAGCTGCCAATTCCTGAGCCGAAAGGGAAAGAAATCCTGGTGAAAATCTCCGCCTGTGGAGTTTGTCATACTGAACTAGACGAGATTGAAGGAAGAATTCAGCCAAAATTACCCATAGTTTTGGGTCATGAAATTGTTGGTAGGGTAGAAGGTTTAGGTTCGGAGGTAACCAAGTTTAGAGCTGGAGATAGAGTCGGGATTGCTTGGATCTATTCTACTTGTGGCAAGTGTCATTTCTGTCTGGAGGGCAGTGAAAATTTATGTCCTGAGTTTCAAGGTACCGGATGTCAGGCGAATGGTGGCTATGCCCAGTACGTCGTGGCATCAGAAGATTTTGCCTATTTGCTTCCTGATAGATTCACTGATTCTCAGGCAGCCCCTCTTCTCTGCGCCGGAGCAATCGGTTTTAGAGGTCTAAGACTTTCCGGGATTAAGCCTGGGCAAACCTTGGGGCTTTTTGGATTTGGAGCCTCAGCCCATATTGTCATTCAAGTGGCTAAATATTGGGGTTGTGAAGTCTATGTCTTTACCAGAAACGAAGGGCATCGCAATCTAGCTAAAAGATTGGGGGCAACCTGGACGGGTAGAGCTGAAGACAAGCCCCCTCAAAAGCTCAAGTGCGCAATTGATTTCACTCCGGTAGGTGAAACGGTACCCAATGCCTTAAGAGTCCTGGAAAAAGGGGGAAGACTAGTGATTGCGGTGATTCGAAAAAGAACTCCAATTCCACCTTTGGACTATGCTCAGTTGCTGTGGGATGAAAAAGAAATAAAAAGTGTGGCCAACATTACCCGAAAGGATGCCCAAGACTTTCTTCCCTTGGCGGCTGAAATTCAGATTATCCCTGAGGTTCAAGAATTCAAATTGGAAGAGGCAAACGAAGCCCTACTTCGGCTAAAGCAAGGGAAGATTCAGGGAGCAGCAGTTTTGAGAATATATTAATCAAAGAACTGGAGAGTGGCGTTTTCTTTTTTGCCGCTCCACTAAATCCTGCAAGGTTGTAGACTGCAGAACACCATTGATAGCACTCTTTAATTCGACCCAGATATCCCGGGTAACACATAGCTCAGAGCGGCTACATGCTCTGGGGTCATCAGCACACTCTACCGGAGCAACTGAGCCCTCAAGAAGTTGAATGACTTCGCTCAATCTTATCTCCTCAGGAGGCTTGGTTAACGAAACTCCGCCTCTGGCACCCCGGGTGCTCCGCACTAAACCCCCAGCTATCAGGGGAGTAATTAAATGCTCTAAATACTGTAGTGAAATTTGCTGTCTTTGGGCGATGTCTTTCAGTGGAAGCGGTTCCACGCCCCCGTGGAAGGCTAAATCCAAAAGAATTCTCGTTCCATATCGTCCTCTGGTAGAGAGCCTCATTTTCCACCACCTTTGTTGACTATTATGACCAACATAGTAAACAATACTAAAAATTGGGGGAATTGTCAATAACCTCAATAACCGCTGGTTATGCTTTTGAACTTAACAAGCTTAACTTTTGGGCAACAAGGAGTAAGTGTAGCTACTATTCATCTTGTTGTCACGTGTGGTTCCTTTACCAGAAACAATACCAGAATAAAGCCTATGCCCACGAGTATTGCCCCCAGAAGGAAGATTGTGCGGAAGCCAATAATATCTGAGAGGAAACCACCGAAAGCCGGACCTATCACCCAGCCAACGGATACTGTCTGCTGGTAGACACCCATAGCCCAGCCTCTTTTCTCAGTAGCAATAATGTCTGCTATGTAGGCTGTGACCGCAGCACCAATGGCAACCCAGGCTGCGCCTTCTAGGATTTGTATAGGATATACCACCAGATAGCCTCGCGCCATTGAATAGAGGATGAAAATTAGCACAAAGCTAGCCATTGAGCACAATATAATCGGCTTCCTGCCAAAACGGTCTGACAACTTGCCCAAGAGCGGAGCGAATAATAGCCCTACCAAAGAACCAACCATATATATTAGACCGATTTGAGTTCTCTTGGCTCCGAGTACCTCAGCCATGTAGAGCGAGAACATAGAGTAAACCAATCCAGAGCAAATCATCAGGGGTAGTACACAAGCACAGAGAATATATAGCCTCTTTCTTTCCATAATACACTCCTTAGAACCTGCATTAAGGCAACTTATATTTGGTAATCATTCTACATCGCTACGGTCTCTTTTCCAATCTGGCAAATATTTGATATCATATACACTAGGCTAAGGAGGTGAAACATGCCTACGGAACTAACTGCGGAGCAAGCGAGACAGCGGTGCGACCCGGCATTGTTTCAGTGCAATTCAACCGAGGAGTTAAAGCCGATACAGGGTATCATTGGTCAGGATAGAGCACTCAGCGCTCTCAAGTTTGGTCTTAATATCCTAAGACCCGGTTTTAATATCTACGTCTCAGGGTTGGCCGGGACTGGCAGAACTACGGCAATCAAATCTTTTCTGGAGGCACTAGCCGCCAAGAAGGAACCCCCCTCCGACTGGTGTTATGTACACAACTTTCGTGATTCCTATTGTCCCAGAGCCCTAAAGGTGCCAACAGGTATGGGGCAAGCTCTGCAAAAAGATATGAAACGCACCATAGATAATGCCCAGCGGAGCCTTGCCCAGGCTTTTGCCAGTAAGGAATACGCTGAACGGCGGACAGAAATAACCGAAGACTTCAACAGGAGAAGAGAGGCAGCATTTGACCTTATCGGTAAGAAAGCCAAAGATAAGGGGCTTCTGCTGCAGGTTACACCGGTAGGGCTGTTTTTTATACCGGCTTCTAATGGCGAACCAATGAGTGAGGATGAATATCAAAAGTTAAGCCCCGAAGATAAAGAGGAATTAAAAAAGAAGCGGGAGGAATTGACCAGGGAGCTGAAGGAGCAAATAGCTAAACTAAAGACTGAGGAGAGTGCCGTTGACAAACAACTGGAAGATACTGACCGTGAGGTAGCACGCTACTCTATTAGCCACCTCTTTGAAGAGCTGAGGAACAAGTATAGCCAGCTTCCCCAGGTGGTTGATTACTTGAAGGAAATTGAGCACGATATTATTGAGAACTTTGGGCAGTTCAAGTCGGAACCGAGAACCTCAGAATCAGACCCAATAGCTGCCATGCAGGCTTTAGCCCGGAAGCAGGCTTTAACAAAGTATGAAGTTAACGTTCTGGTTGACAACTCGGAGTTAAAGGGAGCCCCGGTGATTCTGGAATTAAATCCCACCTTTAACAATCTCTTCGGACGCATTGAGAAGGAAGCCCAGTTTGGAGCTTTATATACCGATTTTACCATGATTAAGAGTGGTTCTTTACACCAGGCAAACGGTGGTTACTTAGTAGTGAGGATTGAGGATATTCTGACTAACTTTCAGTCCTGGGAAGGCTTAAAAAGAACCATTCGTGACGGCAAGCTCGTTATTGAAGAGGTAGGTGAGCGGCTCGGCTTCATGGCAACAAAGAGCCTGAAGCCAGAACCTATCCCACTGGATATAAAGGTAGTGGTTATCGGGGAGCCCTTATTTTATTACTTGTTGTTACGGCTAGATTCAGAATTTAAGGAGTTGTTCAAGGTTAAGGCTGATTTTGATACCCGAATGGACAAGACGGAGGCTAACCTGAAAGACTATGCTGCCGTCATTTGCCGGCTGTGTAGAGAGGAAAATTTAAAACACCTAAGTAGTGGCGCTTTGGCTAAAATTATAGAGCATAGCTCGCGACTGGCTGGTAACCAAGAAAAGCTATCCACCTTATTTGCCGATATAGCTGATATTATCCGTGAGGCTAACTTTTGGGCGGGGGAGGATGGGGAATCACTTATAGAAGCTAAGCATATGGAGAAGGCGATAGAACAGAAGGTGTACCGCTCAAATCTTATCCAGCAGCGCATCAATGAAATGATAGATAAGGGCATGATTATCATAGATACTGACGGGGAGAAAGTAGGGCAGGTAAATGGGCTTGAGGTAATAGACCTTGGCGATTTTGCCTTTGGCAAGCCAACCCGAATAACAGCCAGCTTGGGTGTCGGCAGGGAGGGACTGATTGACATCGAAAGAGAATCCAAGCTAGGGGGGCGCCTTCACACCAAAGGGGTTATGATATTAAGTGGTTATATAACTGACAAATATACTTGGAATATTCCGCTGTCTCTCTCAGCCCGCCTTGTTTTTGAACAAAGCTATGAGGAGGTGGAGGGGGATAGCGCATCAAGCACCGAACTTTACGCTCTCCTCTCTCGCCTGTCGGATATGCCAATAAAGCAAGGTATTGCTATTACTGGCTCAGTCAATCAGAAGGGAGAGGTACAGGCTATTGGGGGGGTAAACGAGAAGGTTGAAGGTTTCTTCGAGGTCTGCCGGGCTAAGGGATTTAATGGGAAACAAGGAGTAATTATCCCCGCTAGTAATATTAAGGATTTAATGCTTAAAGAGGAGGTAGTGGAGGCAGTTAAGGCAGGTAACTTCCATATCTACCCGGCAAGCACCATAGATGAAGGAATTGAGGTGCTTACCGGGCTAAAGGCAGGCAAACGCCTTGAAGATGGCAGCTTTGAGCCAGATTCAATTAATGATAGAGTCCAAAAGCGTCTGGTAGCTCTCGCTGAGAGACTTAGGGACTTCACCAAGGGTGAGGAGAAAACTCAGGGCACCAACAAATGACAGACTGTTTAATAAACTCGGTGACCTTGACAAAAGCACTTTAACTACTTAAATTGTTCATTGTCAGGTTATGCCATTTTCGCCTAACACACCTATGGTATCTATGGAACCAAGCTATATTGCTCTGTACCACTCGGGTGAATTGGAGCGCCGGGCTCAGGCGCTTGAAGCCAGACTAGCCTCTTGTGACATCTGCCCCAGGGAGTGTCGGGTCAACCGCCTAAAAAATGAGCTGGGCTTTTGCCATTCAGCCTATCTGCCCATAGTCTCAGCGGTCTGCGCTCATCATGGAGAGGAACCCACCATTTCCGGAAGCCAGGGGTCAGGGACGATATTTTTTGGCAATTGTAATATGAGGTGTGTTTACTGCCAGAACTATCAAATAAGTCAGAACTGGGAAAAACAAAAATCTAAGGAGATAGATTGCCGTACCCTCGCGGAAAGGATGCTTTATCTTCAGGATGAACTAGGCTGCCACAATATCAATTTTGTTTCGCCTTCCCACTTCATTCCCCAGCTCATCCGGACTGTTGTGGAAGCAGTGCCTATGGGGCTTCGAGTGCCATTGGTCTACAACACCAGCGGTTATGATTCTCTTTCCTCACTGAAAGAGCTTGACGGTATCATCAGCATTTACCTGCCCGATATAAGATATGCTTCGGACAAATGGGCCAAAAAGTTCTCCTACGCACCAGACTATGTTGAACGTGCCCGCCAGGCTGTTAAAGAGATGTACCGACAGGTTGGGGACTTGGTAGTGGATGAATCTGGTCTGGCACAGCGAGGACTAATTGTGCGTCATCTTATTCTGCCCAACGGGCTGGCAGGCAGTGAGGAATCACTGACCTGGTTGGCCCAGGAGCTTTCTCCTACGGTGACGGTCAGCATCATGGCACAATACTTACCCCTGCACCGTGCGCCTCGAATACCGCTGCTTTCCCGGAAGATTTCAATGGCAGAATATGAAGAAGTCCTCCATCTATTAGATGATATAGGGCTGGAAAACGGTTGGATACAGGAAATGGGGGCATCAGAAAACTACGTCCCTGACTTTGAACGAGAAGAGCACCCTTTCTCCCCAACTCCTGAAATGTAGAAATGACACTACTTTTTCACTCCCAGCGGTGTCCTCTCGGGTTTACATGACCCAGGAAGGTGTTTAGTCGTGTCCAACAAGCGAGTCATCGTAATCGGCGCTGGAGCCAGTGGTATGATGGCCGCTGGCCGAGCGGCTGAGTTAGGTGCCAATGTGCTTCTATTGGAAAAAACAGAGCGCTCTGGTAAGAAAATCCTCCTCAGTGGCAAGACCCGCTGCAACTTGACCAACGCCAAAGAGTTAGATGACTTTATCGCGATGTATGGCCACAACGGCCGTTTTCTCTACAGTGCCTTCCACCGCTTCTTCCGCAATGATTTGCTGGTGTTTTTGAGGCGCTACGGTGTAGAGACCAAGACGGAACGCGGCGGACGAATCTTTCCTGCATCTGATAACGCCTACGATGTCGTTAAGGCCTTTGAACGATACATGGCTGAGCACGGTGTCCAGCTTCATACCGGCGTTAGAGTAACCCGGATACAGGTTGGTAATGGGCGAGCGAGGGGTGTGCAGACAGAACAAGAGATGCACGCGGCGACAGCGGTGATTCTAGCCACTGGCGGCGCCTCATTTCCCAGAACCGGCTCCACTGGTGATGGTTACCGCCTGGCGGCTGCTCTCGGCCACACCATCACTAAGCTACGCCCGGCTTTAGTCCCATTAATCGTCCACGAAATTGAACGGGCCAGAAGTATGCAGGGCGTCAGTCTGCGCAACGTACGCCTGACCGCCTATCGGTGTCCCGCCGAAGACATTAACCCCTCCCTGACACCCACCAGTGACCGGGGACGCGGTGTGGGCCGTAAGCAACCACCGTGGCCCATCATCGAAAGCCGTATGGGAGAGATGATGATAACCCACTTTGGCATCGGTGGGCCAATAACTCTACTGATGAGCCTAGCGATAGTCGACGCCCTAGAGGACAGCCCCGTCAGCGTGTCCATTGACCTGAAACCGGCCCTCAGCGAGAAGCAATTGCGCCAGCGGCTGCAGCGAGACTTTGACCGCTACGGTAAACGGAGCTATCGCCGCATTCTGGGGGGACTACTACCGCACAAGATGGTTGACCCCTTTGTAGAGATGACTGCCATCCCGCCTGACAAGGCCGGCCACCAGATAAGCGCCGAGGAGCGGGAGCGGCTGTTACGTTTGCTCAAATCATTCCGCTTCAACATTAAAGGGCCGTTATCAATGAGTGCTGCTATTGTTACTGCTGGCGGTATCTCACTTAAAGAAATTGACCCATACACCATGGCTTCCCGCCTGGTGAAGGGACTGTATTTTTGTGGTGAGGTGATGGACATAGATGCCGACACCGGTGGCTATAATCTGCAAGCCGCCTTTTCTACAGGCTATGTCGCGGGTGAGTCAGCTGCATTAGGCTGATGTCTCTATAATATATTAACGCCGAATTCCCTTAAGCTATCTGCCAAGACGCTCAGGGGAAGCCCCATTACATTAAAATAATCACCCTCAATCTTTTCCACAATAACCGACCCTAATCCCTGTATGGCGTATCCTCCAGCCTTATCTAGTGGCTCTTTTGACTTGACATAGACATCAATCTCATCCGGGGTTAGTTTTTTCATGTGAACCTTTGTTTCTACTGACCTGGATAACGCTTTGTTGTTCTCAGTATCTATGATAGTAAAACCGGTAATAACCGAATGTGACTTTCCGCTTATTGTTGCCAGCATTTTTTTGGCTTCAGTTTCTGTGTGCGGCTTACCCAGTATTTTACCCTTTAAAACAGCAACTGTATCAGCAGCAATAACTAAAGCATTCTGGTGATGGCTGGCAACTGCCTTAGCTTTTTTAAAAGATAGCCATTTGGCGAACTCGTGAGGTTTTAATTTGGAGCTTATAGCCTCCTCATAATTACTTGGTTCGACCTTAAATTTCAAGCCGATTTTTTCCAGTAACTCTTTTCTTCTGGGGGACGCTGAGGCTAATATAATTGTTTTCATTTTTTGATGGGATTACCTAGAGCCTGTGCTTTTTGGACAACATTGGTACAACTCAATATTGGATAATGTAAGTAACTGCCCTAGCTTTGTCAAGCTCTGGGCATTGCGCAAGATGGTGTTTTGTCCAGTGTCCGGTACCACAGTCGTTTGTATAAGTTCGTAGTAGGTGCAAGGTCACAATTGCTTGAATTTTGCAGCCTTTGCTTTTAAACTTATTGAAGGAGGTTTGCCATGCATATATCTAGCTTAGAAAAGGCTAAAAAGATAAAGCCAAATATGGAAGGCGCCAAGGGGGTCTACAAGCAGATTCCAATATCAAGAGAGGACGGAGCGCCGACGTTTTCATTCCGCGTATTTACTATTCAGCCCGGAGGCCACACGCCTCTTCATAACCACCCATTCGAACATGTGAACTACATTATTGAAGGCAATGGAACCGTAATTGTCGAAGATCAGGAACGTGAGTTAAAGAAAGGTGATTTCGCTCTGATCCTACCCGGTGAGACACATCAATACAGGAATACATCAATAAGCAAGCCTATGCTCATGATCTGTGCGGTTCCCAAGGAATACGAGTGACTTAAAGAAACAAAAACCACCCGGATTTTCGGGTGGTTGTGTCTAGATATGATTTAGCTAGTGAGCCGTGCAGGGCTCGAACCTGCGACCACCTGATTAAAAGTCAGGTGCTCTGCCAACTGAGCTAACGGCCCGTGTATTTAGGCTAGTTTAGCAAATCTAAAGTCTCGGTGCAACTTGGTTTAAAACGGGCTAGACTCTTCCCTATGTCCATTATATAATAAAAACTGAAATAAAGAGGTGAGCAGACGAAGAAGCAAGCTAGAGAAGTTATGGTTAACCAGGCAAGGTTATCCATAATCCAAGGAGATATAACCAAGCAGGCTACAGATGCTATTGTCAACGCTGCCAATCCGGGGCTGATGGGTGGGGGCGGTGTTGATGGCGCAATTCATCGTGCTGGAGGTCCGGCCATCTTGGAGGAATGTAAGCAGATTGTGGCTAAGCAAGGGCATTTGCCCACAGGTAAGGCGGTCATCACCACGGGAGGAAATCTGAAGGCAAAGTATGTGGTTCATACTGTCGGTCCTATCTGGCAGGGTGGAAATAAGGGTGAAGCTACCCTGTTGGAAAGTGCCTACAGAGAGAGCCTGAAATTGGCAGCAGAACATAATCTAACTAGTGTTTCCTTCCCTTCAATAAGCACTGGTGCCTATGGCTATCCGGTGGCTGAAGCAGCAAAAGTGGCGATTAAGGCGGTGGTTTCATTTCTCCGAGAGCAGGTCACCTCGCTAAAAGAGGTAGTATTTGTGCTCTTTGACTCCAGAACCTATGAAGCTTACTCCTCTGCCCTTGAGGAGGTGATATGAAGATAGGAGTGATCTCTGATACGCACGTGACTTCATTTGACGAAGTTCCTGACCGGATATTGATTACCTTGGCTGAGGTAGACCTGATAATCCATGCTGGAGATTTCGTTACCAAAGACGTGCTTGATGGCTTGAGGCGGCTGGGGGAGGTAAAAGCGGTATGGGGTAATATGGATTCAGAAGAGATTAAGCGGATTCTCCCGGAGAAGGAATTACTCGTGATAGAGGGGAAAAAGATTGGGATTACCCATGGCTCAGGCGGTCCCTATGGCATAGAGGATAGGATACGTCGGATGTTTGAAGATGTTGATGTCATTGTTTATGGTCATTCCCATCAGCCCAAGAACGAGCTAAAGAAGAGCGTCCTTTTCTTTAATCCAGGTCGGGCAAGAAATTCCTTTGGCATCTTAACCATTGCCAAAGAGGTCAGGGGAGAAATGATAACCCTGTAAAGATGAGATATAAAGGTTTCAATTTAACTGCAGTATGGCTTTTGATAGCGGTAAACTTACTACTATTTATAGCTACTTCTGTAAACCAAGACCTTATCTTGATTCTTGGATTGCAGCCGGTAAGCTTTTTAGATAGACCGTGGACTATAGTGACCAACCTCTTTATCCACGGGGGTATATGGCATATCTTAGCTAACATGTTAACCCTCTACTTCTTCGGAAGCTACTTGTCTCAGTTGATTGGGGTGAGGAATCTCCTCATAACCTACTTTGGCGGGGGGATATTGGGGAATATTCTTTATATCCTTCTGGCACCATCGCCCTCTTCTATAGCTATCGGTGCCTCAGGAGCCATCTTTGGTCTTGGCGGGGTACTCACCGCAATGAGACCAAGGTTGAGGGTTTTTATCTTCCCCATTCCAGCCCCGCTCCCCCTCTGGGTGGCAGTTATTGGAGGTTTCCTCATACTCTCCCTTTTCCCCAATGTCGCCTGGCAGGCTCATCTTGGCGGTCTGGTTCTTGGTCTGGTTGCCGGCTACTTCTTCAGAAAGAGAGAGCGCTATTTCTTCTAAATTGACCTTCTACGGGAGAGGTCAAAAGAGGTGGCGTCCCTGGAGGGATTCGAACCCACGACCCGCTGCTTAGAAGGCAGCCGCTCTGTCCAGCTGAGCTACAGGGACAAGCTATCACTCAAATGTAGCATGATGGGCAGGAAAAGGTCAAGAAAGCTTTCGCTAGCTTGACAATCATTTAGTCACATTGCTAGTATGAGGTCAACTTTTCCATTTGGTAAGTCAGTAATGTCAAGACTATTAGATAGAGTAGATAGCCCCGCAGATTTGAAAGGACTGCCAAAACAGGAGCTTGAGCAATTGGCTGCTGAGATTAGGCAGGAGCTGGTGACTACAGTAAGTGCTAATGGAGGTCATCTGGCTTCTAATCTGGGTGTGGTTGAGCTTACCATAGCTTTACATCGGGTATTTGATAGCCCACGGGATAAGATTATCTGGGATGTGGGACATCAAAGCTATGTTCACAAACTGCTCACCGGCAGGAGACAGCGTTTTGCCTCTATTCGTCAGTATGGAGGGCTCTCCGGTTTTACCTCCCGCAGTGAGAGTGAGCATGACCCGTTTGGCGCTGGTCATGCTAGTACCTCGGTTTCGGCTGCCCTGGGTATGGCTATCGCCCGTGACCTTTCTGGCGATAACTACCATGTAGTGGCTGTTATCGGTGACGGGGCTATAACCGGGGGGATGGCTCTTGAGGCGCTAAATCAGGCGGGGCATCTGGGCTCCAGGATTTGCGTCGTTCTGAATGATAACGGGATGTCAATTTCACCTACTGTTGGAGGTTTAGCTAAACTGTTGAGCCGGGTGCGGTTTGACTACCGCTACCGTTGGGCAAGGGAGAGGAGTAAGCGGATACTCTCCGTTCTCCCGTGGGGCAACTGGCTACGGCAACTGAGCCAGCGGGTTAGGAGTGGATTCAAGGGACTGGTTATGCCAACCGTGCTCTGGGAGGAGCTTGGCTTCACCTATATAGGACCCGTTGACGGGCATAACATTGGTGAGCTTGAAATCGCCCTCACCCAGGCACGGGATTACTGCCCGAAGCCAGCCTTTGTCCACGTTATTACTACCAAGGGTAAAGGCTATCTTCCAGCCGAGGGTAATGCTGTCTACTTCCACGGTGTACCAGCTAAGAGCGCAACCACTAAGACAATACCAAGTTATAGCGAGGTATTTGCCGAGACTGTGCTTCGCCTGGCTCGTGAAAATCCCAGGCTGGTGGCGATTACTCCGGCTATGCCTGAGGGAAATTGTCTTGATATTGCTGAGGCTGAGTTCCCCGAGCGAGTGTTTGATGTGGGAATCTGCGAGCAGCATGCTGTTACCTTTGCCGCCGGGCTAGCGACACAGGGTTTTAAACCTATCGTGGCGATATATTCTACTTTCCTGCAGCGTGCTTTTGACCAGGTAATACATGATGTCTGCCTCCAGGATTTGCCCGTCATCTTTGCCATTGACCGTAGTGGCATTGTTGGTGAAGATGGCAAGACCCATCAGGGAACTTTTGACATCTCTTATCTAATGTTAATTCCTAATTTGATAATAGCTGCGCCCAAGGATGAGAATGAGCTTCAGCACCTACTCTACACCGCGGTGAAGTCAAAGCATCCTATAGCTATACGATACCCCCGAGGCTCCGGTTTGGGGGTAGAATTAGACCCAGAGCTGCATGAGATTCCCATAGGTAAAGGGGAAATATTAAGATATGGCAAAGACGCCGCCATACTAGCCATAGGAACTACCGTGGCTCCGGCCTTGGAGGCAGCCGGGGAGCTAGCTTCAAATGGAATTGAGGCTACAGTAGTTAATGCCCGCTTTGCCAAGCCGCTGGACGCTGAACTTATAATAGATTTGGCTAGTGGTATTAAGCGTGTGGTTACAGTTGAGGAGAACGCCCTCAGCGGTGGCTTTGGCAGTAGTGTAGCCAGCCTTCTGCAAGAATCAGGTATTAGTGATATCCGGGTAAAAAGCATTGGTCTCCCTGACGAGTTTGTGGAACAAGGCACTCAAGCTGTCCTCCGCTCTAAGTATGGTCTTGATGCTAAAGGGATAGCAAGACAAGTTCTGGAGTTATTTCACCCCTTATAGCTACTCAGGAGTAAGGAATGAATAAGCTGACAATCAGAGATATAGAGGTTAGCGGCAAAAGGGTCTTGGTCAGGGCTGACTTCAATGTTCCCTTAGATGAAGAGACAGGAGCTATTACTGATGATAGCCGCATCCGAGCTACGCTCCCCACTATCAAATATCTTATTGACCGAGGTGCCAGGGTCATCCTGTGCTCCCATCTGGGTCGCCCTAAAGGGACGGTGGTTGAGAAATTGCGCTTAACTATTGTTGCCCAGCGCCTGTCGCAGATTTTGGGGCAGAAAGTGGAAGCTGCCACGGACTGTATCGGTCCCGACGTAGAGAAGGCAGTAGAAAAATTGAGAGGGGGCGATGTTCTGCTCCTGGAGAATCTCCGGTTTCATCCTGAGGAGGAAGAAAACGATGCCTCCTTTGCTCAAGCCTTAGCCCGGCTAGCTGATGTATATGTAAATGATGCCTTCGGTGCCAGTCACCGGTCTCATGCTTCAATAGTGGGGGTTGCCAATTATCTGCCGGCAGTGGCTGGCTTACTGGTTGAGAAGGAAATAAAGGTCCTGGAGGGTATTTTAGCCAATCCAGTTCACCCCTTCGCCGAGCTTGCCGGTGGCGCTAAGGTGAGCGACAAGATTGGCGTATTGGAAAATACCATGGATAAGGTAGACTGTCTTCTAATTGGTGGCGGGATGGCAGCTACCTTCTTAAAGGCTAAATCTCATCGGGTGGGCTCGTCCCTGGTGGAGGATGGCAAACTAGATTTTGCTGCTAAGCTTATGAAGGATGCACCTCAGCGGGGGGTGCGCTTGTTGCTCCCGGTTGATGTCGTTATTGCTGATACGCTCGGTGCCGAAGCCAAAGTCAGGACAGTATCAGTAAAGGATATAGAGCCAGATTGGAAAATTGTAGATATAGGTCCCCGGACTGTCAGCAACTTCTCTGAGGAACTAAAGCGGTGCAAAACAATCTTCTGGAATGGACCTATGGGCATATATGAGATACCCCAATTTGCCCGCGGAACACAAGCCATGGCTAGACTTTTAGCCAGTCTTAAGGCGACTACTATTATCGGGGGAGGTTCTACGGCTGAGGTTGTAACTGAAATGAAGCTGGCGGATAAGATGACCTTTGTCTCCACTGGGGGTGGTGCTTCACTTAGATTCCTGGGCGGCGGGAGATTGCCCGGTGTCGAGGTATTGCTCAATAGAGAGGGCTAAATATAGTGGATAACTTAGATTTAATGAAGCAAATTTCCATTCCCTCCCTGACCAAGATTGTGTTACTGGTTATTGATGGCTTAGGTGGGTTGCCCAATCCAAAAACCGGCAAGACAGAGCTAGAGACAGCCAATAAACCGAACCTTGACCAGCTAGCAATCAAAGGCATTTGCGGTCTTATTGACCCGTTGAGCCCGGGAATAACCCCCGGTAGCGCCCCAAGTCACCTGGCTCTTTTTAGCTATGACCCACTAAGCTTCAACATCGGGCGGGGGGTGCTGGAGGCAATGGGGATAGATTTTGACCTACAGCCGGGAGATATAGCGGCTCGGGGTAACTTTTGCACTGTGGACGAAGCCGGACTTGTTACTGACCGCAGGGCAGGTCGTATCTCTACCGAGAAGTGCACCGAGTTCTGCCAATTGCTAGACGGGTTGGTGATAGAGGGGGTTAAGCTTTTTGTTTGCCCGGTTAGGGAGCACCGCTTTATAACAGTGTTTCGGGGAAAGGGGCTAGCTCCCGAAGTCAGCGATTCTGACCCCCAGCAGGTAGGAGTGGCACCAAGGGCTATCGTTGCCCAGCACGCAATAGCACGTAGACTGGCTAATATCGCTAATGAGTTCATAGCTCAAGCCAAGACAGTTTTAGCTAAGCATCATCCAGCCAATATGGTGCTGCTGCGCGGCTTCTCCCAGCGACCCCACCCTCCCACTATGGGTGAAGTCTATAAATTAAAGCCAGCAGCCATTGCCAGCTATCCGATGTATCGGGGATTAGCCAGGTTAGTCGGGATGCAGGTTCTTGAAACCGGCACCAGCATCAAAGAGGAGTTCGCCACTTTAAAACAAAACTACAACAATTATGACTTCTTCTTTATACACATAAAGGGGACTGATTCCGCTGGCGAGGATGGTGACTTTGACCGCAAGGTCAGGATTATAGAAGAGGTTGATAATGCTCTACCTAGCCTGATTAGCCTTAAACCTGATGTTATTGTGGTCACCGGTGACCACTCCACCCCAGCCTTGCTTAAAGGACATAGCTGGCACCCGGTGCCAATCCTCCTCTATTCCAGATGGTGCCGTCCTGATAGGGTAGGGGAGTTTTCCGAGTCAGCCTGTATTTTTGGCGGACTGGGAAGGCTTCCGGCGACACAGGTTATGCCACTGGCAATGGCTAATGCCCTGAAGCTTAATAAATTTGGCGCTTAGGGGGGTAAAATAGATGAATGCAATACAAACTTTTAAGCTCACCAGGCGTTTCAACAGCTTGGTGGCAGTAAATAGCATTGACCTTAAGATTGAGCAGGGGGAATTGTTTTCTCTCCTGGGACCTAACGGGGCAGGGAAAACGACCACTATCAACATGCTGTGCTGCCTCCTGAAGCCTACTGAGGGGACAGCGCAAATAATGGGATATGACATTATTAAGGAACCATTCAAGATTAAACAGACTATCGGGGTCTCACCGCAGGAAACTGCCATTTCAGAGCATCTCAACTCATGGGAGAATCTGGCTCTGATAGGCAAAATTCACGGCATGAGCTCCGACGAGGTAAAAAGACGTTCAGGGGAACTACTGGAGGTCATGGGTTTGATGGAGAGGGGGAAAGATAGGGTGAGGAAATTCTCTGGGGGGATGAAGAGGAGACTAAGCATAGCGATGGCGATGATACACGACCCGTCAATTTTATTTTTAGATGAACCCACCCTAGGACTTGACCCGCAGGCGAGAAGGGCAACGTGGGAGCACATTGCCCAGCTAAAAGAAAGGAAGACCATTCTGCTCACTACTCACTACATGGAGGAGGCTGATTTCCTCTCCGATAAGGTAGCGATTATCGATGAAGGTAAAATCGTGGCTATGGGTACCCCGAGACAACTTAAAGCTAACTTTCTCAAGACCCGCACTATGCTCATCCTGGCAGAAAACGTCACACCTGAGATTATGCAGGGACTGAAAAGCCGATACTCCCAGGTGATAGAGGTCGAGGGAAAACTGAGAATATCTGACGAGAATCTGGATTTCAGAGAGCTTACCAATTATCTTCATTCGAATGGTGCTGTCGTTCACTCCGCAGCGCTGGAAGAGCCAACTCTTGAGGATGTCTTTATCCATCTTACCGGAAAGGAAATCAGAGAATGAGATTCTGGGAAATAGGTAAAAGGAATCTGAAAGAGCTTTATCGCGACCCGGTAGGTTTGGGATTTCTCCTGGGGATGCCCCTCGCTTTTATTTTGATTTTTTCCTTTGCTTTTGGAGGGCAAGCCACTAGCCCCGTCTCCATAGGGGTAGTAGACGAAGACCAAAGCCAAATCTCGGCTGCCTTTGTGAGTTGCCTTGAGAGCATCCCTGCCCTTGAGGTGGTTTCTCCGGTATATAAGAGTCAATCTGAAGCTGAAGAAGAATTGAATACCGGCGGATTATCAATCTATTTGCTTATCCCTCACGGATTTAGCGAAGCAGTAGAACACCATCAAGCTGTTGACCTGACATTAGCCTATAACCAAGTCGACCCGATGCTGCCCCAGCGTGTCATGCCTGTAGTTAGCGCCGCTGCCCTTGGGTTTCTAAACATTCCTGTTCCGTTAAATATTGAATTGAGCCAGAGGGAGGTGGAGATAAAAGACGAATATATCAATTACTTGATTCCGGGGATGGCTGTCTTCGGGTTAATGATTCTGATAACATCAGTGGGCGGTATTGTGGTAAGGGATAGAGCCAGGGGGTTCTTATCTCGATTGATGACCACTCCAGCAAGACCTTCGGACTTTATCTTCGGTTACACCTTGCCCTTTATCCCGGTGATTATCATTTCTATAGCGATTTATCTTGGGGTAGGGATTCTAATGGGTCTGAGCATAATTGGCAACCTCGGATTGGCCTTCCTCGTTTTATTCATCATCGGAATTTGCTGTATGGGAATGGGTATGATACTTGGCACTGTGGCAAGAAGCGAGGAACAGGCATCGGGGGCTCCCTGGATATTTATAGTCCCCCTAGTTATGATTTCTGGTGCTTGGTGGCCAGTAGAGCAGATGCCTTCGGTAATCAAAGGTATTGCTGAAGCCCTCCCTTTTCTGCACGCTATGGATGCCTGTCGAGACGTCGTTACTAGAGGTGCTGGCTTTACCGGCATTCTCCCTGACCTTTACTGGCTTATCGGCTGGACAATAGCTCTCTTTGCCCTCGGCATCGTATTGTTCCGCAGGAGCATGGCAAGATAAGTGATACAAAGTGAGGATAAAATGCGTGTCCCTTTAATTGCTGGTAACTGGAAGATGAATACCACAGTAAGCGAGGCTGTAGAACTAGTCAATGAAATGCGCTGGGAGCTTGACCAGATAGACAATGTTGACAAGGTGATATGTCCCCCCTTTGTCTCCTTAGCCCCAATAAAGGAGCTAATTAAGGGGAGCACGATAAAACTGGGGGCACAGAATCTATACTTTGAGGAGAAGGGGGCGTATACCGGTGAGATTTCACCATTAATGCTGGCTGAACTTTGTGAGTTTGTTATTGTCGGGCACTCCGAGCGTAGGCAGTATTTCAATGAGACCATAGAGGTGGTAGATAAAAAGGTCAAAGCAGCACTAAAGGTTGGGCTGAAGCCAATTCTATGTATCGGAGAAAAACTGGAGGAAAACGAGGCAGGGAAGACAGAGGAGGTATTAATCAAACAACTAAGCTCACCTTCAGCTAAAATATACTATTTCAGCGGCTTAACCTTAGCCTATGAGCCGGTTTGGGCTATCGGCACGGGTAAGGCAGCTACCGGTAAGCAGGCAAATGAGACCATCGGTTTTATCCGCCGGCATATCTCAAAGCAATATGGCAAGAGGATTGCCGAGGAGGTGCGCATTCTCTATGGGGGCAGCGTAACTGCTAATAACATTGCTGAGTTTATGCAGCAGCCTGAGATAGATGGTGCCCTTGTCGGCGGGGCAAGTCTAAAGGCGGATGAGTTTTTGAGCATAGTGAGGCAAACCTCAGAAATTAAGCGGGTGAGATGAACCCTTTATTGGCTATAGTTGGTCCTACTGGTGTCGGCAAGAGCCGGCTGGCTCTCCGCCCTGCCCAGGCTCTTAATGGGGAGATAGTGAGTGCTGACAGCCGACAGGTTTACCGTTATATGGATATTGCCACTGCTAAACCCGGCAAGGATGAGCTTTCCCTTGTCCCCCACCACCTCATTGATATAGTTAATCCTGATGAAGACTTTAGCCTAGCTCAATATCAACAGCTCGCCTACAGAGCCATTGAGGACATCCAGCAGCGCCATAAGCTGGCAATATTAGTCGGTGGCAGTGGACTATATGTATGGGCGGTACTGGATGGCTGGAGGATACCAAAGGTGGCACCTGACCCGGAATTTAGGCACAGTTTGGAGGAGAAGGTAGCTAGGGTAGGGAAGGATGAGCTTTATCAGGAGCTTGCCAAGGTTGACCCGGTGGCAGCGCAGAGGATTGACCCCAGCAATGTGCGCCGCATGATAAGGGCTCTTGAGGTGTATAGGGGTACAGAGATTCCCTTTTCCCAGCTCCAGCTTAAGACAAAACCACTGTTTAATACCCTCATAATAGGTCTAACCACAGATAGAGCAGAACTATATCAGAGGATCGACTTGAGGGTGGACGAAATGATAAAGCGGGGCTTAGTTGACGAAGTCAAGGGACTGGTGGATAGAGGCTATAGCTTCAATCTGCCAGCTATGTCTGGCATCGGCTATAAGCAGGTCGGTATGTATCTTAGGGGTGAGCTAACCCTGACTGCTGCCATCCAGCGAATCAAGTTTGAAACCCACCGACTTGTCCGACATCAATATTCCTGGTTTCGGTTGAAAGATGATAGAATAAAGTGGTTTGATATACAGGACAATGTAGATTCACAAATCATAGCATCACTAAGAAGGGAGTTTTAGAGGGGCTGTGCCCCTCTAAAGAAATTATCTTCCCCTTCCCCTTATTAAGGGGAAGGGGATAAAGGGGATAGGGTTCAATATGAATTTTACCAAGGTGCAGGGTGCAGGAAATGATTTTATATTGATTGAGGCTGGTGACTTGAAGAAGGATTGGTCTCGCCTAGCTGTGGCTATGTGCGACCGCCACTTTGGTGTCGGTGGCGATGGCTTACTCCTGGTGTTACCTTCAGATGTTGCCGATTTGCGGATGCGTGTATTCAACTCCGATGGCTCTGAGGCTGATGCTTGTGGTAATGGCTTAAGATGCCTTGTTAGATATACTCTACATAAGGGATTAGTTGATAAAGGGGCTCAGGAAATATCAATCGAAACAATGTCAGGGATAAGGAAAGCCAGGCTTCACATGGTGACAGGCAAGGTGACTACAATTAAGGTCAGTATGGGAGAACCAAAGTTTAGGGCTGAGGATATCCCGGTAGCAATGGAGAAAGGCGGGAATATAGTTGACATAAAACCAATAATGAACTACCCAGTTATTGTAGATGGCAACGAGTTACTCCTAGACTTTGTCTCTGTGGGGAATCCACATGCTGTTTATTTCTGGCAGCATCCAGTATCAGATTTCCCATTGCTCCAATTGGGACCAAAAGTGGAGCACCACAAAATATTTCCCAGGAGGGCAAACTTTGAGGTAGCTAGGGTGGTGAGCCGAAAGCTAATAGAAGTCCGAGTGTGGGAGAGGGGAGTAGGAGAGACACTGGCTTGTGGCAGTGGTGCCTGTGCCGTGGCTGTTATTGCCCAACTGCGTGGTTACGTTAGCCGCAGGGTCGACATAAAGTTGCCAGGTGGTATACTGGAGATAGAGTGGGATGGGGCAGGGGAGGTATTCCTTAGTGGTCCGGCTGAAATCGTATTTAGTGGAGAATGGCCAGATGAGAATGTCAAGACGAGTTGAAAATTTGCCTCCTTATCTTTTCGTGGAGATAAATAAGAAGATTGCCGAGAAAAGGGCTAAGGGTGAGGATGTAGTTAGCTTTGCTATAGGTGACCCTGATATTCCCACGCCACCTCACATAATTGACAGGCTCTGTCAGGCAGCACAAGACCCGGCTAACCACCGCTACCCTGAGACTGAGGGTTTGCCTGAATTGCGCCAGGCTATAACTGAATGGTATAAAAGGCGCTTTGGCGTCTTCCTTGATGCTGACAAAGAGGTGCTACCCCTAATTGGCTCAAAGGAAGGCATTGCCCACATTGCCTTTTGCTTTATTGACTTCAGGGATTTTGCCCTGGTACCTGACCCGGCATACCCTGTTTATTCAGTAAGTACCATGTTAGCTGGGGGAAATCCTTACTATCTGCCGCTTATTGAGCAAAATAGTTTTCTGCCCGATTTGGACGCTATACCGGCTTACAACCTAAAACGGGCTAAGTTATTGTGGCTCAACTATCCTAATAACCCTACCGGTGCCGTGGCTGACCTCGGTTTCTTCACCAGGGTGGTGGAATTCGCCCGAAGAAATGACCTGGCTGTCTGTCATGATGGACCATATTCCGAGGTCACCTTTGATGGTTATCAGCCGGTTAGCTTTATGCAGGCAGACGGGGCTAAAGAAGTAGGGGTGGAGTTTCACTCCCTGTCTAAGACCTACAATATGACCGGGTGGCGAATAGGAATGGTGGTGGGTAATGCGGCAATGATAGACGCTCTAAAAAGGCTTAAGTCAAATCTAGATTCAGGAATTCCGCAGGCTATTCAATACGCCGCCATTGAGGCTTTGACTGGTCCCCAGGATTGCATCCAGGAGCACAACGCTATTTATCAAAGACGCCGTGATTTGATTATTGATGTGTTGAATAATATCGGGCTTAAAGCCCAGCCTCCAAAAGCAAGTCTATATATATGGGCTAAGGTTCCTGAGGGCTATACCTCCGTGGACTTTGCTAATGATTTACTGGACAAGGTTGGAGTAGCAGTTACTCCGGGGGTAAGCTACGGCAAGCACGGTGAGGGTTATGTCCGGCTATCGTTAACCCTCACCGATGCAGCAGTAGTGAAAGGTTTGTCACGATTGTCGGCATGGCGTGATACCCGAAGAAAACTGAGAGCAGGAATTGACTTTACATAACATTAAGGGAGAAAATTATTACTAGAGGAACAGTTGTTACACAATCATTACCAGAGCGGGCATTCTTAGTAGCTGTAGCCACCAAGGGAAATGCCCAAGGATGGTCGGCGGAGGACTCTCTAGATGAGTTGGCTCAGTTAGCCGGCACGGCTGGGGCGGAGGTGGTTAGTAAAGTCATACAGCGTTTACCCAAAGCATCACGAACACACTATTTGGGCAGAGGCAAACTGGCAGAACTAATAATGCTAAAGGATAGCGCCAGGTATGATGTAGTAATCTTTGATGACGAGCTTTCGCCGTTCCAGCAGCGAAATCTAGAGGAAGCCCTTAAGGTAAAGGTGATTGACCGGGTAGCCTTGATTTTAGATGTTTTTGCCAAGCGGGCGAGAACCCGTGAGGGTCAACTGCAGGTAGAGCTGGCTCAGCATCAATACCTTATTCCTCGTCTTGCCGGACAGTGGAGTCACCTGGAAAGGCTCGGCGGGGGCATTGGCACCAGGGGTCCCGGTGAAACCCAGCTTGAGACCGATAAGCGCCTTATCCAGCACAGGATAAATCGTCTGAAGGCACAGATTGATGATATAAGAAAGCACCGCCAGCTATATCGTCAACAGCGCAGGAAAGCCCGTATCCCTATAGTCGCCCTAGTTGGTTATACCAATACCGGCAAAAGTACCTTACTCAATGCTCTCACTCATGCTAATGTCTTTGTTGAGGACAAGCTTTTTGCCACCTTGGACCCAACCACCAAGCGGCTGACCCTTCACGATAGAAGTGTGGTCCTGTTAACCGATACCGTTGGCTTTATCAGGAAATTACCGCCCACTATCGTAACTGCATTTAAGGCGACCCTTGAGGAGTTAGCTGAAGCCAGCATGCTCGTCCATGTGGTTGACCTAACTTGTCATAACGCTCCGGAGCAGTGCCAAATAGTAGAGGATATTCTGGCTGAACTCAACCTTAGGGATAAGCCCCGGATTACGGCGCTAAATAAAATTGACCGGCTGCTGGCTGATAGCCAAAATTGGGATGAGGAGACAGCCCTAAATTATCTTTCTGACCGGTGTGGGACAGCGGATGAAAATTCGGTAATAATTTCAGCCACCAAGAGGTGGGGATTAACTAAGCTCCTGGAGCTAATCAGCCGAACCTTAAGCAAAGCAGAGAGTTTAAAGTGACGCGCTGTAGTCAAAATCTAGGCACCTGAAAATTCTTCTGAATGGTTTGATACGTTCTAAAGCAGTAAGGCACAATTAGCCCCTTATTTTTGCCCCTAAAGTTTTTGGGGTTTTTAAGCAACCCACCCCCTTAATCCCCCTCCCTTAGTCAAGGGAGGGGGAAGATTTTTTAAGAAGAGGTTAAGAAGAGGGGCTTCGCCCCTCTTAAACACCCCATTCTGAGTGGTATAATGGTGGTATGGAAGTTGGAGATTGGATTACACTTGCTGCCGTTATTGTAGCTCTTGGAATAGGTGTGGCATCTATTTTACATACCCAAAGCCTGCAGAAAAGAGAGCGGAAAGAAAGATTACTAAATGAGATTATTGAGTGGGCAGTAGATGTGCTCGAATGCGAACCCGAAGTGTCGACCGATTCACTCCAAGCTGGAGTAACAGACCAAAGTGTGGTGGTGGCGTTTATACGTGTGGATTTGTTCCTTAAATACAGAAAGGTTGATGCCAGAAGTGAATATGTAAGGCGGATTGCCTTAAACTTTGAAAAAGGTTTACAGTCTGCTGTAAAGAAAGCAACTGGTGAATTAGATACGACTGTAGAATTCCTGAGAGCGCATCTGGACATTGCAACCACGCAAGAGGTGCGGGATTATAGGGAGTCATTGGAACTTTCTGCTCTAGCTGTTATCAAAGAAGCCACCAATATCAAGGCCAGAGATATAGGAAAGAAGGAGGAGAGCATGGCTAAAGAAGGCGAAGCCACAGAAAGCAACGAAATAACCATGAAGGATATTGAGAAACACCTTATAAGGATTGAAGGGCATATTATACAGAGTGAGAAAAAAGCGAAAGCTCGAGCGGTAAGTAGCTTTGGGCTTGCGAGTATGACCGCTGGAATAGCATTAGTATCAACTGGTGTACAGATTACAGGTGGTTTGACCTTATTTGGTGTGGGACTTATATTAACGCTTTATTCTTTCTATTTTATGTAGCTTCTTTAAATACGCTTTTTGGGCCGCACTATAATTGTTATGTAAGCAAAATAGGCTTGGGATACCCATTCTTCCTCGGCTAAACTATAGCCTAAGACTTAACGAACCCGATTTTGCCTTTAGTCTCCGGCTCTGGTGCCGCCTCAATCTTGCCAAACTGCTGCTCGTATTTCGCCATGTTCTCTCCAAGAGCCGCTATGGTTCTTTTCATGTGACCGGGACTCATTATTACCCGCGCTGTCACAACCGCTTCCGGCGGACTCGCCAGAATAAAATCCATGATGAACTCTTCTTTGGTATGTGAAACAATCATCAGATTGCAATAAGCACCACGCCTAATGTCATCAGGTAATCTAATTTTAACCTCCTGTGGCGGTTTTGGTTGCTGGGTCATGCTTTTCACCTCCTTTTCGAGGGCATTATACCTCCAAACCTGCCAATGTCAATGAGCAGCATAATTAATGGTTGCTCTTTTAACCAAAATAAGTTGACAATAATGTGTTAGGAGTTTATGTTATGTCAACTTCACTATTATATTCACTATTATACGATAAAATAAAAAGCGGGTCTTTAGGGTCTGTCGGAAAAGTAGCTTAGGTGGTGACACGGAAGGAAATTATGCTTGCTATACCCACCTTTTGAATCCATTGGACAGCCCGGAGAAGGCGATGCATTTGCCAACCAAAAAGCTCTCGGGGTGGCAATAAGTTCTGTTGTTCCCTATTAATCTCTGCGCTGAGAATCGTCGCTTCTGAGCAGCCTGGATTTGTGCTTGGCACGATATTAGTCTGATTGGCCCATGACTTTGAAATTCAACGCTTATATAACTCATTAAGTGGATGAGTTATTCCGCCCTCATTTTCTGACAGAAGCGGGCACGACTCACTACATTTAGCCATATCTTTCCTGTGTTGCTTACCCGTCTCCTCTTGGATTTTACCTTTCATATTCTCCAGCACCCAAAACCATATGTAACCATCGGTTAAAGACACCACTGTCTGAGCACATAAGGCGACCACACCGATGAAGTACCGTCCATCGCCAAAGCAAAAGCCGACGAACGTACTCCATGGTATGCTCAGCGCGCCAAGGGCTATGGTAATTGCCTTTAGGATGGCATACCTGGCTCGGGGGTTCATCCTCACACCTCAAGTAGTTGCACTTCTGCATTTTCCGTTCCTCATCTCGCTTAGGGTTACTTGTCGCTAACCTTGCCAAGAACGACATAGACAGTCTCCCGTAGCCTAGTAAGTAAATATCCGTAAAACTAAGATAGCCTAGTGATGTCACCAGGCTATCTGCTTGGTCACTCTTCACCAGTTCTTTCTTTTATGTGTATGGTCGTTGCACAATTACCAATATAGCATCATTCCGAGCCTTTGTCAACACCCACTTTAGCCCCGCCCCCCCCATATAATTAAACTAAGATTTTACCGATTAAAAGAGGTCTTCTAGCTCCCGATTCCCCTCGGGCATTTGACCATGCTGGGCGATGTACTGCTGCAAAAGCTCACTCTCCCGCTTGGTATACATCGGCTCCTCTTGATACATGAAGTAACAAGCCTTCTTCTGAACCTCCAGTTGCTCCCCCAACTCCCGGCATAGGTTCATCTCTCCCTTTATGTAAATGATGTTCTTCTCTTTATCCAGCAGTTGGTAGACTCCCTCCACCTCGGGAACCTGGCTTATGTTCTCTTCGGTGAACTCCGCCCAGAGCTCCTCCCTCGGTGCCAAAACAAGCTTGGAGAAGAGAAGCCTGGGGGTCACACCGAAGACAACGCCTACCCTCTGCCATGGCTAGCTCCAAGCTAAGAGGTAGCTCTGCCCGGCTCAGACCAGCGTACTGGGGTGTGGGCGGACGGTAAGCAGCAGAAAGGCGCTTTAGGTCGGCAAACCCCTCCTCACGCCCAAGCCAGTGCTTTGGCTCCTCAGGTGGGAGCAGAGCTTCAGTAATGCCCCCGTCGCCGCCAAGATACTTATCAATGGCTTCGGCTGCCTTTCTGCCTGAGGCGATTGCCCGAATGGCAGAACGTGACGAATCACCCCGATACACCGCCAAGCGGTCAACTAAAAGTGTAAAGAAATCTCTTTTATCACCGCCAATGCTGCCGATGAAATCCTCAGAAATGCCGCCGAGCAACACATCTCCACCAGCAAACACACCCTCCCGGCTGGTAGCAAGAGTTTCTTGATTGACCCTGATGCTTCCCCAGGAGGTAAGCTCAACCCCCTCCTCCTTCAGCCAAAGGGCAGAGGGTCCGACAAAAGTGCTCCCGGTAGCTAATAATACGCCGTCAAATTTTCCGTCAAAAAGTTCGCCGATTCGCATCTGGGGGGAGTTAAGCTTTAATTTCACTCCAGCCTGGAGGATTTCCTCAATGTCCTCCTCCAGAGCCTTTTTCGGTAGACGTTTGCGGGAGATGGCTTGTCTTAACATCCCCCCGGGCAAAGGGGCTTGCTCAAAGATAGTTACCTCATGACCTTTTCTTGTCAGGTAATACCCAACGGTTAAGCCTGCCGGTCCGGAGCCAAGAATAGCTACCTTCTTCCCGGTAGCTTTGGGGCGTTTAAGGTTCTTCTTCCACAGGTTGGAGTGGTTTTCACTGACAAACCTCTTAAGGGCTCGGATGCCGACTGGCTCGTTCACCTCGCCACGGCGGCATTCCCCCTCACAAAAGGCAAGGCAGATATAACCACACACCGATGGCAGGGAAAGCCTCTCCCTGACCACAGCGTATGACTCGTCAAACTTCCCCTCAGCGATAAGATGTACATACCGAGGTACATCTATCCCCACCGGACAGGCAGTTTGGCACGGAACTGCCGTAAATGGCTTTTTATCTACCAGAGCACCTGTCGGGCAGACCTCAACAACAGGCAGTGCAAAAGCGACAGGCTGATTCTCTAAGTGTAGGACCAACCGTGCCTACCAGTACTCATTCCTCGTCATCAAAGACAAAGTCAATCGCCTCCACCCCCCCGTAAATCCCGACACGCCCTGACGCAGCGAGTGCGACCTATGCACAAGTTGTAATTCCGTTCCAATAAAGGCTCTTTGATAACAGGCAGGTCTTCAAACACATAGCGGGGGGTCTCCTTTTTAATCCCGACGTACTCAATCACCCTCTGGAATTCACAGTTGCCGAACTTAGGGCAACACCTCTCCCTCTCCGGTATATTCATGGAGCAGGGAAATCGGGCGCAGCCTTCTTTCTGAGCACAGGTCAAGCAGGCGCGGTGAAACCCTTCCCTACCCTCAATCTGCACCACACAAAGCTGACAGCCCTTGTACTGGAGTTCAGGCTTCTTGTTCTCTAGGCGCTTGCCCTCACGGTAGATTGCCTCGGCCGGTTTTAGCTGCTCTACCGGGGGAAGGTCAGGGTGGGAGCATAGCCGAGGGATATAAATATCTGCCTTTTGGGCGGCATCCAATATTGCCGTCCCCTCAGGCGCAGTAATTTCAACTTCATCAATGGTTAGAGTAACCATAAATCCTCTTAGTAGGTCAAAGCTTCCACTTCCTCTAGTATCTGGCGAGGAGTGAAGTGGCTCAACGAAATGGCTGACGAAGGGCAGGCAACAGCACAGGCTCCGCACCCCTTGCATAAAGCTCGGTTGACCAGCATCAGCCTCTCTTTACCGTCCAGGGTGAGGGCACCAAATGGGCATACCTTGGCACACAAGCCACAGCCAGAGCAGACCTCCTCGTCAACAAAAGCAATAATAGGCTCAATTTCAACCTTGCCCCGGGCCAACAAGCTTAAGACCTCAGCCGCTGCTCCCTTCGCCTGGGCGACGGTATCGGGTATATCCTTGGGACTCTCACAGCATCCGGCAATAAATACCCCATCGGTAAGGGTGGCTATCGGCTCAAGCTTGACGTGTCTCTCCATAAAGAAGCCATCGGCTCTCCGGCCAATGGAGAAGACCTTGGCTACCTTGTCCACATCTGCCCTCGGCTGGAGGGCAATACAGAGGACGACCATATCCACAGGCACACGGATAAAGCTACCTAAAAGCGTATCCTCAACACAGACAATAAGCTTGCCCTTCTCCTCATCAGTCAGAGCCGGGTCAGTTACCTTAGAAACCTTGCCCCGGATGAATTTTACCCCGTCCTGAGTGCTAACTCGCTCGTAAAACTCCTCATAACCCTCACCGAAGCAGCGCATATCAATGTACATCTGATATACTTCAGCCTTTATCTGCTCCATG
>Ga0315282_10000634_pt1 | contig 69071 bp, 45 predicted proteins | sample YL17G07_20_MG_FD_203693 | JGI IMG/M metagenome (GOLD analysis project Ga0315282, IMG submission 203693) | Sediment microbial communities from Yellowstone Lake, YNP, Wyoming, USA - YL17G07_20 | ecosystem: Environmental > Aquatic > Freshwater > Lake > Sediment | place: USA: Wyoming | collected...
TCGTCGGCCTGATCCTCGGGTTCGCGCTCGGCGCCATCGACCTGCATTACTCGCTCGAGATGGCCCGCCTCGACATTTCGGGCATGATGATGCCGTACCGCTTTCCGTGGGCCATCTCGCTGCTGCTCGTGCCGGTGATTCTCGGCGCCGCGTTCGTCGCGGCGCTGTGGCCGGCGGAATCGGCGGTGCGCGGGTCGCTGGTCGAGGCGTTGGAATATGAGTGAGCACGGCGCAGGGATCGGGGATCAGGGATCAGGGGGAGGCGGAAGGTGGAAGGCGGGAGGCGTATGAGGCGGAAGGCGGCAGGCGGAAGGCGGTGCTGCGGGTGGGTTGCACTGGTGTTGTTCGCCGTCGCTGCCGGCGCCGTGCCCGTTGTCGGCCAGGACGCGCGGCAGATCGTGGCCGAAGCGCAGAAGCGAACGCAGGTGAAATCCGAGCGCTACGAGGGCGTGCTTCAGGTCTTCAACGCCACCCGGAAGATCGCCGACAAGGCCTGGGTGTTCGCCCGGATCGGCTCGCACGGCAACAGCAAGTCGGTGCTCCGGTTCACGGCGCCGGCGGAGGTCAAGGGCGTTGCGCTGCTCGTGATCAACCACCCGGACCGCGCATCCGACCAGTGGATGTGGACCCCCGCAATCGCCCGCGATCGGCGGATCGCGCTGCAGGATCGATCGCAGCGCTTCTTCGGTACCGATTTCAGCTTCGAGGATCTCGAGGAACGCGACGTGGATCAGTACGAGTACCGCATGCTGGGCGACGATACCGTGGACGGCGCCGCCTGCTGGAAGATCGAGGCCCGGCCAAGGGAGAGCAAGTCGTCGCAGTACACGCTGTCGCGCGTCTGGATTCGCAAGGACAACTACGCGTTCGCGCAGATCGAGAACGACAGCAAGGGGCAGCTCGCACGGCGGTTGCAGTACCGGGATCTGAAGAACGTGCAGGGAATCTGGACGGCGCTGCGCCTCGAGATGACCGATGTGCGCAGGAACAGCCGCACGATCCTCCGGCTGGACAGGCTGGAATACAACCTGCCGATGAAGGACGAGGACTTCACGCTGCAGGCGCTGCGACGGGAATGAGACAAAGTAGTCTCATCGTGATCGCTTGCGCCTGCCTGGCCGCGTCGCCGGCGGCCGCTCAAACGTTCACGTCGCGCGGGTTTGCCGACGCCCGACTCTTCCTTTATCCCCAGACAACGCCGAACGATGCCACGCGAATCGTCGGCGAAGCACTCCTGCGCTACGAGCCTTCCTGGAAGCCCGAATCCTGGCTGCGGGTGAACGGCTCGTTCGACGCACGCATCGACACGCACGGCCAGGTGGAACGGCGCTGGTTCATCGACTGGCAGGACCGCGGCATTCAGCGTCCTCCTTTCAGTGTGCGCCGGCTTTCCGCTCTCCTGTCGGGCGGCGGCCTGAACATCGAAGTCGGCAAGCAGTTCATCCGGTGGGGCAAGACGGACGTGCTGAGCCCAACCGACCGGTTCGCGCCGAGGGATTTGCTGTCGGTCGTGGACTACGACTTTCTGGGCGTCACCGGCGGGCGCGTCACATATGAAGCGCGCGGCAATACACTGGACGCTGTCTGGATACCTCGCTTCACCCCCAGCCGCATCCCGCTCTTGGCGCAGCGCTGGACCGCCCTCCCTCCGATCGCACGGCGCGTGCAGACCGTGGACGCGGGTTCCCGGTTTCCGGGCGGCTCGCAGACCGGGCTCCGGTGGAACCGGTCGGGCGCCGGCTACGAGTTCTCACTGTCCATCTACAACGGGTTCAACAGCCTGCCGCTGATTGAAGTAGTGCTTCGTCCAGACAACGCCGCCGGTTCAGCCATCATCCTTCCGCCCCAACTGATCCGTGTGTATCCTCAGATGCGCATGTACGGCGGGGACGTCGCGTTGCCGAACAGGTGGCTGACGTTGAAAGGGGAGATCGGTTACTTCACGTCAAGCACGGCGGCAGCGAACCAGTACGGCATTTACGTGGTGCAGTTCGAACGGCAGGTTCGCGACTGGGTGTTCGTGGGCGGGTATGCCGGCGACTTCGTCACGCGCACCGGCGTCGCGTCCAACGGGCCGCCGCTCAACGTAGTTCCCTTCGAGGCCGATCGAGGGCTCGCGCGGGCGTTCCTCGGTCGCGCCTCGCTTTCGCTCGGCGTCAATGACAGCCTGGCCTTGCAGGGGGCGATCCGCCGGAACGGTGACGGCACCTGGCTGCAGGCTCAGTACTCGCGCGCGTGGGGTGGCCACCTGCGCGCGACCATCGAAGGGAATGTCATCCGCGGCGCCGACGACGATTTCCTCGGCCAGTTCCACCGCAACTCCAACGCCAACCTCGCCTTGCGTTACAGCTTCTAGACGTCTTGAAGGGCCGAACTCGGTGCAAATGAGCCAGGTTTGCGGACCGCCCTTCAATCCGTCTTAGGGCCGCTTCGCGGCCGAGTCGAGCCGACGCCGAATGGCGCCTGTACGGATCAGCGGCGCCCACGTAGGGTTGCCAGACACAAATCGGGGCAGATGGAGCCCGGCTTGTCTCTTTTTCAGGCGAAAAGATGAGCCGCCATTTTGGTACAGGCCGTGCAAACGGATCAGCCGGCCCAATCATTCATACTCGAATGCGGATCGACCGACCGGCCGGTCGGGCAGGCCACGGGTGTGTTCATGACGACGTTGGTTCGCAATCAAGCGACTTGCCGTGCTGCCGAAGAAGGTCGCGCTCGCACGGACCCCCGGTGGACAGACGATGCTGAGGCGGCGCCAGGCGATCGAACGCTCCTGGCAGCACGTCGTCGATCGCATCTACGCGACCGGCGGGAAAGAGTACGACGGCCGCAGATTGCAGTCCGTAACCGGTAGTCGGTAATCAGCCTGCCTCCACGGACAGGCGCACTCCGGACTTGGGACCTCGGACCCTGGACGTCGGACCTCGGACCCCGGACGTCGGACCTCGGACGCCGGACTTCAGACTTCCGGCCACCTTCCTTGCCACCCGGCCCCCGCCACTCCGTTATACTGGGCAAATCTCTTGACCGGAGCGCACGATGAACAACGTGATCGATTTCATCAACACGAACCGTGACCGGTTCCTGGCGGAGCTCAAGGATTACCTGGCCATTCCCAGCGTCAGCTCGCTGGCGGAGCATCGCGAGGACATGCGGCGGGCCGCCGAATGGACCGCGAAACAGCTGCGCGACATCGGCCTGCAGAACGTGCACCTGGCGGAAACACCCGGCCATCCGATCGTCTACGGTGAATGGCTGGGCGCGCCGGGCGCCACGACGATGCTGATCTACGGCCACTACGACGTGCAGCCGGTCGATCCCATCGACCAGTGGACCACGCCGCCCTTCGAAGCGACCGTCCGCGACAACGACCTGTATGCGCGCGGCGCCGCCGACGACAAGGGCCAGGTCTTCATGCACGTCAAGGCGCTCGAAGCGCACATGAAGCAGAACGGCCGGCTGCCGGTGAACGTGAAGGTGATGATCGAAGGCGAGGAGGAGGTCGGCAGCGAGCACCTAGACGACTTCATTCGCGCGGAAAAAGAACGCCTGGCTTGCGACGTCGTCGTGATCTCCGACACGCCGATGTTCGCCCGCGGCGTGCCGTCCATCTGCTACGGCCTGCGGGGCCTCGTCTACGCGCAAATCGATCTGCGCGGCACGAAGACCGATCTGCACTCGGGGTCGTTCGGTGGCGCGGTGGCGAACCCCGCCAACGTGCTCGCGCTGGTGCTGGCGCAGATGAAGGACAGGAGCGGGCGCATCAAGATCCCCGGCTTCTACGACGACGTCCGGCAGCTCACCGAGCAGGAGCGCCAGGAATTCAAGCGGCTGCCGTTCGACGACAAGCAGTACAAGAAGGAACTGGCCGCGCCGCGGCTGTTCGGCGAGACGGGCTACAGCACGCTGGAACGCACCTGGGCGCGTCCGACCTTCGACGTCAACGGCCTGCTCTCCGGGTTCACGGGCGAGGGGTCGAAGACGGTGATTCCCGCAACCGCGATGGCCAAGGTCAGCATGCGGCTGGTGCCGAACCAGGATCCGGACAAGATCGCGTTGCTCTTCGAGGAGTACGTGCGGAAGGTGACGCCGAAGACCGTCGATCTGAAGGTCACTCGGATGCACGGCGGCAAGCCGTGGATGACGGACCTCGACAATCGTTTCGTCCAGGCGGCGAGCCGCGCCATCGAGCTCGGGTTCGGCAAGCGCGCGGTCTACACGCGGGAGGGCGGGTCGATTCCGATCGTGTCGACGTTCCAGCAGGAGCTGAACGCGCCGAGCGTGCTGTTCGGTATCGGTCTGCCCGACGAGAATTCGCACGCGCCGAACGAGTTCCTCAACCTCGACAATTTCTACGGCGGCATCCTCGCGTCGGCGTTCCTGTACCGGGAGATCGCACAATAGGGAAGGCTTTGGGCTTAGGGCTTACGGCTTTGGGCCTGACCGGGCTCAAGGCCTCGCTTTCGGCCTGAGCCTCACCAAGCCATCAGCCCCGGTGAGGCCCAAAGCCTTAAGCCCTGAGCCTTGAGCCGTTGTATCATCCCCCCGTGACCGAGCCCGATCCGTGGCTGTCGCCGATCCTCGACGAGCTCAGGCAGTTCTACGAACCGCAGCCGGAACCGCCTCGGGACGCGTTCGGCTTCTACCTGTGGTACATCCTCGGGCAGCGCGCGGTGCCGCTCCGGCGCGACAGCGCGCTGGCCGCGCTGCGGCGGATTCCCGCGATGACTCCCGATTCGTTCTGGAAGGCGCCGCGCGCGAAGGTGTTCCAGGCGATCGCCCACGTGGGGCCGCCCGAGGAACGGCTGAATGCCCTGATGTCGGGCGTGGAGGTGTTCCGGCGCCACCGCGATATCGACGAACGCCTTCGCGGCTCGATCCTGCAGGCCCGTCGCGCCACCCGGCTGCTCGAATCGCTCGGCCCCGTCGGCGCCCAGTGGATGCTGCTGGCCGCGGGCAACCATCCGATCCTGCCGCGCCACGCCGGCGTCGGCCGCATCGCGTTGCGGCTCGGCGTCGTCGCCCGGCCGCTGGGCGATCAGGCGCTGTCGCAGCCTCAGGCCGCCCGCGCCGTCGCGGCGACGCTCCCCCGCGATGCCCGTTTCCTGAAAGTCGCCATCCTCTACCTCGCGCACCACGCCACCGTCACCTGCACGCTGGCCGAGCCGCATTGCCGCGTGTGCCCGCTCACGGTGGATTGCGCCCACGCACACTCGGTCGCGTCCGCGTGACCATTTGACGCGACGGGTGCTAAGTGCTGAGTGCTTTGTGCTTGGTGCTGTGCTACGTGCTCGGCGCGCACCCGCCTTCGCTCGCGCCGCTCATGCGAGCTTCAGCGCGGCAGGCCGAGCAGCAGCACCGCACCAAGCACTCAGCACGAAGCACCCGCCTTCGCTCGTGTCCGTACGAGGCGAGCTACGGCGTGGCAAGCAAAAAGAGGGCGGGAGGATGTTCTCTCCCGCCCCACAAAAGCCTGAAGCCCAAAGCCCAAGGCCCAAAGCCCAAAGCCTAAAGCCTAGAGCCTAAAGCCTAAAGCCTAAAGCCTAAAGCCCAGAGCCTGACGCCAAAGCCCTCCTAGAAGGTCAGCCGCACGCCGAAACGAATGACGCGCGGCGCGAGAATCGCCGACACCGTGTTGGCATTGGTCGAATTCTGCTGCCGCCGTTCGGCCAGGATCGTGTTGCCGTTGGTCAAGTTGAAGACGTCGAGACTCGCCATGACCCTCGCGCGGCCCAGGCGGATCTGCTTGTCCACGCGGAAGTCGAGCTGCGGAACCGACGGCAACCGGACGTCGCCGACCCTGTCCAGGTTGACGCTGGTGCCGGTGCTGGCGGACGTCGTCGTTCCGGTGACGTAGATCGTTCCCGTCGTGACGTAGCGGATCAGCGGGAAGCCGCTGCGGTAGTTGAAGAAGCCCGCGACGTCGAATTCGTAGGGCAACTGGTACACACCGGAGAAGCGCGCCGTCCACTTCGCGTTCACGAACACGTTGTCGATACCGCTCGACGTGGACTGTGGCGCGTACTGCCCGCCGTTGGCCAGGGCGATTCCGGTCGGATCCTGGTACGAGCCGACCGGGTAGAACTGCGGCGCGTCGTTCCACGTGTAGCTGGCGTTCATCATCCACTTGTTCGACATCCGCTTGCGGGCCGTCAGCTCGATGCCCTTGTACGTCCGGTAGTAGCCGGGCAGGTTCGTGTAGTAGCGGTACACCGGCACGACGGCGTTCGGTGAGTAGTACTGAACCGGGTTGCAGAAGGCGCCGGCCGGGCACGTGGACGCCGCCGGGGTGTAGGTGAACGGCCCGCTGTAGCTGGCCGACGTCCAGCTGTTCGGGTCCCACGTGCTGTCGGTCGTCCAACTGGTGCGGAAGTTCGACGTCTTTCGCGCGATGAACGCGGCGCCGACCGCGAAATCGCGGCTCATCTGCTTGTCGAAGCTGAGCACGAACTCGTCGGTGTGCTCCATCTGGATATTGGGGTCGTTCGTGTAGACGGACTTCGCGAGCGCCCCGGGGTTCTTCCAGTCGTAGTTGCCGCCGTAGGCGAGCGGCGTGTCGATCATGACGACCTCGTTCGCCGTCATGAACCCGTCGTGGTTGAGGTCGTTCCACGGATACTGCACGTACGCGGTGCCCAGCGTGTTGTAGGACGACGAGAGGTCGCCCGTGCCGGCCTGCGACGCGTAGCGGGCATAGCTCGCCTTGAGGACGTTCTTGCCGTCACCCATCAGGTCGTAGGTGAACCCGACGCGCGGCGACCAGTTCTTGTAGCCGCCGCCCTTGTCGCCAAACGACTTCGCGCCGTCGAATGTGACGGTGGGAAGCTGATTGAACGGCTGGCCGGTGACGGTGTAGGCCTGGTACTTGGTGCAGCCGGATGCGGTCCAGGTCGTGCAGTAGTTGAACGTGCCGGCAAACGTGTTCTGCCCGAAGATGGGCGTTGCGTTGATCGTGCCGGGCCGCGCCTCGTCGGTCTGGTAGTCGAAGCGGGTGCCGGCGGTCAGCGTGACGCGCTTCCTCGAGTAGGTGTCCTGCACGTAGACGTTGCGGTTGCGCAGCTGGTACTCGCTGTACGAGTTGCGGTAGATCCGGACGTACGACGGGTTGCCGTAGGCGAAATAGTCGACCGCGTTCCCGCCGTAGGCCGACTCGGAATGGGCGACGTCGTTGCGGTACTTCGCGCCGACCTTGAAGGCGTGGTCGCCGCCGAGGAATCCGGGCACGAAGTAGTTGGCCGTGTAGTCGATGCTGTCGGTCGGCCGGACGTACTGGGTTCCGGTGAGCGACCGGCCCCACATGCCCGCCGGCGCGAAGCGCTCGTAGCTCGGCTGGATGCTGGCCGTTTCCGGCGAGTGGAAGTCGAGCGTGAAGTTGTTGCCGACGTGGGCGTACTGGATTTCCATCATCAGCCGGTCGCTGAAGATGTGGCGGTCGCCCCACTTGTAGGTTTTCGGAATCCCCGTCTTCCACCACCCGGATCCGAGGCCGATGTCGCTGCGGACGCTGCCCTGCGGCGTCGTGCTCTCGATCGGGTGCAGGTCGTCGGCGCCGCGCGCGTTGCGCACCTTGCCGGCCGCGTTGAAGAAGAACGAGAACTGGTTGTTCTTGAACGTCTGGACAGCCACCTTGGCGTTGTAGTTCTTCAGGTCGGTCAGGTCGGTGTTCAGGCAGTTCCACACGTCCTGGATCGGATGCGACAAGGGATTGGCCGCCAGGTCCGCCTTCATCGTGCTGCAGGCCGCGTCGTTCTTGTAGAAGTTGTTGACGCCGACCTTGATCTTCTGCCTGCCGTAGGCGCCCCAGAACCACGCCCGGCCCTTCTTGATCGGGCCGCCGGCCTCGACGCCGTAATCTTTGATGTCCTGGATCGGCGCTCCGGACGTCGCGCCCTGCTGGCGCAGCGCGTCGGTGACGTTCACCGACTCGAACTTGTCGTTCGTGATGTAGAACCGGCTCGAACCTCTCAGCGCGTCGGTGCCGCTCTTGGTGACGAGGTTGATGCCGACGCCCGGCGTCATCATCGTCACGTCGGCGCCGCCCGTCGAGATCTGCATCTCCTCGAACGCGTCGAAGTCAAAATAGACCGGCGACCCGCCGGTCGCCGACATGTCGGTGATGTCCACGCCGTCCAGGTTCCACTTCTGCTGCGCGAAGGCCGCGCCGCGGGCGATGAAGTTCGACTGCTGGCCCGACTGGCTGCCGCCGACGTTGGACCGGTCCACGACGACGGCCGGCGTCTGCTCCATCATGACCCACGGATCGCGGGCCGACGGGATGCTCTGCAGGATTTCCTGGTTCAGATGCGCGGTCTTGCTCGTGTCGCGCAGGTCCACGATCGGCGACTCGCCGGAGACCGTCACCGTCTCCTGCACGGTCGACACTTCCATCGTCGCGTTGATCTGCGCGTTGAACCCGATCTCGATCCGGATCCCTTCACGCACGATGGTCTTGAACCCGGTGAGCTCGAACTTGACGGTGTAGACGCCGACGCCCAGCCCAGGGAACTGGTAGGAGCCTGTCTCGCTGCTGACGGCCGTCAGCGGTCGCAGCAGGACCGGGCTGGTCACCGTGACGGCAACGCCCGGCACGATCGCGCCCGACGTATCCGTCACTTTCCCGAAGATCTGGCCCGTCTGCTGGGCCAGCGCCGTCCCGGCTGCCATCGACAGCGACAGGGCGACCACGAAGATGAAAAACGTCCTCATGCCATCCTCCTCAAGAAGACGCCGTCGCCTCGTGATTCCCGATCGCCGCGCGACGGGAACCATGCGATCGCCGACGCCGACGCCGAACGCCGATTGCCGCGGAGCTATGAGAGCCAAACGAGGCCGATAGAAACGAAAGGCGGTCGGATGCACCGCACCCGCAACCCTGGCAGCCTTGCGACTGCGGGCGCGGGCGCGACGCCGATCGTCTTCGGTCGACGAGAACGCTACGTTCGAGGGGGCAACTTGGGTAAGCAAACGCCGCGGAGCCTCACGCGAGAAATGTGCCACGCAGCAAGGTGCGATATGTCGAAGGAAACAGGTGAGTTGCGCGGAACAGACCACCGCAGATCCCGAAAATTGGATCGCAGGATCCGACCCGTTGTTCGATCAGGACGTCAGATCGACGAGGATTCGGAGATCGAGGGAAGCGACCGAGGCGACTACCAGGTCGGCCGACGAGAGCGCGTCAGCGGGGTGATTGGTCGTTACGGCGACGGTACGCATCCCTGCGGCCCTGGCTGCTTCGATGCCCGGTCGGGAGTCCTCGATGGCGACGCAGTTGGCCGGTTCGATCGGCCAACTGCAGGGTCCGATGTCCGGGGTCCGGGGTCCGACGTCCGGAGTCCGGGGTCCGAGGTCTGGAGTCCGCCCACGCAACCTCGCGGCGTTCAGGCGGTGGAGCGCCGTCAGGTACGGCTCGGGGGCCGGCTTTCCGAGCGCGACGTCGTCAGCGGAGACAATCGCCGCGAAGCACGCGAGCAGATCGTGTCGTCGGAGAATGCGTTCGATTTCACTTCTGAGCGCACCGCTGGCGATCGCCAGCGGAACCTGCCGGCTCCACGCGCGGACCCGTTCGTTGACGCCGTCGAAAACAACGACGCTGCCCGCGATTAGTTCGGCGTAGCGCTCTGCCTTCTCTCGCAGCATCGCTTCGACCCGGACGTCGCCGAGCGCCAGGCCGCAGTGCCTGGCCAGCGCGCGCAGGACACCCGCATCGTCGAGGCCGAGATAGCGGTCGTAGTACTGCTGCGCGCTGAGATCGATCCCCCCCTTGCCGAGCACCTCCTGGAACGCGCGCAGGTGCAGCTTCTCGGTGTCCGCGATGACGCCGTCGAAGTCGAAGACGATCGCGCACAGGGACATGGCTTAAGGCTTAAGACTCAGGGCTTTTGGCCTGACCGGGGCTGAAGGCCCCGCTCAAGGCCGTGAGCCTCACCGCGCCGTAAGCCCGGTGAGGCCATAAGCCTTAAGCCCTAAGCCTTAAGCCCTGTGGCCGTCAGCGCCCGCGCGGCGTCTTTTCACCCGCGCGGATCGCAACGGCGAGTCGATTCTCCCGCGGCGGCACCGGGCAATCGTAGGTCGGATTGTAGGCGCAATAAGGGTTGTAGGCGGTGTTGAAGTCGATGACGTAGATGCCGGTGGCCGTGCGATCGAGGTCGAGGTACCGGCCGGCGCCGTAGGTTTCGCGGCCGCTGGTCGCGTCGGCGAAGGGGACGAAAAGGCGCCGGCCGTTGCTGCCTTCCTCGGCGAACGCCTCGAGTTTCAGCCGCTGCCCGTTGAGGACGAATTGGAGGACGCCCATCACCTGCGTGGCCCGCTGTTGTCCCGTCGAAGTCAGCATCTGGATCACCCGTCCGGTCTCCGGGTCGGGCTCGAGCGCCGCGGGCACGCGGTAGGCGGGATCGGGAGGGAAATAGGAGAGCGGCAGGATCACCTGGCGCCTGTCGCGCGGCACCGGCGAGTCGGCTGCGGTCCGCAGCATGTCGTCCTTGGCCGCACGCGCCTCGACCAGGGCCCGCGTGTAGTCGTCGGCCGGCGGTTGGCTGCAGGCGGAAAGAACGAGCAGGACCAGGCAGGCGAAAGACGACAATGGAGAGCGACGCGGCATCGCTCTCCATTCTAGTCAGAAACCGGGAACCGGGTCCGTGCTCGGCTCCCGGTTTCTGACCCCTACGCGAAGATGTACCCGCCTCTTGACACCGTCTCGTCGGCCAGCCGCCGCCGGATCGCGATCGTGTTGACCGGCGTCAGCTTGAGCAGCCGGCGCAGCGCCGCCAGCTGGGTGCGCAGGACGTCGCCTTCGCCCATCGCCGCCAGCCCGCGACGCGCCGCCAGTTCGATGCTGCCGCCTGCCTCGCTGACGATGGCGCGCGCGGCCTCGACCTGCAGGTCGGCATTGGTCAGCCCGCGCTGCTTGGCGTCGAGCGCGCGCAGCACGGCCGACTCGGCGCAGAGCACGTCGATGATCACGTCGGCCGCGACCGTCAGCACTTCCTGCTCGTCGCTCAGCTTCTCGCCGTAGCGCTGCATGGCCGTGCCGAGGATCATCAACGCGACCTTCTTGAACGATTCCACGGTGCGCCGTTCGTCGTCCAGCGGGCCGCCGCCCGATGTCGGCATCGCGGGCGACGGGCTCATCAGCTCGTCCATCAGCTTCTTGGCCGCGGAGATGAGCGGCAGTTCGCCCTTGAGGGCGCGGCGGATCAGCATGCCCGGAATCAGCAGGCGGTTGATCTCGTTCGTCCCCTCGAAGATGCGGTTCACGCGCGCATCGCGATAATGGCGCTCGGCCGGGTAGTCCTTCACGAACCCGTTGCCGCCGTGTATCTGGATGTTCTCGTCGAGCACGTAGGACAGTGCCTCGCTGCCGGCGACCTTGGCGATCGACGCCTCGACGGCGAATTCCTCCACCGCCGCCAGCACCGCCTGCGCGTCGTTCGGGTCGTGGCCGGCCAGCATCGCGTCGATCAGCCCTGCCGTCCGGTACACCAGGCTCTCGACCGCGTACTCGCGCAGCGTCATCTCGCCCAGCTTGAACTTGATCGCGCCGAAGTTCGCGATTGGCTGCCCGAACTGCTTGCGCGTCGCCGCGTACTTCGCCGCCTCGCCGATGGCGCCTTTCGCCCCGCCGCTGCACATCGCTCCCAGCTTGTAGCGGCCGAAGTTCAGCACGTTGAACGCCACCTTGTGGCCCTTGCCGATCTCGCCGAGCACGTTCTCGGCCGGCACCCTCGCGTCCTGCAGGACGAGCGGCGTGGTTGACGACCCGTGCAGCCCCATCTTGTGTTCTTCCTTGCCGCTGGTGACGCCGGCGAACGCGCGTTCGACGATGAAGGCGGTGAAGTGCTGGCCGTCCACCTTCGCGAAGACGATGAAGAGGTCGGCAAAGCCGCCGTTGGTGATCCACATCTTCTCGCCGTTCAGCACGAAGCTGCCGTCCGGCTGCCTGGTGGCGCGGGCCTTGGCCCCGAGCGCGTCCGAGCCGGATCCCGACTCGCTGAGCGCGTAGGCGCCGATGATGTCCCCGGAGATGAGCCGCGGGATGTACTTCTGCTTCTGCTCCTCGGTGCCGAACAGCAGCAGCGGCAGGACCGACAGGTTGGAATCGGCCCCGAACGTGGCGGCAAACGACGCCGACGCCGCCATCCGCTCGTTGAGCACGATCGTCGCCGTCTTGTCCATCTGCACGCCGCCGTAGGTCTCGGGGACGTCGACGCCGATCAGATCCAGTTCGGCCGCCCGCTTGACGAGCTGGCGGGCCAGCGCCCAGTCTTTCTGTTCCAGGCGCTCCAGGTTCGGCAGCACCTCGTTGGCGATGAACTGCTCGGCCGTGCGGCCGATCATGCGGTGCTCTTCCGACAGTTTTTCGGGCGTCAAGACGCTTGCGGGCTGGGCCGACTCGACCAGCCACGCGCCGCCGCGCGTGACTCCGGTGGGGGTGGTGCTCGTGCTCATTCCTGCTCCTTCTACTCCAGTGCAACGTGCAAGGTGCAAGGTGCAACGTGCAAGGTGCAACGTGCAAGGTGCGGTGCTCAGTGCTTGATGCTGTGCTTCGTGCCCGATGCCCGGCGCACTCAGCACCGCACCCTGCACTCTGCACGTTGCACCCAGCACTCGTTTACATTCGCTCAAAGATCCCCGCGGCGCCCATGCCGCCGCCCACGCACATGGTCACCATGCCGTAGCGCGCGCGGCGGCGCCGCATCTCGTAGAGCAGCGTCGTCGTCAGCTTCGCCCCGGTGCAGCCGAGCGGGTGGCCGAGCGCGATGGCGCCGCCGTTGACGTTGAGCCGGTCCGGATCGATCTCCAGTTGCCGCAGGTCGGCGAGCACCTGCGACGCGAACGCCTCGTTCAGCTCGACGAGCTCGATCTGATCGAGCGTCAGCCCCGCCAGCTTCAGCGCCTTCCCGATGGCCGGCACGGGGCCGACGCCGAACAGCTCCGGCCTCACGCCGGCGGTCGCGAAGGCGACGAAGCGCGCCAGTGGCTCGACGCCGAGTTCGCGTGCGCGCGCCGCCGACATGAGAACCACCGCGGCCGCACCGTCGCTCATCTGTGACGAGTTGCCGGCGGTGACGGTGCCCCGCGCGTGAAACGCCGGGCGCAGCTTGGCGAGCGCTTCCGCCGACGTGTCGCGTCTCGGCCCCTCGTCCACCTCGACGACCACCTCGCGCATGATTGGCCGGCCGCCATCCCCTTCGGCCGGCGACGCCACCTGCACCGTCAGCGGAACCGTCTCGTCGCGGAAGCGCCCCGCATCGATTGCCGCGACCGCACGCTGGTGGCTGCGCAGCGCGTAGGCGTCCTGCTCCTCCCGCGAGATGCCGGACTCGCGCGCGTGGTTCTCGGCCACCAGCCCGGTGCTCAGGTAGACGTCGGGGTAGCTGGCCACCAGCGTCGGATTCGGCGCCACCTTGTGGCCGCCCATCGGGATCATGCTCATCGACTCGGTGCCGCCCGCGACGATCGCATGCGCGAAGCCGCACATGATGCGCTCGGCGCCGAACGCGATCGACTGCAGGCCGGACGAGCAGAAGCGGTTGATGGTCACCGCGGACGCCTCGACGGGGATGCCCGCGCGGAGGCTTGCAATCCGAGCCACGTTCAGTCCCTGTTCCGCCTCGGGCATCGCGCACCCGAGGATCACGTCGTCGATCGTGGCCGGGTCGAGTGCCGGCGCGCGCCGCAGCGCCTCGCCGATGACCTTCGCGGCCATCTCGTCCGGGCGGACCGTCCGCAGCACGCCTGCGGGCGCCCTCCCGATTGGCGTCCGGACGGCGGAAACAATCACAGCTTCGTGCATGGAATCCCTCTTTCACGTCCCGTAGGGGCGCAACATGTTGCGCCCCCTACCGCGACGTCGTTCTGGTCGCGAAGTCACTGAACAGATCTTCGATCGCGTCGCCCACTTCGCTTGCGTGGCCGTCGAAGAGATGGTCGGCCGCGTCGATGACGACCAGTTCCTTCGGCTCGGGCACCTGCGCGTAGAACTCGCGCATCGCCTTCAGCGGGCAGATCTCGTCGCGCTCGCCCTGGACGAAGAACTTCGGCTTGGCCGAACGGCGCACGGCGCTGAAGTCGTACATCTGCAGCGGGGGTGCGACGGCGAGCAGGGCTGATACCCGGTCGTCCTCCGCGCCGACGGACAGCGCGACCCAGGCGCCGAACGACATGCCGGCCGCCCACAGTTCGGCGCCGGGGTAGCGCCGCGCCGCGAAATCGAGCGCCTGCCGGTAGTCGGCGAGTTCGCCGGGGCCGTCGTCGAACGTGCCCTCACTTGCTCCGGCGCCACGGAAGTTGAACCGCAGCACCGCGCACCCGATCCGGCAGAACGCCTTTGCCGCCTGGAACACCACCTTCGTGTGCATGGTGCCGCCGTAGAGCGGATGCGGATGCGCAAGCACCACTGCGGCGCGCGGTTGAATCCCCGACGGCTCCCGGGCCGCTTCTTCGTCGGCGCCAAGCGCGCTTGCCGTGCAGCCGTCGGGTTCATCGACCAGCGCTTCCAGGCGCCCGGCCGGACCCTGAATATGACGAATGGTCATTGTTTGAATGGCGGGGCCCCCTGCACCCCGCCAAGCTCCTCGCTCGCGGGGGTCCCAACGCCCCGCTCCGCTTCGTCGCCTCGGACCGCCCTGTTCTGCACTTTCTGCCCTGAACTCTCCACGAAGTCGCCCACGATCTCCGCGAACCGTCCCGGTTGCGTCACCACCCCGAGATGCCCGGTTGCCGCGAACGTCGCGTGCTGCGCGCCCGGGATGCGGCGAAGGTAATCGCGCGTCGTGTCGATTCCGACGATCCGATCCAGTCCTTCCTCGCCCGTGATGACGAGCGTCGGCGCCCTCACGCTGCCACAGTCCTTCGTGAAATCCACGTCGAGCGCGAACCGGATCCGCCGGGCCATCCGGACCGGCGAGGCGGGCGCGCGCAGCACGTACCCGTAATGCCGGCGACGCCACGCCCACCTCTCCCGGCGGCCCGGGAGCGCGGCCGCCACCTCGCGCGCGACGACCCGCAACGATCGCACGACGAACAGCGGCACGAGCAGCCGCGGCGCCCGCAGGTACTTCATCAGGCGCCGTTCCGGGCGCCAGGCCGGTCCGGGCGCCGACGCGAGCACCAGCGCGCTGACCTTCTCTGGGTGCCGAGCGGCGTAGTGCACCGCGATCAACCCGCCGTAGGAGACGCCGCACAACGCCGCCGTTCGCAGCCCGGCCTGGTCGAGCACGGAATCGAGCTGCGCCATGTAGTTCTCGAAGCCGCGCTGTGCGTCGAGCCGGCACCCGCTGCCCCGGTCGCCGCACAGCGAGTAGCTGAGGACGCGCGCCCGGGCCGCCATCGCCTCCACCGCCGGCCGCATCCATTCCCAGCGTCCCTGGATGCCGGGGATCAGTACGATCGGAGGGCCTTTGCCGAGATCGATCACAATGGCTTAAGGCTTAAGACTTAAGGCTTAGGGCCTCACTGGGCTTAAGCCCTGTCTGGCCCTAAGCCCTAAGCCTTAAGCCTGTTTCAGCGTCAGTTCCTGAGCGTTTTCCCCGTCTTCAGCGTGAACTGGATCCGCTCCAGCGTCTTCGGCTCACCGCACAGGCTCAGGAACGCCTCGCGCTCCAGGTCGAGCAGGTACTGTTCGCCGACCAGCGTCGCGTTTGGCAGCGAACCGCCCGCCAGGATCCACGCCAGTTTCCGGCCGACGAGGGCATCGTGCTCGCTGATTCTGGCCGCCCGCAACGCCAGGTGCACGCCGAGATCGAGCGCCGCCCGCACGTTGTCGCCGCCCACCGGGATCGCGGTGCGGGGCACCGGCGGCTGGTAGCCTTCCCGCACGCGCTCGAGCGCCCGCTCCTTCGCGTCGGCGATGAGCCGATCGCGGTTCATCGTGACGGCGTCCACGTCCCGCAGGTACCCGATGCGCCGCGCGTCGGGGCCGCTGGTCGACACCTTCGCGAACCCGATCGTCTCGAACACGCGCTGCACGGGCGGCAGCAGGTCGGTTTGCGGCGTCAGCACGATGCCTTCGACCGCGCGCGCCAGCATTTCCTTCGTGCCGCCGCCGGCCGGAATCAGGCCGACCCCGACTTCCACCAGGCCGATGTAGGTTTCGGCGGCCGCCTGCGCGCGATCGCCGTGCAGCGTCACCTCGCAGCCGCCGCCGAGCGCCATGCCGGCGGGCGCGACGACGACCGGGACGCCCGAATAACGCAGCGCCGAGGTGGCCGCCTGGAATGCCCGCACCATGAGGTCGATCTCTTCCCAGTTCTGTTCCTGCGCCTCGAGCAGGAGCAGCATCAGGTTGGCGCCGGCCGAGAAGTGGTGCGCGTCGTTGCCGACGACCAGCGCCGAGAAGTGCGCCGTCGCTTCGCGGACGCCGGCCTGCAGCATCTCCACGGCGTCGGCGCCGATCGCGTTCATCTTCGAGTGGAACTCGACGCACAGCACGCCGTCGCCCAGATCGACCAGGCTCGCGCCGGCGTTGCGCCGCACCACCTGGCCGCGCTCCTTCGCGGCGCGGAGAATTTCCAGGCCCGGGCCGGCCGGCGGCAGCGTCGCATCACGGAAGCGTGTGCGGCCGGTGTCGAGCAACTGCTGCACGAGCGGCGGCACCGGAATCGCCTCGGCGCCGCCGGCTGCGCCCGCGCCCGCGGCGGCCGGCGCGGTCGTGGCGGAAGCGGCGAGCACGTGGGGCACACCCAGCGCATCCCACGTCTCGAACGGTCCGATCTCCCAGCCGAAACCCCATCGCATCGCGCGATCGACGTCATCTATCGAGCCGGCGATGTCGGGCGCCACCTTCGCCGTGTAGAGGAGCGCCGGCCCCAGCGTCTCGCGCAGGAACTGGCCCACGCGATCCTTGCCGTTGAACAGCGTGACGATGCGCTCGCGCGTGTCCTCGATCGACCTGGCCGCCTCGAGCGAGGGGAGTTTCACCGGCTGCTTCGGCCGGTATTCCATCGTCTCGGGGTCGAGCGTGAGGATTTCCTTCTCGCCGCCGGGCGACTTCACGGCCTTGTAGAATCCCTGCCCGGCCTTCTCGCCGATCCAGCCGCGCCTGATCAGGTCCTCGACGAGCGGCGGCAGGGCGAAGGCCGCGCTCTCGGCCTCGCTGACGCGTTCCTTGAGGTTCCGCGCCACGTGACCCAGCACGTCGATGCCCGCGATGTCCATCGTCCGAAACGTCGCGCTCTTCGGGCGGCCGATCGCCGGCCCGGTCATCGCGTCGATCTCTTCGATCGTGTAGCGGCCGCTGGCGAGCACGTGCAGGATCCGGATGACGCCGTAGAGGCCGATGTGGTTCGCGATGAAGTTCGGGGTGTCCTTCGCGACGACGACGCCCTTGCCCAGGCGCCGGTCCAGGAAGGCGGTCATCATCGAGACGACCGCGGGGTCGGTTTCGGCGGTGGGGATGACTTCGACGAGCGAGAGGTATCGGGGCGGATTGAAGAAGTGCGTGCCCAGCCAGTGGCGGCGGAACTGGGCCGAGCGGCCCTCGGCAATCGACGCGAGCGGCAGCCCCGAGGTGTTGGAACTCACGATTGACCCCGGCCCGCGCACCTCGTCGACACGGGCCAGCAGCGACTGCTTGATGTCGAGCCGCTCGACGACGGCCTCGATGATCCAGTCGCAGTCCGCGACGCTCGCCATCTGCTGGTCGAATCCGCCCGTCGTCACCAGCTTCCACGCGTCGGGCGTGAAGAACGGATCGGGCCTGAGCTTTCGCACGCGCTCCAGCCCTTCGCGCGCAACCTCCGGCGTGAGATCGAGCAGCCGGGTCGGGATGCCGATGTTGGCCAGGTGCGCGGCAATCTGGGCGCCCATCGTCCCGGCGCCGAGGACTGCAACCGATCGGATCATGATGCTTGCCCTTCACGAGTACGTCGGGATCGGGGACCGGGGACGGGGGCGGACGGCGATGCTTCCCTGAGCCCTGCCCCCTGATCCCGACTCGGTTTGCTCCGCACTCCGTTGACGAACAAATCCACGACGGTGCCTGCCTGCGAGACCAGCGAGTACCGGCGCCGGCTGAGAATCCAGTTGGTCGCCATCTCGTCGAGCGCGCCGAAAAGCACCTTGGCGGCGATCGTCGCGCCGACGTCGCCGCGCAGCGAACCGCCGGCCTGGCCCTGCGCGATCGTGTCGCGAATCAGGGCCAGGTATTCCTGCAGCAGCGTGGACGAGAAGCGCTCCATGTATTTCGTCGATTGACGCAGTTCCACCTGGAAGACGACCGCGAGGTCGCGGTCGCGGCCCAGCCGGTCGAGGTGCAGCCGCGCGATCTCGCGCAGCCGTGCAACGGGATCGGCGATGCCCGCCAGCGCCGCGCGGCCCTCGTCGATCGCCACCCGCATCGTCCTGTCGAAGATCGACGTCAGGAGGTGATCCTTGCTGCGGAAATACAGGTAGACCGTGCCGGCGGCGACCCCGGCCACGCGGGCGACGTCGGCGACCTGCGCGTTGAAGAAGCCGCGGCGCGCGAACACGCGGACGGCCGCTCGCAGCAGTGCGTCGCGCTTGTCCTCGGCCGGGACCAGGCGCATGGAGCGGCGCGGGCGTGGGACACGGACGGCTCGGGCGTGGGGAGACAGGGTCATGGATGGTCGGGCGCGCTTCGAGAATCCCTGGGCGTCGCGTGTCCGTCGGCTGGGGCGCACCGCGCGCCCAACCGGTCGTGCGTGCCCGGGCACGCACGACAACTGAATGACGATTCATTCATCTTGCGTGCCGCGCCGCGGAAAGTCAATCGGAAACCGTAGCTCGACCGGCCAGAACGGAGACCGGTCGAGCCACGGGTGGTCAGTAGTGAGTAGTGGGTTGCGAGTCGTGAGTAGGCCGTCCGGCAGAGCTGGGGGTGGCGAGTGGCGAGACGAGGCCCGGACGTCGCGAGTCGCGGGCGGCGCCGGCCGGGCGCGACGCGCATTTCTACTCGCTGCTCGCTGCCGGCCGCTCGCTACTTCCCGTGAAGCTTGTCCGGCCTGCTGAACTATTGGTAGACTAAGCCGCTTTACCCCCCCTTGCGCACCCGCGCCGCGCGGGATGCAGCCGGCTTCAATACGGAGACAGCGAATGGCAGCTGCGCAGACCGGACACCGTTACGAGATGGTCAACGTGCGCCCGGGCTACGTCATCGTCGAGCACGAGGTCTTCAGCAAGCAGATGCGCTCGTACTTCTCGTCCGAGGCGGTGCCGCCGGTCGAGGAGTATCGCGAGGGGCCCAGGATCTGGAAGTTCTCGGGCATGGCGCAGTCGTTCCAGTTCGATCTGTGCGACCGCTCGACGGGGAAGGTGACGAAGTTCGACGACCTGCTGGGCCTGGTCCCGTACAGCGGCTGCCCGGCCGACACCGACATCCACCGGCTGGGTGACCTCGCGCAGGCCGAGAAGATCTGGGTCTACGTCGCCATCACGCACCGGCCGATCGAAACGACGCGCCACGAGCCCTGGCTCGAGAAGCTGCGCCTTCTCAACCGCTACTTCGGCGAACGCCTGACGACGCCGAACAAGAAGGTCCTGATTCTCCCCGACTACTTCGGCCTGTACAAGGAATTCAGCCACGGCCAGATCCTTGCCGACTTCGGCCTGACGGCGATGGAGGGCTAGCGAATGACCACGAAGGAACTTGCCGAGAGACTCGAGCTCAAGGGGCTCACGCGGGTGTACGAGAAGCCGATCAGCGGCGTGTACATCTCGGACATGGTCAGCGACGTCATCGCCAACGCGAAGGCCGGCAACGTGCTGGTGACGCTCCAGGTCCACAACAACGTGATCGCGGCCGCGAACCTGGTCGACGTGGCGGCCATCGTGCTGACGCGGGGACGCACGCTGCCGACCGAGGCGGTGGCGCTCGCCGAGAAGGCCGAGATCCCGGTGTTCACGACGAACATGGACAGCTGGCAGGTGGCCACCCGGCTGTACGAGGCCGGGGTCCGGTGAGGCATGAGGAATCGGGAATGAGGAATTCAGAATGCAGGCGCGTGGCGGGCGCCGCCTGACTGCCGGAGTCTGAATTCGCGATTCCCCGATTTCGGTCGATCATGAAACTTGCCGAGATCCGGCGACTGCTCGACTGTGAGGTACTCTACGGCGAGGATCTGCTGGAGGAGACCGACGTCGAGTCGTGCTTTGCCGCCGATCTGATGAGCGACGTCCTCGCGTTCTCGCGATCCGGCGCCCTGCTCGTCACCGGGCTCACCAGCCTGCAGTCGGTGCATACGGCGGACGTCGCGGATCTGAAGGCGATTCTCTTCATCCACCACAAGCGCCCGGCCGGAGCCGTCGTGGACGTGGCGCGGCACAGGCACATCCCCTTGCTGACCACGCGGCGTTTCATGTTCGAGGCGTGCGGCCTGCTGTTCGACCACGGGGTGAAGCCGGCCGGCAAGGACTAGCCCCCCAACGCCTGTCAGTTGACAGTCCACAGTCGACAGTCAACCGTATCGCGACGGTCGACTGGGAACTGTGGACTGTCGACGGTTCAATCGCAGCGCTGCGTTAGGCTGTCATGCGGCCGTTAGCGAGGACTCTGTTCTCCGTGCCGCATAACGGCGGCGCGCACAGCGCGCCCGCGAGGGAGCGGCGCGGGGTATTGGGGCCCCAGGCACCCCAGCGCGGCTGCCGCGCTGGGGACCCCGCTATGAGCGACCGAGCCGGCCGCCTCCGCCAAGGCTACGGCGGCCCGCCGTAGCGTTTGTGCGAAGGCGGGGGTCCGGGGCGGAGCCCCGGTCTGGACATGGACGAGCCGATTCTCTACCGCGAGCGTTTCACGATCCGGGGCAACGACTTCGAGCACGGCGGTGATGCCGCCGCGGCGGTGAAGGCGGCGATGAAGGATCTCGGCCTCGACGCGACCACGATCCGCCGCCTGTCGATCGCGAATTTCGAAGCCGAGATGAACGTGATCATGTACGCGCACGAGGCGCAGATGGATCTCCTCATCACGCCGGGCGCCATCCGCGTCGTGGTCGCCGATCGGGGGCCGGGCATCGACGACATCGACCTGGCCATGGAGGAAGGCTACTCGACGGCAACCGCCGAGATGCGGGCCCGGGGATTCGGCGCGGGCATGGGGTTGCCCAACATCAAGCGCTCGACCGACAGCTTCGAGATCGAGTCGGTGCCGGGGCAGGGGACGACGTTGCGGTATTCGGTCCGGCTGGCGCCGGAGGCCGGGAAGAGGTAGGACGCGGTCAATCTGGCTCTCCATGGACAGCATTCATTCCATCATCCGGGACGAAGCGCGCTGCGTCGGCTGCGTGGCCTGCTGCAAGGCCTGCCCGACCAAGGCGATTCGGATCCGTAACGACGTGATGCGCGTCGACCCGGCGACCTGCATCGACTGCGGGGAATGCATTCGCGCGTGCCGCCACGGGGCCGTGCGCGCGCGCACGTCGTCGCCCTCCGATCTGAAGCGGTTCGCCTTCACGGTCGCGATTCCCTCGATCACCATCTACACGCAGTTCGGGCCGGACGTCATGCCGTTGCAGGTCGCCAGCGCGCTCGTGGCCAACGGCTTCGACGCCTTCTACGACGTCTCCTGGATGTGCCAGATGGTGAGCCCGGCCGTCGACGCGTACCTGTCGGAATGCGGCGGACCGTGGCCGAAGATCTCGGTCAGGTGCGCCGCCATCATCCGGCTGATCCTCCACCGCTACCCGGAACTCGTCCCGCACCTGATTCCGGTGCACACGCCGCGCGAGCTGGCCGCGAAGATGGCGCGGCGCAAGTACGCGGCGGCGCTCGGGGTGGCGCCCGGCGAGATCGGCATCTTCTACATCACGCCGTGCTCCGCGATGATGCAGTCGATCGTGGCGCCGGTCGGCCTGCAGGAATCGAATTTCGACGGCGCGTTCTCGATCGCGGAGATGTACGGGCCGATGCTGCGCGCGATCAAGAGCGGCACGATGCCGATGCTCGACGCCCGCTTCAACCCCTCCGGGCTCGCCTGGGCGATGTCGGGCGGCGAGATCGCGGGCATGCGGAACAAGAACGCCCTGTCGGTGACCGGCGTGCACGACGTCGTCGACGTCTTCGACTCGATCGAGGCGGGCAAGTTCCAGAACGTCGATTTCATCGAGGCCTACATCTGCCCGGACGGCTGCGTCAGCGGCCAGCTGCTGATCGAAGGCCGCTACGCGGCCCGGCGCACGCTGCAGCGCATCCAGGCGCGGATCGAGGGCGAGAGCCCGATCGCCGAGGAGAAGGTGCGCTCGATGTTCCGCGAGCACTTCTTCGACATGGAGGACGCGATCAAGGCCCCGGCGATCAGGCCGATGCGCGAGACGCTGCAGCAGGCGATCCGGCGCCGCCAGGAGAAACACCGGCTGCTCGAGGAGCTGCCCAGGAAGGACTGCGCGGCGTGCGGCGCCCCGGACTGCGCCACGTTCGCGGAAGACATCCTGGCCGGGCAGGCGGTGCTGGAAGACTGCGTGTTCGTGAAGCTCAAGGCGCTCGAGGCCGGACGCGACGGCCACGAGCCGTAGGTGCAGGGTGCAACGTGCAGTGTGCGGTGCCGGGTGCTGAGTGCGGCCGGTGGGTGTCTGAGGCAGGAGCACCTGGCACAGCACCAAGCACCAAGCACCAAGCACCCAGCACTCGTGAGGAGACGTCATGACCAGACAGCTGCTGCTGCTCGATGTGTGCTGCCCGAACTGCCACGCGGTGCTCACCGAAGGGCAGAGGGTGCGCCTCGACGCCTACGTCAAGGAGACGAACCAGAACGCGACGCTCTACCTGAGCGCGGTGTTCGGCGACTACGCGGTCGAGTGCGACATGCCCGTCCCGGAGGGCGCGATCGCGCAGCTGCGGTGTCCGATGTGCGAGGAGAGCCTCATGTTGCAGGTGCCCTGCAGGCTCTGCGGCGCGCCGCTCGCCTCGCTGAACATCGTCAAGGGCGGCACCGTGGAGTTCTGTACCCGGCGCGGCTGCAAGGCGCACGCGCTGGGCGGCTTCGGCGACGTCGATCAGATGATGGCGATCGTCAACAGCATGTTCAACACGCCGCACGATTAGCGCCCTGGCGAGGTCCGGGGTCCGAGGTCCGAGGGTCCGAAGGTCACCGGACGCTCGACCTTGGGCGCAGACCTTCGGACTTCGGACTTCGGACACACGGAGCATGCATGCACCCGCATCGACGCTACAACTTCCGCAATCATCACTACGCCGGCGAAGAGGGAAAGCTGATTCCCCTGCTGCAGCAGGTGCAGGCCGAGGACGGCTACCTGCGACGCGAGCGGCTGCTGGAGATCGAAGCCTCGACCGGGATCCCGCTGACGCAGATCTACGGCGTCGCGACCTTCTACGCCCAGTTCCGCCTGAAGCCGGCCGGCAAACACGTCGTGCGCGTCTGTCACGGCACCGCGTGCCACGTCGCGGGCGCCAACGACGTCTCCTCCGCGGTCGAGAAGCACCTGGCGGTGCAGAACGGCGAGACGACCGCCGACCGCCTGTTCACCGTCGAAACCGTGTCGTGCCTCGGGTGCTGCTCCCTGGCGCCCGCCGTGATGGTGGACAAGGCGACCTACGGCAACCTGAGTCCCTCGGGTGCCGTGAAGGTGCTGAAGAAGTACCAGAAGGGAGAGCGGTCGTGACGAAGGTCATCGTCGGCCTCGGGACCTGCGGCATCGCCGCCGGCGCGGAAGAGACCTACGCGGCCATCGAGCACCAGCTGCACGCGTCGCCCGACGGGTTCCGGATCGGGCGCACGGGCTGCATCGGGATGTGCTACCAGGAACCGCTCGTCGAGATCCGCACCGACGAGGGCCGGCGCTACATGTACGGGCAGGTGAGCGCCGCGAGGGTGGAGAAGCTGCTTGCCGCGCATCGGACGGGCGAGCTGCAGCCGGTTGCCGACTGGTTGATCTGGAGCAGTGACGGCGTCGGGTCGGAGATGAGCTACTTCGAGCGGCAGAAGCGCATCGTGCTGCGCAACTGCGGCGAGATCAATCCCGAATCGCTCGACGAGTACCTGCAGGCCGGCGGCTACCAGGCTCTCGAGGACGTGCTCGAGAAGAACGACCCCGAGGCCATCATCGCGACGATCGTCGAGTCGGGGCTGCGCGGCAGGGGCGGCGCTGGGTTCCTGACCGGCATGAAGTGGCGCTTCACGCGCCTCGCCAGGGGCCCGCGCAAGTTCATCATCTGCAACGCCGACGAAGGCGACCCGGGCGCGTTCATGGACCGCTCGGTCCTCGAGGGGGATCCGCACTCCGTCCTGGAGGGGATGGCGGTGGGGGGGTTCGCCATCGGCGCCGACCACGGCTACATCTACGTTCGCGCGGAGTACCCGAAGGCGATCGAGCGGCTGACGATCGCGATCGCGGCCGCCGAGGAGCGCGGCTACCTCGGCGACAACATCCTCGGCACCGGCTTCACCTTCCACGTCAGGCTGAAGGAGGGCGCCGGCGCGTTCGTCTGCGGCGAGGAAACGGCGCTCATCGCGTCCATCGAGGGCCGGCGCGGCATGCCGCGCGTGCGTCCGCCGTTCCCCGCCAGCAAGGGGCTCTGGGAGTCGCCGACCTGCATCAACAACGTCGAGACGTTCGCCAACATTCCGTGGATCCTGAAGCACGGCGCAAAGGCGCTCAACTCGCTCGGCACCCAGAACAGCAAGGGCACGAAGGTGTTCGCGATGGCCGGCAAGATCCGGCGCGGCGGCCTCGTCGAGGTGCCGATGGGGATCTCGATCAAGGAGATCGTCTACGGCGTGTGCGACGGCATCAGGAACGACCGCAAGTTCAAGGCGGTGCAGATGGGCGGGCCGTCGGGCGGCTGCATCCCCGCGGAGCTGCAGGACACCCTCATCGACTACGAGTCGATCACGCGGACCGGCGCCATCATGGGCTCGGGCGGCATGGTCGTCATGGACGACACGACGTGCATGGTGGACGTCGCCCGCTTCTTCCTCGACTTCACGCAGCGCGAGTCGTGCGGCAAGTGCACCTTCTGCCGCATCGGCACCAAGCGCATGCTGGAGGTGCTGACCCGCATCACCGAGGGCACGGGGCAGGAGGGCGACATCGAGCTGCTCGAGGACCTCGCCGCGCGCGTGAAGAACTCCTCGCTCTGCGGCCTCGGCCAGGGCGCGCCGAACCCGGTGCTGACGACGCTGAAGTACTTCCGGGCGGAGTACGAGGCGCACATCAGGAACCGGAAGTGCCCGGCGCACCACTGCCAGAAGCTGCTGACCTACACGATTACCGACAAGTGCAGCGGTTGCATGCTGTGCCTGAAGGCGTGCGCCTGCGGCGCGATCACCGGCACGCGCAAGCAGAGGCACGTGATCGACCAGGACCTGTGCACGGTGTGCGGCGAGTGCTACAAGGCGTGCAACATCGCGGGGGCGATCCACAAGGACTGACGGAGGTCGTCCGAAGTCCGGCGTCCGAAGTCGACATCGGACATCGGACATCGGACCCCGGACGACGCCGACAGGATCAAGCAGAGGCGGCATCCATGGCGCTCGTCAAGCTCGAGATAGACGGCAAGCGGGTCATCGCCGACAGCAACCAGACGATCCTGCAGGTCGCGCGTCATCACGGCATCGGCAACATCCCGACGCTCTGCCACGACGAGCAGCTGGAGCCGTTCGCGTCGTGCTTCCTCTGCGTGGTCAAGGTGAGAGGCGCGCGGACGCTGCTGCCCGCGTGCTCGACGAAGGCCTCCAACGGCATGGTCGTCGAGACGAACACGGCCGACGTGCGGCTGTCGCGCAAGGCGGCGCTGGAGCTCCTCCTGTCGGACCACTACGCCGACTGCATCGGTCCCTGCCAGGTCGCGTGCCCGGCCAGCGTGGACGTCCAGGGGTACGTCGCGCTGGCGGCGATCGGCAAGTACCGCGATGCGATCGCGCTCATCAAGGAGCGCAATCCGCTGCCGTCGGTCTGCGGGCGCGTCTGCACGCGGCCGTGCGAGGTGAAGGGCTGCCGACGCAACCTGCTCGACGAGCCGGTCGGGATCGACTACATCAAGCGCTATCTCACGGACCTGGACCTCGGCTCGCGCGACAGCTACCGGCCGGCGACCGCGCCACAAAGCGGCAGGCGCGTCGCGATCGTCGGCGCGGGCCCGGCGGGCCTCTCGGCCGCCTACTACCTGGCGCTGCGCGGCCATCGGGTGGACATGTTCGAGTCGCAGCCCGAGGCGGGCGGCATGCTCCGCTACGGCATCCCCGAGTACCGGCTGCCCAAGGACGTGCTCGACCTCGAGATCAACCAGATCCTCAGCCTCGGCGTGACGCTGAAGACGAACGCCGCGCTCGGCAAGGACCTGACGATCACCGCGCTGAAAGAGCGCGGCTACCACGCCGTGTTCCTGGGCATCGGCGCGTGGCGCAGCTCGCTGATGCGGGTGCAGGGCGAGGAGTCGGCCGGCGTGCTGTCGGGCATCGAGTTCCTGAGGAACTTCGGCCTGCGCAAGAAGATCGACATCCACGGCCGCGTGGTCGTCGTCGGCGGCGGCAACACGGCGATCGACTGCTCGCGCACCGCCCTCAGGCTCGGCGTCAGGGAAGTGAAGCTTCTCTACAGGCGCACGCGGACGGAGATGCCGGCCAACGCCGCCGAGATTCAGGACGGGATCGAGGAAGGCGTGCGGATGGAGTTCCTCGTGGCGCCGCAGCGCGTGATGACCAGGGAGGGGCGCGTGTGCGGCCTGGAGTGCCTGCGGATGGAGCTCGGCGAACCGGACGCCTCGGGCCGCCGCAGCCCCAAGCCGATCCGCGGCTCCGAGTTCGTCGTCGAGTGCGACTTCATCATTTCGGCGATCGGGCAGTCCACGACGGTGGCCGATCTGATCGACGGCCGGGTGCCGGGGATGCTGCCGCTCGGCGAGGTGCTGAACCTGACGCGGTGGCAGACGGTGCAGACCGCCGAGGGCACCTTCGAGACCAGCGTCGAGGGGGTGTTCGCGGGCGGCGACGTGGTGACGGGCGCGGCCACCGCGATCGAGGCGATTGCCGCGGGCCGCAAGGCCGCCTACGCCATCGACAAGTACGTCATGACGGGTGTCGTCCAGGCAGAGCCACGCGAGTTCTTCAGCCGCAAGGACACGTTCGCGACGGTGACGGTGAAGGACCTGCGTTCGCAGGAGAAGAGCCAGCGACGCATGATGCCGATGCTGCCGGTCGAGGAGCGCGTCAAGAGCTTCGCCGAGGTGGAGCAGGGCTACGGCGCCGAGGACGTGAAGCGGGAAGTGCAGCGCTGCCTGGAGTGCGGGTGCACGGCGTTGTTCGACTGCGCTCTGCGACGCCACGCCACCGAGTACGGCGTCGAGCTGAAGCGCTACCTCGGCGAGGCCCGCCAGCATCCGGTGGACCGGTCGCATCCGCTCATCGAGCTCGACCCGAACAAATGCGTGCTGTGCGCGCGCTGCCTGCGCATGTGCAGCGAAGTGGTGGGCGTGTCGGCTTTCGGGTTCGCCTACCGGGGTTTCAGCGCCGAAGTGCGACCGCCGCTCGGCATGTCGCTGGCCGACACCGGCTGCGTGTCGTGCGGCCTGTGCCTGGGGACCTGCCCGACGGGGGCGATCTCGCAGAAGATCCCGCTGGCCAAGCCCGGCCCGTGGAAGACCGCCTCGGTCGCCTCGGTCTGCCACTACTGCGGCGTCGGGTGTCGCCTCAACTACGACACGTTCGGCGACACCCTGATCAAGGTCTCGCGGCGCGAGCAGGACGAGGTGACGTTCGGCAACCACTGCCGGCGCGGGCGGTTCGGCTACAACTATGTCCACGCGTCCGACCGGCTGGCGGCGGGCAAGATCCGGCCGGGCCGCGAGATGCAGGACGCGCCGCTGGCCGACTCGATCGGGTACGCGGCGATGCGGCTGAAGGAGATGACGCGCCGCTACACGCCGAGGGAAACGGCGGTCTTCGTCTCGCCGCGCCTGACCAACGAGGAGATCTATCTCGCGCAGAAGCTGGCGCGCGTCGCGTTGAAGACGCACAACGTCACGTCGTTCTCGCAGATCCTCAATCCGGGCCAGTTCCACCCGGACGTCCTCGCCACCGCCACCTACCGCGACATCATCGACGCCCAGACGCTGCTGGTGGTCAACTCCGACCTGTCGGAAGAGCACTTCGTCGTCGATCTGCTCGGCAAGCGCGCCATCCGGGGCGGCGGCAAACTGATCTACGTCGGACCCGACGAGAACCGCACGGCGCGGTTTGCCGAGATCTTCCTGCAGTGCCGGCCCGACGCGCAGATGGTGGTCGTCGCGGCGATCCTGGCGGAGTTCGCGACGCTGGCCGGCCAGCCTGCGGCCGGGCAGACGCCGCTGGCCGCGCTCGTGGCGGGGATGGCGGAGCCGGAGCTCGAGGAGCGGACCGGTGTCGAGATGGCGCAGATTCACGAAGCGGCGCATCTCCTCGCCAGGAGCCTGCTCAAGGTGCTCATCTGCAACCGCGACTACCGCGGGCCCCGCATCGCGCATGACACCGCCATGCTGGCGCAGGCGGCGGCGGCGCTCGGCTGCACGCTGCTGCCGCTGCACGAGAAGTCGAATGCCCAGGGGCTGCTCGACATGGGCGCCAACCCGCGCTGGTACCCGGGCTACCTGGCGACCGACAGCGAAGAGGCGATCGAGAACCTCGAGAAGGAATGGTGCGTGGCGCTGCGCGACCTCGAGACCGGTGACGGCGACGTCGCGCGCCTGCTGCGCGAGAAGAAAATCAAGGTGGCGATCGTGCTCGGCGAGGATCCGCTCGGCTGCGCCGATCTGCCTGCCGAGCTGCGTGACGGCCTGCTCGCAACCGATTTCCTACTCGTCGGCGACCTGTTCCTGACCGAGACGGGCAGGGCCGCGAACGTGGTGCTGCCGCTCGGCAGCCCGATCGAAACCAACGGCAGCTTCACGAACTCCGAGCGTCGCGTGCAGCGCGTGCGGCGCGCCGTGCCGCCGCGCGCCGGCCTCGAGACCTGGGAGATCCTGTGCCAGCTCGCCGCGGGCATGGGTTATCGCTTCAAGATGAAGTACTCGGGTCCCGACGAGGTGTTCGCCGAGATTCGGCGCGTCGCCCCGATCTACCGTGACGTCGTCATCGACGGCGGCAACGGCGACGCGATCTGGGATCCGCACCGCTTTCCGCTCGCCGCGCCCGACGTTGCCGCGCCGGCGTCACCGGCGAAGCCGGCCGCCACGCTGTCGCTCGACCACCTGGAGGCGCGGTTCCGAAAGTGGTTCGACGGGTTGTTCGCGCAACCGCCAGACGCGCCGTCCGATGGAGCGTGAGGAGCACTTGCGCCCTGGGCGGCCGCGCGCGACGTGGCATGAACGACTACACGAGCATCGCTCACCTCTACGACTCGTACGTCGCCGACACCCGCGACCACGCGTTCTGGGCTCGTTGGGCCGCCCGGGCGACACGCCCGATCCTCGAATTGACCGCGGGCACCGGACGGGCCATCTTCGCCTTGCTGGGCGCGAGCAGCCAGCCGATCGTCGCCGCGGATCTCGCGCCGGCGATGCTCCGGCGGTTGGTGGCCCGCTTTCGCCGTGGGCCGCGGCCTGTCTGGCCGGTGGCCGCGGACATGACGCGCCTGCCATTCTCGTCCGGCCGATTCGGGCTGGTGGTCGTCCCGTTCAACTCGTTCGGCGAGCTCGTCGAGACCACCGATCGGGCGGCGGCCTTGCACGAGATGCACCGGGTGCTGGCACCAGCCGGCCGCGCCGTGCTCACGCTTCATGATCCGGCCCAGCGTCGAAAGACGCTCGATGGCCAGGTGCGCCGACTCGGGCCGTTCCCGGCAGGCGATGGCCGCCTCGAGGTGCTTGTCAGCGGCCGTCTGGTGCCCCCGGACCTCGCCGAGTCGGAACAGACGTACCGCGTAATCGGCGTCGGCGATGAGGTGCTCGAGGAGCACCGGCTCGTGCTGCGCTTCGTACTGTCCGATGCGGAGTCCCTGGTCGGGATGGCTGCCGAAGCGGGTCTCGACACGGAGACCCTGTTCGGGGATTACGACGAGTCGCCGTACGCGCCGGGCAGCAGTCCATTCATTCTGGCAGTCTTTGGCCGCGCGCGAGGCGCGTAGGGCGAGGTCCCATGGATCCAATTCAAGCTGCGAACGCGAGGATCCCGGTCCGACTCGCCGAGATCGACGTCGCGCAGGCGCTGGTTCTCGCCGCCTCGCAGCGCCTGCGCGCGTACGACGCCTACGTGCTCCAGGCGGTTCGAACCGAGGGCGCGTCGCTGCTCACGCTGTCCGCCTTCAGGCGGATTGCGCAATCCGGACAGCGCCGGCGAAAACGCCGCCGGCTGTTGTGACGAGCGAAATTGACCGCTTTTCGTGACAGGTGCTCTCGGCCGTTTTGTCAAAAGGCGTCAAAAGGCGCCGGCTTGACTTCCCGCCCGCTTGGCTCCAGACTTGCTTCAGTTCTGCCAACGCCTGCCGCGCCGCGCTTGCGGCTTGCAGCCGGGGGCGGCTGATGCGACGTCTTCCTCTCGTCGTCTTCCTGCTCATCCTCGCGTGTCTCTTCTACACCGCAGGTGCGCCCGTCTTCACGCAGACGGCGGGCGGAAACAGGGGTAACCCGGGCCGGCCGCCGACCAGGGGCCCTGAATCCGGCCTGCTCGGCGGCAAAGGCCCGACAACCAAACCCGGGTCGCACGAAACGTCCGTCAAGGACGAGCGAGACCGCATCGCGGGCAAGTTCCCGCCACCCAAAGAGCAGAGCGGAAGCGACGAGGAGCGGCGCACCGCGGCCGGTGTCGCCGGAACCGTCTACGTCGACGCGATCGCGCTGGAAGGGCAGCGACAGGCGCTGACGCTGACGCGCGACGACTTTCGCGTGACGATCGACGGCGGTCCGCGCAGAGTCGTGTCGGTTCACTACGTCTTCCGCGGCCCCCAGGCTCTGGTCGCCGGACGCTCCATCAAGGTCGGCGCCGGAGTCCTGGCGCACGCTGACGAGGCGCGCACGGTGGTGGTCGTCGTGGACGAGGCGAGCTTTCCTGCCGGCGCCGAGCAAACGGTGAGGCGCCAAATCGAACACCTGCTCGAGGTCGTCGGCCCCGTCGATCGCGTCGCCGTTCTGACGCTGCCGCAACCCGGTCCGCTGAAATTCGCCGGCACCCGCAGCGATCTTCTCGGCAGCGTGGCTCGCATCGTCGGCCGCCGCGCGGCAACCGGCAATGCGTCGGCGTCCTCGCTGGATGGGCTCGTCCGGCTGTTGCCGGATCTCGTGAAGCCCGAAGGGCCGAAAAGCGTGATCATCTTTTCCGCGGCGCCCGCCCCGACGACGCGGCGTGTTTCCGGGACGGCCAACGTGCAGACCACACGCGTGTCCGCGATTCTCGACGCGGCGGCCGCCTCGCGCAGTGTTCTCCATCTGGTGATCGGTTCCCAACCGCGCGTGGACGGCGCCGAAACCACAGACCTGCACTCCCTCGCGCGGTCCTCGGGAGGCACCGTTACCCGCCTGACCGGCGAACCGCGCGATCTCGCCCCGCTGGCAGCCGCCCTGCTCGGCGGCTATGTGCTCGAGGTAGAGGGCCGCGCCACGGATCGCGACGGCAGTACGCACGCGCTGTCGGTGACGACACTCGTCCAGGGAGTACGTGTACTGGCGCCCGCGCGATGGATGCCGAGGGTGGACCCGCTGCCCGCGCCGGTGATCCGGGTCACGCCGTAACGTCACGGGTGCCGCCTGCCTGGTGCGTGGTGCTGCGTGGCGCACAAGGTGTGCCGCAGATCGCAGCCAACGAGCACCAGGCGCTCAGCCCCGAGCACGCACCAGGCACTCGGCACCAGGCACCGCACCTTTCACCCGGCACACAGCACTCAGCACCCGCGCGTTCCCCCGCTTGCCGCAACTCCAGCGCCGGCATATATTCATCAGCATTACGGGCGAATTCCCCACGATGATCGGACGCACGCTCTCTCACTACACGCTCGTCGAGAAGATCGGGGTCGGCGGGATGGGAGAGGTGTACCGCGCGCGCGACACCCGGCTGCGGCGTGATGTCGCCTTGAAGGTTCTGCCCGCCGGCCTGATGAGCGACCGGAAGGCGCGGCAGCGGCTGCGTCGCGAGGCGCTCGCGCTGTCGAGAATCAGTCACCCCAACATCGCGGTGATTCACGATCTCGACGCCGACAGGGGCGTCGATTTTCTCGTCATGGAGTTCGTGCCCGGTCAGACCCTGGCGGCGATGATCGGCGAGCAACCGCTGCCGGACGGCGTCGTGCTGGCGATCGGGGCGCAGGTGGCGGCGGCTCTCGCCGAGGCGCATCGGGCCGGCGTCGTCCACCGCGACCTCAAGCCGGTGAACATCATCGTGACGCCCGCGAAGGTGGCGAAGGTGCTCGACTTCGGCCTCGCCATCCTGTTGCGGCAGGACGAGGAGACCACGCAGAGCCAGGACCTGTCGTCGGCGTTCGCGGGCACCCTCCCGTACATGGCGCCCGAGCAACTGCGCGGCGAAGCGGTGGATGCGCGGACGGACATCTACGCCTTCGGCGCCGTTCTCTACGCGATGACGACGGGGAGGCGGCCGTTTTCGGCGAGCACCAGGATCTCGCTGATGCAGTCGATGCTCGAAGGGGAACCGACGCCGCCCTCGAAGCACAACCCGAGGATCGCGCCGCTGCTCGAAGCGGTGATCGTCAAGTGCCTGGACCGGGCGCCCGACCGGCGCTACCAGTCGGTGCGTGAGATCGAGATCGATCTGGAGCGGCTGCGGTCGCCGTCCCCGTCGGCGGCCCCGCCCCGCGCATCGTCGCGATCCGCGCGCGCGAGATCGCGGCGGCCGAAGCAACGGGTCGCCGCCAGCCCCACGGCGACCGGCGGGCGGCTCTCGATCGTGGCGATGCCCGCCAAGGTGTTCGGCAGCGAAGCCGATGCCTTCCTGACCGACGCCATCGCGAACAGCCTCTCGACGCACCTCGCGCAGGTGGACGGACTCGAGATGAAGGTGCCGCCGTCGAAGGTGGACGTGGAGCGCGTCGGCAACGATTTCGTGAAGATCGCGGCGGCGTACCGCGCGAACAGGTGCCTGCTGTCATCGGCCAGCATCGAGGAAGGGCGGCTGGTCCTCGACGTCCAGGTGGTCGATCCGCGTGCCCGCCAGGTGATGTGGAGCCGCGAGTTCGAGGGAGATCGTTCGCACTACGTCGCGCTGGTCCGCGAGGCCGCCGACGGCGTCCGCGCGGCCCTCCGGCCGGATAGCGGCCCGCCCGCCGCCGCCGGGGCTTCGGCGACCGACTCCGAAGGCGAGCTCCTGATGCAGCGCGGGCTCTACTACGCGCACCTCTACGGCAGCCGCAGACGGTCGGGTGATTTCGACCGCGCGATCGACGCGTTCAATGCCGCGCTTGCCGCCGGCCCGCGGAGTGCGCGGGCCGCGGCGGAGATCGCCGCTCTGCACCTGGCCCGCCTGACGGCGGGGGTGTCGATGTTCGAGGTGGCGCCGGTGGCCGAGCGTTTCGCGCGCCAGGCGCTCGAGATCGATCCACGGTGTGCGAAGGCGTGGGCCGTGCTGAGCCGCGTGCAGGCCGAGGGGCGCCCGGAAGGGCACCGGCAGAAACTCGCGTACGCGCTCAAGGCCGCGTCGTTCGGGCCGCGCGACGCGTTCGCGCACGCGATGCTATCCAGGGTTCTCGCGCTCGATTCGTACGAGCTCGCACTGTCGGCGTCCAGCATGGCCTCGGATCTCGATCCGCTTACGCTCGACAGCCCGCTGTTTCAGGGGCTTGCGCACGCGATGATGGGTCGTGCCGACCAGGCCATGGAGCGCGTCGATCGCGCGCTCGATCTCGAGCCTGATCTTCCCTTCGGACTCCTGGTCAAGGCGCTCGTCCTCACAACGATCGGCCGGGCCGCAGAAGCGTTCCATCTCGTGGAGCCGCTCGAACGCCTTGCCGGCGAACGGCGCCTGGATGCCAGCTGGGTGCGGTTCTCCCGCGACCTGGCTGCCTTCGCGGTCGCCTTCGATACGCACGACGTTGCGGCCGCCGACGACCTGGCCGTCCGCCTGCTCGCGACGGCCCGCGGCGAGCATCCCTTCCCACGCTGGCAGTACACGACGCAGGGCGTCGCCCCGCAGCTGGCGCGCGCGGGCAGGTGCGAAGCGGCGATGCAGTTGCTGCTCTTGCGCACCGAGGCCGGGCTGCCGGACGCCCTCGACTATCTGCTGTCCTGCCCGGATCTTGCACCCCTGCGCGGCGACGAGCGGTTCCTCGTCCCGCTTCGCGCGGCCCGTGGCCGGTTCGACGAGACGCTGTCGATGCTCGAGGAGGCGCGCCAACGCGAGGAACTCCCTGCATACCTGCACAGCGCGCTCGCTGAATTGCTGGCGCGCCTGGGCACTGCCGGGTAACGTCCGATGCCGCTCTTGCTTTCGCTCCCGCCCGGTGCTGCCATCGTGCCCGGCCCGCGCGGTGGCGTCGAGCTCAGGGCCGGCAGCGGCGCCGTGCAGATTCCGTCCCCAGGTACGGCGCTGGCGATGGAGCGCCTGGTCGCCGGCCCGGCGAGCCCGGACGACCTGACCGGCCAGGTGATCGACACCGACGGTTGCGCGGCGCTCGGGGCCCTGCTGGCGTTGCTCTTTGGACTTGCCGATCGACGGCTGCTCTCCTGCACCCTCGTCGCGGACGGCGTAGCGCTGGCGACCGCCTGCCCGGTTCCGATCGACCTGCTGGCGGGCGAGGAAGCCCGGGAGGAGGAGCAGCGCTGGGCGCTCTCCCGCTTCGCCTACGTCCATCGCGAGGCGAACGCCATGCTCCTGGAAACGCCGCTGTCGCGCACGCGCATCACGGTGCACGACGCCCGGCTGTTTCCGCTGTTCCTGACCGCTGGTCCGCTTGCGCTCGATGCGAGCTGTGCGCCTGGAGACACGGCAGCCGACCTGATGCGCCTGCTTCGCGACTCGGGATTCCTGACGCCGATCGACCGGGCAGGGAAGCCGCTCGAGGACCAGCGCCTGGAGCTCCTCGCCTGGGAATTCCACGATCTGCTGTTTCACGCGAGCAGCCGCCTCGGACGACACGACAGGCCGTACGGCGCCACGTTGCGGCTGCAGGAAACGTTGCCGCCGCCCCCGGCGCTCAAGCCGCCGATGGCCCGGAGAGTCGTCCGCCTCGTCAGGCCTTCGCTTGCGTCGATCGAGCGCCGCGATCCGCCGTTCACGCGCGTGCTCGAGCGACGGCGGAGCGAGCGCGACCACGGCGCCACGCCGATTACGCTCGACGAAGTGGGCCGGTTCCTGTTCCGGTCGTCACGCGCGCGCGAGTTCTGGCGGGTGGGGGAGTTCGAGGTGGCGCGGCGCGTCTACCCGGGGGGCGGCGCCGCCTACGAGTTGGAGCTCTATCTCGCCGTCAACAGGTGCAAGGGGTTGTTGCCGGGGCTCTATCACTATCGGCCCGGCGACCACTGCCTGTCCCGCCTCTCCAGCGCGACGCCCGAGGTCGGGGCGCTCATCGACGCCGCCGGCCACACGCAGCATAGCGCTCCGCCGCACATCCTGATCGTCGTGACCGCGCGCGTGCAGCGGCTGTTCTGGAAGTACTCGGGGATGGCGTACGCGATCGTGCTCAAGGACGTGGGGGTGCTCTTCCAGACGATGCACCTGGTGGCCGAGGCCATGGGTCTCGCGGCCTGCGCGCTCGGCGGCGGGAACGCGGATCTCTTCGCGCGCGCGTCGGGCGTCGACTACTACGAGGAGCCGTCGGTCGCCGAATTCACGCTGGGGCGGCGCGTCGGGACGCGCCGCCCGATCCGCGAGGCGCGTGCGACATCGTGCCGGAACGGCCGATCGCTCGCGTAACCCGGCGAGCACCAGCTCGCCGTCTGACGACCCCAGACCCGTACACGCGTCCCGGCGGGAACGGGCTTCAAAGCGCACCCGGCGGCCGCGATCGCGCGACCACCCGCCGGCGCCGCAATCGGCGTCGCCTACCGATCCCTCATGATGATCACGCATGTGAACGGAAGAGCGACCGGCACCTTCGCGCCCCATCGCTTTCGCATCCCTGAGACCAATTGGGCTTTCGTGAAGGTATAACCCAGTGCCCGCGCGAGGATCATCAGGTTGAACTGTCTCGTCTTCTTGAGCTTGGCCCCAATCGCCTTGTCCCTGGTGACGAGGTTCAGGAAGTCAGCGACGTTCGCGTGCGCTCCTCCGGTCTTCGCACGCTTTGCGATTGCCTTGCGCGGCGACGCCTTCGACGAACGTTTCTTCGCCATCGGATCCTCCTCTCGATGAAGCGAGCGAGCCGAACGGCGTGACGTCCGGAGTCAACGCCGGCAATGGACGTCGGTGACGGCCTCGGAAAAGCGCTCTATTATCATCCAAACGCGGACGCACGCCGCTGGAAGTTTCAGAGGAAGAAGGGCACCGGGTTCATCGCTCCCTCCGGCCGCGGGCGATCCAGCCATCCAAGCGTCACCGGGACGTCGTACAGCCGGCCGGGGCCCAGCCTTGGGTAGAAGTGCCGCAAGCCGGGCACGACAACCCTGACCACCGGCAGGCCGACATCCAGGCGGGTCTGGTCGAGGACCAGGGTTTCGAGCCCGCGCCTCGCCGCGATCCTCACGCACCGCCGAACGAGCGCGCCGACATCGTCTGCCGGCGGTTCCGGGAAGTCCTCGAATCGCCGCGCCGCCAGTCTCGGATCGGGCTCCAGGAACCGTGAGTCCCTGCGCGGCGCCCGGAGCGTCGGCTCGAGTCGTCCACTGAGCGCCGCCGGAAGGAACTGGTTCATTTCCGTGAGCGCGCGGCCGACAGCCACCGTGGCGTCGAAGTGGGTGCCCGCACCGGCGATCAGGTCCGGCCGGCGCGGCGCGACCTGTCGTGACAGGGCGACGAACGTGGGCAAGCCGAAATCGTTCGTGAGGTCGAGCACCTGCACGGTGCGGCGCAGGCGGTGATAGTGCCTGACGAGCAGGTCGAAGTACGTGCCGGGGAAGGTCTCGAGCGACACGCCGGGCCGGCGCACCCGGTTGTACCACCACATCGCAACCGCATCGCGTTCGACGAGCTCGAGGAAGCCCTGCAGGATCGCTTCTTCGCGCGTGTTGCCTGCCGCGCAGCCGTTCGAGTCGGCCCGGCAATACTCGCGACGGCCGCGATCGCGATAGCCGTAGTAGCAATGGGCGGCCGGAAGATGGCGCCACGTGCGCGCGGTCAACGACCACGCGGGCGCCCAGTCGATGACCATCCGTTCATCGAACGGCTCGGGCACCCAGGCATACGGGGCGGCGTCGTTCCGGCGGCTGCGATACTGACGCGCGCTGAAATTCAGGCAACGGTTCGGATGGATGGCGCCCTGAACCTCGTGGAGGCGACCGTGAACCAGCGCCTCGCCTCCACGGAAAACGCCCGAGTAGCGCTCCACCGCCTCGCACAGCGCGCTCGCCTGTGCTTGCGTCGCCGTCATCCCTTTCCCGGCGCTCAGGTGACGGAAGCCGGTCCAATCCGCACCCGGCTGCCACAGCGCCGGCTCGAACACGTGGTCCGCCACGTAGAAGTGCACCAGCGAGTCGTCGCCGGTGCGGCACTCGAGCCCGCCGATGATGCCGGTGATCGCTGAAACGAGGGGGCGGAGCCGCGCGATCGTGTCTTCCGGCGCGACAACGCGATAGCCGTTGTCGCGCGACAGGGCTGCTCCGTGATGAACGGTGATCCGCCGCGGCGCACCTGGCCGGGCGGCGCCATTGCAGGTCCGGCAACCGGCCATCGGGACGACATGATGCCGTTCCGCGACGATCGAGTTCAGATCGAACGTCATCAGGCAATCCGCCAGCGGATGGGCGGTGCGCCGGGCAATCCACCTGAGGATCTGGGTGGCCGCGATGCCGATGGCCGTCTGGTACGTCGAGGGGAGCCCCGCTATCGAAGGCCGGCAGGCGGACGCGGTGGTCCGTCCGACGCCGTGCCGCTCGAGCCAGGTCTGTTCGGGCCGATTCGCCGACAGGCGATCGCGCACACAGCGCCAACAGGGACGCGCGCCTGGCGTCAGCAACGGGCCGAACCAGACCACCGAGCCGACCGGCTTGACCGGCAGCCACGGCCGGCCGCGCGCGCGCTGATGGCGATCCGTCTCGTCCAGCTCGTCGCGCAGATAATCATCGGTCAACACCACCGCGAGATCGCCGTGCGGGCCGAGTTGCACGCCGAGCGACTCGAGGAGAGACGCCAGTGGATCGACCGAAAGTGAACCGATTGCGGAGAGCGTGATTGCGGTCGTGGAACGGCGCCGCGCCAGGACGTGTCTGGACACGCCCCAGACCGACCGGAACGCGGCGATGCCCGCCGGTTCGTCGGCATCCGGTTCCTCGAGGCAGCCTTCTTCCTCCAGGAGCGAGAGGCCGAACCACACCTCGATCGGGCTCGCCGCGCCGTCGAGCGCGCCGGCGAGATCTGCGGGTGTTCGCCTGCCTTCGATGAGCGGGACGAGAAGCGCGGGAAGGCGGCCGTGGAGTACGCGGAAGCCGGTTTCGTGTGACAGCAGGACACGCTCGGCGTCGAGCGTACGCAGGCGAAACCGGGGATTGACGCTCGGTTTTCGCAACACGGTGCGGGCATGTTACCAGAGGGCCGAGCGGGGCGCTACAATTCGCCGATCATGAACGCGCGTGTGGGACGCATCGCCGCATCGCGGACGGCCCCGGGGCTCGACGTGCTGCTGGTCAGCATGCCGTTTGCGCCGTCCTGCGATCCGTCGCTCGGCTCGAGCCTGCTGAAGGCCACGTTGCCGAACCGGCGCGTGAGCATCCGCTACTTCACGCTGCCATTTGCCGACCGCATCGGCGCACAGCTGTACGACGACCTCTCGCGCGGTCTTCCGTCGCCGTCATGGCTGGTCGGCGAAGCCCTCTTCCGCAACGCGCTGTTTCCGGCGCGGCGCCGATCGCTCGCCCGTTACCTGCGCGCCGCCGGGCGGCACGCAGAGCCCGCCTCCGCCAGGCTGCTCGAAGCGGCGCTCCGCGTGGAACATCGCGTCGAGCCGTTCCTGCAGGCATGTGTCCGGACGGTGCTCGAGACCTCGCCCCGAATCGTCGGCTTCACGTCGCTGTTTCAGCAGCAGGTCGCCTCGCTCGCCCTCGCGCGTCGACTGAAGCGGGAGCGTCCGGATCTGTTTCTCGTCATCGGAGGAGGCAACTGCAACGGTCCGGCCGGGATCGAGCTGGCCAGGCAGTTCCCGTTTCTCGACGCGGTCGTTTCGGGAGAGGGCGAGATCGTGTTTCGCGAGATCGTCGAACGCGTGATGAGCGGGCGCGACCTCGAGGGACTGCAAGGCGTGCACACCGCGCGAAACAGCCGGGGACCAATCGCGCGCGCGGTTGTCGCCGCGCGGGGCGTGAAGCGCCTCGACGACTTGCCAGTGCCGGACTACTCGGACTTCTTTCGGCAATGGGCCTCGAGCAGGATCGCCCGGCGGCTGGAGCCGCGTCTCCCGTTCGAGACGTCACGTGGCTGCTGGTGGGGCGAGAAGCACCACTGCACCTTCTGCGGCGTGAACGGCCCGGCCCTGACATTCCGGCAGAAATCCACCGCCCGGGCCCTCACCGAGTTCCGCGTCCTGCTGTCGCGGTTTCCCGCGCGCAGGGTGCCCGTCTGCGACAGCGTCCCGGGCATGGACTCGTTCGGCGGGTTCCTGCCCGCCCTGGCCCGGCGCAGGCGGCGCGTCGAGCTGATGTGGGCGGTCAGGCCAAACCTGCGCAAGGAGCATCTCCGCATGCTCTTCGCGGCGGGGATTCGCGAGATTCAGCCGGGAATCGAGAGCCTCAGCGATGGCGTCCTCTCGCTGATGAACAAGGGCGTGACCGCGCTGCAGAACATCCAGCTGCTGAAGTGGTGCGTCGAGATCGGCATCCAGCCGACGTGGAATCTCATCTGGGGCTTTCCGGGGGAACCGCGCGACGAGTACGCCCGAATGACGGCTCTCCTGCCCTTGCTCGCGCACCTTCCGCCGCCCACGGAGTGGGGCCGTCTCCGGCTCGTTCGTTTCAGCCCGAATTTCGAGCAGGCCGGGGCGCGCGGCATCACCAACGTGGCGCCCTGGCCGTCCTATTCCTTCCTCTATCCGTTCCGTCCCGACTGTGTCGCCAACCTCGCCCATTTCTTCACCTTCTCGTACGCCGACGGCCGTCGCGTGAGCGAATACGCCGCGCCGCTTGCGGCGGCAATCCAGCGCTGGCGGCGCGCTCACGCGCGCAGCGACCTGGTGTGGGTCGAGCACGGCAAACGCCTCTTGATCGTGGATCTGCGCTCAGGCGCCGCCGGCCAGGTGACGATCCTCGACGGCCGGATGAAGGCTCTCTACCTGGCCTGTGACGCCGTGCGGACACTCGCCTCGCTGGCGCGCGAGGCGACCTTGCGCGAAGGGATCGGTCGCCACGCGGGCGACATCGCGCAGGCCCTCGCGCCGCTCATCGATCGCGGCCTGATGCTCCGCGATGGCGACCGCGTGCTGAGCCTCGCCATTCGCAGGAAACCCCGATAACGACCGCGCGGGCACCGGTCATCGCGCCGCAATTGGACGGGAGCCCGAGCCGCCCACGGCGGGGGGCGAGACCAGTGCGACGGCGAGGAAGCCGATCGCCGCGGCCGCCAGGCCCACCAGGTTCGGCGTGAACGGACCCCACCCGCGGTTGCCGGTGACGGCCCACACGATCAGGAACGTTGTCGTGCCCGCAACGATCGAGGCCAGCGCCGCGCGTGGGCGTCGAACCTCGCTGTGCAGCGCGACGACCACGGGCACGAAGAGGCTCACGCCAAGCAGCGAGTAGAAGATCGTCAGCGCCCGGATGACGCCCGCCAGCACGATGGCCGCCAGCACGCCGCCGATGCCGCCCGCGACGGCCGCGAGGCGCGCGACGCGCAGCAGCTGCGCATCCGACGCGTCCGGCCTGACGAACCGGTGATAGAGATCGCGCGACAGCGAGGTGGCGAGCATGAAGAGGATGGCGTCCGATGCGCTGACTTCCGCCGAGAACACCGCGGCGAGCGCCAGGGTGCCGATCGACGCCGGCACGTCGCGCACCAGCGCGACCGGCAGCGCCAGCTCCGGGTCGGGCAGGTTCGGGTGATGCATCCGCGCGATCATGCCGACCAGCGCCGGCACCAGGCCGAACACCATCAGGACGATCGCGTTCGCCGCGAAGCCGCGTCGCACCGCGCGCGCGTCCTTCGCGCCATACGCCTTCTGCAGCAGTCCCGGCGAAATCATGAACGCGGGCACCAGCAGTGCGGCAAAGCCGATCGACGCGTTGCCGGCCCAGAACTCGAACGCATGCGGCGGCAGCTCGCGGCTGGCGGCAATCGCGGCGAAGCCGCCGGTGCGCGAGAGGAGCAGCGGGACGGCGATGGCAAAGCCGGCGAGCTTGACGATGAGCTGGATGAGGTTGACCCGCGCCGATCCGTGCAACCCGCCCGCCGTGAAGTAGACGACGATCACGAAGCCGCCGACGAGCGAGCCGAGCCAGCGGGGCACGTCGGCGACGACGCCGAGGATCCAGCCGATCGCGATCAGCTGCCCGGCAAGGATGAACAGCGTCCCCAGCCACAACAGCGCCGCGACGACGCCGCGGACCGCGCTCCCGTATCGCTGTTCGAGGAGGTCGCCGACCGTGTAGAAGTCGTGGCGCGCGGCAAGGCGCCAAATGCGCGGGCCGATCCAGACGGCGAGCAGCAGCGAGCCGATCCCCGCCGACCCGTTCCACCACCACGCGCTCAGGCCCGCGCGGTAGCCGATGCCGCTCGCGCCGACGACCGACCCGGCGCCGATGTTCGCGGCGAGGACGGTGGCGAAGATCAGGCCGCTCCCCAGTTGCCGGCCCGCGACGAAGAAATCGCTCGACGCGCGGACGTGGCGTCCCAGCCAGAACCCGGCCAACACCAGGAAGAGAGAGTAAGCGAGGAGGAGGGAGAGGTAGAGGTGCATCAACAACGGGTGCTGAGTGCTATGTGCTACGTGCTGAGTGCTGTGCCAGGTGCTCAGTGCTGCGTGCCGTGCTGTGTGCCAAGTGCGGTCCAGCCTGACGCGGCACGAAGCACGCAGCACGGCACAGAGCACCCAGCGCGGCACCAAGCACCCAGCACCGCACCAAGCACCCAGCACCAGCACCAAGCACTCATCTCGTGAGATCCCGCGCGGCGGGATACCCCGGGATCCCCGTGGCCTCGCGCGCCGCGCGCACGATCGCCTGCGCCACGACGTCGGCCGCGAACACGCCGATCTTCAGCACGTCGGCCGATTCCCGTTCGCCCGTCGCGAGCGCGAAGATCGTGTCGCCATCCACCGGCGTGTGCGTCGGATAGAGCGCGCGCGCCAGGCCGTCCTGCGCCATCTGCGCCAGCTTGGTGGCCTGCGCCTTGGTCAGCCGCGCGTTGGTGGCGACGACGCCGATGGTCGTGTTGACCGCGACGGGCGGCCGCGCGGGCAGCTTGAAATCGGGACTGCGCAGCAGCTTGCGCGCGTCGGCCAGGGATTTACCGTCCGGCGTCCGCACGCCCGCCACCACCTGGCCGGTGTCGGGGTCGATGACGTCACCCACCGCGTTCACCGCGACCAGCGCGGCGACGATCGTGCCGTCGGGCAGCGTGAACGACGCGGTGCCGATGCCCGCCTTCATCGCGCGGCCGGCGCCCGCGAGCTTGCCGATCGTCGCGCCGGCGCCTGCGCCGACGTTGCCTTCGGCCACCGGGCCGTTGGTGGCCGAGGTCGCCGCACGGTACCCGCAGTCCGCGTCCGGGAAGACCTTCGGCTTGCCGCCGACGCCGAGATCGAACAGGATGGCGGCCGGCACGATGGGCACCGGGATGGCGCTGGTCGGGTAACCGATGCCGCGTTCCTCGAGGTAGCGCATCACCCCCGAGGCGGCGTCGAGGCCGAACGCGCTGCCACCGGAGAGCACGATCGCGTTGACGCGTTCGACCGTGTTGACCGGGTTCAGCAGGTCCGTCTCGCGCGTGCCCGGCGCGCCGCCGCGCACGTCCACACCGCCAACGGCGCCTTTCTCAGCCAGCACGACGGTGCAGCCTGTCGGCCGCTCCGAAAGCGTGTAGTGACCCACCTTGATGCCGGCAACGCTCGTCAGGCCGGCGGAGGTCGGCGTCGGTTGCGCGAAAGCAGTCATAAGGGCACCCGCGGCGAACGCACCGCCAAGGAACAGCAGGCGTCTCATCCCGCAATCCTACTGCAATCCGGCTGGAGCCTGATCCCACCGCCGCCAATCGCACATGTGCGGTGGAACGGAGCGGCGTCGGGACCCCACCACCCAATCTTGACACCCCGCCCCGCGACTGGTATATCCCGCCACCTATGGCGATCCTCGACTGGCTGATCATCCTCGCCTACTTCGCGTTGCTGCTCGGTCTCACCTGGTGGGTGATCAGGCGCAACAAGGACACGACCGACGATTACTTCCTGGCCGGGCGCAATCTCGGCTGGCTGATCGTTGGCGCGTCGATCTTCGCGTCCAACATCGGCTCGGAACACCTGGTCGGCCTCGCGGGGTCCGGCGCCGTCAGCGGCGTGGCGCTGGCGCATTACGAATTACACGCCTGGTGCCTGCTGGTGCTCGCCTGGGTGTTCGTGCCGTTCTACATGCGCTCCCGCGTCTACACGATGCCGGAGTTCCTCGAGCGCCGCTTCTCGCCAGCCTCGCGCTGGGTGCTGTCGGGCATCTCGCTGGTCGCCTACGTGCTGACGAAGATTGCCGTCGGCATCTTCGCCGGGGGCGTGGTCTTCGGCACGCTGATTCCGGAGCTGCACCTCCAGGTCGCGGGCGTCACGCTCAACAGCTTCTGGATCGGCTCGTTCGCGGTCGTGCTGCTCACCGGCCTGTACACGGTGGTCGGCGGCATGCGCGCGGTTGCCTACACCGAGGCGGTGCAAACCTTCATCCTGATTGCCGGCTCGCTGCTGCTGACCGTCTTCGGCCTCATCAGGCTCGGCGGATGGGGCGAGCTGCGCGCGGCACTGCCCTCCGACATGTTCAACCTGTGGAAACCGCTGATCCCGCACGGCGTCACGGGAACGTGGGCGCCGGTCAAGGAAGCGGGGCGGATGGCGTGGTACTTCAACACGAACTATCCCTGGCTGGGCATGCTGTTCTGCGCGCCGATCATCGGTCTCTGGTACTGGTGCACCGATCAATACATCGTGCAGCGCGCGCTCGCTGCCCCCAACGAGACCCAGGCGCGTCGGGGATCGATCTTCGCCGGCTTCCTGAAGCTGCTGCCGGTCTTCATCTTCATCATCCCCGGCATGATCGCGCTGGCACTGGCACGCAGCGGCAAGGTGCCGGGACTGGCCGGGATGGTGGACGCCAACGGCAAGGTGATCCCCGTCGAGGCACAGGCGGCGTTTCCCCTGCTCGTGCAGAACGTGATGCCGGTGGGGCTGCGCGGCATGGTGGTGGCGGGCCTGTTGGCGGCGCTCATGAGCTCGCTCGCCGGCGTCTTCAACGCCTGTTCCACGCTGTTCACGATCGATTTCTACGGGAAGCTTCACCCGAAGGCGACCGAGCACCAGCTCGTATGGATTGGCCGCGCCGCGACGACCGTCATGGTGATCGTCGGGCTCATGTGGATCCCGGTCATCCAGGGGGCGCGCGGCCTGTACGAGTACCTGCAGGGGGTGCAAGCCTACCTGGCGCCGCCGATCTTCGCGGTGTTCTTCCTCGGCGTCTTCATCAAGCGGCTGAACGGCAAGGGCTGCCTGGCCGCGCTGGTGGTCGGCTTCCTGCTGGGCGTCTTCCGGCTGCTGGTCGACACGCCGGTGACACTGAAGGTCGCGGGGTTCGAAGCCGGCTACCCGGGCGGCTCGTTCCTCTGGATCGTCAACAACATCTTCTTCCAGTACTACAGCCTGGTCATTTTCGTGGTCTCGGCGGTGGTGCTCGTCGTGGTCAGCTACGTGACCGCGCGGCCATCGGAGCGCCAGCTGTCGGGGCTGACCTATGCGACCGTCAACGACGAGCAGCGCCGCCAGACGCGGCGCAGCTGGACGCGCTGGGACGTGGTGGCGTCCTGCGCGGTGCTGGCGATGATCCTGATGGCGTATTTGTATTTCAACGGGTGATCACGCGGTGCTGAGTGCTTGGTGCTTAGTGCCTGGTGCGGTGCTGGTGCTTGGTGCGGTGCTGGGTGCTTCGTGGTGCTCCGCTGCGCTGCGGCACCGAGCACATGGCACAAAGCACTGGCACGTAGCACCACGCACCTGGCACCGCACTCAGCACGTAGCACCGCACGCAGCACTGAGCACACAGTACCTGGCACTCGTGGAGATCGTCCATGAACTCGTCCTCGCCCATCACCCTCGGTCTGATCGTGGGCAACCGCGGCTTCTTTCCGGACCATCTCGCGAAGAGCGGGCGCGACGACATGATCCGCGCGCTCGAGGCAGCAGGCGTGGAGGTGGTGACGCCGGGCCCCGAGCAGACGCGGTTCGGCGCCGTGTGCACGCGCGATGAGGCGAAGGCATGCGCCGCGTTGTTCAAGGCCCGGCGCGACGACATCGCCGGCATCGTCATCACGCTGCCGAATTTCGGCGAGGAGCGCGGCACGTCGGATGCGCTGCGCCTGTCGGGACTCGACGTCCCGGTGCTCGTCCAGGCGACGCCAGACACGCCCGGCCGGATGACGATCCGCGATCGGCGCGACAGCTTCTGCGGCAAGATGTCCGCCTGCAACAACCTGGCGCAGTACGGCATCCGGTATTCGCTGACCTCGCTTCATACCGAGGCCCCCGATTCGGAGACGTTCCATCGCGACCTGGCCTGGTTCCTCGGCGTCTGCCGCGTGGTGCGCGGCCTGCGCGGCCTGCGCGTCGGCGCCATCGGCGCGCGCCCTGCCGCCTTCAACACCGTCCGGTTCAGCGAGAAGCTGCTCGAGGCATCCGGCATCTCGGTCGAAACCGTGGACCTGTCCGAGATTCTCGGCCGCGTCGAACGGATGAAGGAAGGCGACGCCGCGGTTGCCGAGAAACTGCGGGCCATCGGGCGCTACGTGACGGTCGGCGGTGTGCCGGCCCCGGCGCTGACCAGGATGGCGAAACTCGGCGTCGCGATCGATCAATGGATGGCCGAGACGGACGTCACCGTCACCGCCGTGCAGTGCTGGACGGCGCTCGAGGATTACTTCGGCGTGGTGCCGTGCACCGTGATGAGCCTGCTCAGCGACCAGCTGAAGTCGAGCGCCTGCGAGGTGGACATCTGCGGCGCCGTGGCGATGCACGCGTTGCGGCTCGCCTCGGGCACGCCGAGCGCGCTTCTCGACTGGAACAACAATTACGGCGGCGATCCGGACAAGGCGGTCTGCTTCCACTGCAGCAACCTGCCGAAGCAGTTTTTCCAGATCTCTGACAGTCCGGGGTCCGGGGTCCGGCGTCCGGGGTCGACTTCGGACTCCGGACTCCGGACTCCGGACGATCAACCGCGCGGCGTACGGATGGACTACCAGGAGATCATCGCGGGTACCGTCGGCCGCGACAACACGTGGGGCACGATGGTGGGCCGCGTGAAAACGGGGCCGATGACCTTCGCGCGCATCTCCACCGACGACCGGGCGGGCCGGATCCGCGGCTACGTCGGCGAGGGCGAATTCACCGACGATCCGCTCGAGACGTTCGGCGGCGCCGGCGTCGTGCGCATTCCCGGCATGCAGCGGCTGCTGCGCTTCATCTGCGAGAACGGCTTCGAGCACCACGTGGCGGCCAATCTCTCATCGGTCGCGGACATCGTCTGCGAAGCCGCGACGAAGTATCTCGGATGGGACATGTATCGACATAGTGCTTAGTGCTTGGTGCTTGGTGCGGTGGTTAGTGCTTGGCGTGGTGTTTCGTCCTCTGCGTGCGGTCCCGGTGAGCACCGGGCACCAGGCACCTGGCACGGCACCGAGCACGTCGCACGCAGCACCAGGCACTCCTGGCGAGGCGAAGCGTCATGTCCATCGTAGCCGGTGTGGACTTCGGCACCCTGAGCGTGCGCGTGTCGATCGTGGACGACCGGAAGGGCCGCCGTGGCTCGGGTGTCGCCGAGTACCCGTTGTGCCGCACCAGGGAAGATCCGAACCACGCGACGCAGCGCCACGACGACCAGATGCGCGCGCTGACCGAGGCGATGCGCCTCGCGATCGCGGACGCGGGTGTCGAGGGCGCGAAGATCGAGGCGCTCGCCATCGACACGACGGGATCGAGCGTGATTCCGGTCGGCGAGGACCTCGTTCCGCTGGACGATTACTACCTCTGGTGCGATCACCGGGCGTGGCGCGAGGCGGGCGAAATCACCGGGGCGGCGCGTCGCAGCGGTCTCGAGGCCATCCACTGGTGCGGCGACGTGTACTCGTCGGAGTGGGGCTTCTCGAAGCTCCTCCACTGGCTGCGCCACAACCCTGAGAAGCGCGGCCGGTTCGTCACGGCGTTCGAACACTGCGACATGGTCGCCGCGGTGCTGTGTGGCATCACGGATCCGGCGCAGGCGCCGCGCAGCGCGTGCGCGATGGGCCACAAGTGGATGTGGAACCGGGCGCTCGGGGGGCTGCCGCCCGACGAGTTCCTGGTGTCGGTCGATCCGCTGCTGGCCGGCGTTCGCGGGAAGATGGCCGGCCGCTATGCAACCTCCGACGCGATCGCCGGCCGGCTGTCGCCCGCGTGGGCGGCCGCGCTCGGCCTGCGAAGCGGAATCCCGATCCCGGTCGGCGCCTTCGACGCGCATTGGGATGCGATCGGCGCCGGCGTCAGGCTCGGCGACGTCGTCAACGTGATCGGCACCTCGACGTGCATCATCGCGTTGGGTGAGATCGCGCGATACATACCCGGCGTGTGCGGCGTGGTGCCCGGCTCGGTGCACCCGCGTTACGTGGGCATCGAAGCGGGCCTGTCGGCGACCGGCGACATCTTCGACGCGATCGCCCGGCGCGCGGGCACAACCGTCGGTGCCCTCTCGCACGGCCTCGAGAAGTACCGCGCGGGCGAAACCGGCCTGCTGCGCCTCACGTGGGACAACGGCGATCGCACCGTGCTGGTCAATGCCGATCTTGGCGGCGCGACACTCGGCTGGAACCTGACGCACACGGCGCAGGATGAACTGTTTGCCGCCATCGAGGGGACGGCGTTGCACACGCGCGTCATCCTCGAGCGGATGGAAGAGTACGGCGCGCCGGTCCGCCGCATCATCAATGCCGGCGGCGTGCCGCGCCGCAACGAGACGCTCAACCGCGTGTACGCCAACGTGCTGAACAAACCGATCCTGGTTCCGGAAGGCGAAACCACGAGCCTCGGATCGGCGATCTTCGCGTTTCTCGCGGCCGGCACGTTCACGACGATCGAGGAGGCGCAGCGCGCGCTGTGTCCGGCCTACAGGGTGGTCGAGCCGGACGCGAAGAGCGTCGCCGTCTACGAGCGCCTCTATCCGCTGTTCCGGAATCTGTATTTCGCCTTCGGCAGCGCCTCATCTGCGCCCGCAACTGTCGGCCGCGTGCTACCGCAGTTGCGCGCGATTGCCGAATCACAGAGGCTTAAGGCTTAGGGCTTATGGCTTACGGCCTGAGTGGGCTGAAGGCCCGCCGCTTAAGGCCTGAGCCTCACGCGACATAAGCCCCGGTGAGGCCATGAGCCTTAAGCCCTAAGCCTTAAGCCTTGGATTTGTCCCATGCTCGAACAACTCCGCGCCGAAGTCTTCGATGCCAACCTGGAACTGGTGCGGCGCGGCCTGGTCATCGCCTCGTTCGGCAACGCCAGCGGTCTGGCGCGCGAGGACGGACTGGTCGTCATCAAGCCGAGCGGTGTCTCCTACGCGGACCTGCGGCCGCAGCACCTCGTCATCACCGACATGGATGGCCGCGTCGTCGAAGGCGACCTCCGGCCGTCCTCGGACCTCCCGACGCACCTGGCGCTCTATCGCGCCTTCCCGTCGATCGGTGGCGTGGCGCACACGCACTCGTCGTATGCCACCTCGTGGGCCCAGGCGCGCCTGGAAATCCCATGCCTCGGCACGACCCACGCGGACTATTTCCGCGGACCGGTGCCGGTGACGGAGGCGATGACGTCCGACGAGATCCGGTCGGAGTACGAGAAGAACACGGGCGAGGTGATCGTGCGCCGGTTCGCAGGCCTCGATCCGTGCGCGGTTCCCGCGGTGCTGGTGGCGAGCCATGCGCCGTTCTGCTGGGGCGCGAGCGTCGGGGACGCTGTGCACACCGCGGTCGTCCTCGAAGAGATCGCGCGCATCGCGTACCACACGGTGACGCTCAATGCGCAGGTTCCATCGCTTGCCTCCGACCTGCACGAGAAGCACTTCCTCCGCAAGCACGGTCCGGGCGCGTACTACGGGCAGAGGAAGGCTTAGGGCTTAAGGCTTACGGCCTCTTGGGCTTATGGCCCGGCCAAGCCGTGAGCCAAGTCAGGCCGTAAGCCTTAAGACCTGAGCCTTAAGCCTATTTCCTCAGCCGCGCGAGCGCGCCCCGTGCGTCGGCGAGCGTGGGGTCGATCGCCAGCGCGCGGCGGTACTCACGCGCCGCAGTCGCCGCGTCGCCGCGGCTCTCCGCGACCAGCCCGAGGCGGTAGTGCGTGCGGGCGGGCTCGAACCCGACGTGCAGCAGCGTCGTCAGCTGCTCCTGCGCGACGTCGAACCGTTTCATCTCGAGCGCGACGGCCGCCGCGTGCGAACGGGGACGTGGATCGGACGGGTTCCGGGTGATTGCCTCGCGAAAGTCCTGCAGCGCCTCGGCGAACAGACCCTGGCGCTCGGCCAGCACGCCACGCGCCGAGGCGACTTCCGGTGAGCCTGGCTGTACCTTCGCCGCCTGGTCGATCTTCGCGGCCGCCTGCGCGATCTGCCCTGCGGCCCCCAGGGCATTGGCTGCCGCCAGCAGGGGATCGGCGCTCGTCGGGTTCAGCAGTGCGGCTGCGTCGTATTCCCCGACCGCATGCTCGTAGTCGCGTTGCTCGGCGTAGGCGTCGCCGAGCGCAAGGTGGACGTCGTAGGCGCGCTCGTCGATCGCCAGCGCCTGCTTCAGCTTCTCCACGGCCGCGGCCGGCTGCCGGCGTCTGAGGGCCTCGCTTGCGTCGGTGAGCAGGCGACGGAACGTCTCGAGCCGTCCGATCATGTTCTTCGGGTCCGGCCCGCCGCCCGCCGGCGCGCCGCCGGCGAACCCCACGTAGCCGAGACTGCGCAGGCGGGCGATCGTGTCGGGATCGGGCATCGCCTGCTTCGCCTTTGCCGCGGGTCCGAACGTCGAGGCGACCTGCTGCAGGTCTGACGCGAGACGGCCCGCCACGTTTGCCTGCCGGTCTATCACGTTCGCGCGCTCCGACGGATCGCGCCGCAGGTCGTAGAGCTCGGGCCTCGGCGCGCTGATGTACTTCCATTCGGGCACCCGCAGCGATTCGAGCGCACTCCAGCCGAAGTGAAGCAGCGGATAGTCGCTCTCGGCGTACGCGGGGGGCGGGTTCGCCGCGTGCTTCCCCGCGATGACGGGCACGAGACTCCGGCCGTCCAGGTGCGGCGGCACCGGGACGCCGAGCACGTCGAGCACCGTCGGCATCAGATCGAGCGCGCGCACCTGCTCGGTGACCACGAGGCCGGCGTGTGCGCGGGCGGGCAGCCGCGCGATGAATGGAATGTGCAGCACGGAGTCATAGAGGAAGAGCCCGTGCTCCTGCTCCCCATGTTCACCGAGGCTCTCGCCGTGATCGCCGATCGCGACGATGAGCGTGCGGTCGAGCACGCCCTTGCGTTCGAGCATCGCGACCAGCCGGCCGACCGCGCTGTCCACGTACGCGATCTCGCCGTCGTACGGTTGGCTGCGGAACCTCGTTCTGTACGGTTCGGGCGGCGTGTAGGGCGCGTGGGCGTCGTACAGGTGCACCCAGGCGAAGAACGGCTTGTCGGCCGGCAGCGTCGACAGCCAGGCCAGCGCCGGTTGCAGCACCTGGCCGGCCGTCCGCTCCGCCTTCAGCTTGTCACCCGCCTCGAACCGATCGAAGTGGGAATCGAACTCGTCGAAGCCGTGATCGAACCCGTAGGCGCGATCGAGGATGAACGCCGCGATGAAGGCGCCGGTGTGGTACCCGGCTTTCTTCAGCGTCGAGGCGAGCGTTGGAACGTCGGGCGGCAGCGGTGTCGCGGCGTTGTCGCGAATGCCCAACCGGGCCGGATACACGCCCGTGAGGATGCCCGCGTGCGCCGGGCCGGTGAGCGGCGCGTGCGTGAACGCGTCGGCGAAGCGCACGCCCTCGCGCGCGAGGCGATCGAGGGCCGGAGTCTGCGCGTCCTTGTCGCCGTACGCGCCGAGATGATCCGCGCGAACGGTATCGAGCGTGATGAGGAGCACGTTCGGCCGCAGGGCCTGCGCGTGCGGCGCGGCGAGGGCGGCAACGAGCGCGAGAGCGAGGGGAACGAGACACGTTGACGCGCGAAAGAGGATTCGCTTCATCGGGGGCAGTGACTCGTCGTCCGTAGACCGCCTGTCATGCGTGACAGGCCAACTGTCTACGAACTACCAACTATCGAAGTCCATCGTAGCACGACGTTTCGGCCGCCGACGTCGCGCCGTTGTCGAGCTTGCTTCGATCCAACGCGCCGGATTCGCCCGATTCAAATCTTCGAAGTTCGCGCTGTCGAGGTTCGAAGTTCATCTGCAATCGGGCTCGTAAAAACAGCCTCGATCGCGAAGTGTCGATTGCGGCGGAGCCCGGCTTGGAAGATGCAATTTTGCCGGCGGGCTCAGGTAATCACAGGTGTCCGGGCGTCGCCGGCACGTCCGGAAGCGGTCGCGGAAGGCGGGTTGTTCGCGCCGCCTCTGTTCACCGAAGGTCGGCAGTCGATTGAACCGCGTCGGAACGAAGGAGGCCCCCAGGCTATGAAAGGTCGTTCACTCACAGTCGCGCTGGCAGTGCTCGCGGTCGTCGCGTTTGCGCTGCCGGCTTCCGCGCAACTGCAGCGCGGCAACATCTACGGCACCGTCGTCGACAACACGGGCGCGGTGCTGCCCGGCGTCACGCTGACGCTGTCGTCGCCGGTGACCGCACCGCTCAGGACGGTGAGCGGATCGGTGGGCGAGTATCACTTCGTGCAGCTCGATCCCGGCACTTACACGCTGGCCGCGAGCCTTCAGGGGTTCGCGCCTTTCACGCGCAAGGAGATCATCGTCACCGTCGGCTCGAGCGTGCAGATCCCGGTGCAGATGGCGCTGGCGGGCGTCAAGCAGGAGGTGACCGTCACGGCCGCCTCGCCGGTGCTCAACGAGAAGCAGCACGGTTACGAGACGACGTTCGGATCGGCCGCGCTGAACGAGGTTCCGACGGCGCGCGATCCGTGGGTCCTGATGCAGCAGGTGCCTGGCGTGCTCGTCGATCGCGTCAACGTCGGCGGCTCGGCGAGCGGCCAGCAGTCGATATTCTCCGCGCGGGGCGACAACGGCCTCAACACGACGTGGAACATCGACGGCGTCAACGTCACCGACATGGCGGCGCTCGGCTCGAGTCCCACCTACTACGACATGGACGTGTTCCAGGAGGTGCAGTACACGACCGCGGCCGCCAATCCGCAGGACCAGACTGGCGCGCTCAGCATCAACATGGTGACCAAGCGCGGGACCAACGCCTTCCACGGTCTCGCCCGCTACTATTTCGACAACCACAATCTGGAATGGAACAATCTGCCGACCAATCTCGTCGGGTCGCCGCTGTCCGGCAACCGCGTCAACCAGATCGGCGATTACGGGGGCGACCTCGGCGGACCGATCCTCAAGAACAAGCTGTGGTTCTGGGGTTCGCTCTCGAAGAACGACATCAGGCAGGTGAGCATCGCCGGCAGTCCGGACAACACGCTGCTGAAGGATCAGGCCGCGAAGATCGACTTCCAGCCGATCGAGCAGAACCACTTCGACTTCTTCTTCCTGCGCGGCAACAAGGAGAAGTTCGGGCGCAACGCCGGCATCACGCGGCCACCCGAAACGACGTGGAACCAGGGCGGTCCGACCGACGTCTACAAGTTCGAGGATTCGGAGACCTTCGGCACACACCTGATGCTGACGGGCCGGTACTCCCACGTGCACGGCGGGTTCTTCCTGACGCCGCAGGGCGGCCTGAACGCGCAGGTGTCCGAGGACCTCGACGCCGGCAGCATCTTCCACGGCAGCTACCTGAACTACAGCACCAACCGTCCTCAGGACCAGGCCAACGCGGACGGCAACTACTTCAGGGGGGTGCACGAGGTGAAGTTCGGGTTCGAGTATCGGCGCACGCCGGTCAGCTCGATCTCGCAGTGGCCGGGCAACCAGACCTGGAGCGTCTATGACGCGGCTTCGGTCACTGGAGATCCGAACATCGGGCTCGCCGAGATCACGCGGGGCGCGTTCCCGAATCTGACGATGAAGGACACGAGCTTCTACGCCGGCGACACGATCTCCCTCAACCGCACGACGATCGATGCCGCGTTGCGCTTCGATCGGCAGTGGGGGCAGAACCTGCCGTCCAACTCTCCTGCCAACGGCCTGGCGCCCGACGTCCTGCCGGCGCTCAGCTACCCCGGCGCGTCCGTGCCGTTCCACTGGAACAACGTCTCACCGCGCGTCGGCGTGACCTATCGCATCGACGACAAGACCAACGTTCGGGCCAGTTACGCGCTGTTCGGCGCTCAGCTCGGGGCCGCCTACATCGCCTACAACAACCCGCTGCAGCTGTCGAACATCGAGTACTACTTCGTGGACAACGGCACGCACATCCCGACGCCCTCGTCGCTGTTGACGCCGACGGGATCGTCGTATGGCGTGGATCCGGCCAACCCGACGGCGACCGTCAGCCCGAACATCATCGACCCGAACGTGAAGGCGCCGAAGACGCACTCGGTCCTCGTCGCGCTCGATCGCGAATTGATGCCGAACTTCGCGATATCGACGAGCGTCGGGTACGGCCGGACCTACGACGTGTTGTGGCAGCACTACATCGGCCTGACGAGCGCCGACTTCGTGCCGGACCCGACGGCGACGGCCACCGTGGCGGCAGCGGCCCAGGCCGCTGGTCTGTCGACCAACACCATCGTGTACACTCTCGCGCCGGGCGTCTCGCTGCCGGCCGGCAACGGCACCATCCTGACGAACCGGCCGGGCTACCACACGCGGTATCTCAGCTGGGACGTGACGGCCACCAAACGGCTGTCGAACCACTGGATGATGCGCGGCTACTTCAACGTCAACTCCAACCGCCAGTTCATCACCGATCCGTCGGGGGCCGTCGTCGATCCGACGCCGCTGGCTCTCACGAATTTCACGTCGATCAACGATGTGGCCGACCCCGCGAACGGGGCGCTCGCGCTGAACGCCGCCGGCGCCACCAGCGGGTCGGAAGGTGACGTGTTCATCAACTCGAAGTGGGCCTACAGCTTCATGGGGCTGTACCAGTTCCCGTTGGGCATCAGCGCCTCGGGCACCGTCTACGGCCGCCAGGGCTACCCGGATCCGCTCTACGTCCGCGTGAACCGTGGCGCGCTGGGCAGCAGGGCGCAGGTGCTGCTGTCCACCGACTTCGACGCGAACCGCAACCCGAACGTGAACCTGGTCGATCTCCGCGCGCAGAAGTCGTTCACGTTCCGCGGCGTCAGCGCGATCCTCGACGCCGACCTGTTCAATGCGTTCAACAACAACGCGTTGCTGCAGCGCAACCGGCAGATGAACTCGACCTCGTTCGGCCAGACGCGCGAGATCATCGCGCCTCGCATCGCCCGGTTTGGACTGCGCATCCAGTTCTAGTAAGAGCACGCTGAGCGGGCGGACCCGTTGTCGCCCGCGGTAGTGCTCTTACTAGTGGGCCTCTCGACCGTCGCGGTCGGGGGGCCCTTCCTTTGTACCGCATGTGCGAGGTGCGGAGTGCGGAGTGCAGAGTGCAGCGGCGTGCACGGTGCGGCCCCTGCACCACCCTCGCCCGCAACTTGCAGGGAAGACGAGGCGCGTCGGGGCGCGCGAACAGCCGGGCCCGCCAGCTCGTCAGTACGCCGCCGAGCTCGTCGATACGCAAGAAGGAGTCGTCATGAGATCGATCAATCGTTGTATCATCCCCGCGCTGGCGGTCCTCGGGCTGCTGGCCACCTCGGGTCGAATCTCCGCACAAGACTGGACGGGCGATTCGCGCATCCAGGGCAAGGTCGTTGACGAAAACGGCCAGCCCGTGCAGGGCGCAATCCTGAAGCTGCGCTTCGCTTCGGAGAACGCGGGGCCGGATGTGAGGACCGACAAGCACGGAGAATTCTCCGCGATCGCCCTTGCCGGCGGCACGTGGAACATCGACGTCGAGGCGCCGGGCTTCATCGTGCGAAAGCTCTCGGTGTCGGTGCCGGGCGGCGACGGACGCATTCCTCCGCTCGACATCACGTTGAAGAAGGACGTTGCGGCCGAGCAGCAGAAGCAGCTGCAGGGCCTGCTCGCGAAGGGCGACGAGTTGTACAAGCAGGGACGGTTCGCCGAGGCGCGCGCCGAGTACGAGAAGGTGCTCGCGGCGCGCCCCGACCTGATGGAGGTCCATCGGTCGATCGCGCTCACCTACGGGCGCCAGCACGATTACGCGAACGCGCTGAAGGAGATGGACATCGTCCTCGCGAAGTACCCCGACGACAACACGCTGCTGCTGCTTGCCGCGGATGCGGCGATGCGGCTCGGTGACGCGTCGCGCGCGCAGCAGTACGCGTCGCGGCTCGACATGGCGAAGATGAACGACACGGATCCGATCGTCAACCTCGCCATCACGATGTTGAACAAGAACCAGCCGAATCTGGCGATCCAGACGCTCGACCCGCTGGTCGCCCGGTTCCCGCAAGCGCCCGACCCGTACTACTACCGCGCGCTCGCCGAGCTGCAGCTGCAGCAGATGGACAAGGCCCGCGCGGACCTCGAGAAGTTCCTGCCGCTGGCGCAGCCCGGTTCGAAGCAGGCGCAGCAGGCGAAGGAGATGCTCGCGCAGATCAAGCACGAGCCCGGCAACGATGACAGCCCGGGGGATCGCCGCGCGGGAGCGGCGACCCCGCCGGCATTTCACATGAGAAGGTGAATGTGTCTGCGAGGTCCAACCGCCACGCCCGACTCACTCTCTTTCGCTTCTGCATCTTCGGCTCCGCGGGTTTCGGCATGGCCTGCGCATTCTGCTGCCTGGTGACGTGCCGGCTGCTCGCGCAGGACAGCCGCCCCACCTTCCGCACGCGCACCGAACTCGTGCGCATGGACGTCAGCGTCACCGGCAAGGACGGACGCCCGATCGCGGATCTGCGGCCGGACGAAATCGAGATCACCGAGAACGGCCGGCGCCGGCCCGTGGTGTTGTTCCGTCACATCAACGACGCCCGCGATGGCGAGCGCGAGGTCAACGCGCGCGCCGTCGACCAGCTGTCGAGCAACGACCTCGCGCCGTCCGGGCATCTCTACGTCCTGGTGTTCGACCAGCTGCACATCGCGACCGGTCACGAGCAGCGCGCGCGGCTGGCCGCCGAGCGGTTCATCAGCCGCGGGCTGGCACCCGGCGACGCGGTGGCAATCTACGGGCTGCCGGGCCCGGGCCCCCTGCTGAACTTCACCACCGACCTGATCAGGGCCCGAGCGACGCTCGCCGCCGTCCACGGCCAGGCGCACCGGCCGCCGGGCGCCATGAGCGTGTTCGAGGCGTACCGGATGGCCCGCGGCGGCGGCCAGGCCGGGCACGGCGCGCTCTTCTCGCCGTCGCTCGATCTCGTCGCCAATGCCGGCCCCGGCGCCGGCAGCGACACGTTCGGCGCGTTCGACGACGTTCTGCGCGGCCAGGCGAGCCAGATGGTCGCGCAGGCGGAGAACGAGTCGCAGATCTTCCTGTCGCGCCTGGCTGGTCTGCTGCGCAACGTGCGCTGGATCAACGGGCGCAAGGCCTTCGTCCTCTTCTCGGAAGGCTTTTTCATGGACAACCTGGCGCCCCGCCTCGAGCAGGTGGCGTCGGCGGCGGCGCAGTCCAACAGCCTCATCTACTCCATCGATCTCAACACCTCCCTGGCGGCTTCCGATCGGTCGGGCTCGGTGATGAGCGTCGTTGAAACGTCCGAGCGGCGCGACCCGCTGGCGGCGCTCTCGCTCGAGACCAACGGTCGCCTGATCACGAACGCCGGGAACCTCGATGCCGCGCTCGCCGGCATCGCCGCCGAGACCGGCGACTACTACCTGGTCGCCTTCGAGCCCGCGGCCTCCGACGCGCCGCACGACTATCACCGGGTGAAAGTACAGACGACGCGACGCGGCCTCGTGGTGCGTGCGCGGACCGGGTACGCGACGTCGCCGGAACCAACGGCCTTCGAGGATCGGCAGGCCATCGACGTCGCATTGACCGTGCCGCGCACCTCGAACGCCCTCCCCATCGAGTACACGACCTACGAGCGCAGCGGACCGGCCGCGGACAAGCCGCGCATCATCGCGAGCGTGACCGCGTACCTGCCGGAGCGCGGGAACGGAAGCGCCGGCGAACAGGATCGCAGCGACATCGTTTTCGTCGTCCGCGACGCGGTGACCGGCCAGGCGGTGGCCAGCGGCAGCGATCACCTTGCGGCGGTGGGCACCGGCACCCCCGCGGGCGGGCTGGGCCCCGTCCCGTACTGCGTGCAGTTCGAGGTGCCGCCCGGTGAATACTGGATGCGCATGCTGGTGCGCGAGCCGGGCGGGGTCATCGGCACGGCCGACCGCCTGTTCCACGTCTGGCCGCTCACCGGCCAGGGGCTCACGACGAGTGATTTGATCGTCGCGCGACTCGAGGGCGCGCGCTTCGATCCGCCCGCGCGTGCAACCGTGCACCGGGACGACGAGGTCCTGGCGTATCTGGAGATCTACGGGGCCGTGAAGACGCTCGATCCGCACATCGAGATCCTGCGGGCGGGCTCGCCGGACGTCCTCGCGACGGCCGAACCACTGGTGAAGGCGGGCAGCCACGGCGAAAACATCGTGCGGGCACGCCTGCCGGTCTCCGGGCTGGCCGATGGTCTGTACGCGGCACGCGTGCGTATCGTTGCCCCGAACCAGGCGCCGCGCACCATCATGCGGAATTTCCGCGTCGTCGCCGCCGACGCGAAGGGGCATACGCAGCAGGAGTAGTGCTTGGTGCTCAGTGCTTCGTGCCGAGTGCGGTGCTTGGTGCCGAGTGCGATCCTTCAGGCCGAGTGCGGCGCGTCGTGCTGAATGCGGCGCGTCGCACTGAGCGCGGTGCTTCCTGCGCGGCACTCAATACCGAGCACTCAGCGCCACACGCAGCACCCCGCACCTGGCCTCACCTTACCAAGCACCCAGCACGGAGCACCCAGCATTCGTGGGTTTCCTCTCGCACAGATCCGTGATCGCCCCGCCGAAATCGTTGATCCACTCTGCTGACGCGAAGTGTCAACCACCCGCAAACCATTCATTTTAAGCATGTTACCGAAAGCTCTGCCGGGCATCCTTATTGCTCAGTAACGGAGCGAAGCTCCGTTACTAAGGAGGCAGCAATGAGGCCGTCTCGCCTGTTGACGCTGATTATCGTTCTTCTGGTTCTCCCGGCGTCGGCGTGGGCGCAAGACACGATCTACGGCTGCGTGAAGAACAACAACGGCCAGCTTCGCATCGTCGCCGCTGGCGGGATGTGTTTGCCCAGCGAGCATCAGGTTGAGTGGACACTGGGAGGCGGGTCGCCGCCGCCCGCGCCGACCGCGGCGAAGGGGCCGATGCGGGTGGTCGATCAGGCCGGTACGTTGCTCGGCCTGTTCCAGTTCGGGGTGCCGAGTTACGCCGCGAGGCAGATCGGCGACCTGTGGGTCGGGCTGCCTTTGTCGCCAACGGGCTTCCAGCTGACCAATCCGTTGTCGTTCATGCCGTACTACCTGGACTACGACAGCGCGACCTCGACTTGTTTGGGCGATGCGTACATGCCGGTGGACGTGTTGCGCACCGGCGTCGTCATGGAGGGCGCCCCCGGGCAACTCACCCTCTCATATCCCGGCACGCCCGAAGTGGACCGCACGGCCATCCACGCGTACGGCCGTTTCGACGGTAGCGTGTGGAAGTGCTACGGGTTCACGCCGGGAGCCTGGATGCCACTATTCGGGAAGGTTGCCACGGTCGACGTCAGCGCGTTCCAGGCGCCGTTCAAGATCGTGCAGTAACGAAGTCCTGACGTGTTCTTGGTTCTTGGTTCTTGGTCCCTGGTTCTTGGTGCGGTTCCTGGTCCTTCGTCCTTGGTGCGCACCAGGGACCAAGGACCAGGGACTTCCTACCATCGTCCCAACCACCCTTTGACCCGTGCGATGTCGCGGCCGTAGAACGCCGGCGGGGCCGTTTCGATGAACTGTTCGAAATACCGTCGGGCGTCGACGATGTCGCCAGTGTCCCGCAGCGTCGTGCCAAGATTGAAGAGCGTGTCGAACTGGCGCGGGTCGGAGGCGACGGCGCGCTTCCAGGCGTCGATTGCGGCGGCGTGGTTGCCGTTTCGCAGTTCCACCACGCCGAGACCGTTGAGCGCGGTCGCCAGCGACGGATCGAGCGCCAGCGCCGAGATGAACGCCCTTCGCGCGGCCACGTCGTTCTTCTCTTCAAGATAGATCGTCCCGATGTTCTGCCAGGCGCCGGCGTTGCTCGGGTTCACCTGCAGGACGCGTTGGAAGGTCGCCAGCGCGTCTTGTTGCCTGCCGGACCGCGACAGCGCGATGCCCAGCGCGTTGAGCGCCTCGACATCGGGCGCGTCACCCGCGGCCAACGAGGACAGCAGCCTCACCGCTTCCTCGGACGATCCGCTTTCGGCCAGGTCGATTCCCAGCTGCGCCTGCACCTCGCCGGTTGACGCGCCATTCCTGATGGCGTCCCTCAACGTGCCGATCGCCTGGTCCGGATGTCCAAGCTCCCATTCGAGAAACGCGGCGTGCAGGTACCCGAGAGCCATGCCAGGACGCCTGCGAATCAGATCGGTGTACACCTGCAGCGCCTCGACCGGGTGCCCCGTCTGGAAGAGCTCGACGCCGCGATGGATCTCACGATCGAGGCCCACGAGCCGTTTCGGGTCGTCATCCTCCGTATAACGGGACTTCACGGGCGCGGATCCCGATACGTAGCCGAGCGCCTGCAACTGCGCGACCGTGCCCGCGTTCTCGCGTACGCGGCCACCCGCCTGGAGCGGCGAGAAGTTGAACTCGCGAAGGCGCGCGTCGAGGACGCGGCCACGCTCCGCGTCGCCGGGCAGCAGGTTGCGCGATTCCGCGGGATCCGCCCTCAATCCGTACAGCTCCCGGATCGGCAGGTCGATGAACTTGTCATGGCCGACCAGCACGCCCGTGAGCGGCGCCCAGCCGCGATTGAGGAACGGCTCGAGCGCTTCGAAGTAGGACGCGGGTTGCGAGTAGTCCCGCCGCTCGAGCGCCGTTACGAGTGAACGGCCCGGCAGGCTCTTCGCCGCCGGCATGCCGAGCGCGTCGAGAACCGTCGGCAGGATGTCCACGTGGCGTGCCGGCAGTTCGGTGACTGCGTCCGCAAACGGATGCGGCTGCGCCGTGTCATCGACGATGAGCGGAATCTTGAGTGTCGGCTCGTACGCAAACAGGCCGTGCGTCTCCTCGCCGTGGCTGCCCAGCGCCTCGCCGTGGTCGCCGGTGACGACGATGAGTGTCGGGCGGGACTGATGGCGTGCGAGCGCCAGCAGGGGCCCGAGCGCTGAATCGACATACGCGACCTCGCCGTCGTACAGATGGCCCGCGTACCGGGCGTCGAACGGTGGTGGCGGCTGGTATGGCGCGTGCGGATCGAAGACGTGTACCCAGGCGAACCACCTGCCGTGCTGTTGCCGAATCCAGCGCGTCGCAAGGCCGACGACGACGCCGGCGCGTCGCTCGGGCATGGCGAAGGCGACGAGCCGGTTCGTGACGCCGTAGTGGTCGTCGTACACGTCGAAGCCGCGGGTCAGGCCGAAGCGCGAGTCGAGCGGAAACGCGCCCACGAACGCGCCGGTCGCGTAACCTGCCCGCTTGAGCACCGTGGCCATCGTGTCGATGCCGGGGCGCAACCGGTACCCGCTGTTGTCGTGGATGCCGTGCTGGAACGGATACAGACCGGTGAGGATCGACGTATGCGAGGGCAGCGTGATGACGGCCTGCGCGTGCGCGTAGTCGAACCGCACGCCGTCGGCCGCGAGCGCGTCGAGGTTCGGGGTGGCCGCGCGCCCGCCCGCGCAGCCGAGCGCATCGGCGCGGAGCGTGTCGATCGTGATGAGCAGGACGTTCTGATCCGCGTTGCGCGCGAGGTGACCGGGCGACCGGCCCGCCAGCACGTAGGCGCCGGCGCCGATGGCGACGAGCAGGATCGCCGCCACGGCGGCGACGCGCCACCGCGCATGCGAGGATCGCCTGGCAGTCGGCGTCGGGATGTCCCCGCCCGGGGTTGCCGGCTGCCTGGCCGCTCCGTTCGCCCGGGAGCGCTGGCCGGGCCTTGTCGATCGCTTCGCTTTCTTCACGAGTTCGGCTGCCTGCTGTCTACCGACTACTGACTACCGACGTCTGCTCACTACCTGCTCGCTACTCGCTACTCGCTACTATCTGGAGCCGGCCGTGCCCACGGCGCGCAGCTCGGGACTGTTCGGGAACTGCTGCAGGCCGCGCGCGACGACCTGGCGTGCCTCCTCGGTCTCACCGATGATCTGCAGCGTGCGCGCGGCCATCGCGTAGCTGTGAGCGCTGGGCGAGGCGCGCAACATCGCGTCGAGAACCTCGTTCGCCTCGCGCACGCGACCCTGTGCCCGATACAGCATCGCGAGGCCGGTGCGCGCGCGGATGTTCCCGGGAAAGTCGGCGATCTCTTCCTTGAATTGTGCCTCCGCCTCCTGATAACGACCCAGTTGCGCGAGCGTGTCGGCGGTGTTGAGATGCAGATCGGTCAGATCGAGGCGACGCGGCTTGAGCGCGGCGATGGCCCGCTCGAAGAAGCTCAGCGCCTGCTCGTACTGCTTGTCGCGCTGGAGCGCGAGCCCCTCGATGTAGAGCGGCAGCGGCAGGCTCGGATCCGCCTGCTCCGCGAGCCGCGCCTCCGCGACCGCCGCTGACTGGCTTCCACGCGCCAGCGCAACGCGCGCCAGCATCTCGTGGGCGACACCGGGAAGCGACTCCATTGCCTGCCTCGCATGCACGGTCGCCTCGTCCAGCTGACCGAGTCCGATCAGCGCGCTGGCCAGCGTCAGCTGGTTTTCGGCGATGGACGGGTCGAGCTGAACAGCGTGCTTCAATGCATCGACGCCTTCGGCCGTCATGCCCTGGCGCATCAGCACCGCGGACAACTCCGTCCAGACGTCGACCATCGTCGGGTTGTCCTCGAGAACGGCTCGGTACGCCGTTGTCGCCTCTCGGAGCTTGCCTTCGTTGACCAGGTCAACCGCGCGCCGGTAACCCTCGAGCGCGGCAGTCTTGTCCTTCGGATCCGGCAGCGACCTGGTGTCCGCTCCACGGGGCAGGCGCGAGGATCCGATGTAGCCGAGCGCGTGGAACCGTTCCATCTCGCTCGACGACACTGCCGCCGGCGCATCGATCTGCCGGTGAACGACGAGCGCATCGAGCGCCGTCTGCATCGAGGCGGCCGTCTGCGGCCGGTCGGCCTCCAGGTTCCGGCGCTCGCCCGGGTCGCGCTCCAGGTCGTACAACTCCGACCGGGGCGCCATGATGAAGCGATAGCGCGGATCGGTAAGCGCGTACAGGGGGCTCCAGCCGAAGTGGTAGAGGGGGTAGAGGGTCTCGGAGTAGATGCCTCTCTGCGCCAGCGACGGATCCGATGCGTCCATCGCGGCGCGCAGCGGCTCGCCGCGCAGATCCCGCGGGACGGGCAGGCCGGCCAGATCGAGCAGCGTCGGCACCAGGTCGATGTGTTCGATCGGCGCGCTCACACGTTTGCCCGCGTCCCGCTCGCCCGCCCGCTTGACGATGAACGGGACGTGAATGGTCTCGTCGTAGAGAAAGACGCCGTGTTCCTGCTCGCCGTGATCGCCCAAACCCTCACCGTGGTCGGACAACAGCGCGATCGTCGCACCGTCATAGAGCCCGCGACGTCTGAGATCGGAAATCAGGCGGCCCACCAGCTCGTCCGAATACGCTATGGTTCCGTCGTAGGCGTTGGGATAGAACGCGTAGCGCGCCGGCGGAAGGTAGGGGCGATGCGGTTCGTAGAAGTGCACGAACAGGAAGAAGCGGGGCGACGTCTGTGTGTCGAGCCATTGCTCGGCCCGCGCGAGGGTCTGCGCGCCGTCCCGCCGGACCATCCCGACCGACGCGTTCGGCGATGTCGGCGGCATCTCGTCGTCGTACACCTGGAACCCCTGCGCGATGCCCGATTCCTTCCGCAGCACGAACGCAGATGCGAAGCCGGCCGTCTGGAACCCGTGATCCCTGAACATCCCGGCCAGCAGGCGCTGGCCGGGTTTCACCGTGAAGCCGACGTTGTCGCGAACTCCGTGCTCGAACGGCAACTCGCCCGAGAGGATCGAGGTGTGCGAGGGGAGCGTCTGGGGCGTGTGCGCGTAGGCGTGCTCGAAAACGATGCCGTCGGCGGCCAGCGCGTCGATCGCCGGAGTCGCGACTCCGCGGTAGCCGTACGCGGGCAGATGATCGGCCCGCAGGGTATCGATGGAAATCAGGACAACCGGACCCGCCTGCCCGGCGCCGCGCGGATGCGAAACGAGCAGCCAGAGGGCGACGGCAACGCCCATCGCGACGAGCAGAACTGCCAGGCCTGCCACCGGCCGGATACGAGCGTGATGCACGGGTGGCGCAGGAATCGGGCGCGAAGTCCTGGACCGGGGGCGAGATGGCATGTTCCTACCGCTGCTGTGGTCTGGGCCCTGCGACCATTGTAACGAAGCTTCGGCGCAACGCTGAACCTTCGTTGCCTGCAAATCGCCTGCCGTAGAGGTAGACGAGAACGCTCGGCACGCAGCCCGCCGCGCCCTCGCTGGAATGTGGGATTCCGCTTCAGTCGGATTGAACACCCAAGCTGAGCAGTGGTACGGGGTCGAAAGTTGATAGTCCATCGCCGCGCGGCGATTGCCTATCGACTATCTATTGACTATCGATTGATGCCAATCGGTTTCGGGGCTTTCATCGCGCCGGTGCCGAATCGTTCGCGCGAGATGGCACGCGTGGCCGCCGCACGCTCCCTGTCGCCCAGGATCGTCCAGAGACGCGCGGCTGCAGCGTACGCTTCGGGTGTGGGTGCGGCGTTGACGAGATCGTCGACGACGCTTCGCGCATCAAGGTCGCGACGTTGCGCGTGATACAACATCGCCAGGCTCACGCGGGCGGGAACACGGCGTGGGAACAGACGGATCTCCTCTCTGAACTGGGATTCGGCATCCGGATAACGCTCGAGCCGGGTGAGCGTGTCGGCGTAGTCATAGTGCAGCTCCTCTATGGCGATTGCAGCGCCCTGTGCGGCCTGCAGCGCCTGTTCGAACGCCGGCGCCGCCGCCTCGTACTTGCCCGCCTTGTACAGCAGGATCGCGTCCACGAAGAGCGGCATGGGCAGCGCCGGGTCCGCCTGTTGTGCCAGCGCCGCCTGGCGCCGCGCGTCGGCACCGTCGTCGCGCGCGAGCGCGATCCGGGCGAGCAACGCGTGCGCGGTCGCGGGTGCCGCCTTGGTTGCCTGCGTTGCCAGCGACTTCGCTTCATCCAGTTTGCCCAGCCGCAACAGCCCGTCCGCCGCCCCCAGCACCGCGACACTGTCGCCGGCGGTCGCCTTTGCCGCGCGCTTGAATGCGTCCACATCTGCTGGCAGGGCGCCGGAGGCATCGAGCGTGTCGGCAAGCTGCAGCCACACTGCGCCGAGCTCCGGATCGGTTGCCACGATCTCGCGGTAGATGGCGATCGCTTCCTGGTAGCGTCGTGCCCTCGCCAGCACGAGCGCCTGGCGGCTCCTCTCGAACTCGACGACGTGCTCCTCGGGATCGGGCAGGACTCGATCGGCGACGGTTGGCCGCAACGAGGGCGCAAGCGTGACCATGCCGAGGACTGCAAGGCGATCGCGTTCTTCGACCGGGAGCCTGGCAGGCGCGGCCACGACGTCGCCGGCGACCATCTGGTCGAGCGCGGCGCGCATCGCCTGGCCGATGGGCGCACGTTCGGCGATCACGTTCGTCCGTTCGGACGGGTCCTGGCTCAACTCGTAAAGTTGCTCGCGCGGGGCCGAGATGAACCGGTAGCCGCCATCGGTCAGCGCGCGCAGCACGCTCCAGCCGAAGCGATAGCGCGCGTAGAACGATTCGGCGTAGAACGGCTGAGCGGCCAGCGTAGCCCGGCGTCCCTCGAGCAACGCGCGAAGGCTTCGGCCACGAAGCGCTGCAGGCCTCGGCATGTCGAGCAGGTCGAGGATTGTCGGGACCACGTCGATCTGCTGCACGGGCAGGCTGACGCGATGGCCGTGGTTCACATCGCGCGGCAGCTTCACGACCAGCGGGACGCGCAGCGTCTCGTCGTGGAGCAGGAGACCGTGCTCCTGTTCGCCGTGGTCGCCGAGGCCCTCGCCATGACCGGAGAGAACGACGATGGTGGCGCGATCGTAGAGCCCCTTTCCCTTGAGCCACCTCAGGAATCGCCCGACAATCTCGTCCGCGTACGCAATCTCGGCGTCGTAGGGCGCATATTGCGCGAAGCGCTCGGGCGGCGCATGGGGCGCGTGCGGCTCGTCGATGTGGAGGAACAGGAAGAAGCGCGGCGACGACAGCGAGGCGATCCATTTCTGGGCGACGGCGACCGTGTCGGTGCCCGGCCGTTCGACCGGTGCAGGGCTGCCTTCGGAGGGCGCCGGCATGTCGCTGTCGTAGAAGTCGAAGCCCTGCGCCAGTCCGGTCTCCCGGCGCAGCAAGTACGACGACACGACGGCGCCGCTCGCGTAGCCGCGTGCCTTCAGCATCTGCGGCAGCAGCCGCGTCTCGGGCCGCGTCGCAAACCCGACGTCGTCACGGACACCGGTCTCGAACGGCAGCTGCCCGGACAGGATCGAGACGTGCGAGGGGAGCGTTTGCGGCGAGTGCGCGTAGGCGTGCTCGAACACGACGCCTTCGGCGGCCAGCGCATCGATCGCGAGTGTCCGGACGTTGCGGTACCCGTAGAGCGGAAGGTGATCCGCCCGCAGCGTGTCGATGGAAATCAGGATGATCGGGCCGGCGGCGGGGGCGGACGAGGTGCGCGCGAAGCGCCAGCCGGCCGCGGCCGCCACGACCACGGCCGCCGACACGACGGCCAGGATGAGCGCGAAGCGCCAGCGGCGCAGTCGCTTCACGTACACGGTCCGCGACGGTTGTGGTCGTGTTTCCTCGGCCATCACGCAGGCGAAACTGGTCGCGAAAGGGGGCGCAGACCTTGGTTACAATATGCGCCAAAGTATAGGTTAACTCGCTGCCCCTCCACAAACGCACGCGAGGCCGTCATGCACCGCTCGATCTCCCGCTTCGGCCCGATCCCCGCCGCGGTCTTCTGTCTCGCCTTCGCGCTGGCATCGGCGGCGGTCCCCGCCACCCAGGAGAAGCCGGCGCGAGGGCGTGGGGCCCCCGCCGTCCACGAGATGGACCCCGCTCGCCTGGCGCTCATCGACCCGCTCGTCAACGCGGCAATCAGGGACCATCAGCTCCCCGGTGCCGTGGTGCTCGTCGGCCGCCGCGACGCCATCGTGTACCAGAAGGCCTTCGGCAACCGATCCCTCGAACCGTCGGTCGAACCGATGACGCTCGACACGATCTTCGACCTCGCCTCGCTGACGAAGGTCGTCGCGACCACCACGTGCGCCGTGATCCTCATCGAGGATGGGCGGCTTCGCCTCAACGATCGCGTCGCCGGCTACATCCCCGGCTTCGAGCGCTACGGCAAGGGCGGCATCACGATTCGCCACCTGATGACGCACGTTTCCGGCCTGCGGCCCGATCTCGACATGGGCGAGGAGTTCTCCGACTCGGACACGGCGATCGCGCGAGCCATCGAAGAGGTGCCCACCTCGCCGCCGGGCGAGCGCTTCGTCTACAGCGACATCAACTACGTCCTGCTCGGCGACATCATCAGGCGCGTCAGCGGCGTGAGCCTCGACACGTTCTCGGCCGAGCGCGTGTTCGGCCCCCTGGGGATGCGCGACACGATGTTCAGGCCGCCCGAGTCGTTGCGATCCCGGATCGCGCCGACCGAGAAATGCACACCGCTCGGCTGGCCGTGCGACCAGCCCGGCGCGGTCATGCTGCGCGGCATCGTTCACGATCCGACTGCGCGGCGCATGGGCGGCGTCGCGGGACATGCCGGGCTGTTCAGCACCTCAGCCGACCTGTCGCGGTTCTGCCGGATGCTTCTGCACGGCGGCGCTCTCGGCACCACGCGGATCCTGGCGCCGCTCGCCGTGTTGCGCATGACGACGGCGGCGACGTCGCCCGGCCAGCCGGCGGTCCGCGGCCTCGGCTGGGACCTCGACTCCGCGTACTCGTCGAACCGCGGAGACCTGTTCCCGGTCGGCTCGTACGGGCACACCGGCTTCACCGGCACCTCGCTGTGGATCGATCCGTTCAGCGAGACGTACGTGATCTTCCTCTCGAACCGCGTGCACCCGAACGGCAAGGGCGACGTGACGCCGCTGCGCGCGAAGATCGCCGCCGTCGTCGCCTCCGCGATCGTGGGCGGCGTCGACGTGAGCGGGCTGCGCGCGAGCACCAGGCGTGGAGGCGACTTCGGAGCGGCCGGCGTCGAGCCGGCGCGCGTCCAGGCCGTGCCGGTCATGAACGGCATCGACGTGCTGCAGGCCGACAACTTCCGGCTGCTGCGCGGCAAGCGCGTCGGGCTGGTGACGAACCAGACCGGGCGATCGCGCGCCGGCGTGTCGACGATCGACCTGCTCTACGAGGCCGACGGCGTGAAGCTGGTGGCGCTGTTCAGCCCCGAGCACGGCATCCGCGGCGCGCTCGACGAGAAGGTGGAATCCGGCCGCGACGAGAAGACCGGGCTGCCGATCTACTCGCTCTACGGCGACACGCGCGAGAGCTTCCGTCCGACCGGCGAGCAGCTTCAGGGCATCGACACGCTCGTCGTCGATCTGCAGGACGTCGGCGTGCGTCTCTACACATACCCGACGACGATGGCGTACGTCATGGAAGAGGCGGCGAAACGGAAGATCGCCGTCGTCGTGCTGGACAGGGTGGACCCGATCGACGGGTATCGGATCGAAGGACCGACGCTGGAAAAAGAGCTGCTCGGCTTCGTCGGGTACTTCCCGACGCCGGTTCGCCACGGCATGACGATCGGTGAACTCGCGAAGCTCTTCAACGGCGAGAACAAGATCGGCGCGGACCTGACGGTCGTGCCGCTGCGCGGATGGCGGCGCGACATGTGGTTCGACGAAACGGGCCTGCCGTGGGTGAACCCGTCGCCGAACATGCGCAGCCTGATCCAGGCCACGCTCTATCCTGGTATCGGGGCCATCGAAGCGACGAACCTGTCGGTCGGGCGCGGAACGGACACACCCTTCGAGCACGTCGGCGCGCCGTGGATCGACGGGGTGCGGCTCGCCGAGGAGCTGAACGCGCGACGCATCGACGGCGTGCGGTTCTACCCGGAATCATTCACGCCGACTGCCAGCAAGTTCAAGGGCGAGACGTGCCAGGGCGTGTTCATGGTCGTCACCGATCGCCTAGCGCTGCGGTCGGTCCGCGTCGGCGTGGAGATCGCGTCCGCGCTGTACCGGCTCTACCCGTCACAGTTTCAGCTGCAGGCCGCGACGAGGCTGGTCGGCTCGCGCGACGCGATCAAGCGCATCCAGTCGGGCGAAGATCCCGCGGCGATCGCGGCGTCGTTTTCCCGCGACGAGGCAAGGTGGCGGCTGCTGCGGGCGAAGTACCTGCTGTATCAGTGACGTAGACGGTAGTCGGTAGTCAGCGGCGCCGCGGCGAGGTCTCGCCGGATTACACGAGGATGTGACTGCGCGCGGCACCGCTTGATGGCAGATGGCGATGTGGGGTCGCGACGCAGGGAGCGGGTGCCCCCCTGAACGAGCCGTGCGGAGCAGGCGGCACGCAAGGCCGGAGAACGACGAGCCGGTGCGGCGTCGTCCCGGCGCAGCGCGTCGGCGGGCCCCCGACGCGGCCGTACTCGTGGGGTCCGCGTCGGGGAGCCGTCGCGCCAGCCGTCGGGCGAAGGTC
>Ga0315282_10000635_pt1 | contig 69015 bp, 52 predicted proteins | sample YL17G07_20_MG_FD_203693 | JGI IMG/M metagenome (GOLD analysis project Ga0315282, IMG submission 203693) | Sediment microbial communities from Yellowstone Lake, YNP, Wyoming, USA - YL17G07_20 | ecosystem: Environmental > Aquatic > Freshwater > Lake > Sediment | place: USA: Wyoming | collected...
CTCCTCGGCCAACGCCAGCAACTTCTCCCGGGTCACATCGGAATGTTCGATGCTCAACGCCTTCATGACCCGGGAGTGTAACAAAGGTACGTTCAAATGTCACTTTACTTAATTCGTTTACATTAGAATCACGGGGGTGGCTTTCAAATCCTCATGTGTCCTGATTTCCTTGCAGAGTGTGTAGCCATCCATCTCCGGCATGACGATATCGCTCACTACGAGAGTAGGTTTCTTCTCCTGCGCGAGTGCGAGCGCCCGGCGGCCGTTGGTGGCTACGCGGACCTGGAAGCCTCGTTCCTCCAGCAGATGCTTGAGGTACTCGGCCTGGGTAGGGCTGTCCTCGGCGATGAGGATATCAAGGTCATCGTTGATGGTTCCTTGTGGGGGTTTCATGGTTACCTTCTCTCGTGGTTACGGCTCGCCAGGCTTGCCAGGGCAACTGCGATCTGCTCCGGGGAAAGCACATACGAAGCGGCATCCAGCTTCAGGGCTTCGCCGGGCATGCCGTGGACCACGGAGCTTTCTTTGTCCTGCGCGATGGTGACCGCGCCCGCATCTCTCATCATCTTCAGTTCCGCCGCGCCATCCTTTCCCATCCCCGTCAGCAGGACTCCCACCGCATCCGGGCCGCAGGCCCTGGCGACGGAACGGAACAGAGAAGAAACCGACGGGCGGAGGCCATGTTCGGGCGGGTCGCCCACGAGCGAGATGCACCTTCCCCTTTGCACCTGCATGTGGAAGCCATCGGGGGCCACGTAGGCCGATCCGGGTACGGCTCCCTGGCCGTGCACGGCGATCGAGACCGGTAACGAAGAACTCTGACCGAGCCACTCCGTGAATCCCTGCATGAACCCAGCCGCCATGTGCTGGACAATGAAGACGGGAGCAGGAAAGGTCTTGGGGAGCCTGGAAAGAATCGTCTGCAAGACAGGCGGACCGCCGGTGGAGGCTCCGATGGCCACGGCCTGCACTTCCCCCGGAATCAGCGGAGTTCTTGCGGGGTCCGAATCGAGAGCCGTTACGGCGGGGGCCTCGTGCGGAGTCCGGCCCCAGCGGCGAACCACTTTTACCTCCGCCATCAGTTTGACCGTCTGAATGAGGTTCGCCGCCATGGCTGCATGATTCGGATGGCCAATGCCGGAAGGCCGGGGCATAACCGCCAGTGCGCCTGCCTCCACAGCACGGAACGACGTGGCCACTTCCTCCGGGTCCCAGCTTCCGCTGACGATGACGATGGGGGTTGGGGAAGTCTCCATAATCCGGCGGGTGGCATCAAACCCGTTCATCCGGGGCATGTTGATGTCCATGGTGATCACATCCGGCCGCCACTGCTTCACGGCCTCGATTGCCTCAACTCCGTTGCGGGCGGTGGCGACGACATGAAGCCCAGGATCCGAGCTGATGAGGTGAACCAGAAACTCGCGGACTACGGCCGAATCCTCAACGATCAGGACTTCGAACAATCACACCTCCTGTTCGGGGGCCCTGCCCCTGACATGAACACCCCGCTGGGGGAAAGGAATCTCTCGCCATGACAATTCGCAATGCATCAGATCAGCCTGTTAATCACCGAAAGTAGATCGCTCTGGTCGAAGTTGCTCTTCACGATGTAGGCGTTGGCGCCCGCTTCGATGCCTCGCTCTCGATCCTCACGCGATTCCAGGGCGGTGACGAGCACCACGGGAAGTTCCGGGAACTTCTTGTCGGCGCGGACCTTGGCAGTCAACTCGAAACCGTTCATCCTCGGCATGTCGATATCGGAGACGAGCAGATCAAAGCGCTCTGACTTGAGCATCGTCAACGCCTCCGTCCCATCGACGGCAGTCTTCACGTCATAGCCCGCCGACTCCAGGATATTTTTGAGAAGGGTTCGCGCCGTAATGGAGTCCTCGGCGACGAGAACAGCGCGCCTGGCCGGGATTTCAGCGGCGACGACGGCGGGGACGGCTGCGGCGCGCACCTTAATGGCCGACTTCATCAAATCCGGGACGTTCAGGATCGGTACGACCCGGCCTGCCCCAAGCACCGTGGCGCCCGCTATGTTGCGAACCCGGGCGAGTTGCTTGCCAAGACTTTTCACGAGCACTTCCTGTTCGGAAAGGACTTCCTCCACCGCAACGGCGATGCGCTTTTCTCCCGAGCGGAGAACCATCATTGTGACCTGTTCGCCTCCGGTTTCCAGCCTCGTCCTCGGTGCCAATTCAAGCACTTCGCCGAGACGAACCAAGGAGACAGCCTGTCCGTCGAGCGGGATGGTCTCCTGATTCTCGACGGTTTTGATCTCCTTCCGTTCCATTCTCAGGACGCGTTCCACCTGGGCCGTGGGGATTACGAAGTGCTGATCGGTGACACGGAGAAGCACACCTCGAAACGTCGCAAGAGTGACAGGCAGGACGAGCCGCAAGGTCGTTCCCACCTCCGGGCGCGATTCCACGGTGACGATTCCTCCCAGCCTTTCCACCTTCTCGCGCACAATCGCCAAGCCCAACCCGCGGCCGGAGAGGTCGGTGATCATGGGACTCGTCGAGATGCCGGACTCGAAGACCAGGTCGAGCGCGCGATGGCCATCCAACTGAGCTGCTTCCTCGGGCGTGAACAGCCCGTGCTTGACCGCCGCCGCGCGCACTTTTTCGATGTCGATTCCGGCGCCGTCGTCCGAAACCGTCAGCTCGATCTTTCCGTTCCGCTGGGCCAGCAAGATGGTGACGGTTCCGACAGCAGGCTTTCGGGTCCGCTGTCTCAGCTCGGGCTTTTCAATGCCATGATCGATGCAGTTTCTGACGATATGAGTCAGCGGGTCTTTGAGTTCTTCCAAGATTCGCTTATCGATCTCAATGTCCTCGCCCTGAATTGCCAACCTCACATCTTTACCCTGCTCGCGTGCCAGGCTCCGGGCCAGGGGCGGGAAGATCCCCAGAAGGCCCGAGCAGGGGAGCATCAAAGTTTGTTTTGCCTCCTCGAGCAGAGTTTTCAGTGTCGAATCCAACTCGTCCTGATCGAGTTCGACCATTCGTGCCGCCGATCGCAAACGGGATTCCAGGGACTTCAGGAAATCGCCTTGGCCGCTGAGGTACTCGAGAACCCTCTGGCCGGGGAGAGCCCTCCTGGCATCACGCGGGGAAGTCGCCGGAGCCTCCAGATTCCGCCGCAGCGCCTGGAGGTCAGGATTGAGCTCACGGAGCCGCCTTCGGCCTGCCACGACCTCGGCGAGGATGTCGCGCCACACGACCACTTGCCGGCGTGCATTCAATCCCGCCGCCAGAGCCTCTTGAGCCTGAAGGAAAAGCGAATCCAGTCGGGCGATGCGAATCCGGACCGTATCGGCGGCCCCACCCTTTTCGGAGGAGGGCGGCGTGGGACCTTCCGGCGCCTGGCGGGGGGCCGCGGCGGGCCCCGCTGACTTCTCGCGCCCGGCCGCTCGAGGAGAACCTTGCCTGATTTCCTGCAGGCCTTCCAGGAGCTGGGCCGCCCGACCCTCGTCGGAAGGTTGCGGTTCACCTTCCGCAGATTTCACCAATTGACTCAGGCTCTCGACCGTTTCGTGCAGGAGGTCCAAGTGCGCAGGCAAGACTGAAACAGCCCGGCGCTTGAACGCCGAGAAAACGCTCTCCAGCGCTTGGCACAAGGTCACGACCGCCATCAGATTCACCGAGCGCGCAGCGCCCTTCAGGCTGTGGGCCTCGCGGAAAATGTTCTCCACCAACTCCTGGCGCCTTTCATCAGGAATGGCCTTCTCCAACTCCAGCAGCCCGGATGAGATGGCTTGCAGATGCTCTTCCGCTTCGATCCGGAAGGTCGCCCGGAGCTTTCCCAGAAAATCGCTCTCCCGCTTGTCCATGGTCAGCCTGCCCTACGCCCCAGTCGCTCAGCGTTCCGGGCAATCGGCACGTCATCTAAGCCGGCACTTTTTCGATCAGGCCCCTTAAACGCTCTCCCAAGAGGTTCAGGTTCTGCGCTGCCTGTTCGGCCTGCTTGGCCCCGGCAGCGCTCTGGGTCGTGGCCTGTCGGATGTTCCCCATGGCGCCGGCGACCTGCTCCATGCCGATGAGTTGCTGTTGGTTCGAGGCGACGATTTGGGTGGCTGCCTGAGCTGATTCGATGATTGTCTCGGCCAGCGTTTGGATCGCCTCTCCGGCCTCGGCCGACAGCCTGACGCCCGCTTCAACAGCCTTGGCAGCTTGCTCGGCAGCCAGGACCGAGGCACTCGTCGCCTTCTGGATCTCGCCCAGGATCGTCCTCACCTGACCGGTGGCTTGTTTGGATTGCTCGGCAAGGCTCTTAACCTCTTGCGCGACTACTGCAAACCCTTTCCCCTGTTCACCCGCTTTCGCGGCCTCGATGGCGGCGTTGACAGCGAGGAGGTTCGACTGGTCCGCCAGGTCGTTCACCGTGGCGATAATCTCGCCGATCGCCTGACTCTGCTCGCTGAGCCTGACCGCGCTCTCCGCCACGAACTCCACTCGCTCTCGAATTTGATTCATTCCCTGGATAGCTTCCCCGACGGAACTCTTCCCTTTCTGTGAAACTTGCGAGGCCTTCTGCGCACTTTCCGAGACCGCCCTGGCCTTCTGCGCCGAGAGCTGCGCGGTCTGCTTCACTTCCTCGACGGTGGTGGAGGTCTCATTGACGGCCGAAGCGGTCTCGGCAGCGCTGGAAGCTGCCTGGGTTGTGGTGGCCAAAATCTCGCTCGCTGCGGAACCAATCCGCCCAATGCCATTCCGCAGCGGGGTGGCAACCGCGCGCGCAACAAGAATTGCGACCGTGAGGCCCAGCGCCACGGCGAGCAGAGAACCGATTACCAGCGCAAAAGAAACACGCTTGGCCATGGCTTCTGCATCGGCTCTCAGTTCCGCTGCCTTCTGTGCCTCTCGTTGGCTAAAGGATTGCAGTTTCTCGTCCAGCACGAGCGTTAGGGGCCGGACCTCCTTGAGGTTCAAAAGCGCCGCCTCCGCCCGTTGACCCCGCTGGGCGAGCGAGAGAACCTTCTCCTGGCCCTGCTCATGCTTCTGATGAAGGTTGGCGATCTCAGTCACCTTCTCCCGCCCGGCATCGGTCGTCACCAGCTGTCGCATCCTTTCAATCAGATCGTCGAACTGACGACGATCCTGCTGCAATTGGTCCAAGAAGTACTTCTGCTCCTCGGGATAGAGGATCAAGCCCCGGTAGTGGGCCACTTCGTCTCTGGCCTCAAAGCGAAGTTCATTGGCGGTTTCGACGAGCCTCTGGCCCACGTCGAGCATTTCCGCATAGGTTCGACGCAGGTACACGATGGCGTAAAGCCCGGTCGCTGCCACAATGGCCAGAATGGCCACCAAAAGAACATATCCTCCGATGATTTTCCGAGTTATGGTCATTAGCTTCTCTCTCCCCGCGGAAGGCTAGCGACGGGCGATCTTTCCGCTTCTGGGCCGCTCCGCGCCTCAAACTCGATACTGCTGCACCAACTCCATGAGTTTTCCACCCAGGTCATGCAGGTTCTTGGCAGAAACCTCGGCTTGCTTTGTGCTGGCCACGTTCTGTGTGCTGGCCAGCTTGATGTTCTCCATCGCCGCAGCTACCGGGTCCATACCCGCCTGCTGCCAAACCGCTCATCGTGGCCGGAAACAGAATCATCAGGCCGAAGCCTGCGAAAAGCCTGCTCCGAGTACTCAAGTTCAGGGAGCGCTGCATCGCTGCTTCTCTTGTTCCTCCCTCCGGCTAGAATTCGACCTGCTGATGCACGACGAGCTTCGGATCGGAGAGAATCTTTTCTGCATCGAGAACCACCAGCCGATCTCCGCAGACCCCTTTCAAGTACTCAGCCCGGATCTCCGTCAGAGTCGGCAACGACGGCTGGAGATCTCTCGCCGGAATCCGTCGAAGGCCGACCACCGCATCCGCCAGGAGGCCGAGCTCCATCTCCGCTGCCGACACGATGATGGCCTTGTTCAGGTCGGTGAGCCCTTTTTCGGGCAATTCAAAGAACCTCTTGAGGTCCACGACGGAAACAATCCTTCCTCGAACATTGATGACCCCCAGGACGTGCGGAGGGACGCAAGGAAGCACCGTGAGATCCCTCACCGGATACACTTCCCGAACATGCTGCGATTCGATCCCATACCTCTCACTCGCGACGAGGAACTCGATCACCTCGAGGAATGCCCTCGATTCATCCCCTGCTGCTGCCTCCCGGGCAAGCTCTTTGGCCCTGTCTCGAAGGATTCTCTGCGTCTCCTCGGGAGTGGGCCGCCAGCCCTGCTCAGCGGCTATGCGCGCGGCTTCCAAGCGATGATGGACTTCCGCCCAATCCAGGCCGACGTTCGGCGCCAACTCCCGGCGATGGCCTAAAGGTTGGTTCGTTTTACCCACAAACTTCCTCCCGCCGGTCCAGCTGGTCACACCGTCAACTGAATGATTTCCACCATTCTTCCTGAGGTCATCCCTTCCGATTCCGGAACGGGTTCGTCCAGGGGACAACTCCGCAGCAGCGCGAGGGCATTCTGAAAGTGTTTACGTGAATCGCCCGCCCTGCCCTGACGCCGGCAGAGATTACCCAAGGCGACATGCGCCAGAACCAAGCCTGAATCGAGGTAGAGAGCGTGGCGAAGACCCTCTTTGGCATGGGCTTCGTCGCCCTGCTCCTGGAGGATCATGGCGTGGAGATAGTGTAATGCGGCTCGGAGCTTGTCCGTACGAATGGCCTTCTCGCACCAGGTTCGTGCCTCCTCCAGCCGACCCTGGTTCGCGCGGGTGCGTGCCAGAAGGGCCATCGCGTCAGCGTTGGCGGGTTGGTTTTCCAGGTGCAAAAGGAGGGCCGCGGCAGCCTCGTCATAACGCCCCTGGTTGTAGTGGACACGGGCCTCCTCGAAGGCGCTCGGGGAAAGACCCTCGGCGGGCTCTACGATGACTTCCGGTGACTTCTGCGCACTGGATTGCTCGACCGGAAAGGCAGCCGGCAGAAGGGGCGGAAGCGAGTCATCGGCCAGGGTCGCGGCTGCTACGCAATGCTCAATCTCTACGACCGGCGGCCCTTCGAGAGGAATGGATCTCTGCGCTCCCTTTCGAAAGAGTATTGCGCCAGGGAGAGAGACGGCGGCGAACTCCGAAAAAAGCGTGTGCGAGGCTTCGCAGGGGCTCACCAGGAGCCAGCCCCCTTCGACCAGACAACCGCACAACCTCTGGATCGTCCGCCGGGCTTGCTCTGGTGCAAAGTACATCAAAACGTTGCGGCAGAGAATCAAGTCCATACCAGCAGTGTTGTTCATCAGCGAGGGATACAAATCTTCCGCAAGGTTCAGGTACGAAAACGTAACCATCCTTCGGATGTCGTCGATGAGCTTCAGGCGACCCTTGCCGACCCGCTGAAAGTACCGCTCCTGGACCTCCGGGGGACAATCACGGAAGGACCACGACGTGTAGACCGCCTCTTCCGCCCTGCGCAGGAATCGAGGGTTGATGTCTGTGGCGAGGATCGTAATGTTCCATTCCGAGATGTCCGGGATCAATTGGCTGACCAGGATAGCGACCGAATACGGCTCTTCTCCCGTGGCACAACCAGCGCTCCAGATTCGCAGGCGCTTGGCGTTCTTGTGAGCGGCCTTCACATGGTCCGGGAGAACGCGCTCGGCCAAGGCTTCGAAGCTTTTCCTTTCGCGGAAGAAATGGGTTTCCCCGACGGTGAGGTGGCTGGCCAAGACTTCGAGTTGAGGTTTGGTGAATGAGGATATCAGGAAGCGTTCAATACAGGAGTCGGGATCTTCAAAACCCAACTCCAGGGCGGCTGCAGAGATGCCTCGCTCCAGGTCACGCCAGCGTGTCTGCGGAAAGAACAAGCCCATTCGTCTCGCAACGAGCTCACTCAGTTCCGCAAGGCGTAGCTCATGGACGCTCGTCGCCATGCTTACTCCTCACTGCCTTCCCATCGCCTGATCGAGTTTCGCCTCTTCATCCGAGGAAAGGAACTTGTCGAGGTCTTGGATCAGAATGATTCCATCATCAAGGCCGATGACTCCCCGGATGTATTCCAGGCTGGGAAGAACTCGTTCAGCGGGGATGACTTGATCTGCAGACCGCTTGAGCACGCCTTGCACGGCGTCCGCCAGAAGGGTCACAGGCCGATGCGAGGTCTCGGCGACGATAAGCCGATCGGCAAGCTCCAGGTCCCGTAGAGGGAGGCGGAATCTCCGGCGCAGATCGAAGACTGGAGCGACCTCACCGCGGACGTTGACGGCGCCCAGGACGACCGCGGGCGCGCCGGGCAGAGCAGTCACCGCGACCGCGCGCTCGATCCTCTTGACGACCGCCAGGGGCAGCGCATAGCGTTGCTCACCCAACAAAAACACGAGGAACTGCAAGGATGCGGCTGGGTCTGGCCCGTTCGATTGGCTCCGGACGGCACTCAAATCTCGCCCTTGGTTCACAGGGATCTCCGGGAGAAATGCATCACCACACCCTACGCTGTGAATCAGTGCCCGCCCACCGTGGCCCACTGAGGACGAGGTGCGCCGTAATCTTTCGGCGAGCCTCCAATCACTCCTGACTTCACGCTTGTCGTGCTCATCCTCTTGCTGGTGACGTCCATGCCGCTTGAGCAGTCCCAGCAGGAAAGCCAGTCCGGCAGACCCGACCGTCAGCGATTCGCAGATGCTACTCCGTCACTTCCTAGTTATCGGCGGTCAGTCTGCCGGTCTTGAGGAGGATGGCGTTCGGATTGCGTATCTGACAGACATCATGCAGGCGTGCGCCCGGCCTAATGTGTTCCGGCTATTCACTCGTGCAGCTCCTTGACTTGTCAAATTCGTGAGAGAGGAGAGGAGCGCCTTTCGAATGGCGATGGGGACGTCGCCTCTGCCGATGGCTACGAAGAACGCAACCCGAGAGAGTTGCACGGGGACAACTTCAAGAAGGTTGAAACCATTCCTTGGGGTAACCTCGGCCCGCGGCTCAGTCGCTCAAGAGCAGTCAGCCACACTTGCACGTTTGCTGAATCCGCTCGATACTAGCCGACTCGGCCTGGAAAGGAACTGGACCATGGGGACTCTGTGTCAACTCGCGCAGGGACGCCAATGCGGTCGGAAAATCTCCAAACAAGTCGCAGCTTCTTTCACGGGCGGGTTTGGACGAATTCTTGTTTCTCTCGCCTTCCTTCATGTGATGAGTCTTTGTACCATGGCACAGGGGAATTCGCCCCCTCGGCCCGCTTACGAAACACTGCGGCAAAATGAAGACTGGTCGGTGCTGGCGAAAACCGGCAAAGTCAAGGGTCCGGACCGCTTTGACCCTTTGAAGTATATTTCCCTGACGCGGACAGGTTTGGTCTGGGTCAGTCTTGGGGGTCAAATCCGCGAACGGTTTGAAAGTTGGAATCAATTCAACTTCGGCGCACCGGTCACGGCCGTCCACAACGACAGCTTTCTCTATTCACGGCTGATGCTGCACGCAGATCTGCACATCGGCACGCATGTCCGTGTCTTCGCGCAAGAGAAGAGTTCCTTCCTGACCCGCCGCGCGTTGGTCGGTGGCCAACGAACAAGCGACGTGGACCAACTGGACCTGCAAAATGGTTTTGTCGACGTCAAGCTGCCTTTCGCGGAAACCAGCCGGCTTACCTTGCGTGCCGGGCGTCAGGAACTCTCGTTCGGAAGGGAGCGTTTTGTTGGTGTATCCGATTGGTCGAACGTGCGACGGACTTGGGACGGCTTCTCCGGAAACTTAGAAATGGGGAAATCCAACCTGATCTTCTTTTGGGCGCGCCCCGTCAAAGTCGCCAAATATAGTTTCAATCGTCCCGATCCCGGCACGCAGTTCTATGGCGTGCACCTCAACGGCAAACTGGCGCCGGGGTGGGGCACGGTGGAAGCGTACTGGTACGGATTAGACAGTCGCCTCGCCACCTACAACGGCACGACGGGACGGGAAATCCGCCACACCCTGGGGGCACATCAAGTAAACCAGATCGGCAAGTCGCCCTTCGACTATGACCTGGGGGGAACCATCCAGGTCGGCTCGGTTGGAAGCCAGAGTATTCTCGCGCACGGGATTGTAACGCAATTGGGCTATACCATGCGAAAGACGCGGAGCTCTCCACGCGTTTATTTGGGCTACGATTATGCCAGCGGCGACCGCCAGCACGGAGGGAACGTGGGCACGTTCAATCTGCTGTACCCGACAGCCCATGGCACGCTGGGCTATGCCGACGTTGTGGGCCGTCAGAACATGCAGGATGTGAACTTCGGGGTGGCTCTGAATCCGGCACGCAAGTGGAGAATCCGCCTCGACGGGTACTCTTATTGGCGCGCCTCGGCGAACGACGCCTTCTACGATAAGCGGGGCAGTGTAGTGCGGTCTGCCTCCAGCGGCCTGTCGCGGAAAATTGGCGAAGAAGCAGATCTCCTCGTCAGGTACCAATTGGATGTCCATACGATGATCCAGTTCGGGTACAGCCACTTCTTTCCCGGCCCCTTTGTCAAGCAGACCGGACCCCATGAGCCGGTCGACTTCTTATATTCTTCCCTTCAGTTCACTTTCTGATAGAAGCTTCCCCATCTCTGCACCCCGCGGTGCGCGCACCTGCGCCGAACCCTCGACGCGGTCGAGCTGTGGCGTGCGGCCCCTTTTCGGCCGTTCTTTTGGCGGATAGATCGGATTTCATTACCACGGAGAGAAAATTACATCCTCATTGCGATCCTCGCGCTGGCCATCGCATTGGGCGTTCCTGAGGCGGCGGTTGCTTCGCTATGGTCTTTGTTGGTCAGCGTGACAGCCCACACCGCAAGAGAAGGTTGTGAAGAGAAGCAAGAGAAGAGCAACCGGACGCCTGAAGTCGCGCCTGTTCACCCGGATGGAATTCAGCGCAGATGGACAGCCAGAATCTTTCGTTCCGTCATTTCCTCGATGGCGTAGCGCAGCCCCTCGCGCCCCAGCCCCGAATCCTTCACGCCCCCATAGGGCATGTGGTCCATGCGGAATGACGGCACATCTCCGGCAATCACTCCGCCCACTGCCAACTCTTCAAACGCCGTGAAGAGCAGCTTCGCATCGCGCGTGAAAACGCCGGCCTGCAGGCCGTACGACGAGTCATTCACGCGCGCGACGGCCTCGGCGAAATCTTCGTAGGGTTCCACCGTGACCACTGGCGCGAAGACCTCTTCGCAGTTGACGCGCTGTTCGGGCCGCGTGCCAGTGAGCACCGTGGGAACGAGTAGCGCGCCGTGGCGCTTCCCCCCGCAGAGGAGCCGGGCGCCTGCCGCCACGGCCTCTTCGCACAACGCCTCGGCGCGGCGCGCCGCCGCCTCACTGATCAGCGGGCCGACGTCAGTCGCCTCATCGAGCGGATCCCCAACGACCAGCTTTTGTACGCGCTCCAGGAACGCGTTCAGGAACCTCTCGAACACCCTGCGCTGGACAAACACGCGCTGCACCGAAATGCACGTCTGACCCGCGTAAGAAAATCCGCCCAACGCGCAGCGCGCGGCGGCGTAGTCGAGGTCGGCATCGCTGTGAACGATCACCGCGCCATTGCCGCCCAGTTCGAGCACGACCCGCTTCTTCCCTGCCTGCTTCTTCAGTTCCCAGCCCACCGCGGCGCTTCCCGTGAAGCTCAGCATCTTCAGGCGGTCGTCGGTGACGATCGGCTGAGCGTCGGCGACGGAAACCGGCAGCACGTTGAGCGCGCCCGCCGGCCATCCCGCCTGCTGCGCGATTTCCGCGAGGAGCAGCGAGCAGAGCGGCGTCTGAGGCGCGGGCTTGTGCACGATCGTGCAGCCGGCGGCCATCGCCGGCGCCCACTTGTGAGCCACAAGATTGAGGGGAAAATTGAAGGGCGTGATCGTGCCGATGGGCCCCAGGGGAAAGCGCCGCACGATGGCCCAGCGGCCCGCCGCGGCCGCCTGGAGGTCGAGGGGGAGCCACTCGCCGTAGATTCGCGTGCTCTCCTCAGCCGCCACTTGAAAAGTGAATACCGCGCGGTCCACTTCCACGCGTGCCGCCTTGAGCGGCTTTCCGGCTTCGCGCGCCAAGGTGAGGGTAATGTCCTCACGCCGCGCCGCGATGCCCTCGGCGACGGCGCGCAGCACGCGCTGGCGCTCGTAGGTTGCGAGTTTGCGCGTGACCTCGAAAGCGCCGGCCGCCGCGCGGATCGCCGCCTCCACATGTTCGTGCTTCGCCTCGACGACGCGCGCGATCAGGCTCTGGTCAAAAGGGGCACGAACCTCCGCTGGCGTCCCATCGGAAATCCATTGGCCATTGAGGAGAAATCCCAAGATCTTGGCGGGAGTTTCAGAAGTCTGGGCCATGATGTTGATCCTGCGGGTGGAATGCGTTTAACTGCGACCGGCGGCCAACGCTCTCGCCAGCCCTGGGCCCGCACAACGAGCGGCGCTGTCGAGCAGTTTCTCTTCTGCCAAAGCATCCAGCGCGGCAAGCGCAGCCTCACAACTCATCGGGTTGCCCGCGAACGTTCCGCCCAGGCCGCCCGGTCCCGCCGCATCCACGATCTCGGCGCGGCGATTCATCAGAGCCCGCGAACGCGGTCCGGGGATTTCAGTGTGTAAGAGAATTGTTGTCATAATTCCAACGGGATTTGGGGTTTGGACTTCGGGACTGGGAAAACTCAGAAAAGCAATTTCAGTCCAAACTGGATCAAGCGCGGGTCGCGGGCCCGTTTCACCCGCCCGAAATCCGATCCGTCTGAAATGTTTCCATCCGGCGTGGTGAACTGGGCGTGGTTCACGACATTGAAAATCTCGGCGCGAAACTCCAAGCTGGTTCTCTCCGTCAGCAAGGTCCGCTTATGAACTCCCACGTCGAAGTTATTGATGCCGGGCCCGCAACAGACCGAGCGGGGCGAGTTTCCGATGGTTCCCAAATCCTGGGGCGCAAAAGCGGAGGGGTCGAACCCCAGGTTCCCAGGCCCCCGCGGATCCAGCCGGGAAAAGGGGCGCACCAGGTTTGGCTCGCCTGGCAGTTCGAAGTCGTAGCTATTCATCAGCTCGAGGTCATCCGAGGAGCTAATGCGGACAGGAAACCCCGTCTGGAACGAGGTGATGCCAGAGAGAGCCCAGCCATTGACGAGTTTCCCAGCCGCCCCACGCCTCGCCCGGATGGGGAGCTCCCAGTAGTAGCTGTAGACGAACCGGTTGCGCGCGTCGAACAGGGAGAGTGCGTAGCTGCGGCGGAAATCAAGCGGATTCAGCATGTTCTCAAAGCTCGACGCCTGATCGAACGACTTGCTCCAGGTGTAGGAGAGCTGGAACTGCAACCCGTGCGCGAAGCGTTTCTCCATCGAGACCTGCAAGGAGTTGTAGTTGGAATTGGCGATGGTGTCCTCCGCGAAAATACTGGAGAAGACGGGGACATCGTCAGGCGGACAGCCAGCCCCGGTCGCCGGCTCGCAAAACGGCGAAGAGTAGCGCCGTAAACCGACCAGTGTAATGTCAGTGGGGTTCGGCCCGGTAACGGAAGGGACTGAGCCGTACGGCAGGTGGAGCGTGTACCCCGCGGGAAGGGCCCCGGCAGGGACGAGGAACGAACTATCCGCAAAGTAGGGGCCGCAGGATAGGCTGGAAGACAAGGTGGGATCCGAGGCGGCGTAGTAATCCGAGACACTTTGCAGGTCCAGACAGGTTTGCGCATTCCCGTAATTGAGATCATGCGTAGCCAGCAGGCGGTGTCCTTGCGAACCCACGTAGCCAAATTGAATGAGGAGGTCAGGCGTCAACTGCCGCTGAATGGTGAGGTTGTATTGGGCAGAATACTGGGTGCGCAGCCGGGGCTGAAATTGCCCATACAAAAGGATGGGCCGGAAGACGGAGAAATCCACGGGTTGGCCACGCGTGGGATTCAAAATGCCGTTGAAGGGATTGGGATTGACCGTCCCATCTTGACCTTGGAAGGGAAGGTTAAAGAGGGTATTGGAAAGTCCAGAGCTCCCTCCAAAGGGCGGCTCGGCGCTGAACTGCTCGAGTACCAACTGCTCGATGGGGTTATAGAAGAGTCCCCATCCCATACGCACGCTCGTCTTGCCGGGGCCTCCGGTGAGGGCAGCGAGCAGTCCACTCTTCCAGTCGGGGCTCCAGGCGAGGCCGAGGCGCGGCGCGAAGGCACGGTAGTAAGTCTGCGTAAGGCCCGTGGGCACACCGGCATCCCCGGGGATCACCAGGCCACGGGGAAAGACGGACTCGCCAGCGCCGCCGGGGCTGCAATCCGTTCCGCCAAAGTCACCCACCAGAGCATTCGAGGCTCCGAGCTGGCAGGGGAACACTTTGGTGTCCTGCCCGGGCCGGAAGGTCTGCACGCGCCGTCCGATGTCCGCGATGGGCGTATTCAGTTCCCAGCGCAAACCATAGTTCAACGTCACGTCAGGCCGGATCTTCCAGCTGTCCTGAGCAAACAAGTAGAGCGACGTGCTACGCACCAGCTCCTTCTGCGCAGAGCCCTGAAGATAGGAGTCGGGCAAGCCGAGAAGATAGTTGGGAATTAGATCATCAAATCCCACGTCATTCGGCCCCCCTCCGAAATAGTTAAATTGGCCGTTCACTGAAAAATACAGCGTCTGGTCGAACTGCTGGCGCCGCACGTCGGCGCCGAACTTGAGGTTATGTTTCCCGGCAACCTTGGTGTAGCTGTCGGAGAACTGGAAGGTATTGCCGAACTGCGGGAGTTCCCCTTCCAAGTTGTTGCCATAGGAGAATCCTCCCGAAAGGATCACAGAGGGCACGCCCTCGTGGCCGGCCCCCAGACTGGGAGTAATCCCTAGCCGGGGGTTGGTGGGGTCGGAGAAGCATTGGTCCGCCGGAACCGTAGCGCACGAGTTCTGCACCAAGCTGGTTCGCTGGGGATGGAGAAACCGTCCCTGCGCTTCGCGAAAATAGGAAAAGCGGAATTCGTTGATGGCACTGGCGCTGGCCGCCCACGTGTGGGTCGCGTTCACCTGCTGGAAGCGCTCGTTGGTGAGATCTCCGAAGCCCGGCAGCTCGGCGCCCCCCGCCTGGAACCGCGCAAAAGGCTTCGCCAGATAATCATCCGTAAAGTAGTAGTACAGATTGAATTGCTGATGATCCGCCAGTTTGTGGTCCAAGCGCACCGTGCCCTGGTCGACACGGTTCCTCTGCAAGGGAGAGGCCTGGTATAGGGACCCGGCCGCATTCGGCAAGGGCACGAATTGGTCCATCAAATCGAGAGCCGTGGGATCGAAGCACTGCTGGGGAACGACGTTGCCGGGAAAGATGGCGGAATAGGCCGTCCCGGCAGCAATCGGCGCTCCGCCTTGCGCTGCCACAGCCGCTGCGCAACCCGTGCGGCCGTTGAGCACTGAAACAAGGTTGTCGTCCGCCAGCACTCCGTAAAAGGTAGAGCCCGCCGAGAAATCCCCCGCCCGCTCGGCGGCGGTGGGCACGGCAACAGTGCTGGAGGGAACACCCTGGTGAATACGCCGCCCTTCGTAGGACAGGAAAAACAAGGTGCGATCCTTCTTGAGGGGCCCCCCGAGCGTCCCGCCAAATTGGTTTTGCTTGAAGTCGGGCCGGGCTACTTCAAAGAAGTTGCGCGCGTTCAAATGCTGGTCGCGCAAGAATTCGAATACGTCACCGTGCAACGTGTTAGACCCCGACTTGGTCACCACATTGACGACGGCGCCGGAGTTGCGCCCGAACTCAGCGTCGTAAGTATTTGTGAGGACGCGAAACTCTTCGATCGCGTCCGGAGAGGGCTGGACAGCCGGCAGATTGGCGAATTGATCGTTGGCGTCCCCTCCGTTGACAGTGTAGTTGTTCGATCTCCCGCGCCCGCCATTCACCGATACCACGCCGACGCGGTCGCTGCCGTAGAAGAGGTCCGAGCCCACTTGCGATTGCACCCCCGGCTGCAACTGCAAAAGCTGATAGGTGTCGCGTGCGTTCAGAGGCAATTGGGAGACGGCCCGGTCGTTAACCACAGCGCCGAGCTGCGTGCTGGTGGTTTCGATCAGGGGAGCGGTGGCTTCCGCCGTGACCACCTGCGCGACGGAGGCCAGTTGAAGCCTGGCATTGACCACCGTCACCCGTCCGATGTTCACCTCGACATCCCTGGCCTGAAATTCACTGAATCCTTCGAAGTCGACAACCACCGTGTAATGGCCAACCGCCAGGGCGGGAAAGACAAAGTCTCCGTCCTGATCCGTCGTGATCTGTCGATTCGCGAAAGTCCCGCTCAGCACGGCACCGACCCGGGCGCCAGGAATTACCGCGCCGGAGGGGTCGGTCACCGACCCTCGGATCGTGCCCGTCGTCTGAGCCCAAAGAGATCCGCAAGCTGCCAGGCTAACGAACAAGCCGGCCAGGACACGATAGAGGGACGGCATCTGCATTTTCGCTCCTTGCTGAAGTGCCCAGCCCTGTGGCCGCCGCGCCTCGGCTCGCTTCGCAATTTGCATTGCCCCGACGCTTGGACCTTACTATAATCCGGCAAGCCTAGGGGAAACGACGGGGCGTGTCAAGACCAAAAGGCCCGAAGAATATGTGAGATGCGTCGCGGGCTGACACAGCTTGCGCCCCGAGCGCGAGCGATCGGAGGACCAGCCTCGTCACGCAGGTTGGCGTCGACCGCTGCTCTGCCCTCGGCACTCGCCCCGAATTCGGATCGAAGGAGGAAAGTGTGAAGACGCATCAACTGGCAAATTTCATCGGCGGCGAATGGGCGACATCGGGTGCTTCTGAACACTTGCCCGTAAAGAATCCGGCCACTGGCGAAATCATGGCCGAGGTTCCGTTGTCACCGGCCGGAGAGGTGGACCGCGCCGTGTCCGCGGCGGCAGCGGCTTTCCCGGCCTGGCGCGAAACTCCCGCCGTGGAGCGTGTCCAGTGCCTGTTCAATCTTAAGCGGCTTCTCGACCAGAACCTCGACGACCTGGCCCGCACGGTGACCAACGAGTGCGGCAAGACTTACCAGGAAGCAGCGGACGAAATCCGCCGCGGCATCCAGAACGTCGAAGTGGCTTGCGGAGCGCCGATCCTCCTGCAGGGTTACAACAATGAGGACGTGGCGCGGGGCATCGATGAGATCATGATTCGGCAGCCACTGGGAGTGGTGGCGGCGATCACCCCTTTCAACTTCCCCGGCATGATCCCGCTCTGGTTCCTGCCTTTCGCCATCGCCAGCGGCAATTGTTTCATCCTCAAACCGTCGGAAAAGGTTCCGATGACCTCCTGGAAGTTGTTCTCGCTGCTCGAGCAGGTCAAACTCCCGAGGGGGGTGGTCAGCCTGGTCCACGGAACGAAGGCGGCTGTCGATGCCCTGCTCGACCACCCGGACGTGCGCGCCATCAGCTTCGTTGGATCGACCCCGGTCGCGAAGTACGTTTACACGCGCGCGACGGCCAACGGCAAGCGGGCACAATGCCAGGGCGGCGCGAAGAATGCGGCGATTCTCCTGCCCGACGCAGATGTGGAATTCACCACCCGCATCGTGACCGAATCGGCTTTTGGCTGCGCAGGACAGCGGTGTCTGGCGGCCTCGCTCGCCGTCACCGTCGGCGAGGCGCGCCAGCTTTTCACGGAGCCGCTGCGCGAAGCGGCCGCCAACTGCGTCGTGGGTTACGGATTGGATTCGGGCGTGCAGATGGGGCCGGTCATCAGTGCGGAAAGCAAGTCTCGCATCGAGAGCCTGATCGAGGCGGGGATCCGCGAGGGCGCCCGGCCAGCCGTCAATGGGCGAAATACCGTCATCCGGGGGCGCGAGAAAGGCCACTTTATCCGGCCAACGATCCTGGAAGACCTCAGCCCAGGGGGAAGCACCATCTCCACGGAAATCTTCGGCCCAGTCCTCGGACTCGTCCACGTCGCGACGGTTGAGGACGCCATTCGTCTCGTCAACCAGTCTCGCTTCGGCAACATGGCATGCCTTTTCACGCGCAGCGGCGCAGCGGCGCGGCAGTTCCGCTACGCCGTCCAGGCGGGCAATATCGGGATCAATGTGGGTGTGGCGGCGCCCATGGCGTTTTTCCCCTTCAGCGGCTGGAAGGACAGTTTCTTTGGCGACCTGCACGGGCAAGGGCACGACGCCATTGAGTTCTACACCGACAAGAAAGTGGTCGTCGAACGTTGGGCGTCGTGAACGGCCGCCGAGTCAGGAAGATATCCTGGGGAGCGCCTCGCAGGAGGTGGTTTAGCTTCGTCGTCCGCTGAGTCTTTGTATCCTATTGATTAAAAGCCACATTCCAGGTTCGTTGAATTATTCAACTTCGCGTTGATTCTAAAAGACTTTCTCGGTTCGTCCCCCCTATGGGGAATTGTAAATCACTCATTTAAAATAACATTCTCGGTTCGTACATGTACTATATAAGGGCCGCGCTTCCGGCGCCTGTCCCATACGCCACAATGTCGGTTTCCGCCCAGGTTGTCTTCGGGCCAATTGTCCGCCTCCCCGCCCCTCGTACCGTCGGCCTGCACCAAGAACCTAGACTAGCATCCTTGCCCAAGAGAGTCAAGAGAAATGAGCTGCGCAGGTAGGGGCGCATCGCGATGCGCCCTCGAGGGGCGGTTCACGAACCGCCCCTACCGGGGGCGGAGGAGGTGCGCGGACGGGCGAGTAGCGCCGCCATCCTGGCGGCAAAGTCGTGCCGGCTGGAAGCCGGCGCTACGCGATGCGGCGATGGATTCCCGCTTTCGCGGGAATGACGGCTCCGTGATACGCACTCCGGCTACAGTCATTCCCGCGCAGGCGAATCCAGGCTTTATAATCCAAGAGCGTGCATCGTTTTCGCGACGGGAGGTGTGCGAACGCGGGGCGGGCTGCTAGAATAGTCTCCCGCCTTTCAGGCGGGGTTCCCAGCTATGGATTCGGGGTTTACGGAAAAATACGATGTTGTGGTGGTGGGCGCGGGGCATGCGGGCGTAGAGGCCGCGATGGCGGCGGCGCGCATGGGATTGAAGACCGCGCTTTACACAATCAACCTCGACCTGATTTGCCAGATGTCCTGCAACCCTGCCGTGGGCGGAATCGCCAAGGGCCACCTGGTGCGCGAAGTGGACGCGCTGGGCGGCGTCATGGGCGAGGTAATCGACGCCGTGGGCATCCAATTCCGGCTGCTCAACACCAGCCGCGGCCCGGCCGTCTGGTCGCCGCGCGCCCAGGCCGACAAGAGGCAGTATCGCGTGCGGATGCGCCAGGTGCTGGAAGAGGAGCCCAACCTGCGCATCAAGCAGGCGGAAGTGGTGGATTTGGTGCTCGAGCGCTGTAGCGCCGGTGTGTCACCGGCGTCCCAGGACGGGGGGCGGCCGAAGGATGATTCCGCCGGTCATAGACCGGCGCTACAGGTGCGTGGAATCCAGCTTCGTGATGGGCGCACAGTGGAAGCGGGAGCGGTCATCATCACGACCGGTACATTCTTGAATGGGCTGATCCATTGCGGCGAGAACACCTACCCGGCCGGACGCTCGGGCGAGCCGCCCGCGGTGATGCTGGGCGAGGCGCTGCGCCGCCTGGGCTTTGATGTGGGCCGGCTCAAGACCGGCACGCCGCCGCGACTCGACGCGCGCACCATCGACTTCTCGCAGTTCCAGGTGCAGGCGGGCGACGCGATTCCCACACCATTCAGCTTCCGCACCAAGGCGATCACGCAGCCGCAGCGAGTCTGCTGGATTGCCTACACCACCGCCGAGACGCATCGCATCATCGCCGAAAACAAGCACCGCGCGCCGCTCTACTCCGGGCAGATCAAGAGCATCGGGCCGCGCTACTGCCCGTCGATTGAAGACAAGATCGTCAAGTTTCCCGACAAGCCGCACCATCAGCTTTTCCTCGAGCCCGAGGGCGTGGACACGAACGAAATCTACGTCAACGGCATGGCCACCTCGATGCCCATCGACGTGCAGATGGCGATGGTGAAATCCATTCCCGGCCTCGAAAAGGCCGAGATGATTCGCCCGGGCTACGCCATCGAATACGATATGGCGCAGCCGACCGAGCTTTACCCGTGGCTCGAAACGAAGAAGATTCAGAATCTTTTCCTCGCGGGACAAATCAACGGCACCACGGGTTACGAAGAGGCTGCGTGCCAGGGCATCATGGCGGGCATCAACGCCGGGCTGCGCGTGCAGGGCAAAGAGCACGTGACGGTCGATCGCACGCAGGGGTACACAGGCATATTGATTGATGACCTCGTGAGCAAGGGCGTGGATGAGCCCTACCGCATGTTCACTTCGCGCGCCGAGTTTCGGCTGCACCTGCGCATTGACAACGCCGACGAACGCCTGACGCCGCTCGGCTATCAGGTGGGAACGATCAAGCAGAAGGATTACGACACATTTATCGAAAAGAAGCAGCGCATTTCCGCGGCAACGAAGTTTCTGCTCGAAACGACGCTCGCGCCCGACTCGCGCGTGGGCCGCGAGGTCTATACGAAACTGGGTTTGATGAGGGATGGCCGCCTTGCAGGATCGGGTCCGCTCACCGGCGCGCAACTGTTGAAGCGGTCAGAGGTGAGCATTGAAGATATCCTCGAGTGGGTCAATGATGGCCTGCGGGCGATAGGCGTCGGGGCGATTCATGAATCGCCCCTCCATGGCCGGGAAGAGGCGCGCCGGGTCGAAACGGATTTCAAATACGAAGGCTATTTGCAGCAGCAGGAGCGGCAGATCGAGCGCATGAAGCGGGCCGAACAGCGCCGCATCCCCGCGAGCTTCGATTACCAGAAGATTTCCGGCCTCTCGCGCGAGATGATCGAGAAGCTCACGCGCGTACAGCCGCTCACGCTCGGCCAGGCCGCGCGTATCCCCGGCGTCACGCCCGCCGCCGTCTCCCTCGTCAACTGCTACATTGAAATCTTCCAGCGCCGCGCCGCGGAACAAGCGTCCGCGTAGCGCATCCTATCAGGACCGCCCCCAGCATCACGCTGCACGCTGCCTGCCATGCGATAATAGACGTGATGCGCGCGGTCCGACTTCTTGTCCTTGCTGCATTCTCGCTCTTACTCTTCGGACAATCGCTTGTCGCTGCGGGGCCGCGCAGTGTCAGGTTCACCATCCGCGGCGCCGCGCTGACGTTCTATGTTTTCAGGCCTAACAGTCCCAAGGCGGACCCGCCCGCAGTGATTGTCGTCTCTGGCGATGGCGGCTGGCACGGATTGATTGTTGAAGTCGCTCAATACCTTGCCGCCCGTGGTCACACGGTAGTGGGCGTGGATTCCAAGGCGTATCTCGAATCCCTGAGCAAACCCAAGGCGCTCGAACCCGCGCAGGTTACGCGAGATTTCGGGTCGATCGCGCAGTTCGCGAAAGAGCAATCCGGGTCAAGGACCATCATCTTCGTCGGCTGGTCAGAGGGAGGAGGGCTGGCAGTCCTGGGAGGGCTCGATCCCACCCTGCGCGCTGACCTGCGCGGAGTGGTGGCGATCGGGTTGCCGGAATTGAACGAACTGGCCTGGCGTTGGAGCGATGCGGTGATCTACGTGACCCACAAGGTTCCGAACGAGCCAACGTTCAACAGCAAAGATTATGTGGGGCGACTCGCTCCGGTGCCGCTCATGACGATTCAATCCACGCATGATGAGTTCGTCCCCCTCGAGACGGCGCGTGAAATATTCGCCCGCGCGCAAGAGCCCAAGCAATTCGCGCTGATTGAGGCCGAAAGCCATCACTTCGGAGGCCAGCTTCCGGCCTTCTGGCAGGCTTTGGATCGGGCCTTTGCCTGGTTTGAAACACTTGCGGCAAGTGCCACGCGCTGAAAACCCATGGCCTTTCACCCACGACCGCATTTTGTTCACCGCCTTGTCGCTGCACTGGTGATGTTGGGCGGCGCGTTTGATGTTGTTGACGGGCTTCGTATCCGGCATCACTTTTATGCCAGCCCCTGGACCGAATGGTTTCCTCTGGAAGTGCACCATGGCAGCCGGGCGCTGCTGGTACTCTCCGGGATTTTGCTCATCGCCCTCGGGCGAGGACTGGGGCGGGGCAAACGGCGAGCCTGGCAACTCGCCACGGGATTAGTGAGTGTTGCGCTGGTCCTCCACCTGGTGAGGAACATCCATCTCGTTTTTGTCATCCCGTCCCTGGGTCTGCTCATCTACCTGATACTTGCGCGCCGCTCCTTCATTGCGGGGAGCGACCCCATCTCGACCCGCCGGTCGCTGATGTTGGCGCCGGCTTTCTTTCTGGCGATTGTGGTCTACGGAGCGCTGGGTCAATATCACTTGCGGCACGCGATTGACCCGCCGTTCGGCCTGGCACAAGCTCTGCGTGCGACATTGTGGGCCGCGGTGTTGAGCGACCCCGGCGTCGCAGCCCATACACCTCACGCAGTCGAATTCCTTGATTCCATTGCGTGGCTTTCGGTGGGTTCCGGGCTTGTGCTGGTGTGGCTGCTGCTTCGCCCCGTCATCTTGCGGCGTCTCGATCCGTCGCTCCCCAACGCCTTGGGCATCATTCACCTCTATGGCAACCGCACACTCGCCACTTTCGCAGTCGAACCGGATAACAATCACTTTCTGACATCCAATGGCGCGTCCACGGTGGCCTACCGTATTTCAACCGCCGTCGCGATTACCGTCGGCGATCCAATCGGGCCGCATGAGTTACTGGAACCCGCCGTCGACGAGTTTCTGGCGTTTTGCCGGAAGCACGACTGGCTCCCCTGCTTCTATGAGGTCGCGGAATCCGACCTCGCCGTCTATCGCGCGCGCAGACTGCGCACTTTGAAAATCGCGGAGGAGGCCATTCTCCCGTTGGCAGAATTCGACCTGCGCAGCCCGAAGCTGAAGAAGCTGCGGAATTCGATAACCAAGGTGGAGCGTGAAAATCCCGGGATTCAGGTCGCACTCTTGAACAGTCCCGTCCCGCTGGAGACCGAGGATCAATTGCAGATCATTTCGGAGGAGTGGCTCTCCCGCAAGGGATCCCCGGAGATGGGCTTTACGATGGGTAGATTCGATCCCATCGCGTTGGCCCGTCAGAAGCTCTTCGTTGCCCGCGCCGGAAGCCGCGTTCTGGGCTTCGTCACCTGGCGGGCATTTGCCGGGGGAGGACATTCGCTGGATTTGATGCGCTATGCTGCCGATGCTCCCAAGGGCCTGATGGACTATTTGATTGCCCGATCGCTCCTTCATTTCCAAAAGGAAGGGCGTGAATTCGCCAGCCTCTCCAACGCACCCCTTGCTAATGTCAGCCCGGAGGACGAATTCAGCCTTCTCGACCGGGGAGTGAAGCTGCTTTTTGAGAATGTCCGGGGGATCTACGAATACAAATCGCTGTTCCAATTCAAGAAGAAATTCAACCCCGTTTGGGAAGGACGCTATCTGGCATTCCCATCATTAGAGTCCCTGCCGCGAATCGCCGTCGCCATCTTGCGGGTCCACCGTCAGCGTTCATTCCAGCGCGAACTTCTGGACGCAGCGTAGCACCCGAATCAATCCCTGGGTTTCCACTGTTCAAAGAAGGCTCTGATGCTTTCGTAGGACATGTGGCGGGCGTCGGCAAACTGGCCCTGGTCCTGGGCGAAAAGCAGTTCGCCGCGGGCATCGAGAATAGCCACGGCGGGAATGCCGTTCTTGATCGGAACGTTGTATTTCGTGGCGACGTCGATATTCTTGTCCATTCGTCCGACGTCGATCTTCACCACCACGTAGTTCTTCTCGATCATTTGGGCGAGGTCACCCTTATGCATCTGCGCCTCCAGCATGCGGCAGTCGAAGCACCAGTTGGCGCCAAAGATCAGAGCGATATTCTTGCGGGGTTTGGAACTGCGTGAGGCGGTGGCGGCCGCTGCAGAAATATCCTTCGTGACGTCGGCCTTCTCGTCATAGACCTGGTCCATGGCAGCCGAGACGAATGGCGCTGTCACAAGAACGAGAATTAACAGAAAGAGCTCGAATTTCATCAATGCATCCTCCGCATGGGTGCACCTTCATTCTAACCGAATTGAGGAAGGCGAAGCCCACCGCGGGCTACCTCTCCACTCACGCCTGTGGTAGCATCTGCCTACCCTATGAGAGGCGTATTCATCCTGAGCGCGGTACGCACTGCCATCGGCAAATTCGGTGGCTCACTACGGGAGTTTTCCGCCCCCGATCTGGGCGTCATCGCCGCGCAAGCGGCGCTGGGGCGTTCCGGTATCGAATCCCATGAGGTTGAGGAAGTAATCTTCGGCCACGCTCGCCAGGCCGGCAACGGCCCAAACCCGGCGCGACAAATTGCCGTGCGCAGCGGGATTCCGGCGAGCGTCCCAGCGTACACGCTGAACAAGGCCTGCGCCTCCGGGATGAAAGCCATCGTCCTCGGATACCAGGAGATCATCCTCGGCAACGCCGATGTGGTGCTCGTAGGCGGCACGGAAGCGATGAGCCGCATCCCTTACTTCGTCGAAGGAGCGCGCTGGGGGGCGCGGCTGGGCCATCAGACGCTCACCGATGGAATGTACCAGGATGGCTTCCTTTGCCCGCTGGCGAAGATGATCATGGGCGAAACGGCGGAGGTTCTCGCGGAACAATACCAGATTTCGCGCGAAGAGCAGGACGCCTACGCACTTTCCAGCCAGCAACGGGCGAAGCGCGCGATGGAGTCGGGCCGCTTCACGGAGGAGATCGTGCCGACCACGATCAAGGAGAAGAAAGGCGAACGCGCGTTCAACGTGGACGAGCACCCACGTTCTGAAACGACGCCCGAGTCACTTGCCAAGCTTCCACCGGTATTCTCCAAGCGCGGGACGATCACGGCGGGAAATTCCTCGGGCATCACCGACGCCGCCGCCGCTCTGATTTTGGTTTCTGAGGAGCGAGCCGCGCGCTCACCGGTCAAGCCCCTGGCGCGCGTCGTGGACTATGCGACGGCAGGTGTTGACCCGCGGGTGATGGGAATCGGTCCCGTCCCCGCCGTGCAGAAGCTGCTCGCGAAATGTGGGCGCACGCTCGAAGATTTTGATTTGGTTGAGCTGAACGAAGCCTTCGCCGCCCAGGTGCTGGCCTGCGACCACGATTTGCATTTTGACCGCGACCGCTTGAACGTCAGTGGCGGCGCGATCGCCCTCGGTCACCCCATTGGCTGCACGGGGGCGCGGATTACCGTGACCCTGCTGCACGAGATGCTGAAGCGCCGGGCGCGCCGCGGCCTGGCGACGCTCTGCGTTTCAGGTGGCCTGGGGATGGCGCTGGAACTGGAGAGCGCTTAGTGCCCGGGCGGCGACGGTCGGCGCAAAAGGCTGCGCGCTTGCTTACGCCCCGCGTCTGGACTGGTGCTGATTCGAGGAACTTCGTAGACTCGACGTCCGGCTGAGGAAAAGAAGGTGGATGCCGTTTTCTCCCCACAACCCGCGGCGCGATTCCACTTCGAGCATCTCCTCTACGAGAAGAAGGAGGGGGTGGCGCGCGTCACGATCAATCGTCCCGAGGTGTACAACGCTTATTCGGCGCAGACGCTCCGCGAGATGCTCCAGGCCTTGCGCGACGCGGCCTGGGACGATGCGGTTGGAGTGGTAGTGCTGACCGGGGCCGGGGACAAGGCGTTCTGTGCGGGAGGCGACGCCAAGGAATTCTCCGCCGAGTTTCTGAAGCGGCCGCGCCATTATTGGAAGTGGCTCGGGCTGCTCATGGAAGCTCTGGAGCAGTTCCGCCATCTGGGGAAACCCACCATCGCCCGTCTGAACGGCGTGGTGGCGGGGGGTGGCAACGATTGGAATCTGGCCGCGGACCTGGCCATCGCCGCTGACCACGCGCGCTTCCTTCAGGTGGGCACGGGCGTGGGCTTGGTGGAGGCGATGGGGGCGACGCAATGGCTGGCGCTGGCCATTGGCGACCGCCGCGCGCGCGAAATGCTTTTCACGGGTGGCGAGGTGAGCGCCGAGCAGGCGCTCGAATGGGGCCTGGTCAATCAGGTCGTGCCCTATCGCCAGCTCGACCGCGCCGTGAACGCCCTGGCCAGGAAACTGATCCAGAAACTTCCGGAGAGCGCCCGTTACACGAAGCAGCAGTTGAATTTCTGGAAAGACCTCGCCTGGACGATGACCGCCGGACACGCCCGCGACTGGCTGGCCGTGCACGGCACTTCCTGGGAACCTTACGAGGGCGTGCAAGCGTATCTCGAGAAGCGTCCGGCGGATCATCGCGGCCTACGCGAGCGCGCAGCGGCGGGCGATTCGAGCGAATTCCTCTGGGGCGCGCCCACCCGGACCTGCCAGAGTTGCGGAGCGAAGGGCATCCCGGAACGATTTGACTATTGCGGCAAGTGCGGGAGTAAGCTGAAAGAGTAGAACCCACACGCTATCGAGGAGGAAGTCATGGCCGAAGAATCCGCGGATTTTCTGACCGGAGCTGAGAAAATGGAGGAAGAAAAGCCATTTCAGCTCATCCGCTGGGATGCGACGAGCACGGTCGCGCGTCTCACGATGGCGCGGCCCAAGCACAACGTCTTCAACATCCAGATGTTCCGGGAAATGACCCGGGCCATCGAAAGCCTCAACATCCGCGACGACGTGCGCCTGGTGGTGCTCGACTCGGCGCCCGAGTGCGAAGGCTACTTCTCCGCCGGGGTGGAAGCGGCCGGCTACAAGGCCGACACCGTCTTTCAGGTGATGGACGCTTTCCACGGCCTCCTGCTGGCCATGGTCCAGGTCTCGAAGCCCGTGATGGCAGTCGTGGATGGCATCGCGACGGGGGCAGGCTGCGAGTTGGCCGCCTTTTGCGACATGGTGATCGCTACGGAAAACGCGCGCTTTCTCCAGCCCGAGATCAAGCTGGGAGTCTTTCCACCCATGGGCGCGGTCGTCTACCCGCGCGTCATCGGCCCCAAGCGCGCCATGGAATTACTCCTCACCGGAGATCCACTCAATGCGCAGCAGGCGCTGATGATGGGACTCGTCAACCGCGTCGTGCCCAAGACCGCCCTAGCGGAGACTGTGGAGGCGCTGGTCCACCGCATCTCGGAGCAGAGTGGACCCGTCCTCGCCCTCATCAAGCGCGTCATCTTTGAGGCGACCTGGAAGCCCTTTGAGGAAGCCCTCAAGAATTCCCAGGACATCTACCTCAATCAGTTGTTCGAGCTGGAGGACTCCCAGGAAGGCCTGCGAGCCATGGTGGAAAAACGCAAGCCGGTGTGGAAGAATAAATGAAATTGTGAATTCTGAATTGTGAATGGTGAATCCACGAACCACACCTTGCTTCGGTAATCGGTACTTCACTATTCACAATTCACTATTCAGGGGTCCTGTCCCTAAACCTCAGCCCCTAGTCCCTACAATTCCTTCAGCGCTTTCTCGATGTCATCCAGCGCGGTCTTGGCGACTTCACTCGCCAGGATATCGGTGGAGCGCCGCGCATAGACGTGATCGCCCGCCTTCGCCGCCTCCACGGACTCGGTTTCGTTCTTGTCTCCAAATTGAGCCTTGAAGCGGTAGGCTGGTTTCGTCAGGCCGTATTGATCGAGCTTGTCACCGGAGGGGAACGAGTCCGCGCGCAGGTCGCGGAGCTTGCCGAGCAGGGCTTCAACTTTTTCAGCGGGGACATCCTTGGCTGCCGGCGCGGTCTGCTTCCATTTGTTCTGCGGCTGTTTGTCAAAAGTCCGCGTTCCGGAGGGCGTGGTGACTTCGAGGTGTTTCACCTCGAAGGCTGAAAAGGTGAAGAGGTCCTTGGCACGGAGATCGGCCGGGTCTTTCTGGAAATCCGAGAGAAAACTCGAGTCGAGCGTGAAGACCGGGTCAAGGGTGGAATTCATTGCGTAGTAGCGGGAGCCTTCTTTCTTGCCCAGAGTGAGAGTCTGCGCCGCGCCCGCGCCGCTCACATGAATGGTGACTTCGGGCGCCCCGAAGCCGTACTTGCCCGCACTTTTCTTGTCCTCGGCGGCCACAGTTTGCATGGTGCCGTTTTCGAGGCGACTCGCAATGCCTTCCGCTGCGAAGCGGTCGGCACGCACGGCAGGCGGCAGAATCAAGTCCCAGATTCCCTCGGGATTCTTCGCCAGCGTCCAACGTTTCGCTTTCGCCGCCACTTCAATGCGATTAACCTGGCCCGCGGCCAGCGTCAGAATGCGCTTGTCGCGCAGGTCGAATACCTTCTTGTCGAGGGACGACTTCAAATAGCTCGGCAGTGTCACGACGCGCGGATTCCCCGCCACCTGGGCGTAAACGCCCCCGCTGGTCGGGGTGTCGTCGCCGAGCAGCAGTGTGACCTTGTCCGGTTTGGCGTTGGTGGTCACTTCCAGCGTGAGTGAGGGCGTTTCGAGTCCGAAATCCTTCAGGCTGGCGGGGTTGGGATCAACCACCTGGTCGATGGTCGCGCCCGTCAGGCTCGTCAGCAGCGAAGAGACCGCCGACTGGTCTGCCGCCAGCTTCCTGGGTTCGGTGATCGTCCAGGTCGCGCCTTCGCGCCGGCAAACGACGGCGTCGCCCGACCGCGGCCGAACGGTGAGCGACTGCACGTGGCTGGCGTCCACCGAGAAAACCTTCTCGGAAGTCGTGCTGCTCTCTGCTTTGGCAGGCTCCGAGCTCTTGCGCTTATCCCAATACGTGAAGCCCGCGTAAAGGGCTCCGAGAATTGCGATGGCGATGGTCGTGTTGAGGTATCTCTTCATGATGTCGTTGGTCGGCTCGTTGTCGGGGAGCCTAAGCCCGTTGCTTCCTGCTCCCGCGGCCTAGCGCCGGCGCCGCCACCAAACCGACGTTCCCACAATGATGATGAGCAGTGGCAAGCCCAGCACGCCGCCGAAAAGCAGTTTCTGCATCTGCCGGGCGGTGAGGTTCAATTGCTGCGACTCGGGCGGCTTCGGCCGGATCGAAATCAAATCCTCGTCGGCGGAGAGCCAGTTCACCATGTTCATCACCAGGTCGCGGTTGCCCTGGAAACCCAGGTAAGCATTCGCGGCCATCAGGGAAGTTCCGGTGGCGACGAAGCGGCCTTCTTTCTTGCCCTCCCCGCCGCCCTCCGTCACGGTGGCGGAAACGGCGACCGAGAGCGGCCCCTTGATGTCCTTGCCCGCGCGGAAGGCGACTTCCGGCCGCTTGGGGTTGAAGTCCACGTAGCCGTAGCTGTCCGGAGTGGTCTCGCAGAGGGAATCGGTCGTGATTCCGGCCTTGTACTCTTTCCCGATCGCAAACGAGCGGGTCAGCGGAAAGAGCGTGGCCACTCGCGCCAGAGGCTGAACAATCGGGCTCGAACCGTACTTGATCACCAGTGGCATTTCCGGCCGGGTGCCGAAGATCTGCGCGACAGGATTCTCGTCGATCACTAGATCATTCCGCGCCGTAATGTTCCAATCCGCGAGCAGCTTGGCCAAGTTCGGAATCTCCGCCGTCGGATCCAGCATTAACAGCGCGTGGCCGCCGCCCGTCACGTACTTCTTGATGGCTTCGACTTCCTGGGGAAGGTAGTCGTTCCTGGGTCCGGCGACGACCAGGAGGGAACAATCGGCCGGGATTTCCATCTTTTGCAACAAGACCTGCGTCTTCGTCAAATAGTTCTCGTTTTCGAGCGCCTTCTTGATGCGGTCGTAGCCGGAGCGGTCGCTGCTGTCGATGTCCCGCTCGCCGTGGCCCTGAATGAAGTAAACCGTCTTTTGGCCTTTCAGCAGGCGCACGATAGCGTTGGTCACACCCTCTTCGGTGTCGCCCTGCGCCTCGAAGTGCTTGTCGGAGGTCGCGGCGATGACCGCTCCATAGCTCCGCACGCCGAACTGCTTGGCCAGGGCGGGCTGGCGGTCCGGGTCGACGTATTGAACCTTGACGCGCTTCGACAAGACGCTGTAGTTGTCCAGCAGGTCGCGGCGGGCGCGGAAGCCCCGCTCCCGGTCGAACACGTAAATCGTCAAGTCGCGATTGAGGTCCTTGAGGATCTTGGTGGTCTGCGGCGAGAGACTGAACTTCTTATCGGGAGTCAAATCCCAGCGGTGGTCGTGGCGGTCCACAAACCAGTTGAGGAGGACGACGATCGCCACCGCTATCACCGTGTAGACGGCGATATTCGTCCCTGCCAGAATCTTGCGGCTCGTCCGGCCTTGCAGGCTATCCTTCAGTGCCATCATTACGCCCTTCCTTTCAGGGCTTCGACGGAGCGCGCCGTCAGGAAGACTCCCAGCGCGGCAACCGAGGCGTAGAACACCACGTCGCTCAAGTCGATGACACCCTTGGAGAAGTTTTCGAAATGCGTGGTCAGTGACATGTATGCAATGACGCGGCTGGCGGTGCCGCTACCGTATGCCGTCACCCAGTCGAGCACGAACAGCAGCAAGAACACTGCGAAGGCAATCACGCCGGCCACAATCTGGTTCTTGGTGAAAGTGGAGAACCACATGCCGAGCGCCAGCAGTGCCGCTCCGTACAGCAGCAGGCCCAGAACCTGAGCGATAAGCGGCTTGGCGTTGGGAGTGCCGTAGATGAAGAGCAGCGAGACGTACACAAAGGTCATCGCCACCAGCACCACATAGAGCGCCAGCGCGCCCAGGAATTTCCCCAGGATGATCTCCAGATCGGTGAGGGGCGAAGTAAGAAGCAATTCAATCGTCCCTGAGCGTTTCTCTTCCGCGTAAAGGCGCATGGTGATGAGCGGCACCAGCAGGAGCAGCACCACGGTCAGCACGCCCGCCAGCAGCGGGCGGATAATGTATTCGTTCAAGCTCATCGGCGGCGCGCCCATACCCCCCATCGCCTGCATGCGGAAGCTCTGCATCACATAAGTGGCGGTGAAGCTATAGAAGAAGAAGCCGCACAGCGCCGCATAAACTGTCATCACCAGGTAGGCGATGGGCGAATGGAAATAGTGGCGCGTTTCTTTCCCCGCCACGGCCAATACATTGCGCATAAGCAGAATCCTTTCAATCTTCAGTTGTCAGTCGTCAGTTGTCGAAGAACAACCACCGCCAACGCATCACCAGGACCTTGCTCAGACCTGCTGGCCACGAACCGTGGGCTATTGGCTACTGTCTCCTGACTCCTGACTCCTGACTCCTGACTCCTCGCCAAGATCTTTCGTCGTCAACTTCAAGAAGATATCTTCCAGGCTCAGCCCGCTGGTCTTCAGTTCCAGCAGGTTCCAGTGCGCTTCGACCACCGCGCGCGCCAGTTCGGCGCGCACATCGTGGCCTTTTTCAGTGTGGACCTCAAACGTCACTCGCGCGTCCTTTGCCTCGCGGGGCTCCACCATATTGACCCCGCCAACGCGCTGCAGTTTGTCGATGATTTCCGCCGCCGGCCCTTCCACGGTAATCAGCACCGTCTCGTAACCCTGCAGCCGATGGGTCAGCTCGTCCGGCGCACCCACGGCCACCACCTTGCCTTGATTGATCACCACCACCCGGTCGCAGGTCTTGGAGACTTCCGGCAGGATGTGCGTGCTCAACACCACGGTGTGCTGGCCGGCGAGACCGCGGATGAGCTCGCGCGTTTCGATGATCTGTTTGGGGTCGAGACCCGCCGTCGGCTCGTCCAGGACCAGCACCTCGGGATTATGGATGAGCGCCTGTGCCAGGCCGACACGCTGGCGATAGCCCTTGGAGAGCTTGCCGATCTGCCGCCGCTGGTGGTCGTTGATGGCGCACCTTTCGATAACTTCGTTGATCCGGGTCTTCATCTCCTTGCGGGGCACCCCCTTGATGCGGGCCACAAATCCGAGGTACTCCGTCACTGTCATGTCAGGATAGACGGGCGGGGTCTCCGGCAGGTAGCCGGTGCGCCGCTTGGCTTCCAGGGGCTCCTCGACGACGTCATAGCCGGCGACGAGCACCTTGCCTTCGCTGGGCGGCAGATAGCCGGTGATGACCCGCATGGTGGTTGTCTTGCCGGCGCCGTTGGGTCCGAGGAAGCCCAGCACCTCGCCTTTGCGCACTTCGAAACTCACGTCGGAGACGGCCAACGTCGGCCCATAACGTTTGGTCAATCCTGCAACTTCAATCATGCTGTCCCATCCTGTCCTGGATTCTCAACGGGTAAAGACCGCCAACGCAACCACTCCCTTGGACGGTCCCATTCCAGAATCGTCTTGCCTGCTGGGGCGCCTGCGAGGAAGCGCAACCATAACTACCGCAATCTAATACGAATACCAGAAAGGCCCTAAGGTTGCCAAGGGATTTGGTAAAAGAAAGATTTCGGCACGGCGCTTGACCCGGCCGTCCGATGCGGTACGATGCAGGTTTAATCACCAAAGACACGCGGGGGAGGCACATTATGATTCTACAAGGTCAGGTCGCAATGGTTACCGGGGCGTCGAGCGGCATCGGGCGGGCCGCAGCCGTTGCCTTGGCGCGCGAAGGGGCGCGCGTGGTGGTGAACTTCTTCAAGAACCAGGCGGGGGCGGAGGAGGCCGTTGCAGCAATTCAGGCGGCCGGTGGGGATGCCTTCGCCTTCCGCGCTGATGTCACGCGCGCGGCGGAGGTCGAGGCGATGGTCAGCGCAGCCCGCCATCGCTGGGGACACATCGACATCCTGGTGAATAATGCCGGCGACCTGCTCGCCCGGCGCACCCTCGCCGACATGACCGAAGAGTATTGGGACCAGATCATGGACCTCAACCTCAAGAGCGTCTTCCTATGCGTCAAAGCAGTGTGGGAAGAAATGGCGGCGCGGAAGAGCGGCTGCATCATCAACGTCACGTCGATTGCGGGGCGCAACGGCGGCGGGCCGGGCGCGGCGGCCTATGCTGCCGCCAAGGGCGCCATGCTCACCTACACCAAGGGGCTCGCCAAGGAACTGGCGCCGTACGGTGTCCGCGTTAACGGTGTTGCGCCGGGCGTCATCGCCACTCCCTATCACGAACGCTACAGCCCCGGCGAAGTCTTCCAACGCTTTGTCGCTGCAATTCCACTCGGCCGCGCCGGCACTTCCGAGGAAGTCGCCGACGTCATCGTCTTCCTCGCTTCACCCGCCGCCCGCTACCTCACCGGCGAGACCATCGAGGTCAACGGCGGAATGCTGATGGATTGACTCAACCTGGCCCGCGGTCCGAGCCTTCTCAGGCCTTCATCATCCAGGCCGCGATCTCTAAGGCCGACACCTCAGAATCTGATACGCGCAAACGCGCGCTGGCGTTGCGGAGTTCGTAGGCATGCTTGTAAGCATCGCTCGCGAAGCGGCCCGCCGTGTTGTGAATGAGCAGCGGAGTGGCCGGGGCGAGCAGCGCGGCGCTCTGGAAGTCTCCGGCGCGGCGGATCAGCGGAATATAGAGCTTCTCCAGGTAAGAATCGTCCTTCGAGGTGTCGAAGCCCGCAACATCGGCGGCGACGGCGTAATCCTTGGAGAAGAGCGGTCGGGCGAGCAGGCACCAGAGACCTGCCTTACCCTGGCCGACGACCGCAATCCGCGCCGGCTTCGAGGAGGCTTCGAGCCAGGCCAGCGCGGTGAGGATATCCTGAACGCGCTGCATGTCGTCGGCGCGATTGTATGTGACAAAGAACCCGCCCTCGGCCTTGCGCGCCGCGTCGCGCGCCTCGCCGGTCTGAAATGTGTCCACGGAGAGCACGAGCATTCCCTGCTTGCTCAGCGCGCGCGCCAGTGGAGATGGCGATTCCACCGTGCCCAGCGCCGCTTTGGCGCCCTCGGGATGAATGATCAGCACGGCGCCGCGCACCGCTCCCGCCGGCCGAACGAGCAGCCCGGGAATACGGTCACTGACGGAGTGCCTGCTGATCGTCAACTTCTCGTGGCCCTTGCCGGCATTGACCCCGCCGTCCGCATGCCACCAACGCAGGTCTTCGGCGGGAGGAGTCTCCGCCATCAGCGCGGTACGATAGACAGCTTCAAACTGCTGGCGATAGGCCGCGATCTGATCGGGCCGCTCTGGCCGCGCCTTGGACAACTGATCGCGCCGGTCCTTCGTCAGGAAATCGACCAGACCCTGAGTGTCGAGCGCACCGGAAGGTGTGGGGCGCCGGCTAAAGACGAGCAAATGGCCGGGGTCGAAATTGAAGCCCTCCCGCTCCTCGAGGTGCGCGGCGTCCTTCCGCGGCTCCCTGGGGAGCCATTGTCCAAAGAACCGGTACACCGCCTCGCGGCTATAGCGGTTGTAATTGTGGTCGTAAGTGAACGGGCGGTGCGCCACGTGGTCGCGTGCGCCGAGCAGTTCGTAGATGCCCGCAATCGCCGGATACTCGATGCGCTCGGAATCGCGCGTCCAGTCGCCGGTGGTGGAGACCATCACGAGGGGACGCGGCGCGGCCAGGGCGCCGATTTCCATGTTGTTAGTGTCGATGCGCAGATTGGGCGCGTTCTCGCAGATGCAGCCGCCCTGCATGAAGTGCGAAATCATGTTGACCGGCGCGCTGACTTTCACACGCTCGTCCACGGCGGTCACCAGAAAAGTCTGCGTGCCGCCGCCGGAAGCGCCGGTGGCGCCGATGCGGCTTGAATCGACGTCGGGAAGTGCGGTGATGAAATCCAGCGCGCGAATGGCATTCCAGAGTTGCAGACCGAGATGGCTGATGCCCCACAGCCACCAGTGTTTGATCTTGGGAGTCATGCCCCAGGGCGCCTTTTCGTCTTCACCGTCACGATGCACGATCTGGAAGCTGTCGTTGTAGCCCACCATGTCATAGGCAAAGGAGACGTAACCCTGCAGCGCGAAGTTCATGCAGCGCGCGGGAATCGAGCCGCCGTTCACATCGCCGGGCGCGTGCTCGAGGCGGCCGTAATTCCAATGGCCGTGCGGGCAGATGATCCCCGGATAGGGAGGCTTGTGCTCTCCACCCTTCGGCCGGTAGAGATTCCCGGTGCAGTAGAAGTTCGGAGAAGCCTCGAAATAGACTTTCTCGACCGTGAACCCCTCCCCCTCAATCCGGTCGAAGACTTGGGCGTTGAGGGGAGTGCGTGCGGGCGCGGGCCAGAGCCCGGCGGCGGAAAGGATCTGCTCGCGCAGCCGCTTGCTGCGTTTCTCCCACTGCGCCTTCGAGGCGAAGCGGGGCGCCGCGCAGGGCGTATCTAGGGTGCGGACTTCCAGGCGCGCATCTTTAGCGGGCATGTCGCGCGGGTCGCCCACTGGCAAGGCCGGCGCCGGCGACTTGTCGGCTGCCTTGGCAGCCGCCTCTCCGTTCAGCATACCGGCAGGGATAGCCAGTCCGGCGGCGGCCAGAAAACCGCGCCGCGTTTTGGGGTTCATAAAGCCCTCCGTGTGTCGATTTCGGACGCGGCATTATAGCCGCGATTCGGGCGCTGCAGCATGCTGGACTTATCAGTTCGTCCCCAGCATGAGAGGCGTCGGGGATTGGGTTCGGTGCCTCGGCGTTACTTCTTGAGTACACGAAACAGATTGCTGTAATCGTCCGTCCAGAAGGGAGTCCGGTTCCCAAAGAATTGGTCGGGCCGGATAGCCTTGGCGACCACAGGGATATCCAGCACGGCACGATTGGGTGCGAGGATGACCCAGTCGGCCTGACCCGCAACCCGTCCATCGTTTGACGCGTGGAACCACGCCGGATGCAGGCTGAAGTGCTCGGCGACGTTCCAGAGCACCGGCCGCAGATCCAGGAAGCGGTTCGAGATATGCACCGCCAGCAAGCCCCCCGGCTTGCGGAGATGCTGGAGATAGATCGCGAATGCTTCGCCGGTCAGCAGATGCAGGGGGATGGCGTCGCCGGAAAACGCATCGAGGACCAGCACGTCGAACTGCTGAGCTTCGCCTCGCGCCAGTTCCTGCTCCATGGAAAGACGCGCGTCGCCGAGAATGACGTCCACGCGCGCCGGGCTGTCCTTCAAATAAGAGAAGTATCCGCTCGACGCCAGACGACAGACCTCAGGATTGATTTCGTAGAAGCGGATGGTATCGCCTGGCTCGCCATAGGTCGCGAGGGTGCCTATGCCCAGACCCACGACTCCAATGCGGAGGTGGCGGTCCTCAGCCAATTCAGCCCGTCTCCGGGGATGGTTCAGCATGATGAGCCCGATGCCGCTCCATCGCCCGTAGTAGGAGGTTGGGTATCGCGCCTTGGCGGGATCGAGGAACTGGAATCCGTGCAAGATGGGTCCATGGGTCAGCGAGCGCGTTCTCCACGCGGGGTCGTCTTCCGAGGGCTCGGCCACAGTAAGCACGCCATAGAAATTCCGGACGGCCAGAACGTTCGTGTGGCGCATATGCACAGCGAGCACACCTCCCAAAACGGCCAGAGAGACTCCCACACACAACTGGGCGAGGATCGCCGATCCAGGAGCCGAATCGGGCCGGCGTTGGAAGGCCACTCTCACCATCAACGCGGCAGTGAGGATGGCCATGAGAGGAGGACGCCAGTCTTTCACCACGCGATGCGTGTCCACGACCATCGTCAACACCACCGGAAGGACGCAGGCCGCCAGGCTGATCAGGATCGGCAGCCAGGGGCGGGCGCGGTGGAGCCAGGAGTCCGGATCCCGCCAGAGGACGAGAAACATCAGGAGCAGCGCGAGCCAGAGGCCCAGGTGGTATTCCCAGTAGTCCCGGAAAAGATGCGGGGCAAGCAGGCTCACGAAGGCGCCTCCCACAGCGCCCCCGGCGGCTACCAGCAGGTAGAAAGACGTTAGGTGCTGAGGCACGGGCTTTCGCCGCACGAGCTCCCCGTGACACACCATGCAACCCGCAAAGAGCGCGAGCGAATATATGGCGATTTGCAGGGGGAGGCTGAGAGTGGCCTGGCGATACAGCGCGCAGCATGCCATGGCCGCGCCAATCCCGAAGAGCGGTTGGAAGACTCCGCGCCGGTACCAGCGTTCGCTCTGGAAACAGAGGATGAAGGAGAGGAGATAAAGAGCCAGCGGCAGTACCCACAGGAACGGCACCACGGCAACACCCAGGCAGAGCTGGTTCGTCGTGGCGAGCAGCAGGATCGAGCCGCACGCCGCGAGCGTCAGCCAGAGCAGCCTCTCGGCCGCCGGCAAGTGAGGCTGCGCGGCGCCGGGCACCCGCGCCCCTGGATTCTCCTGCAGCGCGTTCAGCACGGGGTCCTGTCGTGCGCTCGCCGGCAGCATCAGGGCGCATACACCGCAGCAGATGGCGAAGCCAAAATACAACCAGGACCACGTACGACCTTGCACCTTTACCGGTAGGAGCCATTCGATCAGGAACGGGTAGCCCACGAGCGCCAGCAGCGATCCGAAATTGGACAGTGCATAAAGCGGGTAAGGGGAGACCCCCGAAAATCTGCGGCCGAACCAACTCTGCAAGAGCGGCCCGGTGGAAGAGAGGACGAGATAGGGCAAGCCGACCCCGGCCGCGAGAATGACCATGATGTGGGGCACGGGATTCTCGCTGCCTTGCGGCCGCCAGTCCGGACCCGGCGTGAGGGGAGTCGCCCAGCGGCGGCCGAGTGCCAGGAGAAGCAGCGTCGAAGCCAGCAGCAGCGACAGGTGAACCCACCTCTGCCACCGCGGAGTCAGCCGGCTACTGAGCAGGTGCGCGTAAGCGTAGCCGCCGAGCAGGAGCGCCTGGAAGAAGAGCATGCAGGTGGTCCACACCGCCGGCGCTCCGCCGAACCAGGGCAGGATGTATTTGGCGATGAAGGGCTGGACCTCGAACAGCAGAAACGCGCTGAGGAAGATGGTCAGCGCGTAGGGCGCGCCTTGCAGGGTGAAACTGGATTTATGGTCGGTGCCCATCCAAGGCAGCTTAGTCTAGCATCATTCCGGGATTGTTGCTGCCGTAAGACCCCAGTGTGTCAGCGTGCGGCGAGGTATCGCCGGATATCCACGAACACTCGGCGGAACATCGCCGGCGTGAGCCGGCCCGTCTGGGTGTTCTGCTGGCTGGGATGATAGGAAGCGAAGAGGCGCGGCAGGCCGCCGGGGAGCTCATAGCTCACGGCGTGACCAAAGCGCAGGCTGGAGCGCGAGGGAAAGGCGCGTGGGTTCCAGACCGACCGCAGGTAGGCGTCAAAGGCAATCCCCCCCAGCGCCAGCACAGCGCGCACATTCCTCAACAGACGCAATTCCTCCTCAAGATAGCGGCCGCAATTCGCGAGCTCTCGCGGCCGTGGCTTGTTTTCCGGCGGCGCGCAACGGGCCGCCGCGGTGATGTAGCAGTTCACCAGGCGCAAGCCGTCGTCTCGATGGCGCGACTCCGGCTGGCTGGCGAATCCGGCCTCGTAGAGGGCGCGATAGAGGAACTCACCTGAGCGGTCGCCGGTAAAGATCCGTCCCGTGCGATTGGCCCCGTGCGCGGCGGGCGCCAGGCCCAGGATCAAAAGCTGGGCGTGTGGATCACCGAAGCTCGGCACGGGCCGGCCCCAATAATCCTGGTCGCGGTACATGCGCCGCTTCTCGCGCGCCACCTTGCGGCAGTAACGGATCAGGCGCGCACAGCGAGTGCAAGCGACCACCTCTGCCTGGAGGATCTGGAGCTGGGCGAGACGGTTCAAGAAGTTCCCACGCTGATGGCAGTTTCCGGAGGGAAAGGTAGCCGGACGCTCGGCGGGGCGTCCGGCCGTTGGACGTTCGTGTTCCCTGTGTGCAACGGCGCCGATCGATCGCCACGGCGGACCAGCGCTCGCCTGTTCCGCGAACTGGGATCAAGCTCCCGGGCGGCCAGCCAGCACATTGGGCACGCCGGAGAAGAATGCCTTAGGCGTGCTGATGTAGCCGGCGATGCTGTCCTTGCCAAGCTTGTTCACCACCAATTCCAGCGCGCTCGACGCGCCCTGCACGTAGAAGTACACCGGCTCGTTGATGGCCTTGTCTTTACGCTCAGTGCGCTTGTCGTCGAAGTAGAGGTTGACGGTGAACTGGTTCTTCTTGGGATTGGTCTTGGTCAGCTCCACCGTGACCGTCCCGACTTTCTGCTTGGTATTCTTCCTGGCCAGATTGAATTCGAAGTAGTCGCGGTCGGTGCGATGGGCGAGGGCAACGAGCTCGTCATGGGTGCGCGCGATGGCGCCGGTGAGTTCGCCCTTGGTTCCGGTCAGGGCCTGTTTCGTAGCTTCGAGATCGGCCTTGGTGCCGGCGATATCGCCTGAGAGATTGCCGAACTTGGCGTTGGCGTCAGCCTGGAGTTTATTCACCTCGTCGGCGCCGGCCTTCTTGGCGATCGCTTCATGGAGCTGTTGGACGGCCACTTTCTGCTGCCTCTGGGCGGTCGTCGCCAGATCCTTAGCGCGCGCCAATTCCTGCTCGGTGAGGCCCTGCTTCTCGCCCATGACCTGCACTTGCCCGCGCAATTGGGCATAACGCTCGTCGCTCGAATCCATGCGACGCGTGAGCAGATCCATCTGGTCCGTCTGCTTCGCGGCATGCTCGGTGAACTGTCGCCGGGTCGAGACGATGAGGTAAAGATTCACCCCGCTCAGAATGATGAGCAGGATGACCAGCAGAATTACCACCTGGCCGCCGGTAAAGCTCCAGGGCGACGGCGGAGCCGATTGCGCGTAAACCGGCTGGCCGGAACCTGCTGGGGCGGCCCCTCCCGGCGAAGCTTGCCCCGTATCGCCCAACCCAAACATGGCGTGTCCCGGTCCGCGATCATTGGTTGAATCGACCATACACTCTCCCTTGGAAAGAATTACTGTCCCGCTTAGGATTGCTCAACATGCGTTGCTGGCTGAGACTGGCACTTTACTTGGATCAAACCCACTGGCGTCATTCTCGCCTTCTAGTATTCCATCAACTCGCCAGAAGTTCAAGACCGGAGCACCCTCTGCTTTCTGCCCCCGCCTTCTGCCCACTGCTTCCTGCCTTCTGCCCTCTGTTGTCTTGCCCCCTGTGCGCGCGCCCCGTGGAATTGCTCTAAAGCTGAATCTGCATGACCAGGTTCATGGCAGGCGTGACCTCCTTGAACACTGCGAGCATCGATTCCACCAGGTCGAGCCCGGTCGAGGCGCGGACATCTTCCTCGCTCATGGGGTAATAGAGCTGGAAGCCCGCCCAATGGCTGGCGGGCGCCGTGCCCAGCACGCGACCGAGCGCCGCCATGGAGGGGAAATTGGCCTTCGAATATCCCGCCGGCTCGGCGTGCCAACTCCCCGCCCAGATCCGGAATCCTTCGCGGCGCACCAGCCGGCGAAGTTCACGCTCCATCGCCCCGGCCGCCCGCAGCGACTTTACCAGCCGGTTCCAGTCCCAATCCTCGCGCAGCCGGCACTCCCGGAAATCACGCGGCGCCTTCACGTAGCCGCGCTCGACCTGCATTCCGCACTGAAAGACCTTGTCATCGGTATCCACCGCCAGGAAGAACTTCGCGCAGCCGAAGCTGACCTTGTGGGAAATCGGCTTCGCCTCACGATTGGCGCGCGGCAGGTAGCCGATCCAGCGCCAATAGACGCCGCGCCCCCAGCGCTCGGTGACAAAGGTCTGCTGGTGCCGCGCTTCCAGTGCCAGCTTCAGGATGCGTGTGATGCGCTCGTTCTCCTCCAGGTTGCCGACGTGAATCCCGCGCTGGAAATCCAGAAACTCTGGCCGGAAGCCAATCGCCACGGACGGAATCGGGAGACTGACGGGCAACTTTGAGGGCATTCCTCTACCTCCGGTTCAGACAACGCGCATGACGAGGCAGGTGATGTCGTCGTGCTGGCGCGTGACCCCTGCGAACGCCCGGATATCCGCCAGCAGGCGCTCGAGCGTGGCCTGCGCGCTTTCGGCCCCCGCCGCGCCGAGCAGCGCGAGCAGGCGCGCTTCGCCGTAATCCTCGTCCCTGGCGTTCACGGCCTCAACCACGCCGTCCGTGAAACACACGAGCAGGTCGCCGGGCGCGAGAGTGGTCGTGCCGCACGCGTAATGCGCCTTGGGGTCGATCCCGAGCGGCAGGTTGCCGATGGTCAGGCGCTCGATCGCGCCTGAAGCGCGTCGCAGCACGGGGTTGTTGTGCCCGGCCAGCGTATAGCTCAGCACGCGCGTCGTGGGATCCAGCTCTCCGAAGAACGCGGTCGTAAAGCGCCGTCCCTCCAGACTGTGCGCGCAGGCGTAGTGATTCATACCTTGCACAAGGTCGTCGAGAGGAGTGCGGGCATTGGCGAGCGTGCGCAGGCTGGCCTGGAAAGTCGCCATAAGCAATGCCGCCGGCACGCTCTTGCCCACCACGTCAGCGACGACCAGAAGCAGGCGGTTCGCCTTCGTGCCGCCTTCTTCAACCTCGCGCAGGAAGGCGTCGTAGTAATCGCCGCCTACGGTGTTGGCGGGCCGGGTGGCGAAGGCGATCTCGGTGCCGGGAACCTGGGGCGGGACCTCGGGAACCAGCCAGCGCTGAATCTCACGCGCGATCTCGAGGTCGCGCTTCATCGTCACCCGGTCGGCAAGTTCCAGCGCCAGCAGAAATACCAACCCGGCCAGCGCCAGCAGCACAAAGCTGAAGTTGTCGGGGAAGCCCACCACTACGCCCCCCTGCTCGGGCCTGGTGACGCGTGCCGACATCAATGCCAGCACACCAAAGAGCAACGCGAGGAGCAGGAAGACGCGCCGCGCGGGCGAGAGCTTGAGAATCATCGCCCAGAAGAGCGCGTTGAGAGTCTTGAAGAAGCGGCGCACGCGCTTCTCGCGCTCCAGGGCGGCCCAGTCGACCTCCCGCGCGTAGAGGCTGTAACTCGCCTGCGCTTCGGCGATGAACTGCGCCCAGAGAGCTTGCAGTTCCAGCCCCTCAGTTACCCGCCCCCAGAAGGAATCAAACCGCTGGCCGACGCGGGAGAGCAGGCCGGTGCCCGTCGTTCGACCGGAGGCGTTGCTCGGGATAGGGGACATGATGCGCGATTATAGACCAGACCGATGTCAAGCGGTGCGCCGGGCAGATGAGCCAGCCTTTGACCGGGCCGGGCTAAGCCGGCCCTCGTTCCGGACCACTGGGCAGCCCGTCCCCGGAGAGCTTCGGAGGTGTCCTCTCGAAGCGACAACATGTCCGTTACGCGGCGCCGACCTGAGGCCAGGACTGTCAGTATCGAGCCTTTTCGGCGATTCCCTGTGTGTCATTCCGTTTTTGGAAGATCCTTAATTATCAACAACATTCTGGCTTCGTTCCTCGAGTTTTTTTGTTTTTCTTGACGTTGTGCCGCCCACGTTTTCAGATTAATTGCCACAGACCGCTCCCCTGACTCCTGCCCTTCCCCGCTCGCCCCTATTTCAGCAACTAGCCTACCACAGTCAGCCGTCTTTGTCAACGCCGGGCGAAGGAGGACATGTTGACCGACCGCGTTCGCGCCACGCTTCCATCAGAAAGGCACCGTGTGCGGCGTCTTGCAGTGGAGAGAGGCGGGTCATTGATGGAGAGCGTCCATGGGCACGGCTGAAGCCATGCCCTTTCGCTCTGCCTTACTGCCGACTACCCTCTTGCCTGCTGTCTTAAACGAAGTCCCGGCCGATCAGGCGCTCGATGCGCTTGCGGATGGGAGGGTGGGTGGAAAAGAGGCTGGAGAAGACCTCGCCCGTGGTGAGGGGCTGGATGATGAACATATGCGCCATGGAGGGCGAGACCTGAAGCGGAATGCGCTTCGACCATTTGTCGATCTTGTCGAGAGCGCGCGCCAGGCCCTGGGGATTGCCGGTAATCGCCGCGCCCGTAGCGTCAGCTTCATACTCGCGCGAGCGCGAGATGGCCAGTTGGATCAGCATTGCCGCGAGCGGCGCCACAATCATCATGGCCAGCGCAGAAAGGGCCCCGCCGCGCCGGCTGTCCGAGCGCCCGCCGCCGAAGCCGAAAAGCTCGGCGTAATACACCATTCGGGCGATCATGGTGATCGCGCCCGCAACCGTCGCCGCCACGGCGCTGATGAGGATGTCGCGATTCTTGACGTGCCCGAGCTCGTGCGCCAACACGCCCTCGATCTCGTCGTCTTCGCAGATTTCCAGGATCCCCCGCGTGACGGCGACGGAGGCATGGCTGGGATTGCGGCCGGTGGCAAAGGCGTTGGGTGAATCGGTAGGGATGAAGTAGATCTTAGGAGCCGGAATGTTCGCCTTGGCCGCCAGGCGCTCGACGATCTGGTAGATGCGGGGGTTTTCCTCGCGTGAAATCGGCTGCGCGCCCGACATCGAAAGAGCGATCTTATCCGAGAAGAAGTAGGTCCCCAGGTTCATGACCCCGGCAAATATCAGGGCGATCATCATGCCCCGCTGCCCGCCCCAGAGTTGCCCGATTGCCAGCAGCAGGCCGGTCAATCCCGCTAACAGTATGGTTGTCTTGAAGTTATTCCACATTGCGTCTTGCTCCTAACCCGTAAATTTCCATTATACGCTCCCTATTTTGGATGCGCCAATAAACGGGGAGGTTTGTGGACCGGCGCCAAGTCCACGGAGGGCAACCCCTGAGCAACCTCCTGCTTCCGACCAGCATCCACGGGGGCGAACACTGATAATCGCAGAATGCTCTTCCGCCGCTACCCCCCTGAAACGATTCTGCTGGCAGCGAAGCAAATTGCCGGGATGGCGTTGTCACGGAAGGCGCGGATGGGGGTATTCTGCAAGTACAAGTGGTGACCCATTTTACCGTGGGTGTGGAGGTCCGCATTTTGCGGGTGTTTTAAGCTAACTGTCGGCACCACATACAGTTACAGCCGGGAAGCGGGTGCAATCAGGCAGTCCGTCAGGAAAACGTGGTACACTGCTTGTCATGGAGTGTAGCGAAACGTGCAAACCGTCCGACAGGACGTGAGCAAATCTGAATCTCGCCTGACTCCGCCACCGCCAGAACCCGCATCTAAATAAATCCCCATGTGGCAGACCGTTGTGGCACCGTTGCGGCGCATCTCCAGGTTTGGTGCGGTTTACGCGCTCTATCTGGCCATCGTTTGGAGCTTTGATTATGTCTATTTCCCTTGGCTGACGATCCGCTTCCAGTGGCTGGTGATTCTACCCCTCTTCCTTTCGATTTTCCTGGTTTCGTGGGGGGGCTACTACCTCTACCAGTATTTTCAGGAAGATGTCCTTTTGACCGACCGGATTAGCGCTTGGCTGAACCGGCCTGGGCAGGGGGGCCTTCGAGGGAAGCTGAAGGCCTTGATCGTCGGCAATCCCGGATGCACTTTCGCAGCGATCGCCACCTGGTGGAGTCCCCTTCACGCCTACCTTTTCTTTCGTCGGGATAAAACCTTTCGGCTGAGTTGCCTCATCCAATCTTTGGCGAAGGGCTCTTTCTTCTGTGCTCTCTTCTGGGGTGTAATCGGTGAATCAATTGTTTTCTCGTGGAACCTGGTGAAGCACTTTCTGCACTGGCACGTCCACGTTTAAGTGAGGAACCATCGTGAATGTCTTTTTAACGGGCGCGACGGGATTTCTAGGCGGGGAACTGGCCGTGCTCCTCTCGAAATTGCCGCACGTCACGCGGCTCTCTTGCCTGATTCGAACCGATGAGACGGGGGATTCTCCCACCCGGCTACGCCAGGTCTTTGACTTCCACGGAGATGTCTTGGACCCTGCCCGCGTCATTCCCATCGAGGGCGAGCTCAGGGACGGCGCGCTGGCCCAGAAACTGGCACAGCACCCCGCATTGCGCGAGGTGGATACGATCATCCACTCCGCCGCCGACACTTCGTTCGCACCGGCCTTCGCAGAGAACAATGAGAAGGTGAACATCGGCGGAACACTGCGACTCCTGAATTGGGCGCAAAGCCTGCCGAACCTGAAAACGTTCGTGTATGTCGGCACCGCCAGCATCTGCGGAACTCAGCTCGCCAACTCCCACATTCATGAGGATCAGTCCCCCAATCCCGCGGCCACTCACCTGGTTCGGTACTGCCAGACGAAGATGCGGGGCGAAATCGAAGTCAGCCGGGCGATTCCCCCGGAGAAGCTGCTCATCGTGCGGCCCTCGATCATCATGGGGGACAGCCGCGATGTGAAGCCCCGCTCCTACGTCATCTTGTGGACGCTGGCGGCCGTAAATGCCATCCGGCTGGTTCCCGTCAACCCCGACGCCAGCCTCGACATCATCCCCGTGGACTATGCCGCCGCCGCGATCGTCCAGTTGCTCTTTGCGCAGCGCCACTGGACGACCTATCACATTTCCGCCGGCGAGCCGTCGGCCACCAATCTAACTCAGGTCGCGCGCACCATCGAGGCGCTGACCGCGAAGCGGCCGCCGTTCAGGTTCGCCCCTCGTCAACTCCTCGCCTCGATGAAGAAGTGGTCGAAGAAGCATCAGCCGACCGGCGAACTGATCGGCTACCCGGAATACCTCTCTTACTGGAGTTCGGCTTTTGACGGCAATCTGCGGATTATCCTCGCCGGGCTCGACCCTTACCTGCGATTCATGGAGCTGAACCAAACCTTCGATAACGCCCGCCTGCGGGCGGATACCAAGCTGCCCCCGCCGCCGCCCGCGCACGAATATCTGAAGAGCACAGGCAAATACGTCAACGAGATCGACCTGGTGGCCGGCGCGCTTGACCCATAGCGCGAGAAAATAGACACCTCGGCAAGCAAGCCGCGTTTTGCGCGAAACGCGCACGCCTGCCACGCTATTGCTCAGACGGTAGGTTCGCCGTGAACTTCCACGTCTTCCGGCTCGACGCCCAGTTGCGCCGGCTCGGGGAGCCTTCCGGTCCAATGGGCCCAGCCCCAGAAGAAGGCTGTCGTCGAACTGAGGATTCCCGCCACAAGCCCGATGTCCCTCGGCCCGTAGTGTTGCGAGGCCACCCCTGCCAGTGCCATGGAGACCATCATCGTCGACCAAACCAGCGACTCGGCCGTCGAGAAGACGCGGCCGCGGAATTCGTCCGGGACGTGGCGGAGCAGTTGGGAAATGTTGAGGACGGAACTCACCGCCACACCCGCCCGCGAGAGGGCGATGAAAAACAGCGCCGCCCAAAAATGCTGCATCTGGCTGAAGACGACGTAGGCCCCGCCGTGGATGACGTAGCAGATCGAAATCGTGCGCTTGTAGTTCGCAAAGCTGATTCGCTTGCCGAGATAATGTCCCACCGCGCCGCCGACCAGCAGGCCCACGCCCGCAAAGCCCCAAACAATGCCGATGCCCGCGGGGCCGCGGTTGAATACCTGCTCTCCAAATAAAGTAAAGAGAATTTGCGCGGCGCCACCGCCCGTGGCCCAGCCCACTCCCACGAGCGCAATGCCCAGAATCAGCGGCGACGACTTCATGTACGCCAGGCCCTCTTTGTACTCGTGCCACGGGCGCACAATGCTGCTCTCGGTGAGTTCGCGGCGCTTGGGCCGGAAGCTGCCTTCCGCACGCAACTGCGAGATGCAGTAGGCGGATACGAGAAAGGAGAGCGCGTTCATCACGAACGCCCACTCAAATCCCAGGCGGGCGGCGCTCAGGCCCGCCCCCATCGTGCCGAGGGTGAGCGTGGCCCACTGGGTGGTCTGCGTCAGCGAGTTGGCGGTGTGGAGCTCTTCTTTGCTCGTTATCGTCGGTAGGATGGAAGTCCGGCCGCTCGTGAAGAAGGGCGAGGCGAACATCAGCAGGGCGCTCAACAGGTAGAGAAGCCAGGACTGGTGGTGATAGATCGTCGCCACAAAGCCCAGCGCGACTACCGCCCGGATCAGGTCGCTCGCAATCATAATGCGCTTGCGGTCGAAGCGGTCGAGCACTACGCCCGCCAGCGGCCCCGCCATTACCGCCGGGATGGCGCGCGAAAGCATCACCCCGCTCACCACCAGGCCCGACCGCGTCGTCTCCATCGCCAGGCTGAAGACGGCGATGTTGTTGAAGTGGTCCCCAATCTCGCTCACCACCTGGCCGGTCCAGGCATAGCGGTAGTTGCGGTTGCTCCGTAACAGGTTGCGGAAATCGTTCAGCATGTGGGTTCCGCGCGGCCCAACACCACTTCATCCCCGCGCTGGGCAAGGAATAGAACATCTTAACTCGAATGAGGAGATTCGTAACGGACGTGTAGGGCAGACTCGCTCTCGAAGCTTGCGGTCTAGCGGCCCCCAGATTGGCCCAATCGGCCGCCCAATTGAAAACAACTCCGCTGCTGCGAGCCGTAGAGGCGGTCTATGACCCGCACGCTTGTCACCCTGAGTCCGTCAGCCGACGAACGAAGGGTCTGCAGTTGCCTGGGCACCAATGCGACAAGCAGATTCCTCACTGAAGCCCTGAATGCCAGGCGTAGATCGACGCTCATCGAACGCCGCTACAACAACTGGGTTACCGGCGCGCGGCCTTGGCGGTGGCGCGCTCGAAGCGCATCTCGCCGCGCTTCATGTCGGCGTCCACGGCGAGCGTGTCGCCGGGCAGCACGTCGCCGTCGAGGATTTTCATGGCCAGCGGGTCCTGGATCAGGCGCTGGATGGCGCGCTTGAGCGGCCGCGCGCCGAATTGCGGGTCGTAGCCTTCGCGGAACAAGAGTTCCCGTGCCTTGTCGGTGAGCTCGATCTGAATTTTCCGCTCGGCGAGCAGTCCGCGCAGGTGCTCAAGCTGAATCTCAATGATTTTTTCGATCTGCTCCTTGCCCAGCGCATTGAAGATTACGGTCTCATCCACGCGGTTCAGGAATTCGGGCCGAAAATGCCGAAGCAATGTTTCATGGATTTGCTTCTTCAAGGTCTCTGTAATTATCGGCGCCGAACCCGTCCCTCTCCGCCCGTTCATGGCTTCGTGAATTAAGGTACTCGCGATATTCGAGGTCATGATGATGACCGTGTTTTTGAAATCCACGGTGCGGCCTTTGCCGTCGGTGAGGCGGCCCTCATCGAGAATTTGCAGGAAGATGTTGAAGACGTCCGGGTGCGCCTTCTCGATTTCGTCGAAGAGCAGCACGGAATAGGGCCGGCGGCGCACTTGCTCGGTGAGTTGTCCTCCTTCTTCGTAGCCGACGTAGCCTGGCGGCGCGCCGATCAGCCGCGCCACGGCATGCTTCTCCATGTACTCTGACATATCGATGCGCAGCATGGCACGCTCGTCATCGAAGAGGAATTCGGCGAGCGCCCGCGCTAATTCAGTTTTCCCCACGCCTGTCGGCCCGAGGAAGATAAACGAACCGATGGGCTTCTTGGGATCGGAAAGACCGGCGCGGCTGCGACGCACGGCGTTGGCGACGAGTCGCAGCGCTTCGTCCTGCCCCACCACGCGCAGGCGCAGGCGGTCTTCCATCTTGACGAGCTTGGCCACTTCGCCTTCGAGCATCTTCGAGACCGGGATGCCCGTCCACTTGGCGACCACTTTGGCGACGTCTTCTTCGTCCACTTCCTCCTTGAGCATGCGCCCGGCTTTTTCTTTGCCTTCCAGTTCGGCGTTCGCCGCGGCAAGCTGCTTTTCGAGCGTCACCAGCTTGCCGTAACGAATCTCCGCCGCCTTGTTTAGGTCGCCCTCGCGCGTGACCCGCGCTTCGTCGATCTTCGCCTGCTCGATCTCCTCCTTCAGGCCGCGGATGCGTACGATCGCTTCCTTCTCCGCCTTCCAGCGAAGCTTGAGCTGTGACGATTGTTCGCGCAGCCCGGCCAACTCTTTCTCCAGTGCTGCCAGACGCTCCTTCGAGGCCGCGTCTTCTTCCTTGCGCAGCGCCTGGCGCTCGATTTCGAGTTGCGTGATGCGCCGCTCGATCTGGTCGATTTCCGAAGGCATGGAATCGATTTCGATGCGCAGGCCGGAAGCCGCTTCGTCGATCAAGTCGATGGCCTTGTCGGGCAGAAAGCGGTCGGAGATGTAGCGGTTCGAGAGCACCGCGGCGGCGACAATCGCCGAGTCCTTGATGCGCACGCCGTGGTGCACTTCGTAACGCTCCTTGAGGCCGCGCAGGATGGCGATGGTGTCTTCGACCGAAGGCTGGCCCACCAGCACGGGCTGGAAACGCCGCTCGAGCGCCGCGTCCTTCTCGACGTGTTTCTTGTATTCGTTGAGCGTGGTGGCGCCGATGCAGCGCAACTCGCCACGCGCCAGAGCTGGTTTGAGCATGTTCGAGGCGTCGATGGCACCCTCGGCCGCGCCCGCACCTACCAGCGTGTGCAGTTCGTCAATGAAAAGGATGATCTGGCCGCTTGATTCTTCGATTTCCTTGAGTACCGCTTTCAGGCGGTCTTCAAATTCTCCACGATACTTCGAACCCGCGACCATCGCGCCGAGATCGAGCGCAACGATGCGCTTCGACTTCAGCCCCTCCGGCACGTCGCCCGCCACGATGCGCTGTGCGATGCCCTCAACGATGGCGGTTTTGCCCACGCCCGGCTCGCCGATCAGCACGGGATTGTTTTTGGTGCGGCGCGAAAGAACCTGGATGACGCGGCGCCCTTCGTCGTCGCGGCCGATCACCGGGTCGAGTTTGCCTCGCCGGGCGAGCTCGGTCAGGTCGCGCGCGTAACGTTCCAGCGCCTGAAACTTTGCTTCAGGATTCTGGTCCGTCACGCGCTGCGTGCCACGCACGGCCACCAGCGCCTTGAGGATGGCGTCGTGCGTCACGCCCAGACGCTTCAGCAGGCGGCCCGCGCCGTCGCCCGTCTTCCTGGTCAGCGCCAGGAGCAGGTGCTCGGTCGAAACGAACTCGTCCTTGAACTGCTCGGTCTCCTTGAACGCCTGATCAAAGACTTCCTTGAGCGCGGGCGAGAGGTGGTGGTCCGTCGTCCCGCCCACCTTGGGCAGGGCTTCGATGGCCTTCTCGGCTTCCTGCGCGACCGCTGCGGCTTGCACGCCCAGCTTCTGCAGAATGGCCGGGACGATCCCCTCCGGCTGCTCGACCAACGCCAGCAGGAGGTGCGCCGGCTCCAATTGCTGATTGCCGAAGCGTGAGGCAATGTCCTGCGTCGCCTGCAGCGCTTCCTGCGCCTTTACCGTGAATTTGTCGAATCGTGTCGCCATGATAGACACCTGAAACTAGAAACTCGAAATTCGAAACTGGAAATCGGGAACTCGGAATCCGATGTCCAACGGCGCTTCTATTCTAAGCTTGCTTCCGTAAGGGACGCCGCGATTTCAAATCTGAGGATCTGAAATTTGAGAGGCAAAAAGCGGCCCTTTCTGCGAGCGCCGCCTCAATTTCAAATCTCAAATTTGAGATTCGAAATTCAAATAGTAACCGCGCCGGGTCGCTCACTGCCTGCCACCGCGGCGCGGTTCCTATTTGCCAGTTGTCCTGCGAGCGCCATCGGCGCCAACACTTAGTTCTTACTGACGTCGATCTTGATCGTCTTGGGCTTCGCCTCTTCCCGCTTGGGCAAGGTCAGCGTCAGCAGCCCGTCCCTGAACTCCGCCTTCACCTTGTCGGTATTGATGGAGTTGGGCAGCGAGAAGCTCCGCGCGAAGGCCCCGTAGGACCGCTCAACCCGATGGTAGTTGTCCTCCTTCGTCTCTTTCTCGAACTTCCGCTCGCCTTTAAGGTAGAGCGTGTTGTCCTCGACCTTGACGTCGACGTCCTTGGGCTCAATCCCCGGAAGCTCGGCCTTTACAACAATATCGTTCTCGGTCTCGTAAATGTCCACAGGGGGCGCCCAGGTGCGGGTCGAAAGCTCACCTTCGCCCAAGAAGGGGGTGAAAGCCTCCTTGAAGAAGCGGTCAAACTCCCGCTGCATGGTCATCATGTCTCGAAATGGTTCCCATCTCACTATCGCCATAGTCGGTTGCCTCCTTAAGTCTGATTTCAATCTTCCTTAGTAGATGCACAGCATAAAATATGAGCGTATCATTGTCAAGAACAATTTTGCGTTTATTTTCAGTAAGTTATGTTGGCTATTCCTCTCGCAGCGAACAACGGTAGGTTGCTCTCGGCCCTTGCTGACTTCTACCCTGTGCCAGTGTGATGCTGTCTGCACCTCGATGGGCGTTGTTATTGTGGCTCAGGTGCCTGATTCCGTTTCCAGGCTGCGTTCGACTGGGGTTATAATCCTGGGGGTCGAGGGGGATGTTCGTTTCTGGCTCAATTCAGGAGGTTCACGCATGCCGAAGATGTTGAGGGCGGCCGTGGGCGCATTGGCAGCGGCGGTGATGGTTCCGACGCTGGCCGGAGCCGCGGAGCTGAAGGTTGGCGACCGCGCCCCGGACTTTAGGCTGCCTGACCAGGAGGGTCGGGTGGTGAAGCTGAGCGATTTTCACGGCAGGAAGAACCTGGTGCTGGCTTTTTACGTCCTCGCTTTCACGGGGGGTTGAACGAAGGAACTCAAGGCGTATCAGGCTGATATCGCCAAGTTCCAAGCGAACAACACTCAAGTTCTCGGGATCAGCGTAGACAGTTCCCCCGCCAACCGCGAGTTCGCGAAGCAACTGGGGCTCACCTATCCACTGCTGAGCGATTTCCAACGCAAGGTCTCGGAAGAGTACGGGATTCTGAACACGGAGCGCGGCTTCGCCAACCGCACGACGTTCGTAGTGGACAAGGCAGGCGTAATCCAGCACATTGACAAGGAGGCGGCGGCCGTCGATCCCACCGGCGCGCATGCGGCGTGCAGCGTCCTGGAGCACAAAAAGCAGTAGGCAGGCAGAGAAAGTCGAATTCTGGATGGCGAATTTTGAATTGAAGCGCACCCGCGACTTGTGTCGGGGCGTAGGGGCAGTTCAGCCGGAAATGCATGCGAGTCTTGCGTCACGCACGAAGTTCCAGGTGCAACTGGCAATTTATGGGCAGCTCCTTACTGCCTTCTGCCTGCTGCCTACTCCCTTCATGGAGGGCGCACCCATGCCGCCGCTCTTCTCGGCAGCCCCATCCCCTTCATTGAAAATTGGCGACGCGGCTCCCGACTTCGCCCTGCCCGACCAGAACGGCGCGACCGTTCGTCTCTCCGACTTTCGTGGTAAGAAAACCGTCGTCCTCGCCTTCTACATCAAGGCTTTCACGAGCGGCTGAACGCGCGAGCTCAAGGCGTATCAGGCTGATATCGCCAGATTCGAAGCGGCCGGAGCGCAGATCATCGGCATCAGCGTGGACAGTCGCGAGAAGAACAAAGCTTTTGCGGCCTCCCTCGGCATCACCTTCCCCATCCTCAGTGACGAAGAGAAGACCGCTTCCCGCCAGTACGACGTCCTCCTTCCTCTCCTCCGCCTCGCCAATCGCTACACCTTTGTGATCGATCCGCGAGGAGTCATCCGCCAGGTGATCAAAGGCGGCGACGCCATCGATCCCGGCGGGGCCATACAGGCGTGCAGCCTGCTCGAGCACGAGAAGGCCGAAGGCAGAAAGCCTTAGGCAGGAAACAGAGTATGCCGGGTTGGACGGCTGAAGCCCTCGCTGCGTATTACAGCTTGAGGCTCCCCGGGGTCAGATGCTGGGGGAGCTGGATGTCATCAAAGAAGAATGGTCGGGGCGGCCGGATTTGAACTGGGGATTTCTTGGTCCCGAAGCTAGTGTCCTGAGTTGGAAGTTCGGTTACTAATTCGGGGCGCTTTTCGCGGTTGAGACACCAGCAACCGCCTTGTTTGCAATGCATGGAGCGTTCTGGGCCGCCGTGAATTAGTCATGTTTCTAACAACTCAGGACACTAGCTAAGTAAGAGCATTTCGTTGATTTTTCGGCTCGTTGCCCAGCCTCGACCAGCATTACCAAAAACCTTCACAGCAGCGTGCGTCGACGCATTCGCAGGGTCTGCCGCTGGCGGGACGGAAAATGGGCCCTACAATGAACCGCCAGCTTCTGCAGCCGCTCGCGGTTGTGGGCCGCCGCTATCGTGAAAGAGTTCAAATTCGAACTCCACGGTCTGGCCTAATTGCGCTCGCCGGAGAGCTGGCGGCACGGGCTGCGTCGAGCCGTGGCCCATGGCGAGAAGATTCTCCGTTGTTACCTCTCTGAGTGCGAGCAGGCTCTTGCCTCAGGAGTTCATCGTGACTCGGAGTACTCTCCACCCCCCTTCGACAGAAAGGGCAGACAGTGCCTGCATGTACTTCATGGAGTTGAACCTTTTCCCCATGTTAGAGTGAAAGCACTCTCGGCAATCACAGGAGGGTGGCTTGACTCTGAAAAACAATGGCGGCGAGGCAAATCAGGAGTCCCGTTACGAGACGTTGCGGCAAGTAACTGGCGTTATTGCCTCGCAGGCGGACCTGAACGGGGTGCTCGAAAACCTCGCCCGGTTTCTTGCCTCTGTGCTGAAGTTTGAATTCCTCGGTGTCGTTCTCCACGATGCCGAGCGCCTGGTTTTTGGCCACAGATCCTCAACTCCTGCTTGGTTCAGTGTTTGGGGTTTGGGTCACGGCTGCTTGCGCCGTGGCCAGCTCGGGGAGTGCCCCGAGCTGGCCTGCAAGTGGTCTTACGAAAAGCACTCCGGGTGATCGCGAGTCCACTCCAGACCTTTGGGAGTCTTCCACCACTCGTACTGGCCCGACCTACCCGCTTCTGCGGTCTTGGCCAACAGCTGGGTGATTTGCGCTTCGCTCATCTGTCGAAACTCGCGCGTGATCTTGAGGTTCTCCTTAAGGATTTCCATCGTGCTCATCCCCGAGATCACCACCGAAACCGGCAAGCTCATCACGTAGTGTAAGCAATCGGCGGGGGCGACGTCGATTGGCTTGAGGTCGTAGTCTTTCGCCTCGATATAGTCCTTCTTGCCTACGAACCCCCCGGCCCCCATCGATTTGAATGCCAAAATACCGATGCCCAGTCTTTGCAGCACCGGGATCACCTCACCAGCGACGTTCCGGAAGTGCGGATCCATGACATTCAATGTGACCATTGCGGTATCGAAGGTAAATCCATACTTCGACCCCACATCCACCATCTTCAGGATGACGTCGGGACCCCCGTGACTCGTGAACCCGATATAACGGATCTTCCCGGCCTTTTTCGCGGCTAGCAGGGTTTCGATGGCACCGTTAGGTCCAAAGATTTTGTCTGGATCAGTCATGTGAACCACTTCATGAAACTGCACCAAGTCGATCGTCTCGGTCCTCAAGCGGTGGAGCGAGTCGTCGAGCTGCCATTCGGCGTAGGGTTTCGTCCGCCCGTCGATCTTGGTTGCCAGAAAGACCTTCTGCCGGTATCCATCCCGGAGCGCCTTGCCGATGCGGTACTCACTCAGGCCCCAATCATAGTCCCACGATGTCTCCACAAAGTTGACACCGTCACCGATGGCCGTGCGAATGAAGCGGACAGCGTATTCCTCATCCGGCATCATCATCCCGAAGTGCGCGCCTCCTAGCCCGAGCAGGGACACCTTCTCTCCTGTGCGCCCGAGCGGGCGGTAGGGTATCTCGCCTGCTGCGACTGCAGTCGCGTTCTTGTCAAGCAGGGGAACTAACACACCTGCTGCCGCGGTACCCAAGGTCACACCTTCAATGAATTCCCGTCGGTTCTGTTTCGGATTTCTCATAGTTGTACCCCGAAATTTCAACTTCGCTTTGGTGCAGAACCATACACCCGCTGCTCCATCGGTTCAAGCTCAGAGCGCTACCCCCCTTCGCTGAGCTGCAGCGTCGCGAGCATAGTCCACTGCCATCATGCGCGTAAGCGCGAACATCCCGCCTTCGCGCGCGCTGTAGGCAGTATAAGTAGGAGCGGAGGCGGCATTGGCCCATGGGAGCAAGGAACCTCGGCTTCAGAAAGAGATTCCATCAAACGTTTCAACGCCGATGGAGTCTTCGGCAAAGACAAGTGGCTTTAGGACTCTGGGTCCGCAAGCTTCCGCTTGAAGGTGGGGGTCAAAAAGGCCAGATAAACTAGACCAGCGGCTGTCCACGGCGCACCGAGTCGCATCGCCAGAGGCAAAACACTGAGCCAGATATAGAAGCACACACCGAAACCGAGGATGGGAAGAACCAAGTTGGAGACGAACCGAAGGCCGCGGCGCTGATTCGAGCGTAAGAAGGAATGGCCGAGCACAGAAGGGTTGGCCGCCATGAACCCGGCACACGCGCCGAAGTTCACCAGTTCCGCCGCTTCACTCGGGTCCAGCATCAAGGCGCCGACGACAGCAAGGCGTGCCCATTAAGAGCACGCTGTAGATCGGTGTGCGCAGCTTGGGATGCACGTAGCCGAACAGGACGTAAGGCAAACGGTTGTCGCGCGCCATGCCGAAAAGCAGGCGCGAAGCGCTGGCCTGGCTAGTGATGCCGCTGGCCCAAGCCTGCAACACTACCAGGATGGCAATCAGGTAGTAAAGCGCCTGGCCGCCGATCAGCTTGCCGATTGTCCGAAAAGGCCGTTTCAACGGGAGAGAACGTCGTGTAGTCAGGCCAGATCAGCTACCCGTGGATTAATGCCCCAGGGCCTGGACACACTCGAAAGGCCGTATTCACCGCCAGCTTCCCGCACCATGCAGGCTGGATGACGAATTCCAGGCTGACCCGCATGATGGACCGCCACAATACTCTGCTGACTTCCCCGTTGCCAACCTTGTCAGGACCGCTGCGGGCTTGGCAGAGATGACTCCCCCGCCCCCGACTCCAAAGCGATTCGCTTCTGGCGCTGACTCCTACCCACGGGTCGGCGGCCCAAGGTAATCATGCGACGACCCGAACAGGTCACGGCTGTTTTCGTGGGGTTCGGGAAGAGTCAGACAGCCGTCAGCCCGCCATCGACCGTGTAAATCCCGCCTACGCAGTAGTCGGAGTCATCCGAGGCCAGGAAAACTGCCAGCCCGGAAACATCGTCCGCCGTGCCCAGCCGGCCGGCCGGTGCCATTTTGATGTAGCACTCTCGCATTCTTTCATCAGATAGTTCCTCGGCATTCATCGGCGTGTCCATAGTTCCCGGGACGATGGCATTAACTCTTATGTTGTGGGGGGCATAGTCGGCGGCCATGGCGCGAGTCAGTCCAAAGGTACCACCCTTGCTTGCGCTGTACGCCGTGATGTTCTGGAAGCCGAGCATGCCGGTGGGGGATGCAACGTTGATGATGACTCCGCGCCCTTGTTTGAGCATTGTGGGAATGACGTGCTTCGCGCAGAGCCAATAACCCGTCAAGTTCACTGCGAGCGTGCGGTCCCAAACCTCGGTGGTGAGCTCATGGGCGCGCGTGTCCCTCCCAAACACGATGATGGCAGCATTGTTAAATAGGATGTCGATACGGCCGTAACGTTCAAGCGTCGCGTTCACCATGGCCTTAACCTCATTTTCCTGCGAGACGTCTGTCCGGACAAAGAGCGCCTCCCCTCCCGCAGCCTTGATCGCGTCCGCCGTCGACTCGCCGTTCCTGGCATCGATTTCCGCCACAACCACTTGTGCGCCTTCCGAGGCGAAGCGCTCGGCCACTGCCTTTCCGATCCCCGCGCCTCCTCCCGTAATGATGGCGACTCTGTTTTTCAATCGCATGTATGTCCCTCAGACCGCGTGATCACAGCGTTCTTGTACCCCCAGACGATCATGCCTTCAGACTATGGAGCGCCCGGCGCGGGGAGTCCTTTCGAGGCATCATCCAGCACCAGAGCCCAGTCGCCGTCAGCCGGGGGAGTGAACTCTCTGGATGCGCTCGTAGCGAATTCACCGATTTTCGTGGCTTTTCCCGTGCGCGGGTCAAACCACCAGGCTCTAGCCTGGCTGCCTGAAATCTTGCTCATTTCGACGGCGACCGTCCTGCTGGTCGGCATGTACGCGATCACCGTACTCCCGTCCGCCGTGCGTGCCGCCGCCAGATAGTCGAGACCGCGGAATTCACCCAAGCCACTGGTCACGACTTCGTGCTTCGGGTCGGGGACCAAGTCATACCAGGAGCGAGAACGGAAGAGTTCTCCCCAGTGCATCATACCGACGGACCCGGGAAGATCCATCGCCGCCTGCCACCCGGGATCGAACAGCCAGATGGGACGATTGCCCATGATGTGGCCAACGCCGCCGCAGAGAACCGCCCAATAGGCTTGCCGGCGGATCTGCACTTCGGAGGCGTTGTGTTCGCCTTCGTAGCTGGACTCGATCAGGATAAAGGGCATTACTGGCACGCGGCTGTAATCCGCGAGCAGTTTCTCGTGCACAATCTGGTAGGTGTAGGTCGTGTTGAAGTCGAGCCAGCGGCCCCCGGCGAAGTCGTCCACGGCGGAATGCTCGGGGTCGCAATGGGCTGAAAAAAGGTGGCGCTTATCGTATTCCCTGATGCCCAGCGCAACCAGGTCCACATCCTCCAGGGCCGCTCCCGGATGTCGGTCTCCACCCATCAGCCAAATGATATTGTCAAAGTCCTTGTAACGCTTGCCGAGATAGCGGCCATATTCGAGGCACTTATCGGGGCCGCTGGCAAGAGCTTCCTCGACCCACCCCTCGTCGGTGCCCTTATATCCCAAGTAAATGGGGTAAAGGAGCACCTGGATGCTGTTTTCCGCAGCCTTCCTGATGACCCAGTCCGCGTGGGTAAAGTACTTTTCATTGGGAGTGGAAAAATCGCCGGCTGTGGTGAAGGGCCCCTCACCGGCTGCGTTCATTGGCGGGCGCTTACAGAACTTGTGTTCGATCAGGTTCACCATGATGGTGTTAAAGCCCTTTTCGCGCCGATTCTTCAGGTATTGTTCAGCTTCTGGGTCGGGCAACCCCACGATCAATGACCAAGCGGCGTCGCCTTGAATGAAAAAAGGGGCATTGTTCTGGTCCACCAGATATCTCTTGTTGGCCTCGATCTTCAGGGGGTAGATGCGGTCAGCGGAGTGCAGGACAGAAGGAATTATGAGGCACCCGAAAAGTACAAACACTATGACCTCCACCCCGGGGCTCCCTTGGCAGGTGTCGACCTTCCCTTGTTTTTCCATATCTTCCCTCCAGAACTAGATGGCCCGACTGACGAACGCTACTCTGACGAGACTACTTCGGCACGCCTGGGATCGAACGTTCTTTGGACGCATCGTCGAGAACGAGCACCCAGTCGTCATCTGCTGGTGGCGTGAATTCCTTGGGGCCGCGCGTCGCGAACTCGCCGACTGAGGTCGCTTTTCCGATGCGGGGGTCAAACCACCAAGCCTTCGCCTGTTCTCCCGAGATCTTAGACATGTCGATGGTCACCGTGCGGCGCGTGGGCAAGTAGGCAATCACCGTGCCGCCATCCTCGGTGCGAGCGGCCGTCAGATAGTCGAGGCTGCGGCTGTCGCCGTGGCCTGCCGTCACCACCGTATGGTCCTGGTCCGGGACGAGCGAATACCAGGCGCGAGAGGTGAACAGCGCCTTCAAGTGCACCATGCTCATGGATCCGGGGCTATCCATGGCCGCTTGCCAGCCTGTGCCAAAAAACCAGATGGGATTGTTGCCCATCGACTGCCCTGCGGCCCCACACAGGATGGCCCAATACGCCTGGCGGCGGACCCACTGTGTGGTTGGCCAGTCGCGGGGATCAGTCCTCCCGTAGTGTTCGTTCTCATAGTGGGATTCAACCAGGATGAAGGGGGCAATGGGGACGCGGCTGTAATCCCTCCACAACATGGCATGGACCAGCTTGTAGGTGTACGTGGTATTGAAGTCCAGCCACGTTTCATTGGGGTACATGTCGAGTGCTGAGTGTTCCGGCGCCCAATGGGCCGTGTGGAAGTGGCGCTTGTCGTTGTCTCTAATTCCCAAAGCAATTTCTCGGATCTCGCAGGTGGCGCACCCGGGGAGACGGTCGCCCCCGTGCATCCACATGATGTTATCGAAATCCTTGTAGCGATTGCCCAGGTACCGGCCATAGTCTCGACATTTGGTAGGACCGTTGGCTTGAAGCCGCTCAATCCAGCCATCCATGCAACACCCGAGATAGGCAGGGGCGAGGACTACCAGGATCCCCTTTTCAGCAGCTTTCTCAATGACCCAGTCGATGTGGGCAAAGTACTTCTCGTTGGGGCTGGAGAAATCACCCGCAGGCTTGAACGGTCCTTCACCATACCGGTTTCTCACGTCACGAAAATTCACATCCCCACCATTTGGGTAAGGTTCCGTGTCGAGAATATTTACTATGACGGCGTTGAAGCCCTTTTGGCGCCGGTTCTCGAGATACTGCTCAGCTTCCTCTTTCGTCAAGTTCTTGAAAAGCGACCAAGGAGTGTCGCCATGGTAGAGAAAGGGAACGTTGTTCTGATCTACGAAGTATCGCTTGTTTACGCTGATCTTGAGTGGATAAGCAGGATTGGCAGCTTGAGCGCCGAGGCTAACTACAAGCCATAGAAGGAGCGTCAGAGCCACGCAGCTCCTCGCAGACCCTGCTTCGCGAACACTTGCAATCCCTTCTCCCGCCATGCCTCACCTCCCAGAAATGATTCGCCCCAGCGTTCCCAGCAGGGGCCTCATGCGCCTACGCTCCCTTTCTTGCGGACCTTCGTCTCGACGAAGGTGGCGATATCCTCGACTAGATCCAGCATCCTTTCAAAGTCTTCCTCCGGCGTGGTGAGGGGCGGTTTGAATTTCAGTACGTTGCCACCAACGCCTCCGAACTGGCAGACGAGACCTCGTTCAATTGCATAATCCCAGGCCTCCTTGCAAGCAGAGGCGGCGGGAACCTTGGTGGCACGGTCCTCGACGAAATCCACGCCGATGAACAGACCGGGGCCGCGCACGTCCCCGATCACTGCATAGCGGTCGGCCATTTTCCGAAACCTGGCCGTGGCTCGGGTGCCCAGCACTTTGGCGCGCTCGGCCAGCCGCTCCTTCTCCACTATGCCAAGCACGGCCAGGCCGGCGGCGGCGGCCAGCGGTTGGTTCATGAAGGTCAACATGTGCCACATTTCAGCCTCCATCCCCTCCGGGACGAGGTCCTTGCGGGTAATGAAGACGCCAATCGGGACGCCTCCACCCAGCGCCTTGCCGGCCACAAGGATGTCCGGCTGAACACCAAACAAATCGCAGGCCCAGCGCGTGCCGCAGCGCGCCAGACCAGTCTGGATCTCGTCGACAATCAACAGAACGTGATGCTCTCGGCAAAGGCGCTGCACCTCGCCGTAGTATTCGGGCGGAAACAGCACATGCCCGGCCGGCCCCTGCACGACCTCCAGCAGCAGCGCAGCCACACGATTTTCGCCGGCCGCCTCGAGCGCCCATTCCAGCGCGTGGGCCGCGGCACGCCAACCGCCAGAATCTTCCGAGCCCAACGGCGGCCGATAGGTGTCCGCCGAGGGAACCTGGTGATAGTTCGGCCAAGTGAGTCCGGGAGGATAGGACTTGCGCGCCGACGACATGCCGCAGAGACCCATTGTCGCCAACGACATCCCGTGATAGGCGCCCGTTAGTGAGAGCACTTCCGTGCGCCCAGTAACCCGTAAGGCGAATTTGAGCGCGGCCTCAATCGCTTCTCCGCCCCCTGTGCAAAGAAACGTCTTCGTCAGACCGGCGGGGGCAAGCCGTGCCAATTCGGTGCAGAATTCGATGACCGGCACACTGTCATGTAGAAGGTTTACCGAAGGCATGCAGGCCATCTGCCGCGCTACCGCCTCGGCCACCAACGGGTGCGCGTGGCCCACCATCGCCGGCCCCGCCGAGCCTGACATGGTGTCGAGATACTCCTTCCCGTGGATGTCCCAGAGCCGTGCCCCCTGCGCCCGGGCGAAAATCACCGCCTTCTCCCGACGCACCGCATGGAGAACGTACTCATTGGCATCGCGTTCTAGTTCCGCGACATCCATAGGCTACTCCTTTTGCGGTTTCTAACGCTCCGATGCGATCCGTACAGAAGACATCCTAACATGCGCAGGCTAACCATTGCGAAAGCGAGCAACACCCATCCTGCAATGACCTCGGCTCAACACGTCAAGCAAATCACCAAGGCGGATGGAATACCACGTTGCAATATTGCTGAGTGAAGGGTCGAAACGTAGTGCCTCACCACGTCGCGTTTTTCGCCCCCTCGGTCGACCTTATGGTGGCCGATCTTGGCCACACAGGTTAGCAGGCCGGACCGTCGGCGCTTCGGTCCGGCCTGGAAAGTCAGCCCTCAAGATCAGAACACGAGCTTGAGCGCTAGCTGGATGACTCGGGGAAAGCGCGTGGCGGTGACTTGGCCGAATCGTCCGTTCACCTGATCGCCCGCCGGATTGAAATAGGCGAAAGTATCCACATCCGAAAACTGCGTGTGGTTGAACGCGTTGTACATCTCCAGGCGGAATTGGAGATAGCGCGCCTCACTCTTTAGAGGAATGTTCTTGAGTAGCGTTATGTCCCAATTGTTCACACCGGGACCACGGATCGGAAATACGGACGCATTCCCATAACTTCCCTGTGGGGGGCGTGCGAACGCCTCAGTGTTGAACCAACGGTCAAATGTGCGCTCCCCATGGGATAGCTGTGGACGCGCAACCACTAAGACGCGTTCGCCGTCCCCACCGCCCGTGATATCTGCGCCGTCGGTGGTCCCATACCATATCGCCTTTGGAAATCCACTGGCAAACGTGGACACGCCAGACAGTTGCCAATTGTCCAAGAGGTGACGGACCACAAACTGACCACCGGGACTGGACACGTGTTTGCTGGCTTTGGGCAAATCCCAGATGTAATTGACCACGAGAATATGCGTCTCATCGAATAGCGCTGGTCCATAGGTCCACACTCGCCAAGGTAGATAACGCGGTAGTTCGTCTCCCTCGCCACTGCCGGTATTCATGGTTTTCGACCAAGTGTAAGAAAGACCAAATTGAACGCCACGTGTGAACCGGCGGTTGACGGAGACCTGCAAGGCGTTATAGTTTGAAATCCCAGAATTCTCTACGCGAGTGATGCTCTCATATCCCGGGAAGGGGCGCAGGAAGGTGGTCGGCAGGGCTTCCCCGGTCGTCGGGTCCTGATTCTGCGGCAGGAATCGCGCTCCATACGGAATCTGGTTAAGGTTTACTGTTTGCATTAGGTGCCGACCGACGTTGCCCACGTACGAAACATCCAACACTGTGTTGAAGCCGATATCGCGCTGAATTCCCAAGCTGAAGTTATAAACGCTTGGGACCTTGTACGCCTTTTCCAAAGTGCCCGTACTGCCGGGGAAGAGCAAACCTGTGGATGTGAGGAAGGTGTTCATGTTGCCGTAGAAAACCTGTGGAGTGAGCTGGGCCGGTGGGTTATGTGCCTGGTTCGTAGAGGAAAGCTCGTAGCCGGGTTGCGTTTCCTTCATAACTCCGAAGCCCCCCCGCAGAGCCGTTTTGCCATCTCCGAAAACGTCGTAGGCGAAGCCGAACCGGGGCGCCACTTGTACGGGCTTTTGCGCCATGAAGCTCTTCGGGTAGCTCTTATCATCGCTCCACACCATCCCGGTAAAAGGATCTCCCACGCCGGGCACGAACGCGCCGATATATGGCTCAGGGAAAAGGGCGCCGGTACGCGGGTCCTGGGCGACCCGATTGCCGTTTGCGTCGAGCGCCGGCTGGTAGAGCGGTGGCACCTGGGAGGGATCGTAGCGTTCCGGCACCCACGCTACACCCCGCCCCAATGCCATATACCAGTTGCCAAAGTATGCGAACCGAAGACCGTAATTGAGAGTTAGCTTCCGAGTAAGTTTCCAGGTGTCCTGAGCAAACCATTCTAACGAATTCCTCTTGAACCTGTACCTCGGCCTGTCATTCGCCTCGATGTAAGAATCGAAGTTACCAAGGAGCGCCGTAGCGAAGGGCCAATTTGCGTCACCCGGATTGTGCGGGTCGCGATCGAAGGCAAACCTGCCATCCACCGGGTCGCCGGACCTGCCTTCGTGAGCCCAGTTCTGTTCGAAGTCCGCACCGAATTTCAAGGTGTGAGCTCCCCGGACCATACTGAGACGGTCGCTGAAGCTAAATCGCGTGTAGCCCTGGTCCATGGGCAGGCGCGCATCGTGCCAAATGTCGGGTTCGTTCGGCACCCCTCCCCAGGTCGCCTGCGGAATGAGATCAAACTGGTTGGCTTGTGGGTAGAACTGCCCTAGCGCGTAGTCGTACGTCGTGCGCTGGACGCTTTTGAAATAGTCGTGGGCACGTTCCGGGTAAGGACCTGGAGCAACCCCACGTTCCTTCTCGCCCTCCGGACCGATGTTGAACTCATTCACAATGTTAGGGCTGATGATGCGTGTCCAGGTCAGAAGGGCGTTGTCCGTGCTGAAGAGGTAATGGTGCTTCAGCAAAGGCAAAGGCGAATAACCTTGACTGTAATTACGGGTGTCGGCCCACCAACGGCGCGTGGAGAGCGAAAACCTGTCCTTGCTTGTGGCGACGAAGTCGAGCTTGAGCCCCTGAAACCTTTTCGGCATTACGGTGCTATCCTGGTATTCGTAGTTGTACGCACCCTCCGTTATATTACGGTCCAACCGATTTGGCGTAAACTGACCAACAACCTTCAGCAAGGCCTGGCCATTGGGATTGATCCGGTCCGGAGGGATGACGTTTCCGGGGAACTGCTGCCCCGTCTGGGGATCGATGATTGGAATCAGATTGCCTTCCTGATCCAGCGTTTGCGAGAAATCCCCGTTGACCTCCAGTGCCGTCGGCACGGTTAACTGGACGATCCCAGGCGGCTGGGTGATCCGCCACTCCTCGTGGTTGTAGAAGAAGAACAGTTTCTCCTTGTTGCTGTTGAACTTATTGGGAATATAGATGGGGCCCCCGATCGTGCCCCCTATAGTGGTAAACCGATAGAGCGGTTTGGGAATGCCGTCCCGGTTGTTGAAGAAGTCGTTGGCGTTGAGCTTTTCGTGCCGCTTGAACCCGTACAGACTCCCGTGAAAATCCTTGGTGCCCGATTTAGTGACGATGCTAACGGTGGCCCCGGGGTTGCGGCCGTATTCGGCCGTGTAGTTAGTCATCGCTACCTTCATCTCGGCAACCGTATCCACACTCGCGGCAATTTGGGATAGACAGGGAAAGTCCGGGCCGGAACTCGCCTGCCCGTCCACCGTGACGGTGTTCCAGAAGAGCCGGCCCCCGCCGATGTTGGGTGTCCAGCTGCCAAACTGCCCCCCGACCGACGCGGCAGAGGAGGACTGGTCGTTTTCCCCGACTTCGCCCCATGGACTCACGGACAACGGGGTTACACCGGGCAGCGTCATCAACAGGCTCATGGGCTCACGCCCTCTGGCCAGCAAGAGGTCAAGTTGCTTGCCCGAGACCAACCCCGTAGCATCGGCGCTCTCAGTCTGTACAGCTTCACCCTGGGCTCGCACACTGATCGTCTGCGTCACCTGACCCACACGCAGTTCGATGTTGCCCAGAGACAAACGCTGCATCGCACTGAGAACAATCCCCGTGCGCTCGAAAGTCTCGAAGGCGGCTTTCGACACCTTCACTGTATAGGTGCCCGAAGGCACCGCAGAGAAGAGAAAACGCCCAATCTCGCTGGTCGCCGCCGTTCTAGTGTCTCTGGTAGCTTCGTTGATGAGGGTGACGTCCGCACCCGGGATGGCTGCCTGGGAAGCGTCGATCACTAGGCCGCTGATCTCTCCGCTGATTATCTGCGCGGAACCCCGCGAGCAGAGCAGTGGGAGCAACGCGAGGCACCACAAACACCACACCCATGAAGTACTCTTGCTGCGCATATCAACTCTCCTCCCTTCACGACGTTAGTCCGTCCGGCGCGGCCCAGGAACTCGACGCTCAACGCATAGGTCCAGGGCACCCCCTCACTTCGGAGGCCCCTGATGTCACCGCATCTTACGCAGAATTGGCGCCACTTCTAGACCGAACGCATCCTTTTTTGGGGCGAAACTACGACGGTCACAGTGTCCGAAAGGTGGCCAGGAAGAGCGACTGAGGAAAAGCAGAACAACGAGCGAACGGGCGGAGATGAACCCAGCTTGACGGATCGGAAAAGCCAGTGGTATACAGCCGTCAGATCAGGTGAGTTGGACCACTCTGGGGAGGGTGGCAGTGTGCCAAGGAGGCTCGCCTCGTGACGGCTCCCGACTTGAATTGGCAAGACGCCTGCTTCGTGCTGGAACCAGACATCAACGCTGAAGGTACCTACACTCACCCCTTTGATGCCTCTTTTCCGGCTGACGTGTTGTTCCTGGTGCATGCGGGGCGTCAGAGTGTTCGCATGAATCGGCACGATTCCCTTGAGGTCCTGTACGTCTATGCCGGGAACCTGCACATCCAAATTCAGGATCGCTACCTCACACTGAGGAAAGGGGACCTAGTGCTGATCGGCGCTGGGCTTTATCATCGGATCGTCAACCCCCCGAGGGGCCTCCTGAAACTTGTGTCGCTGAATTTCCAACCCGAGGCGGTTTCTGGCGCTACTCCGAATGTTGAGGATGAGGAATACCTGACCCCCTTCTTCTTGCAAGATTCTGATTTCCCCCACGTGGTGCGGTCGGCGACCGGGATTCCCGGCCGAGTCTTTGAATTGATGCGTCGGATCCGAGCCGAATTACCGCCCGCATCCACTGTGGCTCGCCTCTCGGCAAGAACTTACATGAAGATGGCTCTCCTTATGTTGGTCAAACACTATTCCACCTACTTGGGTACTCGAGAGGCGTTCCATCGCAGGGAGAGAGACTTAGAGCGTCTGCGCCCGTTGTTTGAATACCTGGAGGCGCACTATGGCGAGAGGATAAAAGTGCAGGACGCGGCGCGGCTTTGCGCCCTGAGCAATTCGCACTTCATGGCCTTCTTCAAGCGAGTGACGGGGCAATCATTTCTCGCTTATCTTAATCACTTCCGCATCGCCAAGGCTGAAGTGCTACTGGTCTCAACAGACAAGTCGATCGCCGAGGTCGGTCAGGAGGTATCCTTCTGCGACCAGGGTCACTTTGGGAAGGCCTTTCGAAAGTCCGTCGGGATGACCCCGCTCGCCTACAAACGTCGCTTTGGCAACGCGAAGAAATCCGGACCGGTCCAGACTTTTGCGCATGAGGCTAAAGGCAGAGTTCTTACTTCATCAAGCGGCGCGTCTGGCAAAGGTTGGGAGAGCGAGACATCCCAGGGAACTGCCTTCGTCGGCAGCAGCACAACGGCCGACAAGGCAAAGGTGCCCGCCCCCGGTCAGATCCATCGCAAACCTGCCGCCATGTAGGAACGGCAGGCCCACCCTGGGCTCGCCAGGAAATCCGTTGGCAGAGTCGGGAACTGGCGAGGCAGCTCGGAGAATCAGTCGAGACCCGTTTTCAGCCGGAGTTGACAGGGGGGCAGATCAGATCGGAGCAGCTGCCCGCGAGGGCGGTTGATGGGCTACGCATGAAAGAGGCCGCGCGGCCCGCACAGCGATTCCTTGCTCCACCACTTCCATCTGAGGCCTTGGCGCTGGTGAGCCCTCGCTAGGTGGCATCGGATCTCTTGTTCTACTCAGTCTCGAATGCACGAGGTACGAGGAGCGCCGCCTCGAGTGGCCCACCGAAGAGTATTTCACCCGACCGCGTGTGATCGGGTCGATCCGCTCGATCAACTCCCTCGGCGGCGGGGAACGATAGCTTCAGAAAATCAGCTTGAGCTCGCGCAGCAAAGCCATCCGCTTCTGTATCCGTCCGGTTAATGGGAATTAATAATGTTTGCATAATAGAGTAACATTTTTGGCGTTAAAAAAGACCCGTGTGGCAAAGGAAGGCTCGACCCCAGGGAGAGTGTCGATTCACTCGACCCAGCCCGCGGCGCACGCGACCGGACAAGCGGTCCAGATCCTCCTCGGGCGTGTTGGCCAGGGCAGGGGTGTCCAGATGCGCCCAGCGCTGCTCGACCGGGTTCAATTCCGGGGCGTAGGCCGGGAGCGCTTCGAGCCGCAGCCAGTCGCGATGGCCTGCGAGGGCCCGTTGGGTGAGGCGGCTGCGATGCGCTGGCAACCCGTCCCACAGCAAGATCAGCGGGTGGCGGCGATGGCGCTTCAGCCCGTTGCGGAAGCGCACGATGTGGTGGCTGCGGATGCCGCCCTGATGCAGCGCCAGCAGCCAGCGCGGGCGCTGACCGTCGGCGGAGGTAAGCAGCGCGCCGATGCCCGACAGCCGCTGCCAGTTGAAGGGTTCGACCACGCGCGGGGTCTGCCCCCGGGGAGCCCAGGTGGCGCGGATCGGCGGACGCTGCGAAAGGCCGCTTTCGTCCAGAAAACACCACCAAGCCTTCAGCCTTTGGGCGTTTTTTTTACCTGCGGCCAGCGTCCCCGCACCCAGCGCGCGATGGCTGCGCCACCCGCGAAACCGGAAGTGCACAATTGCGACTTGAGATCATTAGTTCGCGGCCGAGTCTAGCCGAGCTGACCGAGTAGCATCGAAAGAGAACCCTCTTCCTTCCCGGGTAAAGCCTACGAACTCTCGCTCTGTCGTCGTAGGACATGATCCAGCGGAAGTCAGCACTCTCATTCAAGTAGTCTGCCAACCCCCTATGGTCAGCTTGAGTGAAGTAGAAGGAGTAGAGCCTTTCCGCCTTCTCGAAATAGGGGGGGGTCCATGTAGACGAGGCAGTTGTCTTTCCGGACTCTGCATGCCCCGAAGATTTTTGTTAGGAAGGCGACGCCGTCAAGATTCCAAGCGGTAATCCTTTCCTTATACAGAGCAATTTTCCCGATCTTCCTCTTCAAGCGGTCCTTATTAAAGCGCACGTCGATCTTATAGTTGCCTTCCTGACCGAGTCCCCCAATTGGGCCCCCGTTGAGGACGCCGGACCGATTGCACCGGTTGACGAAGAATGTCGCGAAGCCGACTTCGAATGTTGAGTGATTATGACGATTACGCAGGACTGACTTCTGTTGTTTCCATACGCGGACACTCACGGGAGTCTTGTCCACCGTTTCCAAAAATCGATCAGTTTGCTGGAGGATGGCCCTCCAGAATGCATATATGCAGGGGTCGATGTCGTTGATGTGAATCTCCGAGACGCCTTCTGAGAACAATAGACCAAGTGCCGCCCCGGCGCCCCCGGCGAATGGTTCCACGTAAACGGTACCCTGCAATCCGTTCGCGTGGATAGTTTGGCGGAGGAAGTCTGTTAGGAAGGTCTTTCCGCCGGGGTAGCGTAACGGGCTAGGATGCGGATCGTACATTGTTACGACAGGATCACCTTGAACAGATCTTCGAGCTTCTTCCAGGATTCGCGTAGCCTTGGCTCGGTCGGGTGGTAGGCCGGATTGTGGGCATACAGATTCAGGGCAAAGAGCTCTTGTTCGTCCTTCATCACCTTCTTCAACGCCTTCGTGATATGAGGCTGAGCTATTACATTCCGTGTCGGGTCTGATATCCAGCTAAGCGTTTGGTCTAGGCTAGGCATCCAATCGGCCGACAGGGGCGGAATTTGCTTATCTGGGGGCCGCTTCGCGTTCTTTGCTGAAATTGCCGCTTGAGCCTCGGCCCGCATCTGCGTGATTTCACCCTTTGAGTTCAGAAAAGAATAGATGCTCAATTCCAGGAAACATCGCAGTGCCAATGCGCAGGCATTTGGAAACCTTCCAGGAGATAGCCGCTTAAGTTCCGTGAACAGGTCCTGAATTCTCGCCACTGCGAGCTTGCATTCAAACGTCCGGGGAATCAACCCCGGGGGCACAGTCGGGACGGCGGGCTTCTTTGTGGCCTTCGGCGCGCTGGGCATCGGCTTGGAGAGTCCCGCTTTCAAGAAAGTCGTTGAGTCGAAGCTTCCTTTTCTTGATAGGTTCGGCCTTTCCGAGGCTGAGAAGCCAGCCAGGTACTTTTGTATATCGTCCGGTGAATTCAAGAGGCGCGAATCAGCCTTGCCAGCTGCCACATCCGCCACAGCTCTCGCGAAGCCCTTCTTGAATTCGCTGGGATCGATACTCCCCTCCACGACGCCGTCTTCCCTGAGAGAGACGCCAAAGAAGTCCCTTCCGACGGGTGTCTGGAAAATCCTTTCGAGGGTTGTAAGGTTGAAGCTCCTCGGGTTCCGAACGACATCGGCTTCTTCCGTCGGCAGGTCAAGTCGGCATGCCATCTGGTATAGGTGATGGGCGTGGAGTGCTTCCCTGATCTTGCCAACGGTTTGATTAAACTCTTTTGCCACATCCTCGATGGACATCCCTTGGCCCAATAGGTTGTAGTAGAAGTTTGCCTGCATAGCGGGCGCCCACCGTTCAATCTGAGAGGATGTGTGCCGCGCGATTACGAGGGGAATCGTAGACCCCCTGGACGGCGCGATGACTACGGGGATGGCTTTGAGCAAGTTCTGGTCAAATTTCTCGGAGAGGGACTTAAACTTGGATTGGAATTCTTTGGGCGCAGCCTCTGGACTTACAAGAAGCTTACATGCCGCCAAACGCCTGTTACCTTCGACAACTGTAAGCTTGCCTCCCTCTTTGACGGCAACCAAGGGCTCGCTAGGAAAGAAACCGTTGGCTGCGATGTTTTTTGCAAGGTCAAAAACATCGTCATGCAAAACGAGTTCTGTGATCAGGTCGGATTCGTCAAACGGTTTGGGGGAGGGAGGTATCCTGGGATTCCGAGGGTCAAGGAATAAGTTGCCGGCGCTTCTAAGGAGTATTACATAATATAGTGACAGCTAGAACAGTTCGGCCTGTTTCCAGAACGCCGTCACCAAGGTGGGCCGGCGACGCATCCGCCGCAATGCCGAGGGGGCGGCGGCACTCAGCTCCCAAA
>Ga0315282_10000636_pt1 | contig 68982 bp, 70 predicted proteins | sample YL17G07_20_MG_FD_203693 | JGI IMG/M metagenome (GOLD analysis project Ga0315282, IMG submission 203693) | Sediment microbial communities from Yellowstone Lake, YNP, Wyoming, USA - YL17G07_20 | ecosystem: Environmental > Aquatic > Freshwater > Lake > Sediment | place: USA: Wyoming | collected...
GGACGGCACAGATTGGCGACCCCAGCGGCATGTCCGCCACCCGACCCATGCTCTCCATGGAGCAGGTCAAGGCTAACGCCGAGACCTATATGCAGCAGTTCTTCACCATAGTTGATAAGAAGAAGACAGAGATTAGGTGGCAAAGCGAATGGTTTGGCAAATTTACCCTCAGCGATATTATCCAGCTCACCAGCAAGTTTACCGTTGCCCAATTTCTCGCCAGAGATGACTTCAACAAGAGATATAAGGAGGAACGCCCTATTGCCCTGACCGAGTTACTTTACCCCCTGCTCCAGGCCTATGATTCGGTAGCTATTCAGGCTGATGTTGAATTTGGCGGCACCGACCAGAAGTTTAACTTTTTGGTGGGAAGGGAGCTCCAATCCATGGTGGGACAGCGCCCACAGCAATGCTTTATGGTCCCCTTGCTCGTTGGCACCGACGGCAGCCAGAAGATGAGCAAAAGCCTGGGTAACTATATTGGCGTCGCTGAGCCACCTGAGGAGATATTCGGCAAGGCAATGTCCATCCCCGACAGCCTTATCCTGCAGTACCTTGAGCTACTCACTGACGTCCCGGATAAAGAACTTGCCGAATTCAAGAAAGAGCTTGAGAATAAAGCCTTTAACCCGATGACGCTCAAAAAACGCCTGGCCAGGGAGATTATAGCCCAGCTCTATAGCCAAGAGGCAGCCGCCGAGGCTGAGGAACACTTTGAAAAAACGGTGCAGAGAAAAGAGGCACCGGAAGAGATAGCCGAGTTCCGCCTGTCTTTTAAGAGCCTATCATTACCGCAAGCGGGGGGCATTGACATCAGCAAGCTACTTATAGCCACCGCTCAAGCCAAGAGCCGCAGCGAGGCTAACCGGCTGATTGCCCAGGGGGCGGTGAGCATAGATGGTGAAAAAGTAACCAGCAATATCGCCCCGCTAAAGAGTGGTAGCATTATCAAAGTCGGCAAGCGCCGCTTTGCCCGGGTGATTAACACAGATTAACCTAGCCGATGAAGGACCAGCCCCGCCGGCGCTTTAGGATAGAAGTAGGTTGATTTTCTCGGCATCCTATCGCCGGCGTCGGCGATGGCTTTAACTGCCCCCGGCTTAACCGGGCTTAATAGAAAGGCAAGCTGGTATTCCTGCTCCAGCACCCGGTTGACTGCATCCTCCCGACTATAAGTATAGTCAAGGCTCGCCTCCTCCCCACCACCCCCCAACCCCAGAAGCTTCTCCAGTATGACATGGTCAAGCACGCTGACATTTAATTTTTTATACAGCTCGGAATGAAAGCAGGGCATCAGCTCGCTGGCAGCAGCCGGGTCGCGCAGCCTCAATATGAGAAGGCTGCCTTCAGTTGCGCCAAAAACAACCAGCCTAACCTCACTTGTCTCCTCAGCAACCAGTAAATCGTCAACCTGCTGCCAGACACCAGGTGCATTAGGCGGCAGCTCCTCTACCTCAAAGAACGACCTTAACCCCGCCGCCAACTGGCTCAGGGTTGCCCTTGACAGACCCCTCACCAGCCGATGCGGGGGTAGAATTAAAAGCCCGGGGTCATATAGGTCTACCAGCGTCATCATGACGTAATTAAACCCCTCATCCCCCGAGAGCGAAGAACAGGCGTGTCTCTCCCGCTGGTAGGTAAGGGCGCTCTCATAGCGATGGTGCCCGTCAGCAATATAGAGCGGCTGGTGAATTAAACTGGCTGATAGCCTTTCAATAACCCTGGGCCCGGTGATAGCCCAGACTTTATGTCTCTCTCCGCCAGCGAAGCTAATAATAGGCTGGTTTTGCTCCGGCTCAGCCAGCAGCGAGGAGACCTGCCGTCCAGAGTCATCAAACAGGGCCAGAATGGGGCTGGTATTAGCTTGAAGTGCCCAGAGCAGGCTCAGGCGGTCAGACTTGTGCTCAGCCAGGGTGCCCTCGTGAGGGCGGACTACCATCTTGTCCCACTCCTCCAGCCTGACAGCGGCGATTATACCGCGGCGTTTATACTCCCTCCCCCCATAGTGGAAATAATGGTCGTGGAGATAGATAGCCGGCTTTTCATCGGCGGCGAGTATACCCTGCTCCAGCCACTGCTTCATAACAGCTGCGGAACGGGTATATCTATTGTCGGCAGGCGTATCCTGAGGTAACTCCCGCCCAAATTCGAGCTGGACGAAGTTATAGGCACTCCGATGATAGAGCTCCTGCTGCAACTGGGGGGTGATAATATCGTAGGGGGGGCAGATAACCTCAGCCAGGTCTTTAACCAGCCCCTGATTATAACGCACCCCGCGGAAGGGATGAATCTCAGCCACGCTTACCTCTTTCTTATGCATGGATATTATACCAATTTATATTTCTCACGGCTACAAACTATGCTATACTTAAATATAAATATTCATTTTGCGCCGCAAGATGGACCTAGACAAAGTTAAACAGCGGATAGAGAAATTAAAGGCTAAGATAAACCACCATAACTACCGCTATTATGTTCTAGACAGCCCCGAGATTTCTGACGCCGAATATGACGAGCTAATGAGGGAGCTCAAAGGGCTGGAGGAGGAGTACCCTCAGTTCCTGACTCCAGACTCGCCCACCCAGCGGGTGGGGGCGGCGCCGGTGGAAGCCTTTGGCGTAGTGGAACACCCCTACCCCTTACTATCCCTGGGCAACGCCTTCTCCGAAGACGAGCTTCTCGCCTGGCATACCCGAATCTCAAAACTGGTGGGGGGCCAAAAGTTCAACTTTGCCGGCGAGCATAAGATTGACGGCTTAGCGGTGGCGCTGACCTACGTTAATGGTCAACTAGCCACCGGGGCTACCCGCGGCGATGGCTTTCGCGGCGAGGATATCACCCAGAACCTGAGAACCGTCAGGAGCATCCCCCTTTCTACCCCCAAGGATGCCCCACGCCGATTTGAGGTGCGGGGCGAGGTCTTCCTGCCCAAAGCCGGCTTTCACAAATTGAACCAGGAGCGGGCCAGTGAAGGTCTGCCCCTGTTTGCCAACCCGAGGAATGCCGCCGCTGGCTCGGTGCGCCAGCTTGACCCGCGCATCACCGCCCGGCGCCCGCTGGACATCTATATCTACATGCTGGGCTATGCTGAGGGCAAAGCCACCCCAACCACCCACTGGGAGACCATGGAGTACCTGAAGTCGCTTGGCTTTAAGATAAACCCGAATAACGAGCTGCTTACCAGCATTGAACAGGTTGAAGGCTATTACTCCAAGTGGGCTGAGAAAAGAGACAGCCTGCAATATGAAGCTGACGGCGTTGTGGTCAAGGTAAACCAGCTTGACCTCCAGGAACGACTGGGGAGTATTGGCCATGAGCCGAGATGGGCGATAGCCTACAAGTTCCCGGCCATTGAAGCCACCACCCGCCTCAAAAGCATCGAGATTAGCGTCGGCAGGACGGGTACGCTTAACCCTTACGCTGTCTTAGAGCCGGTCCCGGTGGGCGGGGTAACCATCAAAAGCGCCGCCCTGCATAATGAGGACGACATCAGGCGAAAGGACATCCGTGAGGGTGATACCGTCATCATCAGGCGAGCCGGCGAGGTGATACCCGAGGTCGTTGGACCGGTCAAGAGCAAGAGGAGGGGAAAGCAAAGGGAATTCAGCCTCCTGGAGAAGATTTTTAACCGCCAAAAGCGGCGCCCGGCCTGCCCGGTGTGCGGGGCGGAGGTGTTTAAGCCCGAGGGCGAGGTTATGTACTACTGCTCCAATGCCGCCTGCCCCGCCCAAAGACAAGAGCGGCTGGAGCACTTCGTCTCCCGGGGGGGCATGGACATCAGGGGCATCGGCGAATCAAACAGCGCCCTCTTGTTGCAAGAAGGACTGGTCAAGGATGTGGCTGACGTGTATGAACTCAAGGATAAGAAGGAGCAACTGCTCAAAATAGAGAGGATGGCGGAGAGGAGCGTAACCAATATGCTCAACGCCATTGAGAAGAGCAAAGACAGACCACTGGCCAGGCTTATCTTTGCCCTGGGCATACGCCATGTTGGCGAGGAGATGGCAGACGTCCTCGCCCAGCACTTTAACAGCATTGACTCTGCTAATCCCGATAGTTTGGCTAACGCCTCCAGGGAGGAACTTGTGTCTATCCCCACCATCGGACCCAAGATTGCCGATAGCATTATCGCCTTCTTCAGGCAGGGAGAAAACAAAGAAATTATTAAAAGGCTGAGAAAAGCCGGGGTTAAACTGGAAGAAAAGAAAGCTAAGCCCGAAGAACTGCCTCTGAAAGGTCTCGAGTTTGTCATCACCGGCAGGCTTGAAACCTTCGCCAGGGAGGAGGCTGAAGCAAGGATAAAAGCCCTCGGCGGCTCAACCAAAGACAATGTCACCAGAAAAACAACCTATCTGGTGGTCGGTGAGGAACCCGGCGGCACAAAGTTTACCAAAGCCCAAGAGCTGGGCACAAAAACACTGAATGAAGAGGAACTTATAAAACTACTGAAGCAGAAGTAATTATGAAATTAATCGTCGGCTTAGGTAATCCGGGGCGGAATTATGCCAATAACCGCCATAACATTGGCTTTATCTGCATTAATCACTTTGCCCGAACCCAGGGTATAAAATTTGACCGAAAGCAGGGTCGCGCCCGAATTGGCATGGGTAAAGTGGCTGGAAACGAAGTGGTGTTAGCCAAGCCTCAGACCCACATGAACCTGAGCGGGGAATCGGTCAGCCGGCTGGTCAAAAGGTTCAACATCAGTCTTGATGAGCTTATCGTCATCCATGACGACCTTGACCTGCCGCTGGCTAAAATCCGCATAAGCTCTGGCAGCAGTTCCGGCGGGCACAAGGGCATTGAATCTATCATCAAGGAACTGGGAAGCCGGGACTTTATTCGTCTTCGGGTAGGCATTGGCAGACCAGATAAGGCTGAAGCCAGCGAGGACGAAATTATTAACTACGTCCTCAGCGATTTTACCGCCGAGCAGAAACAAGCCATTGCCCAAGCTATACCCAGGGTTACCGAAGCCCTCCTCTGCCTCCTCACCGAGGGTCTTACCCCAACTATGAATAGGTATAACTAGCGTTTTTTAACCTCACCCCCTTAATCTCCCTCTCCTTAAAAGGAGAGGGAGAAGGTTTTTTAAAAGAGGGGCTATCGCCCCTCTTAGACACCCCCGTTAAGTTAGTCTCCTTCACAAGGGGAAAATTTTAGGGAGGGGGCGAAGCCCCCTCCCTTACTAATCCCCCCTTCCCTTCATAAATACCCAAGGGAAGGGGGTAAGGGGGATAGGTTCACCAAAATCTCCCTTTGCCTAGCCCAGACTCAGGTGATATAATTCCCATACACCTATGGATAAAAAGAAATTTATTGGCGTTATTGGCGGGAGCCAGTGCTCAAAAAAGGAAGCCCAGCTGGCAGAGGAGGTGGGGCGCCAGCTTGCCCGGCGGGGCGCTATCCTGGTCTGCGGGGGGCTGGGTGGTATCATGAAGGCAGCTTGTAAAGGCGCCAGCGCCGAGGGGGGAACAACTATCGGCATCCTACCCGGGAATGAGAATCAGGCAGCCAACCCCTATGTCCAGATCCCCATAGTTACCGGGCTGGGGGAGGCGAGAAACGTCATTGTGGTCAAGTCAGTCCAGGCGGTTATTGCCATCGGCGGCAGCTACGGCACCCTCTCCGAGATAAGCCACGCCCTGAAAAACGGCATCCCGGTTATTGGCTTGAATACCTGGTCACTGGCCCGAAATGGTCGGCAGGATAAGTCCATCATCCCGGCTCAAAGTCCGATTGAGGCGGTAGATAAAGCCCTGAATTTAGCCACCACTTAAAAACCCACACTTACAGGAATAAAATGGCAACGATTGAAAGCGTACAGGCAAGAGAAATCCTGGACTCCAGAGGCAACCCCACGCTTGAGGTTGAGGTAAAACTAGTTGATGGGGCGGTGGGCTGGGCGGCAGTGCCTTCCGGAGCCAGCACCGGCAAGTATGAAGCGGTAGAACTGCGCGATGGCGATAAAGCGCGTTTTAACGGGCGAGGGGTGCTCAAGGCAGTAGCCAATGTTAACAAAGACATTGCCTCAGCCATAATCGGCATGCCGGCAGAAGACCAGGCAGCCATCGACCATAAGCTGATAGAACTTGACGGCACGGCCAACAAATCACATCTCGGGGCTAACGCTATTCTGGGAACATCGCTGGCGGTAGCTCACGCTGCGGCTAGTCACCTCGCTATGCCCCTATACCGCTACCTGGGCGGGGTCACTTCTTATACCCTCCCCGTCCCCATGCTCAACATCCTGAACGGCGGCAAGCACGCCGCCAACTCAACCGATTTTCAGGAGTTTATGGTGGTGCCGGCGGGAGCCACCAGCTTCAGGCATGCCCTGCAAATCGGCACTGAGGTCTATCACTCACTAAAACAGTGGCTCAAGGACAAAGGGCTGGATACTAACATCGGCGATGAAGGGGGATTTGCCCCCTCCCTACCCTCAAATAAGCCGGCAATAGAGGCAGTACTATCCGCCATTGAAAAAGCCGGCTATAAGCCAGGGAAGGACTGCTTTATCGCCCTGGACCCGGCCGCCAGCGAATTTTATAAGGATGGTCAGTACATCCTGGCAAGGGAAGGCGTCTCTCTAAGCACTAAAGAAATGGTTAATTATTATGTCAACTGGGCGTCAACCTACCCTATTATCAGCATTGAGGATGGCATGGCTGAGGACGACTGGGAAGGCTGGCAACTGCTGACCGAGAAACTGGGAAACAGCGTCAATCTCGTTGGCGATGACCTGTATGTTACCAATGTCAATCGGCTGAGCCAGGGTATCAGGCTAAAGGCATCTAACTCCATTCTTATCAAGCCCAACCAGATTGGCACCCTCACCGAGACCGTTGCCACCGTCAAGATGGCGCAGCAGGCAGGCTGGACAGCGATAGTAAGCCACCGCTCCGGTGAGACCGAGGATACCACTATCGCCGACCTGGCGGTAGGCCTAAATACCGGCTTAATCAAAGCCGGCGCCCCCTGCCGCTCAGAGCGCACCGCCAAGTACAACCGCCTCCTCAGAATTGAAGAGGAATTGAGGGAGAATGCCTCATTTGCCGGGACTAAGGCCTTTTATAGTTTAAGGAGTGAATGAACCAGCCAAAGAAGATTAAAAAGTGGATATGCCACAAGCTTGAGTGCTTCGCCGATTATATTGAAGCCTATACCAGCACCCTGGGCAAGAACCAGTGTTACTATCTTGAGCTATATGCCGGGTGTGGTAACTGCGTCTGCACAGGCACCGACTGCATTATCGAAGACTCGGCGCTCCGGGCACTAAAAGCCAAAACAGAATTTGCCAGGTGCATATTTATCGCCGGCGATAGCCATGACGCCGAGAGCTTAAAGCAGCTAACCACCTCTTATGACAGCGCCAATATAATAACCGGCAATCCGGTTAGTGATAAAGTCCTCCAGCAGGTATTTGACCTTATCCCCCGCTCGGCATCCAGCCTCGCCCTTATTGCCCCCCAGGGATACCGGAAGCTACGCTGGTCAACAATCAAAAAACTGGCCGCCCACAGCAAGGACTGGAGGGGCCATAAAATAGAACTGCTGATAATCTTCCCCTTGGAAATGGCTCTCTTGCGAAACCTGACCCGCCCCGAGTGCCAGGCCTCAATAACCAGGCTCTATGGAAATCAGAAATGGCAGGAGATTAAGCAAAAAAGGCTTGAGGGCAAAATAAGATCGGGCAAAGCCAGACAGCAGCTGGTGCAGTTATATAAGGATGGGCTCAAAGCCCTGGGCTACAGGCATATCGCCGATTTTAAGCCCCGCTACTTATCTAAACCCCCCCTCTACCATGTAATCTCAGCCAGTGATAGCGAGGGCAGAGCCAAACTACTGGCGGAGGCGTGGGGCAAGGAAAGATACCTCCCCTGCGAGCTACTCTATCCCAGGAAAGACAGACAGCAATGAAAAAAATCGGCATAACCACCACCGTTCCGATAGAGGTGCTACTCGCCGCCGGCTATCAGCCGGTTGACCTTAATAATGTCTTTATCACCGACCCAAGCCCGGAAAGGCTAATAAATATCGCTGAGCGGGCTGGCTTCCCCTTGAACTGCTGTAGCTGGATTAAGGGAATCTACGGGGTATGCATGGACTACGGGATTGATAGCGTCCTCTGCGTTACCACCGGCGACTGCTCCAATACCATTATGCTTATGGAGGTGCTCAGGCTCAAAGAACTCAAGGTTATACCCTTTGCCTACCCCGATAAGCCGGATACCCAGAAAATGGAGCATGCCCTGGAGGCACTGGCCAAAACCCTGGGCACCAGCCTGGATGCCGCCGAGAAGGTCAAAGCTGAGCTCAAGCCCTGCCGCCAGCTAGCCCTGAAACTTGATGAGCTTACCTGGAAACAGGGAGTGGTCAGCGGCGGGGAAAACCACCTCTGGCTGGTATCCACCTCGGACTTCAATCAAGACTACAATAAATACCAGCAGGAACTACAAGAATTGCTAGACCAGTGCCAGAAGCGCCAGCCCTTCCCCAGGGAAGAGCTAAAACTCGCTTATCTCGGCGTGCCCTCGGTCTATGGCCGCGACCTCTACCCCTACCTTGAGACTAAGGGAGCAAGGGTTATATTCAATGAAATCCAGCGCCAGTTCGCCATGCCCCAGCCGGGAAATTCCCTGGCTGAGCAGTACTCAAACTACACCTACCCTTACTCCATATATGAGCGGATAAAGGACATCACCACCGAGATTAGCCGGCGCCGGGTTGATGGCGTCATCCACTATGTTCAGGCCTTCTGCCACCGGGGAATCGGCGACATCATCTTCAGGCACGCCCTAAAACTGCCCATTCTAACCCTGGAAGGGAACGATGACTTTTTCCTGAATAACCATATAAAGACAAGGGTTGAAGCCTTCTTAGACATGCTCCAGCGCAGTCGTCGGAGGGCGAAAATCGCTGAGGAGGTATAAGATGACAACCAGGATTGGCATTAATGGCTTCGGGCGGGTGGGCAGGCTGGCTCTCAGGGCAGTTAACCAGTATCACAAGGGCAAACTGGAGGTAGCCGCCATCAATGACCTGACCGATGCCAGAACTAACGCCCACCTGCTAAAATGGGACAGCACCTATGGGAGGTACCCTGGTGAAATAAAAGCCACCGATAACTCAATTATTGTTGACGGCAAAGAGGTGAAGGTGCTCGCCGAGCGCGACCCGGCAAAAATCTCGTGGCGTGAGTTGGGCGCAGAAATAGTGATTGAATCAACCGGCTTATTCACCGATGCCACCAAGGCGGCGGCTCACCTTGAGGGCGGTGCCAGGAAGGTAATTATCTCTGCTCCGGCGCGCAATGAGGATATAACCATCGTCCTCGGCGTCAATGAAGAGCAGTACCAGCCAGACAAGCACAGGGTTATATCCAACGCCTCGTGCACCACCAACTGCATTGCCCCGGTGGTCAAGGTACTGCACCAGAGCTTCGGCGTGAGCAAAGGGCTGATGACCACCATTCATGCCTACACCAACGACCAGAGGCTACTGGACATGTTTCACCACGACCTGCGCCGGGCACGAGCCGCAGCCCTGAATATTGTCCCCACCACCACCGGCGCCGCCAGAGCGGTAGCCCAGGTCATCCCCGAGCTCAAAGGCAGGCTCCACGGAATAGCGATGAGGGTCCCCGTAGCCACCGTCTCCGTTGTTGACTTCGTCGCCGACCTGGAACAAGAGGTAAGCGTGGAGCAAATTAACAACGCCTTCCAGGAGGCAGCTAAGGGGCCTCTTTCCGGAATCCTGGAATATTGCCAAGAAGAGCTAGTCAGTATGGATTTTAAGGGCAACCCTGCCAGCTCCATCTTTGACGCCCTGAGCACCATGGTAATTGCTGGCAATATGGTCAAGGTGCTAGCCTGGTATGATAATGAGTGGGGCTATAGCTGTCGCCTGGCTGACCTTGCCGCCTATATTGCCAGAAAGGGATAATAGTACGATTGTAGTAATTGACATTTATATCTGAATATACTTAAAATAGCCCCTGGGCTACCTGAGTTGACATTGCTAGCCAACTATGCTAAAAATAACAATAATATTGCCAATATGAGGTGGATAAATGAAATTAGTAATTGTGGGTCTAGGACAATGTGGTGGCAGGATCGCCGATGAGTTTCTACGACTAAACAGGAAGGCACACAGTCAGCGAGGGCTTGAGATAGTTACTGGTGCCTTTGCCGTAAATACCGATGCCGCTGATTTAACCGGGCTTAGATACATAAGCCCTGACTACCAGCATAGAATCCTCATCGGAGGTCGGCGGACCGGCGGTCATGGTGTCGGCAAAATAAATGAGCTGGGGGCTGAGGTAGCCAAAGAGGATGCCGACAAGATTGTAGACGCAATAAGAACCGCCCGACGCTTCTTTGAGACTGATGCCTTCTTGATAATCGCCGGTGTTGCCGGCGGCACTGGCTCGGGGGCGCTGCCAGTAGTCACCCAGACGATAAGAGACCGCTACGGAGACAAGCCAGCTTACGCCCTGGCTGTTCTCCCCTTCGGTCATGAAGAGCAGACCGAGGAAAGAACCATCTATAATGCCGCTACCTGCCTTAAGTCCCTGTATAAAGTGGCTGATGCCGTCTTTCTCATTGACAATCAAAGGTATGTGAGGAAAGACTTCTCGCTTCAAAATAACCTGGACAAGATAAATTCATTAATAGTTGAACAATTCTATAACATGCTCTGCGCCGGCGAGGAGAAAAAATCCAGGCATGTCGGGGCAAAGATGCTTGATGCCGGAGACATTATTCAGAGCCTGGCCGGCTGGACAGCGATAGGCTATGGCAAAACACAGTTACCCGCCTTCACCTGGTTCCACCTCTTCTCCAAGGATTTCAGAAAGAAGAGCACCGAAACTCATCGCGGGATTCAAGCCATGGATGAAGCCATAAGCGAGCTCTCGCTTAAATGCAACCCCGCTGATTCAGGCCGAGCCCTCTACCTTGTCTCGGGACCACCCAAGGAAATGAATATGGACATGATTAAGGAACTAGCCGATTATCTAAGAAGCATGAGTCCGCAGGCAGTAATAAGGAATGGCGATTATCCCCGGGAAAAGGGCATACTTGATGTAACCGTAGTTCTGTCTGAGTTCAACGCTCTGGACAAGGTAAGGGGATACTTTGAGAGGGCAACCGATGTTATCCACGGTCTCAAAGAAAGACGGGGCGAGTTTGAGGACAAACTAAGAGAAGTAGACGATATCGCCAAGGATATTCCCTCACTTCTATAAAGTTAGTATCCAGGTCTATTTACCAGCTTTACTAGTCTTCGACTAGTAAAGCTGGTTTTTTTATTTGATAAACAAAAACTCGACCCAAAACCCCCTTTGGAAACCAGCTAATATAGGGTATAATAAAAGCAAAACGGAAATGACATCTCAAGTTTTTTATCGCAAGTGGCGTCCCCAGACCTTAGCCGAGGTAGTTGGTCAGGAGCAAGTAACCCAGACACTGAGTAATGCCCTCAGCACCAGCCGTGTCTCTCACGCCTATCTCTTCTACGGTCCAAGAGGAACGGGCAAGACCAGCACCGGGCGTATCCTGGCTAAGGCGGTGAACTGCATCGGCCGTGGCAAGAGCAAACCGTGCAATCACTGCGAGATGTGCCAGGCAATAACCGAGGGCAGGGCTCTGGATGTAATAGAAATTGATGCCGCCAGCAACCGCGGCATTGACGAAATCAGAGACCTTCGCGAGAAGGTCAACTACGCCCCCAACCAGGCTCACTACAAGGTCTATATTGTTGATGAGGTCCACATGCTCACCAAGGAAGCGGCCAATGCCCTGCTCAAGACCCTTGAGGAACCGCCACCCTATGTTATCTTTATCCTGGCTACCACTGAGATTCATAAAGTCCCGGCGACAATCTTGTCCCGCTGCCAGCGCTTTGACTTCAGGCGTATCTCTCAGACAGACGTGGCCTCAAAACTGGAGCATATTTGCCAGAGCGAAGGCATTCAGATAGAGCCCGAAGGGCTACGGCTCATTGCCCGGAGCGCTACCGGTAGCCTGAGAGATGCCGAAAACCTGCTGGAGCAATTAACCACCTACTACGGCGCTGAGATTAAGCTCCGCCAGATTCAGGAAATCCTCGGTATCACCGGAGACCAGAGGGCTAAGGAACTGCTCAGGCACATTGTAAATAATGACACCTCCGCCGGGCTGTCAACGATAAATAGCGTCAATAGCGATGGCCTGGACCTGCGCCAGTTTAACCGGGAGTTAGTAGAATACCTCAGACAATTACTGCTGGTAAAGACCGGCTCCGAGGAGGCGGTGGACCTTACCACCGAGGATATTGCTGAGCTGAAGGAGCTGGCATCTCATACCTCCCTGGCTCAGATAGCAAAGGCAATAAAGCTCTTCAGTCAGCTTGAGCCTGGTTTTGACCACTACTCAACCCTGCCCCTGGAGCTAGCCCTGGTTGACTGCACCCAGCCAGTAGAGGAAAAGGAGAGTCCAGCCCCACAAGTATATTATGAACCTCCCCAGCCGGTAAAAGAGGTCACCCTGCCCAAGCCGCAAGCGGTCAAGCCAGCGCCAGTGGCTAAGCCCGCGCCAGCACCAAAGGCAGAGGCTATCCCCGCCACCTCGCTCCAACCCCATAATGAAATTGAGCGATTAAAACAAAGCTGGAGGCAGGTTATTGAGCAGGCACCCGATGATGTCAAGAGAACGCCGGCGATTGCCATCCTCAGGAGCGCCGGGGTCAAGCCAGTGGAAATTGACGGCGACACCGTGGTCTTAGCCTTCAGATACCCCATCCACAAGGAGAAGATGGAGGCGGTAGAAAACCAGCAGGTCGCCCAGAAGATTATAAGTAACTTTCTGGGTCGTCCCTGCCGTGTGCGCTACGTCTATGAACCGGAGAATAACCACCTGCTTAAGGCGGCACTAAAGATGGGCGCCCAGGTTACCAGCGTGGAGGAGAAGTGAATAAGTTCATCATGCGCCAAGCCCAAGAGCTTCAGGCAAAGCTAGCCAAGGCTCAGCAAGAGTTAGCTCAAGCCACCGTTGAAGCATCCTCAGGCGGAGGTGCGGTTAAGGTCACCATCAACGGCCAGCAGGAAGTGCAGTCGGTAAAAATATCGCCTGAGGCAATAAACCCTGACGATGCGGAACTGCTTGAGGACCTGGTACTGGCGGCAGTAAATGAAGCCATGACTAAGTCCAAGGAGCTTGCCGCCGAGCGTCTGGGCAAAATAACCGGAGGCCTCAAAATACCAGGGCTGACCTGATATATTGAGGCTGTTTATTATAGGGAGTTCAAGAGGGACGAGGTCCCTCTTAAGAAAAAATCTTCCCCTTCCCCTTGACAAGGGGAAGGGGATAAAGGGGATGGGGTTGAACCAAGAAATACCCACCGCCGGAGTAGTATCCAGGCTCATTCAGGAGCTAAATAAACTGCCCGGCATTGGACCAAAGAGCGCCCAGCGCCTTGCCTACTACCTGCTCCGAGCCCCCGAAGACCAAGCCAAGCTACTGGCTAGTGCTATACTTTCGGTAAAGCAGAAGACCAGGCTGTGCTCCAACTGCTTTAATATCACCGACTCCGACCCCTGCCCTATCTGCCGCAGCGACCAGCGAGACCGAAGCAAAATCTGCATCGTGGAGCAGCCTCAGGATATCCTGGCTCTGGAGCACACCAAGAGCTATAACGGGCTATATCACGTGCTCCACGGCGCCATCTCACCAACTGAGGGTGTAGGAACTGAAGACTTAAGAATAAAAGAGCTCATGAAACGGTTGCCGGGCGGCAAGGTAACCGAGGTCATTCTGGCCACCAACCCCACCCTTGAGGGGGAGACCACCGCCATGTATCTAAGCAAGCAGATTTCCCCCCTCGCCGTCAAGGTCACCCGCCTTGCCCGGGGGCTTCCCTTCGGCACCGAGCTTGAATACGCCGATGACGTTACCCTGACCCGAGCCATTGAGGGCAGGCAGGAGTTTTAGTAAACAAAGGAGTTAATATTATGGCTTTCAAATCAGCGTTTGTCGTTATGGCACCCGATGGCGACCCTAACCAGCACCGAGCTACAGTCAAGACCTCTAAGCTGGAACTAACTACGGTAGTCATTGAGCTGCTGGATTTTGACCAAGCAGTTGAGGTATGCCGGGACTTAGTTCAAAAAGAAGGAGTTCAAGCTCTCAACCTTTGCCCCGGTTTTACCCACCAGGCGGTAGCCCGGATTGCCAGTTCTATCGGGAGAAGAGTGCCGATAAGTGTCGCCCGGGGAGACGTCCCAAGCGCAATACTACTAAACGATATTCTGGTCAAAGAGGGGTGGTTTTCAGAAGAATAGAAACCTATCCCCCTTACCCCCTTCCCTTGGGTATTTATGAAGGGAAGGGGGTGAGGATGAAACTGAATGAGGGGGAAATGAAATATGACTAATATCGTCCTTTATATAGTGCTCGGCTTAGTCGCGGGAGTTCTCAGTGGTTTACTTGGTATCGGAGGAGGAATAATTATAATACCAGCCTTGATTTTTTTGTTCGGCCTGACCCAGCAGCAAGCCCAGGGAACAACGCTGGCTCTAATGGTCCCGCCGATTGGTCTGCTCGCTGCCTGGGCTTACTACCAGCATGGCTATGTAGATTTAAAGATAGCCGCTTTTATTTGCTTAGGTTTCTTTGTTGGTGGTTTTTTTGGCGCGAAGTTAGCCACTGCATTGTCAACTGGGATACTGCAAAAAGTATTCGGGGTCGCGCTACTTTTAACCGCTATATACATGATTGTCAGGAGATGAAGTAAAAGTAATCAAAATGACTAGACCAAGAAACTACCAGACGGAAGCCATAATAATCAAAAAGACCAAGCTGGGGGAGGCGGATAGAATCCTTACCCTCTACACCCCCCAGCTGGGCAAGATTCAGGCGGTGGCTAAGGGGGTCAGGCGCCCCAGAAGCAAGATGTCAGGGCACCTTGAACTCCTCACCCACAGCCTGGTCTCACTGGCACGCGGGAAAAACCTGGATACCGTAACCGGGACTCAGACTATCAATAGCTTTTTACCCCTAAAGAGCGACCTTCGGCTTACTTCTTACGCCCTTTATGCCACCGAATTAGTTAACCAGTTTAGCGCCGAGGACCTGGAAAACCAGCCCCTATTCCAGCTACTGCTCGAGACATTGCACCGCCTGCGGCCTGGCGGCGATAATGAGCTGGTCTTGCGCTACTTTGAACTCCACCTCTTGAACGAGGTCGGCTACCGCCCCCAGCTTGAGCACTGCGTCTCCTGCCGCTCCATGCTAAAGGACACCACCAACTCGTTCTGCCCCGGCGCCGGCGGCATGCTCTGCCCTAATTGTAGCCAGAGTCAACCAATAACCTACCCCCTTTCCGCCGATGCCCAAAAAGTGCTACTATTATTGCAGAATAACGACTTTAGCCTTGCCAGCGGCCTTAAAATAGACCCCGGGCTATCCCGCCAGCTAGAGATGGTGGTGAGGAACTACCTCAGATACTTATTGGAAAGGGAGATAAAATCAGCCGTCTGGTTGGACACCCTGAGAGAACAAACCGATGACATCCAGATTAGACCGTATAGCAGAGCAGCGCCGACAAAAGCTTGAACGAATTCGTGGTCGTGGCATAAATCCCTACCCTTACGGCTATCACCGCAGCCACACCACTGAGCAAGCCATAGAACTATTCAAGCAGCAAGAGACAAGCCAAGCCGAGACGGTAGTTAATATTGCCGGGCGGATTATGGCTCAGCGCCCGATGGGTAAAATCTCGTTTCTTGACCTGCGCGACGGCTCGGGGAAGATTCAGTTATGCTTCTACAAAGACCGCCTCAGCGAGCAGAGGCTGGAACTGTTTAAGGACTTGGACATCGGCGATATTATCGGGGTCAGCGGCAAGCTCTTCCGCACCAAGACTGGGGAGCCAACCGTTGAGGTGGAGGATTTTACCCTGCTAGCAAAATCGCTCCAGCCACTGCCGGAAAAGTGGCACGGGCTCAGCGATGTGGAAATACGGTACCGCCAGCGCTATCTAGACCTGATCGCCAACGCCGAAGCCAGGGAAATCTTCCGGGTGCGCAGCCAGGTTATCACTGCCATTCGTGACTTCCTCAACCGGCGAGGATTTCTTGAGGTAGAAACGCCGGTGCTCCAGCCCTCAGCCGGCGGCGCCCTCGCCCGCCCCTTCACCACCCACCACCACGCCCTTGACCAGGACTTCTACCTCAGGATTGCCCCTGAGCTTCACCTCAAGCGGCTGCTCATCGGCGGTTTTGAGCGGGTATATGAATTAGGACGAATCTTCCGCAACGAGGGCGTCTCCACCAAGCACAACCCCGAGTTCACCATGCTGGAAAGCTATGAAGCCTACGCCGACTATAATGATATCATGAGAATGGTTGAGGAGATGGTATCAGAAATAAGTCAGCGGGTTCTGGGCACAAGCCAGGTCAAGTTTGGCGACGAGACTATTGACCTCAAGCCGCCGTGGCCGCGGCTGGAACTGCACCAGGCGATTAGCAAATACAGCGGCATTGATTTTGAGGACTATCCTGATGCCAGGTCGCTGCGGGCGGCGATGCAGGGTTTAAAAATGGAGGTTGACCCAAAAAAGGACAGGGGCAAACTGATAGACGAGCTCATTTCAACATTCGTCGAGCTGAAGTTGATGCAGCCCACCTTTCTTGTTGACTACCCGGTGGAGATGTCGCCGCTGGCTAAGACCAAGCCCGACAATGAGCGCCTGGTGGAGCGTTTTGAAGCCTTTGCCGGGGGAATGGAGATTGCCAACGCCTTCACCGAGCTTAACGACCCACTGGAGCAGAGGGAGCGCTTCCTGAAGCAGCAAAAGGGGCGCAAGGTGGAGGCTGAGGTAGAGGAGGTCATTGACCAGGACTTCCTGCTGGCGCTGGAGTATGGCATGCCCCCCGCCGGCGGGCTTGGGGTGGGCATTGACCGATTGGTGATGGTGCTCACCGGCCAGCAGTCAATAAGAGAGGTAATACTCTTCCCCCAACTTAAGGAGAAACCATAAGGTGACTTTGTCAAGGAGGCGTGGTAAATGAAATTTTCTTTATTCTCCAAAGTTCCTTTTGAAGTATCTGACCCTATCGCTTTAATCGAGTCCTATTGTTTCCAAAGCGACTTTTATGCTAACTACGACCTGCTCAATTATCGTGATAGGCGCATCGAGAATGTAGCTAAAATAGGTGCAAGAATAAAGGGGAAAACGCTGCAAGAATGCAGGGATATAACCGAAAAAACAAAGCACCTAGCAATATTTAAGTACGACTTAGACAGTTTTTTAAAACTGCCTGACAAAACTAGAAATGACCATATTAATGAATTGTATTGTAGAGTCATCAATAAACTCTTGGAAGTCAAAGGCAAAGGCATTGGATTGCCAAAGGCTACAAAGGTTCTCCATACTCTCTATCCAGAAATCATTCCAATGATTGACACAGCACTTAAAAATGAATATAAAAACAAAATTAATAAGCAATGGACAAAAAAGTCTGACCAAATTTTCGTTGATTACTACGATAACTTCAAAAAAGGTGATAACCTGCAAAACTTAACCGATATTCTTAGACAGCTTCGTTCTAACAACCTTGTTGGTTTAACAAAGGTTAGGATTTTTGACATTCTATGGTGGTCGTATCTAAAATCTCAAAAACTCGGGCAGGAAAACGAAATCAAGTGGCTAACCATAAAATAACCAACGCCTGCACGTCTAAAAAGGGATATAGGAGAATGTACTATCGGAGAGTTAAAGAGGGGCTTCGCCCCTCTTAACAATTACTTCCCCCTCCCTTGATAAGGGAGGGGGATTAAGGGGGTGGGTTAATAAAAATCTATGCTTGACCTTAAGTTTATCCGCGAAAATATAGACCAGATAAAGCAGGCAGTAGCCAACCGCCAGACCACCGCCCCGCTGGATGAAATTTTGAAAATTGACCAGGAGCGCCGCCAAAAACTGCTTGAGCTGGAGAGCCTGAGGCATGCCCGAAAGGAAATCGCTAAGGATATAGGTACACGACTCGGCTTGAAACCTACGTTGGAAGCAAAACACGAAAGAAAGGCGGATAAAGGCGCCGTCGAGAAAGGGCGCGACCTGCGCCCCACGATAAAAGCCCTGGAGGATAAGTCTAATAAGCTGGATAAGCAGCTGGAAGAGCTCTTATTGCAGGTGCCCAATGTCCCCCACCCCTCGGTACCGGTGGGCAAGGACGAAAATGACAGCCCCGTAGTTCGTGCCTGGGGGGAGCCCAAAAACTTTGATTTTAAGCCCGCCCCCCACTGGAAGCTTGGTGAAACCCTGGGCATCATTGACTTTGAGCGTGGGGTAAAATTATCGGGCACCCGCTTCTATGTGCTCAAGGGGTTAGGCGCCCGACTACAAAGGGCTATCATCTCCTTCATGCTTGACCTGCACACCACCGAGCACGGCTACCAGGAGGTATACCCGCCGTTCATGGTCAAGCGGGAGTGCATGGTCGGCTCGGGCAACCTGCCCAAATTTGCCGATAACCTCTACCATGATGAGGAGGACGACCTCTGGTTTGTGCCCACGGCTGAGGTGCCACTAACTAATCTTTACCGCGATGAGATTCTGCCCCCCGGAACCCTGCCCTTATATTATGTCGCCTACACCGCCTGTTTTCGGCGGGAGAAGATGTCGGCGGGCAAGGATACCCGCGGCATAAAACGGGGGCACCAGTTTGACAAGGTAGAGCTATATAAATTCACCGAGCCCGCCGCCTCAGATGAGGCGCTGGAGAAACTGGTGAATGATGCCGAGATGGTCTGCCAGAAACTCGGGCTTCCCTACCGGGTGAAGCAGCTCTGCAGCGGTGAACTGGGCTTCGCCGCTCAGAAAGCCTACGACATTGAAATGTGGGCTCCCGGCTGTGGGGAGTGGCTGGAGGTAAGCTCCTGCTCCAACTGCGGGGATTTTCAAGCCCGAAGGGCTAACATCCGCTACCGCCCCTCCCCAGAATCAAAACCGCAGTTTGTCCATACCCTGAACGGCTCAGGCTTAGCCCTGCCCCGGGTGCTTATCGCCATCATGGAGAACTACCAGCAGGCTGACGGCAGCATTATAATTCCCGAAGTCCTCCAGCCCTACGTGGGGACGAAGGTAATTAGGTAGGTATTTAATCTGCTATAATACAGGCAAATAAAAGGAGGTAATTCCCATGTCAAAGAAGGCGAAGGCAACCTATGTCAGTATTCTGAGTGCCCTGGGACTCATTGTTCTCCTGGTAGGACTATTCACCGACTCATATCCCTTTATGACCGGCCTGATTATTGCTATTGCCTGCTGGATAGCCAGCGGCATACTGGCCAGATTTTGGGAAGTGAAGAAGAAATAAAGCCTGAAAACCCAGCTAAAGCACCGCTTGACAAAAACCAGATAACTGGGTATACTTATAGCTAACTGAATATAGAGTAAAGGCTGAGAACGAGACTAGTATGCCTCCAGCGAGGCGCAGAGAGCCGGGGTAGGTGAAAGCCGGTGCCAGCGCAGAGGCGGAATGGACTCGGGAGCTGCAAACCGAAAGGGATTCCCTAAGTAGGTTTCGTCGGAAAGGGCACCGTTATCAGAGCCCAGGGTATCGCCCTTTATTGTATAAATGGCTGTACCTGAATGAGATGGTTGCCAATTAGCAACTAATTAGGGTGGCACCGCGAAGGAATAACCTCTCGCCCCTATGGCGAGAGGTTTATTTTTTACTTTATATTTTCGGGGAGGCAAGTTTTATTATGTACCACCCCACATTAGAAGAATTTAGGGGACTGCAAAATCAGGGAAATCTGGTGCCCATCTACCGCGAGATTGCGGCCGATGCGGAGACGCCGCTTTCTGCCTTCTTGAAGGTGAAACGCGGCGGTTACTCCTTCCTTCTGGAGAGCGTTGAGGGTGGCGAACACGTGGCACGCTACAGCTTTATCGGCACCGAGCCCTATCGGGTGTTCAGCACCAGGGAGGGAGATAAAGTTGACCCCCTCCACCTCATCGCCGAGGAGCTAGCCAAACACAAGCTGGTAACAATAAGCGGACTGCCTGATTTTTGCGGTGGCGGCGTCGGCTACCTTGGCTACGAAACAGTGCGCCGCTTCGAGAGACTTCCCTCGCCAGCCTCTGACCCCCTGGCTCTGCCCGAGTCAGTCTTCATGTTCGTTGACAGCCTTATCATCTTTGACCATGTTACCCATAAGATTAAAGTCTTAAGCCACGCTCGCCCCGATGGTAACTTAAATAATGCCTATCAGGCAGCAATCCGAAAGATAGACGACCTGGTGAATAGACTGGAGCAACCCCTTGAGCAGCAGCCCCCAACGCTGGAGGCACCAATAGAGCCTGCCCAGATTTCTTCCAACTTCACCAGGGAGGAATTCGAAGCCAGTGTCGAGAAGGCAAGGCAGTATATCACCGCTGGTGAAGCCATCCAGGTTGTGCTCTCCCAGCGCCTGAGCCGGCGCACCACTGCCCATCCCCTGAACATCTATCGGGCACTGCGTAGTATAAATCCCTCGCCCTATATGTTCTTCTTGGATTTTAAGGATTTTCAGCTCATTGGCTCCTCCCCCGAGATTTTAGTCAGGGCGGTAAACGGCGCAGTGACCACCCGTCCCCTTGCCGGGACACGGCCGCGGGGTAAAAACAAGGCTGAGGACGAACGACTGGAGAAAGAGCTCCGCAATGATGAGAAGGAACGAGCCGAGCACATAATGCTGGTTGACCTCGGGCGCAACGATATCGGGCGGGTGAGTTCAGCCGGGACAGTCAGGGTCAGCGAGCTTATGGAGGTAGAACGTTACTCTCATGTCATGCACCTAGTCACCAATGTAGAGGGCAAGCTGCGCCCCGACCTCACCCCCTTTGACGCCCTCCGCGCCTGTTTTCCCGCCGGCACTGTCTCCGGGGCGCCCAAGATTCGAGCCATGGAGATTATCGCCGAGCTTGAGCCGGATAAGAGAGGCCCATACGCCGGGTGCGTCGGCTACTTCGGCTTCTCCGGTAATATGGATACCGCCATAACCATAAGAACCATTGTCCTGAGCAAGGGGATAGCCCACGTCCAGGCTGGTGCCGGCATTGTCTATGATAGCGTGCCGTCGCGCGAGTATGAGGAAACATTAAACAAAGCCCAGGCTTTGCTGAATGCCATTGAGCAGGCAGAGGCCATGGAGATGACCCATGCTGTTACTAATCGATAACTATGATAGCTTCACCTATAACCTGTTCCAGTACCTGAGCGAGCTTGGGGAAGAGGTACGGGTAGTCCGCAACGACAGGATAACTCTGGAGGAGATTGAAAAGATGAAGCCGGAGCGCATCGTAATCTCACCCGGCCCCTCCACACCGCAGAACGCCGGCATCTCCAACGACGTCATCGGCTACTTCGGCGCTAAAATACCCATCCTCGGCGTCTGTCTCGGGCACCAGTGTATTGGTTATAGCTATGGGGGCATTGTTAGCTCAGCCAAGGAGATTATGCACGGGAAGTCGTCCCTGGTCTATCACAACAATTCTGGCATTTTTTGCGGTCTCTCTAACCCCTTCCCCGCCATACGCTACCATTCCCTGGCGGTAATGGCGGAAGGGCTTCCCGACTGCCTGGAGATAACCGCCTGGACCGAGGACAACACCATTATGGGGATAAGACATCGCCAGCACCCGGTGGAGGGGGTGCAGTTCCATCCAGAATCTTTTATGACCCACGCGGGGAAGGACATACTAAAAAATTTTCTGGAGGTGGCTCGGCATGATTAAGGAAGCTATCAGCTTACTGGTCTCGGGGCAGTCCCTCACCATGGAACAGGCCGCCGAGGTGATGGAGGAGATGACCACGGGGCAGGTAACACCCGCCCAGTTTGGCGCCTTTGTCACCGCCTTGAGAATCAAGGGGGAGACCGCCGATGAAATCGCCGGGCTAGCCAGCATCATGCGGGCTAAGTCAGTCCGGGTAACGAGCGCTGAGGCGGTGATTGATATTGTCGGCACGGGGGGCGATAACTCCAGGAGCTTCAACATCTCCACCGCCGCCGCCTTTGTTGCCGCCGGTGCCGGGATAAGGGTAGCCAAACATAATAACCGTGCCATGACCAGTCAATGTGGTAGTGCCGACGTCCTGGAGGCGCTGGGGGTTAGGATTGAGCTTGACGCCAGCCAGGTGAAGGACTGCCTGGAAAAAGTTGGCATCGGCTTCATGTTCGCCCCGCTATTTCACCCGGCAATGAAGTTCGCCGCTGTGCCCCGGCGTGAGATTGGCATACGCACTATATTCAATATCCTCGGCCCACTGACTAACCCGGCACCGGTTGAGTCCCAGGTCCTGGGTGTGCCCAGCGAGGAACTCGGCGAGAAGCTGGCGCAGGTACTGCTTCGCCTGGGCTCAAGACACGCCATGGTAGTCCACGGCTTGAACGGCATGGATGAAATCTCAGTCGCCGGCAAGTCCAGGGTCTGGGAACTGAAGGACGCTGAGATAACAGTTTACGATGTATCACCTGAGGATTTTGGCTTCACTATGGCCGGGGTTGAGACGCTGGCGGGGGGAACACCACAGGAGAATGCAAAAATACTGCGCTCGGTGCTGGAGGGTGAGAAGGGCCCGAGGAGGGACATAGTGGTAATGAACGCCGCCGCCGGTATCGTGGTTGGCAGGCGGACTGAACACCCCTCCGGGCTTCCCGCCCTGAAGGAAGGCGCTGAGATAGCCAAAGAAGCAATAGATAGCGGGCGGGCGCTGGATAAGCTGGAGAAGTTAATTAAACTGAGCCAGAGTTATGGGTGAGAGAATGTTCAAAAAGTTAAGAGCAAAAGGCACGTTTTTAGATAATATGGTTAGTGAGAAGCTAGCCGAATTAGAGCAGGGGCAAAAAAATACGCCTCTATCTGAACTCAGGACAGCCGTCAAGGAAAAGTCTCCGCCCCTTGATTTAGCGGCGGCTCTTGGCGGGGATAGCCTCCGTTTAATCGCCGAGGTCAAGCGGGCGTCACCCTCCAGGGGGATTTTACGGCCTAATCTCGACGCGGTCAGGCTCGCCAGCACCTACGCCCGATGCGGGGCGGCGGCAATATCGGTTCTAACTGAGTCGCACTATTTTGGGGGAAGCGGGGAAGACCTCAAAACTATCAGGCGCGAGCTACCAAAAATTCCCCTACTCAGGAAGGATTTTATCTTAAAACCCTATCAGGTGTTTGAATCGCGTGCCTGGGGAGCAGACGCTTTACTGCTGATTCTTGCCATATTAGATGACAGGGGGCTTAAAGAACTGCTCTCCTTAAGTCATGAGCTGGGAATGCAGTGCCTGGTCGAAGTGCATAACGAGGGTGAGCTAAAAAGGGCTCTGGCAGGTGACGTGAAAATCATCGGTATTAATAATCGCAACCTTGACACCATGGCCGTGGATTTGAATGTTACCAGAAGGCTCCGCCCTCTTATACCTTCGGACCGACTCGTGGTCAGCGAAAGCGGCATAAAGGGGAGGAGGGATATACAGAAGCTAAGGGAATGGGGTGTTAACGCCGTATTAATTGGCGAGGCACTGGTTACTGCCAGTGACGTAGCGGCCAAGCTCAAGGAGTTACTTTGACCAGGGTTAAGATTTGCGGCATTACTGATGTCTCTTATGCCCGGGCGGCGATAGAAGCCGGCGTTGACCTTATCGGGGTGGTCTTCGCCCCCAGCCCCCGCCAGGTCACTTACGAGAAGGCAAGAGAGATAGTAGCGGCGGTCAAAAAACATGGTCTGCCAGTGGTCGGAGTATTCGTCAATATGCCCGCCGCCACGGTAAATACGGTGGCTTCTTCCTGCGGGCTGGACTGGGTGCAGCTCAGCGGTGACGAGGACTGGGAGTACTGCCAGGAAATCGAGAAGCCGTTGATAAAGGCAATACATATATCGCCGCAGTGGGACGAGGAAGAACTTCTCGTTCATCTGGAAGATGGCCAACGGCTGGATAGACCACCGGTTTATCTTCTCGATACCCTGATTGAGAACAAATACGGGGGGACCGGTCAGGCATTCGCCTGGGAGATAGCCAGAGGGGCGGCGGCAAAATACCCGGTTCTTATTGCCGGCGGACTCAACCCGACAAATGTCAGGCAGGTGGTATCAAGCCTGAAACCCTGGGGGGTTGATGTTTCCAGCGGGGTGGAGAGCGAAGGAGTCAAGGATGTTGACAAGATCAAGGCTTTTGTCCAAGCCGTCAGGTCGGCACACTAGAGCTAAAGGAGGAAAAACAAGATGCTAGTAGTAATGAAAAACGACGCTACTGAAGAGCAGGTGCAGGCAGTCATTCGCGAAATAGAGAACTCGGGCTACCGCGGCGTGCCCATGCCCGGTGCCCAGCGGACGGCGGTCTGCATCATCGGCAACCAAGGTCCGGTTGACGATTCACGGCTGCTGGTGATGGAGGGCGTAAAAGAGACCATCCGGGTAACCAAACCATATAAACTGGTCAGCCGGGAGACGCAGCCACAGTCTACAGCTATCGCCATTGGTGCTCTTAAGATTGGCGAAGGCAGACCGGTAGTAATGGCTGGGCCCTGCGCTGTGGAAAGCGAGGAGCAAGCCCTCACCATCGCCCGCCTGGTGAAGAAATACGGGGCACAGGTATTTCGGGGGGGTGCTTTTAAACCCAGAACCTCGCCCTACAGCTTCCAGGGGCTGGGAGAGGAAGGGCTGAAAATACTGGATAAGGTCCGTAAAGAAACCGGCTTATTAATCGTGACCGAGGCTACTGACCAAATCAATATTGAACTTGTGGAACAATACGCCGATATCATTCAGATTGGCGCCAGGAACATGCAGAATTATTCCCTGCTCCGCCGGGCGGGCCACGCCACAAAGCCAGTCCTGCTCAAGCGCAGCTTTGCGGCAACTATTGAAGAATTGCTGATGTCGGCGGAATATATCATCTCTGAAGGGAATAATCAGGTTATCCTGTGTGAACGGGGGATACGCACCTTCACCGATAACACGAGAAATACCCTGGATTTGAGCGCAATCCCTGCAATCAAGGAGGTCAGCCATCTGCCGATTATCGTTGACCCAAGTCACGCTGCCGGGCGAAGGGACTATGTTATTCCCCTGTCAAAGGGGGCTATAGCCGTAGGCGCTGATGGTCTGCTGGTAGAGGTGCACCACGACCCGCCACACGCCCTCTCCGACGGGATGCAGTCCCTTTATCCGGAACAGTTTGCCGAATTAATGAAGGAGATAAAGGGTTTAGTCCCATGAAAGCCAGCCATATTATTAAACTGGAAACGGTCAGGCGCTGCCCGATTATTGTCGGCGACGGCATTATAAAACAGCTTGAGCAGTATTTTGACTTCAGCGGCTATTCAAGCCTCGTCCTGATAACCGATACCAGTGTGAAAAGGCTCTACGGGCAAGACGTGATGAAAGCACTAAGGGCAACTAGAAAGAAGGTATCCCTGTTCACCCTGCCCGTGGGGGAGAGAGCCAAGTCACTGAGGCAAGTTGAGCGGGGGTATAAATTCCTGCTGGAGAAAAATATAGACCGCAAAGGGCTAGTATGCACTTTCGGCGGTGGTGTTGCCGGTGATGTGGGTGGATATATTGCTGCCACCTACCTCCGCGGGATTGACTACATTCAACTACCAACCACCCTCCTTGCCCAGGTAGACAGCAGTATCGGGGGCAAGGTGGGCGTCAATTTTAGTGGAAAGAAGAACATGGTCGGTAGCTTCTACCAGCCGAGGGCGATTATCGGCGATGTCGCCCTTCTGAAATCCCTACCCCCCGCCGAGATGAGGAACGGCATGGCTGAAGTAATAAAGTACGCTTTAGCCATGGACGAGGCGTTATTCCGCATCCTTGACCAAAAGAAGGGAGAAAAACTTACTACCGCTGAACTAAAGGACATTATTATGCGGTGCGGCTATTTGAAAGCCGGCATAGTAGAGGTAGACGAGACAGAAAGAAGCGGCCAGCGAGCCATACTTAACTTCGGTCACACCGTTGGTCATGCCCTTGAAGCCGCCACCAGGCTCCACCGGCTGAGCCACGGTGAGGCAGTGGCTATCGGCATGACAGCCGCCGCCAGGATAAGCGAGCAGGTCGGCATGCTTGAACGAGGCAATGTTCCCAGAATTGAAAAACTGCTGTTAAAATTCGGCTTGCCCACCTATTGCCGGAGTGTAGACCCCGATGATTTAATTGCGGCCATCCGCTTTGATAAGAAAACAACCCTCGGCCAGACCGGCTGGGTGCTGCTTAAGGGCATTGGCAAAGGGGTGGTCAACCAGCCGGTGGCGGAGAATATAGTCAGAAAAGTCCTTACGGAGATATGCCGATGAAAATCCTGGTGATTAACGGTCCCAATCTAAATATGCTGGGCAGGAGAGAAGCCAAGCACTACGGCACGGACATCCTGCAGTCAATAGAGAGAGCGCTTATTGAAAAAGCAAGGGCGCTGGGTTGCAAACTTACTTTCTTCCAGTCTAATCACGAGGGGGGTATTATCGACTTCATCCAGGAGAAAGCGTTACAAGCCGATGGTATCCTGATTAACCCCGGTGCCCTGACCCACTACGGCTACTCCCTCCATGACGCCCTCGTTGATGCCGGACTGCCCGTGGTTGAGGTGCACCTGTCGGATATTCACGCCCGCGAGGAGTGGCGCCAGATATCGGTTATTTCAGACGTGGTTATCAAGCAGATTGCCGGTCTTAAAACTCAAGGCTATCTTCTGGGGCTTGAAGCCCTGGTGAATCATATCAGGAGTCAGGAAGGCAAATGAGAGTAAGAATAACACCATCACCGGTGACGGGGGAGATTTCAGCACCGCCGTCTAAGAGCTATACCCACCGCGCGGTGATACTGGCCTCGCTGGCGGCGGGCGAGAGCAGAATCCAGAGCCCGCTAATCTCGGATGACACCCTCTATACCATTGATGCCTGCCGCTCCCTCGGGGCTGATATTGCCCTGGATGACGACAGGCTAAAAATTACCGGCACTGGCGGTCAAATCAGGGTCGCTCCTGATAGACAATGGATTTTTGCCGGCAACTCGGGGAGTACTATACGAATGGTTGCCCCACTGGCGGCTCTAGCTCAAACCAAGGTCATCTTCGATGGCGATAGTAGACTCCGCCAGCGCCCGATAGGTGACTTAATATCTGCGCTAAAAAGCTTAGGGGTTCGTGCTTACTCACTGCATAATAACAGCTACCCCCCCATCGAAATCCAGGGAGGGAAGCTTACCGGGGGCGAGATTATAACCCCCGGGCTGGCAAGCTCCCAGCATATCAGCTCACTGCTCATGATTGCCCCCTATACCGAGGAGGGGGTAAGAATCAAAGTTGTTCACGGGCTTCACTCCAGGCCATATATAGACATAACCCTTGATATTATGCGGGCCTTCGGGGTTGAGGCGGTAAACCGAGACTACAAGGAATTCATAGTCAAGGGCGGTCAAGAATATAAAGCAAGGCATTACCGGATAGAGGGGGACTATTCTTCAGCCGCCTATTTTTTCGCCGCCGGCGCCATCGGTAGCAAACCCATAAAAATAAAAAATCTGAAGACTGATTCCTTCCAGGGCGACAGATATCTCTTGAATATCCTGTCACAGATGGGGTGTTCCATTAAATACCAGAAGGAGCAACTAAAAATTTCCCGTAACAAGGGGCTTACCGGCATCACTATAGATATGGGTGATTATCCTGACATTGTCCAGACAGTGGCGGTTGTTGCTGCTTACGCCCGCGGTAAAACCAGGATAACCAATATCGGTCACCTGCACTTTAAGGAGACAGACAGAATAAGCAACACGGCAGCCGAACTGGCCAAGATGGGAATTACGGTCGAGGTGAGCGATAATACCATGACGGTCTACGGTGGTAAGCCCAGAGGCGCTGAAATTGAAGCCCACGCCGACCACCGCATGGCGATGAGTTTTACAACTGCCGCCCTTTTCGCTGAGGGTGATTCAATTATTAACGGCGCTGAGGCGGTCAGCAAGTCCTACCCCCAGTTCCTCACCGACCTGAAAAAACTAGGGGCAAAAATCGAGGAATTGCCATGAATATCGTCCTTATCGGCATGAGGGGCTCGGGGAAAACAACGGTAGGCAGGCGTTTAGCCCGGAAACTAGATAGGGAGCTTGTTGAGATGGATGAGCTAATTTCAAAGAGGGCTGGACTGGCTATCCCTGAGATTGTGGAGAAATACGGATGGGAAAAATTCAGGGATATAGAGGAACAGGTAACGGACGAAGTGGCGGAGCGGGATAACATCGTGAACGCTGCCGGCGGGGGGGTAGTAACCAGAGAGCAAAACATACAAGAGCTTAAGAAGAACGGAATATTAGTCTGGCTCAAAGTCGGTTTAAATACATTGCTTGAGCGTCTTGGTGAAGATAGCAAAAGACCACTGCTTGCGGGCAGGACGCAGCGAGAAGATATGGAGATAACGCTTGACGAGCGAAAGGCGCTTTACCAGAAAGCCGCCGACTTAGCCATTGATACTGAAGACAAGACGCCAGAAGAAATAGCTGAAGCCATTATAAAATCGCTAAAGAAAATCTGCTGTCTTATCGGCGACCCGGTTGAGCACTCGCTTTCCCCGTTAATTCACAATGCCGGCTATCAGGCGCTGGGCATCAACTACGTCTATGTCCCGTTCCGGGTCAGGGACATCAAACGGGCAATAGAGGGCATAAGGGGACTGGGTATTCGGGGGGCAAGCATTACCATGCCCCATAAGGCCAGGGCTATAGAATACGTCGATGAGATTGACCGGCTCGCCATAGAGACCGGTGCCGTCAATACCATCGTCAACAATGACGGTATCCTAACCGGTTACAACACAGACTATCACGGGGCACTGAAAGCACTGGAGGAGGCGACTTCCCTTGAAGGCAAAAGGGCGGTCCTTGTCGGCAGCGGTGGGGCGGCTACCGCCATCGCCCTGGGCCTGAAGATGGGCGGAGCTAAGCTGGTGATACTAAACCGGACTGAGGAGAAGGCAAAGAGGCTGGCGGAAATGTTTGACGCCGAAGACTCCGGCGGCTTAAAAAAGCTCGACGAGGTCTCCTCGGCTGATATCCTGATAAATGCCACCCCGGTGGGGATGTGGCCTAAGACAAACGAATCGCTTATTCCCAAAAGCCTTCTCCATAATAGGCTTGTCGTTTTTGACACTGTTTATAACCCGAAAGAGACCAAGTTGCTGGCTGAAGCCAGGGAAAGGGGATGTGCCGTTGTCTACGGGTATAAGATGTTTCTCTATCAGGCAGCGACACAGTTTGAACTCTTTACCGGACACCAGGCGCCGTTAAAGGTTATGGAGTCAGTCCTGACTCAAGCCTTGGAAGGAGAGAAAGATGCTACGCATTTTGACCGCCGGTGAATCTCACGGCCCGGCGTGTGTGACCATTGTCGAAGGAATGCCCGCCGGAGTTAAAGTCCGCATTGAGGATATTAACCAGGACCTGAAACGAAGGCACTCAGATTTTGGTCGTGGAGGGAGAGAGAAAATCGAAGAGGATAAAGCCGAAATCCTCTCCGGCATCAGATATGGCAGGACGCTGGGCAGCCCGATTACGCTTGTCGTAAAAAACCTGGACTTTGCTAACTGGCAGGACGAGATGAGAATTGAGGAGACCGAAAAGCTAGCGGCAAAGATAACCACACCCCGCCCCGGGCATGCCGACCTGGCTGGTATTTTGAAGTATAGCCAGGACGATATCAGGAATATCTCGGAGAGAGCTAGCGCCAGAGAAACAATAGGCAGGGTTATGGCGGGGGCGGTTATCAGAAAACTGCTGTCGGAATTTGGTATCAGGGTAGCCAGTCACACCATCCAGATAGGAACAGTAAGGCTAACTCGCCGCCCCTCCGATTTTGAAGAGGTAGCCAGAATCTTTGCTACTGACCCTGATATGAGGTGCATTGACCAAAAAACCTCCCGGAAAATGAAAGAGGTAATCCTTGAAGCTGGCGCTAAAAAAGACACCCTTGGTGGGGTGGTTGAGGTTATCGCCACTGGTATGCCGGTGGGGCTGGGGAGTGTTATGCACTATGACCGCAGGCTTGACGGCAGGATTGCCCAGGCACTGATGAGTATCCCCTCGGTGAAGGCAGTGGAAATAGGTAACGGCATCGCCGGAGCAGCCATGTTCGGCTCCGAGTTCCAGGACCAGATCGCCTATAAGGAGCATCGCTTCAGCCGTAAGACCAATAATATGGGGGGGATAGAAGGGGGCATGAGCAATGGTGAGGACATCGTCTGCCGTGTTTACCATAAACCGCTCTCAAGCCTTGGGGTGGCGGTAAAGACCATAGACATTGCCAGTCATCGCCCGGTGCCGACCACGGTGGAGAGGTCAGATATCTGCGCTGTCCCCAGGGCTGGGGTTATCTCAGAAGCAATGCTAGCCCTGGTTCTGGGAGAGGCAATGATTGAGAAGTTTGGCGGCGACCATGTGGCTGAGATGAAGCGCAATTTCCATTCTTACATCAAATCAGGCCAGAAGACTTAGAGACGGTTATTTAGCCACCGTTGCCTCTACGGCTGTTTTGAGGTAGAATTTGAAGCCGGGAGGGGTGTCCGAGTGGTTTATGGTGACGGTCTTGAAAACCGTTGCTCCGAGACATCGGAGCCGTGGGTTCGAATCCCACCCCCTCCGCCACCCCTAGTGAGGCTCAACTGAGACCTCATTCAGCCTGGCAAAACCCAGGGGATTCAGGTTATACCCCTTAACGTAGGGCTTAACCAGCGTGTAGTCTTGCCCGAAATATATCGGCAGACAGGCAGCATCCTCAACCAGTTTCTGCTCGGCTTGCTGATACAGGGCTAAGCTCAATTCACTACCCCGCTCCACCCCAGCCGCCTCCAGCAGGGTATCTACCTCAGGGTTGCTGTAGCCGCCGTAGTTATTATCGGCGCCGCTATGAAACAAAACATCTACAAAATCCTGCGGGTGGGGGTAGTCAGCTATCCAGCCAAGATAGTACATCTCGTCCTTCTCCTCTTTGAGGTTATAGAGGAACCTCCCCGGCTCCAACTGCCTTACCCTTACCTCCACCCTCAGATTTTGCTGCCACTGGTAAACGATAGCCTCCAGCTCCGGGGAGATTAGCCCTCCCCAGCCCATGGTGGTGATAGTAATCGGGGGTAACCCTGATATATCACCATAGCTAGATTGAGCAATTAACTCCTTTGCCCTCTCTATATCAAAACTCAGCGCCGATAGTCCCTCATTATAGCCGGGCATTCCCGGTGGCAGGATACCATCTGCCCGCCGCACCGTACCCTTGAATACCAGAGAGACCAGCTTATCCTTGTCAATCGCCTGAGAGAAGGCACAGCGGATATTAGCGTCATCAAACGGTGGCTTGGTGGTATTAAAGCCAACATAGAAAAGGCTCAGCTCAGGTGTAACCTTTAAGTCTAAATAAAAGGGACCGGTTTCATCAGTAACCTTCTCAATGTAGTCAAGATAGACGTTGGTAACATCTATCTCACCAGTCTCATACATATCCATCGGCATCCCACCCCACAGGTGAAAGACAACCTGATTAACCTTAGCTAGCTCTCCGTAATAAAGCTCGTTCCTCTCCAGAACAAGCAACTTGCCCTCCTCCCATTGCTTAAGCCGAAACGGACCGGTGCCATTGGGAGTGCGCCACCACTCCCCTCCCCGCTCCACATCTGCCCTATCGACAACAAAGGCGGTGGGATAGGTCAGCTTGGACAAAAAGTAAGACTTCGGCGCATCTATAGTTACCTCAAGGGTAAAGTCACCAATGACTTTAACCCCGCTAATCTCCTTGGTTGCGCCGGATAACACCTCCCTCACGCCGACAATATCGCCGAGGTAGGTAGCTGCCGTCAGAGAGCCAGTCTCGGGGGCACAGGCACGCTCCCAGGAATACCTAAAATCCTCAGCCTTGACCTCCCTGCCATCCTGAAACTTAACATCCTGCCTGAGGTAAAAGGTATAAGTCATACCATCATCGCTTATCTGCCATGACTGGGCGATATCCCCCGTCGGCTCCAGCTCATCGCCAGAGCGAACCAGCCCGCTGAATAGCTGCATGACATACTCGTGGGAGGTCATCTCGCTGGAGAGTGCCGGGTCAAGGGTCAGCGGGTCAATGCCATAGAGGTTAAGAGTCCCTTCGCCGGCAGGGGGCGGGGGTGGAGATACCGGCGCACACTGGCAGCCAGCAAACAGGCTACATAGTAAAATTGCCGAAAGAAGTATATATAAGATTTTTTTCATCATTTTGTGTTTAGTCGGAGTCAAATCTAAATGCCTCACCGGGCACTTTATACGGCTTGCCGTACTTTAGACCCCTTTTTTCCTTGCCATCAATTATTACCATGTCTTCACCGACAACAGCTACGGCCTCACACTCGACCAAGATGTGAGGGTGCCACAGTTGGACAACCTCAACCGCAGTCATTGCCGGGACGTGGTCGCCAAAGTATTTCTCAAACGCCGGCCCCATCAATCGCAGGTCCCAGAGATGGCGGCAGAAAAAGTTTAACTTGACTACATCCTGCATGGTGGCGCCGGCAACCTCCAGCACATCCTCCATGTTCTGAAACACCATATCAATCTGACCGAGAAAATCCCGCTTATGGCATATCTTATAATCCTTGTCCCTAGCCACCTGCCCGGCAACATAAATGGTATTGCCCACCTTAATGGCATGAGAATAGGTCATCCCCCTTCTCATCGGGGCCAGTTTGTCCGATAAAATTAATTCCTTTTTGCTCACTTTCTACCTCCAAAAAATTTAAAATAGCTCCTCCCGCTTCAGGCTCAGGTAGTTTTCATCGCCGATTATAATATGGTCTAAGACGTCTATGCCCACAATCTCCCCCGCCTTAGCTAGCCTCTTGGTCAGATTTATGTCATCCTCCGAGGCTTCGGGGTCGCCGGAGGGGTGGTTATGGGCAAAGATAACCGAGGCGGCGCTGGCTGAGATTGCCTCTTTAAAAACCTCCCTGGGGTGGACAATGCTACTATCCAGGCTGCCGATTGAGATTTCCGCAATTTTTATTAGCTGGCTTCTGGTGTCAAGCAAGATGGCGAGAAAATACTCCTTCTTTTTACCCTTTAGCCGGCTCCTGACCAGGTTGACTACATCCTCAGGGGTCTTGACTACTGGCTTGTCCTCAGCCTCGGGATAACCCTCCACGCGGCTAGCCAGCTCAAAGGCAGCCTTGAGCTGAGCCGCCTTAGCCAGGCCAATCCCCCTCACCTGGGACAGCTCCTCGACTGAGGCTTGAGCAAGCCCCTTGAGACTGCCAAAGCGTGAGAGGAGCCTCTGGGCGGTTACCATCACCGATTCACCGCTAACGCCCCGCCCCAGAATCACGGCTAAAATCTCCTGCGCTGAGAGGGCTTCCACCCCCAGCTTTTGCAGCCTCTCTCTGGGTCGCTCGGAGAGGGGCAAATCATGAATTGTGAACGATTTCTTCACTCCCCCTCGCTTTCAAAAGCCGGCGCTGACCAGTGCCGGAGGCGCCAGTTCCACCGACTGGTACTTACCGGTAACATAGTCCCGCCATAAGCTATCCAGACCATCCATATCAAAGCCGTAGACCTTTTGCAGGGCGTCGTCGTAGCCACTGCCCTCTCTAAAGGTATTCAGCAGCTCAAGCATCTTCCCCTGCCCGTAGGTGGTAATAAGATATTCAACCAGGCTATAGCTCTCGGCATAGGAAAGATAGGCTTCCTCGGCATAAGCGGAGAAGGGGCTTGATAGGCTCTGCACCGAGATAAGGCTCCCCCCATCTATCGCCCTAGTAAGATAACTGGTAAATGCCGGGTCAAGCAACCCTTCATTGTACATAGCCAGACCTTCATCAAGCCAGGTAGGCAGCTCATTATAGGGATTAAGTGTCATCTGGTGGATAACCAGGTGCGTCAGCTCATGGGCGATTGTCGTCTTGCCCCAGCTAATCTCATCAGGGGCAATGCCAATAGCCATAATGCTATATCTGGTGAAGGCTACCCCACCCGTCCACTCCTGAGGGTGAATCATCGCCCCCTGTAAATCCTCGCTGCTGGCGTAGATATAGAGCTCGGCTGGTTTTTCCAGATGGGCGCCGGTGTCCTCAGCCAGCTTCCCCAGCGCCTGCTGGGTGGCTGACATTAGCTCCCGGGCAAAGGAATCATCCCCTTTATACCAGTAGATGGTCACCTTCCCCTCGGTTAGACTGCGCCACGAATAGCGGGTGTCCTCATAGCGGACTTGAGCCGGGGCGGTTTCCACCTCTTTGCCGCCGGCGTCCTTCACCCGCCACCAGTATTCCACGGTGGAACCGGGGGGTAGCCCGTTAATTTTCAACATATCCAAAGCCCAGCTCACATCAACGGTGGTGGCAGGGGTAAATTCAACATAGCCCTCGCTGATAACCTCAGCAAAGCCGGTTCGGTCAACACTATAGCACAGGCGAATGTCAGTGATATTAACATTACTCTGGGCGGATAAGCTGAAGTTGAGCTGGGAAGGAAAAATCGCCATCGCCGAGCTATTCAGTACGGTCAATTCACCCTGGGCTTGAACCGGGGGCGGACTCAATACAGGCAAGAATAGACAAACAACTAAGGCTAATAAGACGATTTTTCTTTTCATTTCTCCTCACCTAACTTAGACCTGAGGTAGGCGCTTATAAAGCCGTCCAGTTCCCCATCCAATACCTTATCGGCATCGCTGGTCTGGTAATCAGTGCGGTGGTCCTTCACCATCTTATAGGGGTGAAGGACATAGCTTCTAATCTGGTTACCCCAGCCGGCGGCAATGCGCTTCCCCTTAAGCCTGGCCCTCTCCTCAGCCCTCTTCTCTTGCTCCAAGTCCAGAAGGCGGGAGCGAAGTATCTTTAAGGCAATTTCCCTGTTCTGGCGCTGGGAGCGCTCACTCTGGCAACTAACCACCAAGCCCGTGGGCAGGTGGGTCAGCCTGACGGCGGTGCTCGTCTTCTGCATATGCTGTCCCCCCGGCCCGCTGGAGCGAAAGACATCAATCTTTAAATCATCAGGGGCTATCTTCACATCAACATCAGCTTCAGCCTCGGGCAGGACCTCAACCAGAACAAACGAGGTATGGCGGGCGTGGTCAGCATCAAAGGGGGAAAGCCTGACCAGCCGATGGACGCCGTGCTCAGATTTCAGGTAGCCAGTGGCATAATCACCGTTAACCCCGATAACCGCGCTCTTTACCCCCGCCTCCTCCCCCGGGGAAATATCCAGTATCTCAGTCTTATAACCACGCCGTTCTGCCCAGCGCAGGTACATCCTCATCAGCATCTGTGCCCAGTCCTGGGATTCGGTGCCGCCAGCCCCGGCATGGATGGACAGGATAGCATTCCTTGAGTCATACTCACCGCTAAACGCCGCCTCAAGCTCAAGCTCATCAAGGCGAGAAACCAAGTTCTCCACCTCAGCCTGAATCTCGGGTTGCAGCGAGCTATCCCCCAGGGAGATTAATTCGGCAACCTCAGACGCTCTTTTTTGCATTTCCCGCCACCTCTCTACCACCCTCTTCTGCCCCGCAAGCTTAAGCATAGTCTCTTTCGCCTTTTTCTGTTCCAGCCAGAAATCAGGCTGGGCTGTTATCTTTTCCAGCCTTGAAATCTCCCCTTCCCTGGCGGCAATGTCAAAGATGCTCCATTGCCATAGAGATTCGAGACTGTAAATCCTTTAGCTTGTCCCTTAGTTCCTGCATTTATTACAAAAACCTCCCTTGATAGTCTGCCTCTACTTCTATACTACCACCGGCGGCTAAGTGTGCCAGCCGGCACGGCTCAGGTAAGCGATAACCGCGGCAACACTCAAGAACCCAATAGATGGCAGCCTCCAGGTCAACCTTATGCCCGATAGAAACATAGAGCGGCTTTGTCCCCGCCTTGGTGCGCAGGGCGACGCCTATCGTCTCGTCCCCATCCACCACCTCAGCATAGCTGCCTGGACTATCAGCCGGCTCTTTATGGCGGCCACAGAGCCGGGACTTGGCACAGCCAATGGTGGGAGTGTCCAGAAACAGCCCCAGGTGAGAGGCAAGCCCGAAGCGGCGGGGGTGGGCAATCCCCTGCCCGTCAACCAGGACAAGGTCAGGAATAATACCGAGTTTCTCACAAGCAGCCAGGGTTAGCGGTGCCTCCCTGAAGGATAGAAGACCGGGGACGTAAGGAAAATCAACCCTGCCGCTTACCACCTTTGTCTCCACCAGTCTAAGCTCGGGATAGTTTAACACCACCACTGCCCCCCTAGCCACTCCCTGCTCTCTGCTTACCGATATATCAACGCCGGCGATAAGCCTGGGACTTGACACCTCGTTACTTCGGGAGACCTCTGGTGCCAGCCTGAGCTGTATGTCTAAGGCTTGAGCCGGGCTAACCTGCCAACTGTGCAAGCTCTTTATCTTCATCACCGAATTATAGCGGACTCGCCAGTCTTATGACAACTATATTCCCACCGCCATTGACAGCCTGACAATTATAGCGCATAATAGCCGATAAAGAAGGAAGCAAGATTTGGTAAAGATCAGACTACGCCGCGTAGGAGCTAAAAAGAAGCCAAGCTATAGATTAGTGGTCGCCGACTCCCGAGCTCCCCGCGACGGGGCATTTATTGACGTTATCGGTCACTATAACCCCCTAACCAACCCGGCAACGATAGTTGTTGATAGTGAAAAAGCGCTAAGCTGGCTCAGGCAGGGAGCTCAGCCAACCGCCACCGCCAGCAGGCTATTATCAAAAGCAGGCATTGCTAGAGAACCTAAACCAGCTAAGGCACGCGTTACCAAAAAACCCAAACCAACTACCCAAAAATCCAAATCAGCCAAGGCAGGCGTTACCAAAAAATCTAAACCAACCAAGGAGAAGACATGAAAGAACTAGTTGAATTCATCGCCAAAGCCATTGTCAATGCACCTGATGCCGTGGTAGTCACTGAGGAGACCAGCGAAGAGGGCACAACGCTCAAACTGCAGGTCGCCGATGAGGATAAGGGGCGGGTTATTGGCAAGCAGGGGCGCGTAGCTCAAGCCATGCGCACCTTAATCAGGGTGAAAGCAGCCAAAGCGGGCACCAGGGTTACCCTCGAGATTGTCTAGAAATAGCCAAACCGTTAGCCAAGTGGAACCCCGGACTTTCTTCTTCTCCTCCTCTCCACTACCTGGAGACGCATGAGAGCACGGCGCAGTGCCGCTTCAGCGCGAGCCATGTCCACCTCAGGGGTGGGGTGCTTAAGCCTTTCCTCAGCACGCTGTTTTGCCGCTTCCGCCCGGGCGATATCAATCTCCTCAGCCCTCTCCGCGGTATCAGCCAGGACTATAACCCTATCGGGGCGCACCTCAAGAAAGCCGCCGGAGATGGCCAGTGAGAACTCCTCCCCACCCTTCCTCACCCAGAGCTCGCCGGGCAAAAGCATGGTCATCAACGGGGCATGGTGGGGCAGTATTCCCAGTTGACCTTCCACCCCGGGGGCAACCACCACATCCACGTCATCGGAAAAGACCACTCGCTCTGCGGTAACAATCTCAAGCCGTGTCGTCGCCATTAAACCTATTCCTGTAACCTCTTCGCCGCCTCTGCCGCCTCCTCTATAGCCCCGACCATATAGAAAGCCTGCTCCGGAAGGCCATCATGCTTACCTTCCAGAATTTCCTTAAAGCCACGCACCGTTTCCTTAACCGGCACATACTTCCCCTTCCTGCCGGTGAAGACCTCGGTAACGAACATTGGCTGGGAGAGAAATCTCTGTATCCGACGAGCCCGAGCTACAGTAAGCTTGTCCTCCTCACTGAGCTCCTCAATACCCAATATCGCGATTATATCCTGGAGGTCCTTGTAGCGCTGTAATACCCGCTGCACCCCACGAGCGACACTATAGTGCTCCTCGCCAACGACGCTGGGGTCAAGGATGCGGGAGGTCGATGCCAGGGGGTCAACTGCGGGATACAAGCCCTGCTCAGCGATTGACCTCTCCAGGGCAATAACGGCATCAAGGTGACCGAAGGTGGTGGCAACACCGGGGTCAGTATAGTCATCAGCCGGGACATAGATAGCCTGGAAAGAGGTGATTGAGCCTTTTTGGGTGGAGGTAATCCTCTCCTCCAGCTCACCGACCTCGGTAGCCAGGGTAGGCTGATAGCCCACCGCCGAGGGCATGCGACCTAAAAGGGCTGATACCTCCATGCCGGCCAGGGTATAGCGGTAGATATTATCAATAAACAGTAACACATCCTGCCCTTCAACGTCGCGGAAGTATTCTGCCATCGTCAGCCCGGTCAGCCCCACCCGAAGGCGAACGCCGGGGGGCTCGTTCATCTGCCCGAAGACCATCACCGTCTTACTAATCACCCCCGACTCCTTCATCGAGTTCCACAGGTCATTGCCCTCGCGGGACCTTTCGCCGATACCAGCGAAAACAGAAAAACCCCCGTGCTCGGTGGCAATATTGCGGATAAGCTCCATGATGATAACCGTCTTGCCCACCCCGGCACCGCCATAGGCACCCACCTTACCCCCCTTGGTAAAGGGGGTAATCAGGTCAATCACCTTGAGACCCGTCTCCAGCACCTCGGTGGTTGTCTTCTGCTCTTCAAGCGAAGGCGGGGGGCGGTGAATCGGCCAGCGTTCCTTGGTCTTAACCGGACCCAATTCATCCAGGGGCTCTCCCATAATGTTGAACAGACGACCCAGGGTAGCCTTCCCCACCGGGACGGCAAGAGGTGCCCCGGTATCTACAGCCTCCACCCCCCGCTCCAGCCCATCGGTAGGCGACAGTGCCAGGCACCTGACCCAGTTATTACCTACATGCTCCTGGGCCTCAAGCACAACCTTGTCACCATCACGCGGAATCTCAATAGCGCTATAAAGGGCGGGCAGCTCATCGGGAGGAAACTCAATATCAACCACCGTCCCGATTATCTGGGCAACTTTTCCTTTCGCCATAATAACCTCCCACTATTCAGGTCGGCTAAATCGATCTAAAACCTATAACCTTGGAATACATGTAATAAGTCACACCATCTATTACCTTCGATTTTGCCCTTCCCCCATATTCCAGAGCACTGAGAAGCCCCTCCACGTCCTCTTTGCTCAAATTCCTGCCCAATGATTTCATCGCTTCTACTAGCTCGTCCAGAGTATAGGCATTACGAAAATTGAAACTAAGAAACTCTATGAGCAAGAGACTTGGGTCACGTCTGCCCTTACCAAACTCGCTGTCCTTAATCGGCATTGGTAAAACCTCCTTTTTTAAGCTAAGGCGGCGGCACCGCCGGTAATGTCAAGAAGCTCTTTAGTTATTGACTCCTGCCTGGCTTTATTATACATCAAGGTTAATTCTTCGATAAGCTCGTTAGCGTTATCAGTAGCATTACGCATCGCCACCATCCTGGCTGATTGCTCACTGGCGATGGACTCCAGAATGGCATGATATACCTGCATCTCAACAAATCGGGGTAAAAGCTCACCCAGCACCACCCCGGGACCTGGCTCATATATATAGTCCACGTTCTGCGCCCGGGGTATAGCCGCCGGCTCAACCGGGAGTATCTGCTGCATAACCGTTTTCTGCACCATTGTGGAAATAAACTGAGCATAGACCAGGTAGACCAAGTCTATAACCCCATTAGTGTAATCGTCAATGATAATACGGGATATAGCCAGAGTGTCAAGCAAGCTTGGGCGGTCACCAAGCCCGGTAAACTCAGCCCGAATCTCCCGCCCATATCGCCTCATGAAATCCCTCCCCTTACGACCAACGGTAACAAGGGTAACCGCTATATTCTGCTCCAGAATAAAGCTTCCTGCCTTGCGGTTTAAATTGGCATTAAGCCCGCCACAAAGCCCCCGGTCAGGGGTGATATGGACGATAGCAATCTTGTTTACCACCCGGCGCTGGAGTAGCGGATGTAGAGGAGCCTCTGGCTGGGGTAAAGCTGCCAGGTCTGCTATAACCTGGTGAATCTTCTCCGAATAGGGGCGCCCCGCCAGGCCGCGCTCCTGAGCCCGCCTCATCTTTAAAGTGGCAATCATCTCCATTGCCCGGCTAATCTTGGCCGTGGACTGAATGCCTTTTATCCGGCGGCGAATTAAGCGAATATCAGCCAATTTTTAACCCTTTCAGACTGCCCATCCCTTTTTGAACTCGGAGATTGCTGCCTTTAGCTTCTCCTCAATCTCAGGGGTAAGCTCTTTTTGTTTGGCAATCTTTTTACCTATCTCAGGGTGATTTGCCTCCATAAAGCGATGGAGATTAGCCTCAAAGGCACCGACTTTATCCCCGGGGACATCATCAAGATAACCGTTGATGGCGGCATAAAGAATCATAACCTGCTTCTCCACGGACATAGGGGCATATTGAGTTTGTTTTAAGACCTCGGTGATTCGCTGGCCGCGCTCAAGCTGGGCTCTGGTTGCCTTATCCAGCTCACTGGTGCCAAATTGGGCGAAGGCAGCCAGCTCCCGGTATTGAGCCAGGTCAAGCCTGAGCCTGCCCGCCACCTGCTTCATCGCCTTGGTCTGTGCCGCACTGCCAACCCGTGAGACTGACAGGCCTACGTTTAATGCCGGCCTGATACCGGCGTTAAACAGGTCTGTCTCCAGATAAATCTGGCCATCAGTGATAGAGATAACATTTGTCGGGATATAAGCCGATAGGTCACCGGCTTGAGTTTCGATAATAGGCAATGCCGTAAGGGAACCACCCCCGTACTCGGGGGCATACTTAGCCGCCCTCTCCAGCAAGCGACTGTGCAGATAGAAGACATCGCCGGGGTATGCCTCCCGCCCCGGGGGGCGGCGAAGTAGCAGGGAAAGCTGGCGATAAGCCCAGCCATGCTTGGAAAGGTCATCGTAGACAGCCAGGGCATCCTTCCCCGCTTCCATAAACTCCTCACCCATGGCACAGCCGGCATAAGGGGCAAGATATTGCAGGGCAGCTGAATCAGCGGCATTAGCCGCCACCACTATGGTATGCTCCATCGCCCCGTGAGCCTCCAGAGTGGCGACCACTCGCGCCACCTTGGACGCTTTCTGGCCAATGGCGACATAGACGCAGATTAGGTCGCCGCCCTTCTGATTGATAATAGTATCAAGGGTAATCGCCGTCTTCCCCGTTGAGCGGTCGCCGATGATGAGCTCCCTCTGCCCCCGACCGATGGGAATCAAGCTATCTATCGCCTTGATGCCGGTTTGCACCGGGGTATCCACCGGCTTACGCATGGTAACATTGGGGGCGACCCGCTCTATAGGTCGGGCCTTTTTCGTCTTTATCTGACCCCTGCCATCCAGGGGGCGACCCAGGGGGTCAACCACCCGGCCGATAAGGGCGTCACCCACCGGCACCTCGGCGATGCGCCCGGTGCAGCGAACCTCATCCCCTTCCTTAATTACGGTGTAATCGCCGAGGATAACGGCGGCAACACTGTCTTCTTCCAGGTTCAGGGCAATCCCCATAATATCATGGGGGAACTGGAGTAGCTCATTATACTTGGCTGCCGCCAGACCATGAATCCGGGCAATACCATCGCCAATCTCAATCACGGTGCCAACATCGACCATCGTCAGGGCGGCACCAAACTGCTCAATCTGCTGCTTGATAACAGAGACAATATCTTGCCCTCTGCTTGTCACCTGAGCCACCTCCTTAACCTATTCATCTTACCTCCCCACTAGCCAGCGCCTTCTTTAGCGCCATTAGCTTACTACGGGTACTACCGTCCAGCAGCTTGCCCCCGATGCGGGCAACAATCCCGCCGAGCACGGCTGGGTCAACCCTGGGCGTGAGCACCACCTTCTTGCCCACCACCATCTCAAGGCGCTCCTCTAATTTTCGCCTGTCCTCGTCATCAAGCTCAATGGCGGTGGTAACTTCAGCCCGCTCTATACCACGGTAGCTATCCAGTAGACGCTGATACTCATCAGCAATATCAGCCACCATGTCAAATCTACCCTTGGTCACCAGTAGATAGACCAGGTTCAGTGCCAGAGGGTTGATATCACCCAATCCCTTAGCTAATAGCTTAGCCTTATCCTCAAAATGAATCTTCGGGTTCTCCAGCAGGGCAATAAGCTCAACGTCATCGGCAAGGGTGGCAATCTTTCTAAGGTCAGACTGCCATCTATCCAACTCGTTTCTTTCCCGGGCAATATCAAACACTGCCTGGGAATAGCGCCGAGCATAAGATTTTCTTGCCATACCTCTAGCCCTTCTTCAGGGTTGTGCTCTCGTCAAGCACCTTCTTAATAATCTCACGGTGGGCTTTCTTATCCAGGGTCCGGTCAATTACCTTCCCCGCCGCCATTATGGTTATGTCGGCAAACTCCTTGCGCAAGTCGTCAATAGCCTCGTCCCGTTCCCGCTGAATCTCAGACCGTGCCCTGGCGATAAGGGCTTCCGCCTCCTGCCTGGCTTGCTGCTGAGCTTCCCGCTTGACCTCCTCCCCGGTTCGCACTGCCCGGGCGACTGCCTCCTGACCTTCCTTAGCCGCAGCATCAATCCGCTTTTTAGCCTCCTCCTCAGCCCGCTCCGCCTGCTGCTTGATAAACTCGGTCCGCTCCATGCTTTCCTTAATCTTCCGGGAGCGCTCATCAAGCATCCTCATAATCGGCTTATAAGCCACCAGGTACAAAAGACCAAAGAGGACGATAAAGTTTATAATCTGTGCCAGCAACATTGGCATATTTATGCCCAGACTTGCCAGACCTCCCATTTTTACCCCCTAGAATTCTTAAGTATTTACTCCAGAGCCTTCAGCCGAAAAGCACCGCCAGCAGAACCATTCCCGCAATGAACGTTGCCCCTAGAACTGCCGCTGCAACAATAATACCGATAGATAGAGGTATACCTTCCTGGTTCATAATTTCTCTCCCCTCTTACCCTTACTATACAATCATAGCCAGGATAATGGCTACAATCAGGACGTAAATGCCAATGGCTTCAGCAAAAGCAGTAACCAGAATCATATTGGTCATTATCGGGCCGCTTGCCTCAGGGTTGCGGGCTATCCCCTGCAGAGCGGAAAAACCAATAAGCCCGATAGCCAGTGCCGGTCCCAACATCCCCAGCCCAACCGCCAGTCCTATCGCTAGCATCTTCATTACTTCTGGGTCCATTTTTCTCCCCCTTTCTTAGCTATGTGAAGCTGCCTCGGCTCCATGAGGAGCAACGGCAACGGTAAGGAACACCAGGGTTAAGCCCCCAAAGATAAGCGCCTGAACAAAGCCAACCAGCAACTCAAGCCCGTAAAAGGGCAGGGCAAATACCCACGGGATAAGGAACATTGCAATCAGAAGCAATATCTCACCAGCGGTCATATTGCCAAAAAGACGGAAGGTAAAGCTAACAATACGCACCAGCTCGCTCAGCGCCTCAAGAAAGCCAACAAAGATATTGATGACGCCGGTGATTAGCCCGCTCAAGCCAGCCCGAAGTTTGCCTCTAAACACCTGACCCAAACTTCTAAAAAACGGACCGACATTGATAAACTTCCCCAGATAGCGGATTCCCCCTCCGTGTCTTAGACCATAGAACTCAACAAAGACAAAGGACATCAGAGCCAGTGCCAGCGGCATATTGATATCAGTGTTGGCACCCCGAAGCAGATGCACCTCACCCTCTGCGGTGTGCACTATAATGGAGCCGAAGCCGGGAATCAAGCTCAGCCAGGCATTAAAGGCAACAAAGAGAAAGATAGTAGTTACCACGGGGAAGAAGCGGCGCCCGTTTTCCTCACCGGCAACACTCTGGCAAAAGTTATATAGCCAGCCGAGGAAGGCTTCAAACAGGCTTTGCAAGCGGGAGGGGATGAGCTTCATACGCCGGCTAACGGCGTAGGAAAACCCAACCAGGAAGATAATGGTAAGCCAGGCGCCGATAATGCTATTAGTAATGGGAAGGCCAAAGATGTGGAAGACCACCTCGGCAGGAAGCTTGGGGTCGGGTTGGGGGGGAGCCAGCCAGCTGGGTAAATTCAGACCAAGCATGCTCTTGCCCAGGGGACCAGCGGCAAAACCGATGGCAAAGAGAACAAGAAAGACAAGCAAAACCCCGACTATTATCGGGAAGGAACAACCCAGGCAACCCTTCTTTTCGGGCACTGGCTACTTCTCCTTGTCTTGCTTACTCCGTACCAGAGGTAGAAGCATCTGATAAACGCCATAGAAGGCAATAATTATGCCTGATAGCAAACCGACAATCACTAAAATGGGCTCAGTATTAAACTTGCTATCAGCCCAGAGACCGGCAAATACCCCCAAAGCAATTGAACCACCGATGAAAAAGCCAACACCCGTTAGCCTTAAGGCTGCAATCAACTTGCCCACGCCTTGAGAGCATATCAAATCCAGCCCCTTTGGTCAAGCTCCATATTAGTCCTTGTAGTCAGCAAAGCGCCCTAGACCTTTCGTTCTAGGGCGCTTTATTATCAAGCTAAGGTAAGGGTCAAGACTTACGCTTATCAAAGTCGTCCAGGTCAAGGGTGTTAATGAAGTCGTAGAAAGCGGACATCTTTTTCATCTCGTCTTCACTCACCTTCTCACCCTTGCCGGCACCACCGGCTTCCTTCTGCGGGGAGACGGGTTTGCCCGTCTCCTTGTCCAGAAAGATGCCCGCTTTATCCAATACCATCTCCTCGGCGTAGATAGGCACGCCCACCCTTACCGCCAGCGCCAGGGCATCGCTGGGGCGAGAGTCAACCTCCATCTGCTTGCCATCTACATTAAGGATAATCTTGGCATAAAAGGTATCGTTCTTAAGGTCGCTGACGATAATAGAGTCAATGGTGGCACCCAGAGCGTCAATAACCGAACGCAGCAGGTCGTGGGTTAGCGGCCGGGGTACATTAACCTCCTGGAGTTTCACCGCTATGGCATCGGCTTCGGCAGGACCAATCCAGATTGGCAGGTAGCGGTCGGCTATCTTCTCTTTCAGAATCACCACCCTTTGATAGTTCATCAGGCTGACCCTGATGCTATCAATAATCATCTCTATCATGTCATACCTCCACGCGACTCCTTTTTCGCCAGCATTCAAATTTTACCCCCACATCACCCCCCCTGTCAATAAAGTGGTGTGCGAAAAACAAGAGTCGGCAATTGGCTAAAAGAGGCAGGCAATCCTATCTCCCTATTATTTCTAGTCTTTGCCATAGGCTTCTCCCCACGCATTAGTATAAACCAATTCTCTCAGGTCTTTCCTGGTACGTTGACTTAATCTCTCTTGAGCCGCTTCTTCATAGGAGCCTTCAGCCGGATACGCAAGAGGTGTCGCCACTACAAACTTCACTTCATCGGGAATCCCCAGTATTTTTCTTAGCTCAACTTCGTTTACAGCTGCCATCGGATGCGTAACCAGCCCAAGATCGGTGGCGGCTAAGAGCATATTTTCCAGCGCTAGACCCACGGCAATAAGATAAAATTCCTTCCCATCAGCGATAACATCATCTTCGGGATTAGCGCATACGATAATAAGAACGGGTGCTTCCATAATCATACGATTTGGCTCCTTGAACGCTCCGGTGACCACATTCTTAACATTCTCCTTGCCCTTGATCACGATAAAGCGCCAAGGTTGGTTGTTTCTCGCTGAGGGCGCTAACCTAGCGGCTTCCAAGATTTTAACGATTTTCTCCTGTTCAATATCGCGTGTTGAGAGATGTGCTTTTAGGCTTGCCCTCTTGTTGATTGCTTCTAGTGTTTCCATTCCGTCTCCTTTCTGGTGTTGCTCATTGTGTAGTGATTCAGTCGTTTTCGAACAAACTGATGGTGGCAAAATGATAACCCCTGCCATAGGTTTCGTCAAGTTACCCCATTTATTCACCCCCCTTCGAACGCAATCATAGCCTTGTTAGTGACTTTCCTTTTGTCGATAAATCTTGTATTATATTGACCAGATTAATATATAGGAGGTAACACTTTGGGCAAGAGGAAGCTCTCCGGGTTAACAGACAAATATTGGATAACGGACTTTAATTATTTGGATGAGGTAAGGAATCAGTTCCACTTACCTGATAGGGTTTATATCCATGACGTGACTCTGCGGGAGGCGGAGCAGTCGCCACATGTTGTCCTTCGCCCGGATGAAAAGATACGGATATTTCAGGCGCTGGATGACATGGGGGTCTATAGTGTAGAAATATTTCCCCTCGTATCCGATGAGGATAAAGAGCTGTCCAAAGAGCTGGTCAAGACGCCTCGTAAGGCTAAGGTGTTCTTCCTCTGCCGTTGGAACGAGTGGGAAGTCGATTTTGCGCTGGAGGCTGGAGCTGATGGCATCATTATTGAATGCGCGGGCAACCCGTGGCTGAATAAGGTCTTTTTCAACATGAGCGAGGACGACATGCTGGAAAGGCTGGTCAGAGTAGCCAAGTATGCCAAGAAGAATGGCATCTTCACCACCACAATGCCCTGGGATGATTTTCTGGCGCCCCTGCCCTTTCTGGAGCGGATGTATAAGAGCCTGGTCAATGACGCCGGGGTCGACCATGTGGTTATAGCTGACACCCATGGCTTTGCCCTCCCCTGGACTACAGCCTATATCATCGGGAAAATGAGGGAATGGGTGCCCGGCACCCCCATAGAAATGCACGCCCATAATGATTATGGCTTGGCTACCGTAGACATGCTCTCGGCGGTGGTGGGAGGGGCAGAGGTCGTTCACACGTCAATGAATGCCCTTGGCGAGAGGTCGGGCAATGCCGCTACCGATGAGGTAGTGCTGGACCTGGAAATGCTCCTCGGTGTTGATACCGGTGTCAAGCTTGACCGGCTTTATCCGGTGTCCCGCCTGGTGGCTGATTTAGCCAAAATACCAATTCCCATGAATAAACCCGTAACTGGAGACAATCAGTTTAATTTTGAATCGGGCATGGTGGTTGACTCTATTGAGCGCTTGAAGGACACAGATCGGCCCTTTGCTCCTTTCATCTGTCTTCCCGAGATGATTGGGCGGAAAAAGGGTTATAATATCGTTCTGGGTAAAATGACCGGCAAGACCGCGGTGGCTAAGAAACTGGAAGAGTTGGGGCTCTCCGCGACTAAAGAGCAAATCGCTGAGATTGTGCAGGCAGTTAAGCGCGAAGCCTCTATACGCAAATGGTCCATTCCTGATGATATTTTCGAGACTATAGCCAGGGCGATTCTTCAGGGCAAGTGAGGCTGTGAGCCTATTCTCTATACTGCGGTAACTACAGGAGGTATATTTATGAATAGCAGTAAAAGATTTCGTAGGCTTTTGGAAGCTGGTTATATTGGTTCGATACGCACCAAAAACCATATATTAAAGACAGGCTCGACGCTGGGCTTTTACCCCTGGGAAGACGGTAATGTCCAGCAAAAAGTAATAGATAGCTATGAGGCTTTAGCTAAAGGTGGCGCCGGTCTGGTAACGGTAGGAGCGGCTCCTCTTGGTGTTCCGCCTGGGAGGGGATACAAGATGGATGATGATAAGTATCTCCCTAGTATGACCAGAATGGCTGAGTCTATCAGAAAATATGATTGTCCCGCATTCCTGCAAATGTTTCACCTAGGTCCGATGATTCCCCCATTTCTAGTGTCTGCAGGAGTGCGGTCTTTAGCCGCTTCATCATTAAGTAAAAGTGAGCTACCCCTTCCTACTTTAGCCGTTCCCAAGGAACTAAGCATTGCTGAGATTGAAGGGATTGTAGAAGAATTCGGCGACCAGGCGGAGAGGGCGAAGAAAGCCGGATTTCAGGGCATAGAGTTAAACGCCGGCTGTAATCACCTGCTTAATAGTTTTTTATCTCGTGCCTGGAATAAACGTAAGGACGCCTACGGCATCGGCAGTCTGGAAAGTAGGGCTAAAATTGTTGTTGATATAATTAAGGAGATAAAAAGGCGCAACGGCAGGGACTTCGCCATCATTGCCCTTATTAATGGCGCCGAACCGGGACTGGAAAAGGGCATAACTCCTGAGGAGAGCCAGGGGATTGCTAAAATACTGCAAGCCGCCGGTGCTGATGCTATTCATGTGAGAGCCGAGTTTTATTCAAAGCCCAAAGACCCCAGCCGGCGTGATAGTACCCAGTTCCCTGATATAGCTTTGTATCCGGAACCCCCGTATCCAGTGGGACACATCATCGATATAAGCCGCCACGGGGTAGGAGGCTGGGTACCTCTAGCTGCTGCCGTCAAGAAGGTGGTCTCAATACCTGTCATTGCCATCGGCAGACTTGACATTGAACTTGGTGAGAAACTACTACGCCGTGGCGTGGTGGACTTCATTAGCTTCAACAGACGCTTGATGGCAGACCCGGAGCTTCCCAACAAGCTAGCCGAAGGGAGGCTGGAGGATATCCGCCCGTGCACCGGCTGCCTTACCTGCTTTGATAATAATGAGCACGGCAATCCTCCGCTATGCCAGGTGAATGCAGCTATAGGAAAAGAGAAGGAATACGAAATTAAACCAGCAAAGAAGAAGAAAAGGGTTATGGTAATAGGTGGCGGGCCAGCGGGGATGGAGACAGCCAGGGTAGCAGCGTTGAGGGGGCACGAAGTATTGCTTTACGAGAGAGAGCGTAAATTAGGGGGCTCCATGCCCCTGGCGGCCATGGTAAAAGGGTTTGAAAGGGAAGACATCTTAAGCCTTATTCGCTACTTCAAAACCCAAATTACCAAGCTGGGTGTAGATATAAGGCTGGGCAAAGAGGTCAACCGGTCAGTTATCGAAGAGGCTAAGCCAGATGTGCTAATCATCGCCACTGGAGGGACACATAACATTCCGGAGATACCTGGAATCAATAGGCGCAATGTGGTCACCAGCCGCGCTCTGCACCGGAAGCTTAAGAGTTATCTGAGGTTCTTTGAACCCAGGGTTCTAAGGTGGCTCACTAGGTTCTGGATGCCCCTCGGGAAAAGGGTTGTTATCATGGGGGGTAATATACAAGGCTGCCAGACCGCTGAGTTCCTGGTTAAGCGAGGCAGAAAGGTGACCATAGCGGACACGGCTAAGGAAATTGGAGACGGGTTGTTAGAAATATTTGTCAAGCCGCACCTTCTTATATGGCTGGATAAAAAAGGGGTAACCATGATGCCCGGGGTTAAGTATGAGGAGATAACCGATAAAGGGCTGACCATCGCTACTAAGGAAGGGAAGAGAAAGACCATTAAAGCCGATACGATAGTGACAGCACTGCCCTTACTGCCTAACACCGAGCTTCTGAAGAGCCTGGATGGTATTGTTCCTGAAGTCTATGCCATTGGCGACTGTAAGGAGCCTCACCTAATAGTGAATGCTATTGCTGATGGCTCGCGCATTGCCCGTGCTATTTAGGCCACTGTGAGCTATCTATCAGACCGTAGTGTTTATGCCCAAGCCCCTCAATGTTATCCGTACAAATAAAGATTGAACTTAAAGGTCAATGTATTCCGGTGGCAGCGGCAAGCCCGCCCAGTATCCTTTCTTCCCGGGGTATGGCTCATGGAAACTGGTTGGCTCATCAGGTTTAGGAGCTTCGATTTCCTTCGTACCCTTGATAGTACTACCCTGAATAACTGGTTCTTCCACCCATGCCTTTTCGTAGGAACTGCGCACCATCAGATGAGCACGGTAGTCCCAGAACTTCCACAATCCGTCTTCCTTAACAAATATATGATTATATTTGATAACCTGCCAGATGGGAATCACGCCCTTGACCGGATCATTAAATGTGTTAAGTCCGATATGGAACCACATTCCTTTAGCTGTTTTCATATCCTTTTGTATCTGAATAACCGGTGTCGTCAGTTCATGGATTGCACAGTTTCCCTCGTAGTTGTACAGCTTGCCCAGCATATCGATGAAGACTTTCTTGACCCCTTCGATGCCGTGGAAGACACCGCTCTCGACTATCTCGGCCTTGACTCCGGGAGTCTTCTTAGCAAAAAGCTCATCACAGATTTTTTCCCAATAGTGGCCTAAACAAAGGTGATTGTAGCGTCCGTGCAGGTTAGAAATCTCGACCCAGTCTCTGGCTATCTGGGCATTTTTCTCTGCTTTTTCCAGTCTTTTTAGAAGCTCCTTGTACTCCTCTGTTTTCGACATATGTACAAATCCCTCCTTCCGAATCGTTTGCTTGAAATATACTCATTTATGCGGGTTTGTCGTAATCATAAAAGCCCTTTCCCGTCTTACGCCCCAGCCACCCGGCAGTAACCATCTTCCTGAGCAAAATGGGTGGGGCATATTGGGGCTCTTTAAATTCCTCATACATAGAAATAGCGCCAAAGTAAACGGTGTCAAGGCCAATAAAGTCTAACAGCCTTAGGGGACCAATAGGGTGATTTAAACCCAGCTTTATGCCGGCATCGATGTCTTCTCTGGTGGCAACGCCGTCTTCCAACATGCGGATGGCATTGAGTAGGAAAGGTGCCAGCAGGCGGTTTACAACAAAGCCCGGGGTGTCTTGGGCAACAATAGCCGTCTTCCCCAGGGACTTAACAAATTCGATACCAATTCCAAGAGTATCCTCACTGGTGGCGATAGTCTTGATTGCCTCTACAAGCTCCATGACTGGCACCGGATTAAAGAAGTGTAACCCCAGCACTTTATCCGGTCTGGCAGTTGCCTCGGCTATATCAATTACGGATAAAACTGACGTATTCGTAGCCAGGACAGTATGTTGGGGACAGACTTTATCCAGCTCGGCAAATACCTTCTTTTTCAAGTCCATATTTTCAATAATAGCCTCTATTACTAAGTCACAGTCAGAGAAGTCCTGGGTATTGGGGGTGCCTTTAATACGGCTGAGCGCGCTATCCTTGTCCTTAGCGGAGAGCTTACCCTTTTCCACATCCCTAGCCAGCCGGGAACTAATTGATGCCATCCCCTTATTCAGCAGCGCATCGTTTATTTCTGAGACTACTACCTGGTAGCCTGACTGGGCGCAAACCTGGGCGATACCACTGCCCATCAACCCGCAACCCACCACACCGACTTTCTTGATTTCCATTGGCCTTCCTCCTTTCCAATCAATAATTACCCCCCCAAATCATGGGTCTAAATTAAATTATAGAGGGTGGGAACTCTGGTAGTTGGCTAAAGATGGGATGTTCCGTTCCATCTTTAATTCTGGCGGCTCTCTTGGCGGCCGCCTTATACCTTTCAAAATCGGCCAGGGAGTATATAGAAAGCTTCTGCGCAGCCAGGGAACCCTCGGCATGAATAGTGAGCACGTCTTCGTAGACAGAGGTAGAATCCTTTATCAGCTTGATGGCTTTGAGCCGGTGCTCGGTAGGAATGCCCTCCTTACCGCCGAAGTATTTCTCCATGATGTCATGCGTCTCTGGATTGTAATAATCCTTAGCTGAGGGAACGGTAGCGACGATACCCCCGGCAATGTCCTGAACGTACTTGGTAGCCTGGTGCCAGTTATCAGCAAAATAGAGCTTGCAGATGTTGGCGATCATCGGATTAGGATAAACCAAATCCGAATCAGGTTCGGATACACAATGTTCGCAGGCGGCCCTGCCCAAAATTTCCACTGCCTCAGTATATTGCGCCAACCAGGTGAGTTTCTCCTGAACGTGTGAGGCTCTGTCAATCCCGTTGTATTCAGCCATCAATACAGCGGCGCCGGTAAGAATCTCCAGCTCGGCAGCTTTGTAAGTCTCGGCACTGAGGCGATGGAAATTACCGAACATGTAGGCGGCATCGCCGGCAAACTCCCATTCCTTTCTCAAAAATATTCGTTCATTAGGTATAAATACATTGTCAAAGGCAATCAGGGCATCACTAATATACACACTTGAAGTAATCGGGTAATCAAAGAAATTACCCGGCTCCTTAGTTTCGGCTTCAGGGCTTATGAAGGTAATGCCTTTCGCATTAGCCGGAACACCAAAGGAGACAGCATAGTCCTTGTCATCTTCCTTCATCGCGCGGCAGGGTAAGACGATTATTTCGTTGGAAACGGGTGACTCGCTGATATGCATCTTAGCCCCTCTGACCACAATTCCATCACTGCGCTCTTCAACTATGTGGACATAATAGTCCTGGTGGGGCTGTTGCTTTGAGGGACGCAGGCTCCTGTCGCCCTTTACATCGGTCATGCCCAGTGCCAGGGAGAGGTCGTTTTTCTGCAGGTACTTGCGATATGCCTCAACATTGCTAGCATAATTAGTGCCGTATTTCTTGTCGATGCGCTGTGCGACCACGGTCATGGCATTCAGCCCGTCCTTACCCACAAACTTTGCTCCGGACGGCTTGCCGTAGCAGACCCTGGCCATAAGCTTCACCACTTCCCTTAGCCGGAGCAGGTCTTCTCTGCTCCGCTGTGCGCTTAAGATGAAGGGAACCAATTCTCCATCTTCATCTTTTTCGGTGAGTAGGCCCTGGTATCTGGGGTCATGCGAGAGGACATAGTCCATAGCCACCCAGTCAACACAGATCTTCATAAAAGGGTGCTGCGTAATGTCTTTGACCCTCTCCCCGAGATAATAGACCACCCGGTCATCCCTGATACTCTCGATATACTCTTGCGGTGTTTTAATTGCCATCTAAAAGTCCTCCCTATTATAATCCGTGCCAGACACAAAATTCTTCATCGGTGGCGACTACACCAGTAACACCTTTAGCATCCTGTCCAGCCAAGAAAATAGCCACTTTCACCATCCGGTCCGGCGGCTCCCACCGCGACTTATCCGCATCCGGCTGCCATAATCTCATCCCTTCCGTATCGACTACTCCAGCCGGCTTGACGGCATTGGCGGCAATATTATACAGCCCTACCTCCTCAGCTAAACCCCAGGTGAAGCGGTCAAGCCCGGCTTTGGCAACAGCATAGGCCACACCTGTAGAGACCTCACTAAGAACCCGCTGATCAGCCGCCAGCGAGGAGATGTTAATAATACTACCACCCTTTTGCTCTATCATTTTGGGTAAGACTGCTTTTGAGCAGAGAAAAGCACCAATTAAGTTAACTCTCAACACTAGCTCCCAGCGCTTTAGTGGTGTTTCTATCACCGAATAATAAAAGGCAACCCCGGCATTGTTGACCAGAATATCCACATGACCAAATTCGCCCAGTGCTTTCTGCACCATATCATTTACGCTCTGCTCATCAGTCACGTCACACTTTATAGGGAGTGCCGAGCCCCCCAAAGCCTGGATTTCATCTGCTGTTTTGTATATCGTCCCCGGTAACTTTTCACTATCTGTTTCCGTTCGAGCAGCAACAATGACCTTAGCACCTTCTTTGGCAAAACCTATGGCAATGGCTTTGCCTATTCCTCGGCTACTGCCGGTAACAATAGCTACCTTACCGCTAAGTTTCATTTCAAGTCTCCCTTCGCCCCTATCTCATCAGTGACAGTAGTTCTGTTGCCTAGTTCATAGTAAGCAAATAATCTTCCTCGCTACATCTCCTGCTTAATCTCTATCAATAGCCTCCTTAGCTGTTCTTACTGCCAGTGGTGAGGCTTGACAGATAGCTTCAAGCTCCTTGGCAACTCTCTTAAAAACCTAGAGGCCTACAATACAGACACTGCATATACTTAGGGGTGGCTGGCCGCCCAGGTTGTGGGTGAGCCCCAACCTGGGGTTCTTTATCTGTCTCGGCCCGGCCTTACCCTGAAGCTGTTTGTACATTTCATACAGCATTCGTAGCCCTGAGGCACCGATGGGGTGGCCAAAGCACTTCAGGCCGCCATCAGGCTGGCAGGGAATCTCTCCATCAAGCTCAAAGAATCCAGCATCAATATCTTCCTTTGCCTTCCCTCTGGGAGATATCATCAGGTCTTCATAAGTAACCAGCTCAGTTATGGAGAAACAGTCATGAGCCTCCATCATGCTTATCTCTTCCCGTGCGTTCTTTATTCCCGCCTCCTGGTAAGCCTTAATAGCGGCTCGGTGGGTTGTCTCCACGTGAGTATAATCATAACCCGTGTACATCAGACTTTCCCCGGACTCAGTGGCCACCTGTAGGGCTTTGATGTAGACCGGGTCAGGCCTGAAGCTCTTGGCCATATCGGCTCTCACCAGAATAGCTGCCGCTGCCCCATCACTTACCCCACAGCTATCAAACAAACCGAGAGGCCAGGCAATTATGGGGGCATTTAGCACATCTTCCACAGTGATTTCTCGGCGGAGGTGTGCCTTAGGGTTCAAAGCGCCGTTGTGGTGGCTTTTGACGGATACCTTGGCCAGTGCTGTTTTGCCTTCTTCGATGCTGAGACCATATCGCTCAAAGTATTTGATAGCCATCATGGCAAACATTCCCGGGTTGGGGTTAACCCAGTTCGGGAAGATGACTCTCCCCCTGGTTCCAAGGGACACTATGTCTTCGTTAGCTCTTGGGAGACCCCCGAAGCCCAAATCCTTAACCTTTTCCACCCCAAGTGCCAAAGCAATGTCGCAGGCGCCTGAGGCAACAGCGTAACAGGCACCTCTAAGGGCCTCCGTACCACTGGCGCACAGGTTCTCTACACGGGTTACCGGGATGAAGGGTAGCTTCAGGGTAGTAGCTAAGGGGAGGGCACTATGTCCTATATTGACCTCGGTGAATTGGTTGCCCTGCCAGGCTGCTTGGATATCTTTCTTCTCTATCCCGGCATCCTCAAGAGCCTCTTGAAATGCTTCAACCATTAAGTCCTCAGCACTCTTATCCCACAGTTCTCCAAATTTAGTGCAACCCATACCTATGATAGCAACCTTGTCCTTTATTCCCTCTGGCATTTCTGCTTCCTCTTATTATTTATCACTCTCTTATCGGTATTGCCTTCCAGAAATAGCCATGGATGCCTCGCGGCTTGTCAAAATACTTCCTCCGCAGGCTCATTTCCACCGGCATACCTACCTTGAGTAAGTCACGCTCATAATCGGTAAACTCAAACACAAATCTCCCTCCGCCGTCGAAGTCTATCATGCCGTATAATAGCGGAGGGTCGATAGAGGAGGCCACGTGGTCGGCAGTATAACTGAAAACAACGCCCCTCTTATCAGAGAAGCGGTAGTCTTCCATCTCATCAACAGCCCCACAGTCAGGGTTAACGCAAATCCTCTGTGGTGGATATTGGGGAGTGCCACAGCGCTGGCATTTAGAGCCATAGAGCGCCAGAATCACCCTCCGTTCCCTCCATGTCAATGGCAGCTGAGTAGGAGCAACTTCTCCCCCAGGCCCCACCTCTACCGGAATTATGCCACGGAAGGCGAGATACTTCTCATAGCTAGTAAGTTCCTTCTTAAAGGCAAGGCGCTTCTTTAGCCGTTCCCTATCTCTCACCTTTTCTATCTCCCCGGTCACCTTAAACAATACAGCCTCAGCTCCATTCCCATAGCTAGTGAGAAGAATATTATCGCCCGGCTTAGCCTCTTCCAGCATAGCCACCAGCAACATCAATGGTGAAGCCGCCCCTGATTCACCTATCGCAGTAAACAACGGTTCCTTAATTTGACTTGGCTGAAAGCCCAGTCTCTTCCCTATAGCGGCATGTTCTCTAAGGTTAAGGCAGGGGTAAGCTACTTTGGCAAAATCTTTGGTTTCCAACTCATACTTACGTAATAAACCCAAAATGGCCTCAGGGATGAACTTGGCATAGCCTTCTTCCCGAACGAATCTATCCTCTACAGCTCGCACGAATTTATCATCTTCCGACCGGCGGTAATCTGGAAAATCGTACGAGGTGGAATACCAACCCTCTAAGCTGGCAATCACTCTACTATTCCCCAAAAGGAGGGCAGCCGCCCCATCCCCAAAGACCATCTCTTGGGGGCTACCCGGCTTAGCCAGACGATAATCAGAGCCGCAGACAAGAATACTTCTCACCCCTTCCGCTTTAACGGAGTCGCAGGCAGAAAGAATGGCACTGGTCCCTGCTTTGAGAGAATCAGCAAAGTCAGCTGTACGTATGTTAGGGCTGAGATCAAGAGCAGTAGCAATTATAGCTGCGCTTTCTCTCTCCCGGTAGGGGAAGGTAGTCGAGGCGAAATAGAGGCCGTCAACCCCTGCCCGGTCAGCCCCCATAAGGCAATCCATACCTGCAGCCACAGCCATAGTAAGGCTATCCTCATCGTAATTAGCTACTGCCTTCTCCCCCGGTAAGGCTCCTGGGCTTAGCCAGCCCATAGCTGCAGAGATAGCCTTGCGGCTTAACCGATATCGGGGTATATAAACACCATAAGCGCTGATTCCTATACCTGCCATCTTTGACACCCTTCTAACATTAATCGGGACGTTATTGTAATACAGTAGCTCATATCATATTTATCTGTTCATAGATTGTCAACATGCCCACACAACTTTACAAAGAGCCCAGGAACTATTGACAAACTGCTGCAGTTATCAAGGAACTGCGTAAAGCGGAACCTTGGGAATTTCGATGATTTTGGGGCAATTACGTTAGCTTGACAAATAGGGGCTATAGTGATATACAGAGTTGGTATTACCACGCAGGAGGATCAAGAATAAAAATCCTAAAATAAAAAAGGAGGACTTTATATGAGTAAAACAAAGTTCGTGAAATGGCCAAAGTTCGAAGACTATAAGGAGATGTTCAAAGAGCATTTCCATATGGAAAAGCGCGATGACGGCGTACTTTTGGTCCAGATGCATACAAAAGGGGAGCCACAGATATGGAGTATGGAGTTGCACAGGGCGATAGGCCAGATGTGGCGTATTGTAGGCAGCGACTCTGATATCGAGTTAGTAATCTTTACGGGGACAGGAGAAAACTGGATCAACGAATTCGAGTCCGAAAGCTGGGCGCCGGAGATAAAGGAACCGGCATACACCAGGTATGAGCATATGTTTATTGACGGTCGCAGAATGCTTATTGCAATGATTCAGGACGTAGAGGTTCCGACGATTGGTGTGCTGAGCGGTACCGGCGGACACGCCGAACTAGCTCTGATGTGTGATATTTGCATCATGTCCGACGATGCCGTAATTGCTGACCCGCACTTCCTGTATGATATCGTCCCCGGGGACGGCATCCACAGCTGCTTCATCGAACTTATGGGCATCAGGAAAGCCGCTTATGCCATGTATATGGCTCAGAAATTCACCGCAAAGCAGTGTCTGGAATATGGCCTGGTAAACGAAGTAGTTCCACGCGACAGATTGCTCCCCAGAGCGTATGAAATCGCTGATTTCATCATGGCTCGTCACCGCACCATCAGGCGCCTGACCTCTCAGGTTATAAAAAGACCTTGGAAGCAGCGCATCGTAGATGATCTTGACATGACATTCGGCACTGAAATGTTCGGAGACTTCTGCAAGAATGTGGAGCATGCCAATATCAGCTCCGTTGAATGGTTTAAGGGCAAAGACGTTCTTTTCCACGATGAGGAACGAGCAAAGACGCTTGCCAAAGAGAGCAAAAGAACAGAAAAAAGTCAATACAAAGAAAAATAACGTCTATTGACTTGGGTCATAAAGAGAATGCGCTCTTGGTTTTATAGGGATACGTGCATGCCGGCATGAAACCCCAGAAGTTCAAGGAGGGGATGTGCATCGCTGTAGAATTCTATACCGGCAAGAAGGGTGGCAAGGATGGTGTCCGTCTGGAGGAGGATATCCTGGTGACCAAGGATGGCTACGAATTGCTCAGCCTTTGGCCGATAGAGGTGCTGATGGAGTGCTGGCTACCCTATAAATAAAATGCCATGACGGCTACACGCAGGTGATATCGGCCGGGAAATCCCATCAGTTTTCCTCACTTTCAGTGCTACTTTCTGGATTCACTCGATAGGGCGGAACATCTAACTGTAACCGGCAACAACCGTTGCCTTAACCGTTCGAAGGACAAGAGGAGGCGAAGATGGAGGTATTAAAAGAAGGCAAGGGAGAACTTTTAGGCTGGCATGACCCGGATGAGGCTAGAAAATGGGTGCTTGAAAACAAGTCCCGGGAGTTAAAGGATAAAACTATGTCAGCCAAGGAGGCAGTCTCTGGGTTCGTTCGTGACGGAAATTTTATCGCTAGCGGAGGGTTTGGGCATATAAGAGTGTCAATGGCTATCATCTACGAAATAATTAGACAGAAAAAGCGCAATCTGATTATGGCTGGTAAAACGGCTGTCCATGATCTCGACCTTTTAGTAGGTGCCGGTTGTGTAAATAAGGTAGAGGTGGCTTACTCCTTTGGCCATGAACTCAGGGGGCTATCTCCAGCTTCGAGGAGAATGATAGAAGGTGGCCAATGTAAAGTAGTTGCGGAAACCAGCAATGCGGGATACCAGTGGCGGTGGTTGGCGGCTATGATGGGGCTCCCCTTCATACCTAGTCGCAACCTGCTGGGTACCGATACCGGCGATTACAGCTCCTGCAAAGTAGTCACCGACCCCTTCTCCGGCAAGCCAATCAATCTGATCCCAGCGGCTTATCCTGACGTGGCATTTATTCACGTGCACCGCTGCGATGCCTATGGAAATGCTCAAATAGACGGTATCTTGGTGGAAGACTTCGAACTCTCCAGATGCGCCCGGAGACTAATAATAACTACAGAGGAAATAATAGACAATGAACTTATCCGGAGAGAACCCTGGAAAACAAGCATCCCGTTTTTTGTCGTGGATGCTGTGGTTGAAGTCCCGTTTGGCTCACACCCTGCTGAGATGCCTGGGATGTATTACTATGATGAAGAGCAAATAGCTGAATGGCTCAGCCTAAGTAAAACCGCGGAAGGGACAAATGAATATCTTCAGAGATATGTTTTTAGTGTCGATAACTTCGAGGATTATTTGGAACTCTGCGGTGGCATAAAGCGTTTGAACTACTTGAAGAGGAGGGAGTTTTTTAGAGAACCGATGACCGCTCCATGGCGGAAACTAAAATAGGGTTAAGAATTGTCAAAAAAGGGAAAATTGGGGAGATATGGCAATAGAAAGTAAGTATAATCTAAGGGAGTTCCTAGCATTCATTGCTGCCGGTGTGTTAGAGGATAAAAAATCTGTCTTTGTAGGTACAGGATTTCCCATAATCGCTTCCATGTTGGCTCAAAGAACACACGCGCCTGATTTACTCATAATGTTTGAAGCCGGTGGTTTGGGGCCTCAAATACCTGAGCTACCCGTTTCAGTCGGCGAATCCAGAACTTTTCATAGGGCTATAGCTGCTTCTAGCATGCATGATGTTATGTCTCTTGCACAGGCAGGATATGTGGACTTTGGATTTTTGGGTGCTGCTCAGATGGATATGTACGGAAATATTAACACCACAGTTATAGGTGATCATAGCCTGCCTAAAGTTCGCCTGCCCGGCAGTGGTGGCGCTAATGATGCAGGCTCTTTCGCCCAAAGGCTCATAATTACTATTACTAATCAAACCAAGAGGACTTTTGTTAACCGGCTTGATTTCTTAACTACCCCTGGCTACCTAGACGGCCCGGGGGGTAGGGAAAGGGCTGGATTACCTGAAGGCACAGGACCGTATAGGGTTATCACTCAATTGGGTGTCTATGGCTTCGATGAGGAAACAAAAAGGCTCAGATTAATCTCGTTGCATCCGGGCGTAAGTATAGCGGAAGTAAAAGAGAATAGCAGCTTTGAAATTATCATACCTGACAAAATTGAAACGAGTCCTGAACCTTCAGAGGAGCATTTAAGAATACTGCGTGAGGAGATAGATCCTGCTGGTATAGTGTTGGGAAAGTAGCCTTTTACTTATTATTCTCTCGGTAATCTTAGACCACTGCTAGCAATTATATTCCTTAGAATCTCCGAAGTCCCAGCGGCTATAGTCACTCCTATGGACGATAGATATAAATGTTTGAACCATCCATGTAAAGGGGCCCGTCTATCCCTTTTGTCAAGCTGACCATACAATCCTAATAATTCTAAGGCTACCCTTGCCGCACGCTTAAGCAACTCGGTGCTATATAATCGCGATACGGCAGCATCGTAGGCTGTAGCCGTCCCCTTATCATGCAGCCAGGCTAACCGATAGCAAATAAGACGCCCAATTTGAGCCTCTACCTCTAGTTGAGCTAACGTCTGTCTGGCGTTTTGCCATCGCCTTTCTGGGGTATCTTTTATATACTTTACCAGTCGGTCAATCAAGCTCTGTGCTGCAGTAACCGGACCAATCGCGATGCGCTCGTAACTCAGCAGCGTTTGCACTACTTTCCACCCTTCATTTTCCCCACCGACCAGGTTTTCCTTCGGCACCCTAGCGTCCTCAAAGAATATCTCACCGAAGTCTAGCTCACCTTGTATGTCGGTTATAGGCCTGACGGTAACACCAGGGGTAGACAAATCAACCAGGAAAAAGCTGATACCGCGGTGTCTCTTTAACTCCGGGGCTGTTCTAGCTAGTAAGCAACACCAGTCCGCGTATTTGGCAAAGGTACTCCAGGTCTTCTGCCCATTTATTACATAGTTATTGTTGTCCTTGACAGCTTTTGTCTGAAGAGAGGCGAGGTCAGAGCCGGCATTGGGTTCAGTGAAGCCTTCGCACCAGAACTCTTCTCCCTTGGCAATTAGCTTAAGATGTCTCTCTTTTTGTTCCTCAGTGCCATATTTAAATAGAGTGGGCGCCAGCATTTTTGCTCCGACAGCGTTGTAGCCTGGTGACCCACGACTTGCTATTTCCTCTAAAAAGATTAGGTAATCCACGAGAGAGCAAGATTGGCCTCCGTATTCCTTAGGCCAGAAGAGGGAAAGCCACCCCTTCTGGCCAAGCTTAAGTGCCATATCTCTAAAGACTTCCTCACCGTTTTTACTGGGGGCGATTGTGTCATCTATCGCTGTCCCGATGTAATCCATCCAGTCTGATGGTAGCTCTTTATCCAGAAAAGAACGGACTTCTTGCCGGAATCTTTCCTGCTCCTCAGTGAATAGAAAGTCCACTAGATCCTCTCCTTCTAAAGAGGGTCTTTAACCGGAGTGAAAATTCCCCTCTCCAACCAGTTGGCATCTTTAAACTTGGAGGTATCAAAGAATAGGGCCCAGAATATTAATTATTAACTACAGTATCGCGGATGAAGACGGTTAGCGTGTTCTCCGTCGCTCTATGGAGCAACAACGACCTTTACCAGGCCCTTCGTTGATGCCAGCCTTTCAAACCCTTTCTCCACAATATCATCAAGGCTTATAATGTCCGATAGCATTCCCTCGGTATTGAACCTGCGCTGTGCCAGAAAATCGAGGCATAGGCGAATTTCATCCTCACCATAGGCCAGAGAGGCCTTAATCTCTGCTTCCCGTTGAACGAGCATTGCCTCGACGAGGGGCGTCTCCTCCCCGCTTACGCCGAGGAGCAGCACCTGGCCAGCACCTCTTACGACGGAGAGCGCCGTCTTAACCGCCTGGGGTGTGCCGGCACACTCGAAGACGATATCAGCACCAATACCACCGTAGAGGGCTTTGATCTTTCCCTCGAGGGCATCGCCTTCTTCCAGAGGATTCAAAGCCACATCGGCACCGAACTTGAGCGCAAGCTCCCGTTTCCTCGGGGAAGGTTGGAGGACGGTAATATGCCTCGCCCCGCCCAATTTCAGCCACTGTATGGTTCCCAGGCCGATAGCCCCGGCTCCTACGACCACTGCATTATCGCCTAGCTGGAACTTGGATTTCAGTATCCCGCGGAGGCCAACAGCTATGGTATCAAGGAGAACCGCATCCTCAAAGGAGATCTCATCGGGAATTCTGTGCAGCATGGTCTTCGGCTCGCGCACCCTCATGTACTCCGCCATGCCGCCGTCGTGGCCCGGGGCGAGTCCGTTCGTCCGGCTGAAGCCGGTCTCACAAAGGGTGGGATAGCCATGCTTGCAATAGTAGCATTCCCCGCACAGTCCGGGAGGGCCAGCCACCACGCGCTCACCTATCTTCCATCCTTCGACCCCCTTTCCTATTTCGGCTATAGTACCCACGTTTTCGTGGCCTAAGACCAGCCCCGGCTGTAGCAGCCCTTCGTGCAGATACGCGTGAACATCAGTGCCGCAGATACCACAATACTTTATCTTGATAATTACCTCGCCGGGGGTGGGCTTTGGGTCTGGTCGTTCCTGCAACCTGATGGATTTTACTCCTTCATATACGGCAACCTTCATAATACCCTCTTGGCTTTATTTAAAAAAGGCCAGTCGGCGGACCACCGCCAGGCAGACCCAGACGCTCCCGCCAATACATAAGGCTAATTTTCCATTTTCCATTCTCTCTTACATATTCCATATTATAGAATCCCTGTACCCAGAATAGTGACTGCCCGGTGCGGGGATAGAAATACATCATGTACAGCAGCCATTTACCCGTAGCCCTGTCGCCGTCGACACGGATAATGGGGTGAACAACAATGTCGCCTTCCTTGCCGGCATGTGTCTTAGAAAGTTCCTCTTTAAACCATTTTCTAATTGCCGCGTTACCCTTGATCGGTTCGTGGAGGTAAACATCCACCTTGGCATTTTCGGCAAAGCAGTCCGCGCAATCATCCCACTCGGTGCATATCAGGGCATTAATATAGCGCCATTGCAATTCATGAATTTCCTGAATATCCTCGGTAACCCTGACCCTTTTTCCCAATGCCTTTAAAGTATCTTCAGTAGCCTCCAGTCTTTTTTCCATTTCCTCTAATGTCATAATGCACCTCCCCCTCCTATATTTTATTGGCAATTTTCCAACCATCAGCAATGGCGTCTACTATCATGCGGGGCTTACTGCAGTCACCAATGTCATAGATTTCGGGGGCCTTCCCCTCAAGGCTTTTAACTAACCTGGCATTTGGTGCTAGTGGCATGGCAGTTACTATGCTATCAGCTTCGATGGTCGGTTGCTTTCCTTCCTTAGTAGTGATGCTCACCCCTTTATCTGTTATCTCCATGGATTTAACTCCGGTAATGGTGGTCACACCTTTTTTGCCGAACCAATCTAGAAGTAACCCCAGCCGAAAGTCTAGCATTCCCTCTCCCAGGGTCTCCGCTGTGTCCACGATGGTGACCTTTCTGCCTCGCTTGACTAGAAACTCGGCTAGCTCGCAGCCATGTAGTCCACCACCAATGATAACAACTCTTTTCCCGATGGGCATCCAGAATCTTGTCAGCCACCCCAGGGTTCTTGGCCCCAGAAAACCCAGGTAAAACTTCAGCTGGCGGTGCAAGGCGGGGGCACTGATAACATTACGCTTGTTTATCCCGGTTATCTCTGGAACGGTAGGTATACCTCCTGTAGCCACGATAACCACATCTGGCTTAATCTTCTCGATTATCGAGCTATCAACCTCTTTGCCAAGCTCCGTTTTTACACCAAGCTTATTAAGCTGAATTTTAAGATAGCGAACCATGGCTGGCAGGTCTTCAATCTCAAGCCCCTTTACCACTGCTGCCATGGGTAATAATCCCCCCAATTTATGGGTTCTCTCGTAAAGTGTTACTTTGTGTCCCCTCAACGCCGCCACCCTGGCGGCCTCCATCCCGCCCGGTCCGCCGCCGATTACCACGACCTTTTTCTGCTTCTTCGCTTTATCAATTGCATAGTGCTCTGTCGCCAGAGCCGCATTTATCCGGCAGCGCCGTTTCATCTGAATACTCTGGTCCAGGCAGGTACCACAGTGTGTGCAGGGGGCGATATCGTCTAATCTTCCTGCCGCAACCTTGTTGGGAAGCTCCGGGTCTGACATTAGACTCCTATGCATAGCAATAAAGTCTGCCATACCCTCTCGCAGGACTTTCTCCCCAAGCTCAGGGTCAAGGTGGCCAACAACAATGACCGGAATAGATAGTACTCTTTTCATTCCTTTAGCTAAGTACGCATTAGCCCCCGCTCCCCAATGGCTCCTGTTATATTCTTTGGGGAACGTGTTTAAAGGAATTGGAGCTTCCGGATAGAAAAGCTGGTCAGGAAGAAACCCGCCAACGTGATAACCCAACCAGTGGTTCCTTACCTGAATGGCGTCAGCACCGGCTTCCTCTATTATCTGAGCACTCTTTTTGGCGTCTTCAACCGTCAGGCACTTGCTATCATCAACACCGACAGTCCGACCGATTTCAAAACCGTTCATACAGACAGAGATGGGGAAGTCTTTCCCGCAATGCTTTTTGATTTCCTTTATGATTTCGGTTAAGAATCGGGCTCTTTTCTCCTGGCTGCCGCCGTAGTCATCCTGGCGTCTATTCCAGAAGGGAGATAGAAAGTTATGTACTATATGACTGCTACCGGCATTGATATCTACCCCGTCAAAGCCTGCTTTCTGAGCCCGCACCGCGGCATTGGCGTACTTATTAGTAATATCCTGAATTTCCGGGATGGTGAGTCCCCTAATCAAGTCACGGTGAAATTCTCCTGGTACATCCAGTTTGACGGGCGAAGCTCCTACCGGCGGCCCTTCGTAAACAGGCGGCTTGTTGTTAAAAAGCGGGTTCTGCCAGGGTCCAAGGTGGACCATTTGCATGAAAGTTGGGCACCCGTGTTTGTGGATTACCTGTACCAACTCACTGAGCCCTTCAATGTATTTATCGTCGTCGATACGATACTGTTCCCTCCAGCGTGCGCCTAAAGGGTAGTCAATGGTCGGGGATTCTACTATCAGCAGACCCACACCGCCTTTGGCTATTGCCTCATAGAAGGCCTTGATTGTCTCGTTCATATGAAGTTCGTCTTCGTGCCAGTACATCATCGACGCACCAGTTTTTATCATCCGATTCCTGGTCTTTACTGACCTTATGTGATAAGGTTCGAGCAATTTTTCAAATCTTTTCATTTGTCTTCCTCTCCTTTGGTTCCAGAGCTGCCAGAGCGTCAGACAGGGTACTCATCCTGAACCTCTCACCCTGGCAGCTTATAATGTCAGTCAGACGGTTACTACTACTTTGTGCTACATTACCCGCATCTGCCTGGCGTTCTCTTCGAATATTCTCCTTTTTTCTGCTCCTAGTATAGTCATTAGTACTTTAGCAATAGGACATTCATAGTAACAGAATATTAAACTGACATCAAATATTTTTCGCTTGTGGTTTGTGCTTAATTATAAAGTTACAACGCTTTGTTAGAAGACGGAAAGTTCAGCTAGTAGCCAAGCAGTATTAAGTGCCACGTCTTTCACACTTATTGGCGTAGAACCAGAGCCTTTGGTACGTTGACAATTAGTTTACACTATGTTACTGTGCTATGTATTTGGAGACGGAATGATGGCGCTACTTGAGGTGTGTGGCTTAACCAAGAATTTTGGTGGCTTGGCCGCCGTAAGTGAGTTGGATTTCGATGTCGATGAGGGGGAGATTTTAGGCATTATTGGCCCCAACGGTGCTGGCAAAAGCACCGTTTTTAACATGATTTGTGGCAGTATTACGCCAACAAGTGGTACGCTGATTTTCCGAGGTGAAAATATAACCGGGCTGCCACCTCACCAAATAGCCAAAAGAGGGATAACACGACTTTTTCAGGGGAATGTTCTTTTCCCCAACTTCACGGTAGTAACAAACGTATTGATAGGTTTACATTTACACACTAATTTGGGCTTATTCGGTTTCCTGTTTGGTAGTCCCTCCGCGCACCGCCGAGAAAAGGCCCTTTATTCGGAGGCTATGGGAATATTGAAGTTGGTCGGACTAGCTGGCGAAGCGGACAAAATAGCGTCAAGTCAACCTCATGGGAATCAACGCCATTTGTGCTTGGCAATAGCTTTAGCTGCTGAGCCGAAGCTCTTACTTCTGGATGAGCCTGTAACCGGCATGAATACTGAAGAGGTCTTGGCTATGGTAGCCACGATTAAGACGTTGAGGAAAAAGAGGGGGATAACTAGCATTGTGGTGGAGCACAACATGAAAGCTGTCATGGGCCTTTGTGACCGAATTGTGACAATCAGTTATGGCAAGAAGATTGCCGAAGGCTCACCCAAGGAGATTGCGGCACATCCGGCTGTGATCGAAGCTTACCTTGGAGCAGAACAAGATGCTACTTGAAATTAAGAACCTGTGGGTCCGCTATGAAGGAGCCGAAGTCCTGAAAGGCATTTCGTGCGAAGTAGAAGAAGGTACTATCGTCACCTTTCTCGGAAGCAACGGGGCTGGTAAAACCACTACTTTGAGAGCAATATGCGGGCTAAAGGCTCCTGACTCGGGTGAGATCTGGTTTAACGGCAAAAGAATAGATGGGAATTCACCCCAAAATATTATTAAACAAGGAATAGGTCATGTACTGGAAGGAAGAGCCCTTTTCCCCTACATGACGGTATTGGAAAACCTCAAGGTGGGTGCCTTCTTGCAGAAAGACCGGGAGCAGGTAGCCAGAAACCTGAAAGAAATATTTGTTCATTTCCCGATTCTAAAAGAAAGGCAACAGCAGCCAGCCAGGACCTTGAGCGGCGGCGAACAGCAGATGTTAACCATTGCTCGTGCCTTAATGGGCAGCCCAAAGTTACTTTTATTGGATGAGCCCTCTCTGGGGCTTTCCCCGATGCTGGTCCGTGAGATTGGCAAAATAGTGCGGGAAATTCATCAGCGTGGGGTAACTGTGCTCTTGGTAGAGCAAAACGCTCGGTTAGCCCTTGGCGTGGCTCAAAGATGTTATGTCTTAGAGACGGGAAGCATCGCTTTATATGGGGAAACTAAGGACCTCCTGAAAAGTGATCAAATTAGAAAGGCCTATCTCGGGCTATGAAAGCCATTTCTAAAGGTAAAGGTGGTTTATGGGAACTGCTATAAGCGGGCAAGATATAGTACAGTGCATAATGAACGGGTTTTGCATGGGGGGTGTCTATATCCTGATAGGGCTGGGCTTAACTCTCATACTCGGCATTATGAACATCCTGCAGTTCGCTCACGGCGAGGTCTACATGCTCGGAGCCTTTACTGTTTATTTCTTTTGCGTGATGCATGGCGTTAACCTGTATGCCGCGGTTTTCATCAGCATGCTTACCACGGCTGTTATCGGGCTTATTATAGAAAGGATACTGCTCCGCCCCCTGAAGGGGGTATTCCTGTCTTATGTTTGTGTGACTACCGGGCTGAGCCTCATCTTGCAAACTGTTGTTATGTTATTGTTTAGCAAGGGCGTGAAACAGCTCCCGTCTTTGTGGAAAGGTACGTTTGATGTTGCTGGCATGTTTGTTTCTAAAGAAAGGTTTGTCGCCATCGTCATTGCCCTGTGCCTGACCTTAGCCTTATATACCTTCCTCAAGCGGACGAAGTATGGTCTGGCGATGACTGCCTCCGCCCAAAACCGCGAAGGCTCACTTATGCAGGGGATAAACCCCAATGTTATGTCTGCCATGGTTGTGGCCATTGGCAGTGGCTTGGCGGCGGTTGGCGGCGCCCTAGGCGGCAGTATCTTTAGCCTCGACCCTTACATGGGTGGCCTGGCTTTCATGAAGGGAATTACCCTTATCGTTATCGGGGGGATGGGTAGCCTGCCAGGTACGGTTGTGGGTGGGCTTATCCTGGGTGTCAGCGAGAGCGTGCTTGCCCTTTTCTTTGGCTCGCAGATGGGTATAATACTTCCGCTAATTCTCGTCATCGCTTTCCTCATATTCCGACCGAAAGGACTATTTGGCCATGACTAGGCAAAAGTTAGTCAAAACCCTGGTCATGGTGGCACTGCTGTTGCTAATTTGCCTGTTACCTCTGATTGTGAGCAATGTTTACTGGAGACACATCTTTATTTTAATCGCCATAATGATTCTGGCAACAGCTAGCATGCGTGCCATCTTTCTTACCGGCGAGGTGTCCCTGGGTACTGCCGGCTTTATGCTCCTAGGGGGTTATTCGTCAGCCCTACTCTCCGCAAAACTGGGGCTTTCCCCCTGGTTGACCATGCTCATCGGCGGTTTGTTCGCTGCGGCGGTTGCGGCGGCAGTAGGCTATCCCTTTTTCAGAATCAAGGGGATATACTTTGTCATCACCACGCTTCTACTGGGCTTTGTCTTCCTGTATCTTGCCGGTTGGCTGAGCAATTTGACCGGCGGTTGGCAGGGATTCTGCTTTTTCGAGATTTCACCTCAGCTTACCATCGGACCACTTACTATAACATTTACCACTAAAACCAACATTGAGTATTACTATCTCACTATTATCGTCGTCGGTTTAAGCCTTTTTGTCCTCTATCGCATGGAACACTCACGGATAGGTCTTGTCTGGAGTTCGATAAGGGAAGCCGATAAGCTGGCCCAGTCAGTAGGGGTCAATATCATGGCGCAGAAGGTATTCATCTTCACCGTTGCCTGCTTCTTTACCGGCATTGCCGGCGCCCTGTACGCCTTCCATGTGCATGCCTTATCGCCCACTAGCACCCCCGCGAATATATTCCACTTCTTTACCTCTGTTTACTGCCTCATGTACATGGTGGTGGGCGGGGAAGGTAGCTTCTTTGGCCCTTTTATCGGCACTACCTTGCTCATGTTAATGTCTGAGTTTACCCGAGGGATACAAGAATACCGACCCTTAGTGTACGGGGGGGTACTGATACTCATCGTGTTTTTCATGCCCAAGGGGCTTGCTGCCATAGGCGAGTATTTCCCCGCCTGGTATAGAAAGCTAGTTGGACGTTTCCGTAGAAAAGCCCTCTCACCTAATTAACAATGCCTCTCTATTGACATCGTGTTAAATTGTGCTAGAATATATGTGCAACTCTGCCGTGTAGGTTCGAGGCAGTGTTAGCTGTTTTGTAATAAAAAATATAGATAAGGAGGTAGCTAGCGGTACAAAATAAGCACTTATATCTTCAAGTAAGTAAGTTCAAATTAAAAGGAGAACTAAATTGAAGAAAAAGATATTATTCTCTATCTTGGTGATTATAACACTAGTGGCATTACCGGCATTTGCTGCCTGTAAAGCTGCCGCACCGACGGGGCCAAAAACCCTTACCATTGGTGGTATCGCCTTTCTTACCGGCCCTGCCGCGGCAGGGGGAATGGCCGCTAAGACAGGATGGGAGCTTGCCGTCGCTAAGTACAACGATGCCGGTGGTTTGAAGGTCGGGAAGGATACCTACAAGATTAACCTGATTGTAGAAGATGACGCGATGAGCCTTGACCAAGCATGTACGGCGGCGACGAAGCTGATTCAACAGGATGGAGCCAAATTTATCACCGGGCCACTGGTTGATGCCTTTAAGAATTCGATTTAT
>Ga0315282_10000639_pt1 | contig 68823 bp, 47 predicted proteins | sample YL17G07_20_MG_FD_203693 | JGI IMG/M metagenome (GOLD analysis project Ga0315282, IMG submission 203693) | Sediment microbial communities from Yellowstone Lake, YNP, Wyoming, USA - YL17G07_20 | ecosystem: Environmental > Aquatic > Freshwater > Lake > Sediment | place: USA: Wyoming | collected...
ATGGCATCGCGGGCATTGACCGCTAGGCTGATGATCACCTGGCTGATCTGACTGGGATCGGCTTTGATCTTTCCGAGGGCCAGGGTGAGGACGGTCACCAAATCAATGTCCTCGCCGATCAGGCGGCGAAGCATCTTGCCCATGTCGGCGACCACGGTGTTGAGGTCCAGCACTTTGGGTTGAAGCATTTGCCGGCGGCTGAACGCCGACAATTGCTGGGTCAATTCGGCGGCTCGCGTGGCGGCGCGGCGAATCTCCTCGACGTCTTTGCGGAGCGAGTCGGCGGGATTCAACCGGCCGGCCAGAAAATCACTGTAGCCGAGGATGGCGGTGAGGAAGTTATTGAAATCATGAGCGACGCCGCAGGTGGCGCATTCCAGGGTGTGGTCGTCGACGCAGTACTGACAGGCGTCGAAGTCGCCGTCGTAGTGGCCGACCCATTTCTCCGGGTTGGGCCAGCGGGCCAGGACCACCGCCCGGGGGTCCATCACGGCCACGGTTGTCTCCGAGGTCAGCCGCGCTGGGGTGATGAACTCATAGATTTGAGCCAAGTCGCCGCTCGCGAAAAGCACCGATCGAATCTGCCCGGCTTTGTTGATGGCGTTACAAAGCCGGTTCTCTGGTTCCTTCGCGATTCGCTTCGAAAATCAGCCGTGACCGAGGTCATTCTCTCGTCCAGGCCGGTGAGTTTCGGGTTGACAGTCCGCCGCACGGGCGGCATTCCTCCGACAGACTTTCAAAACGCGTAAAGAAATAACGGAAAGGAGCGCTGGCATTCGATGATCCAACTTCTCAACCACCCGCGAAAGCCCGGCCGCGCCGTTCTCGCCGGTCTGATCATACTGGCCACGGTGGCCTGCCGCAGCGAATACAAGAAACACTCCGATCTGGGAAAGGAGGCGGCACGCGAGCAGCGCTATGACGATGCGATCAAGGAATACAAGCTGGCGGCCGAAGCCTCGCCCAGGGAGGCAAAACCGTACTACCAGATCGGCAAGATTCTCCACGTTCAGGGCAAGCGTGAGGAGGCCGTCAAGTATTTCCGCAAATCCTTGGAAATTCAGTCCGACTATGCCCACACCTTTCCCGATTTGATGCTGACCTTGATGGAAATGGGCCAGCTCGACGAGGCCGCCAAAGTCGGAAAGGAAGGTCTGGCGAAACCCTCGGTCAAAGCGGATATGAAGGAGTCGCGCACGATCCAGCAACAGATGGCCCAGTTCGAAAAACTCCGGAAGGCCAAACAGGCCGAAACGATTGCGCCCAAACCGGTCGCCCCGCCGAAGGCCACCCCGCCACCGAAGGCCACCCCGCCGAAGGCCACCCCGCCACCGACCGCCACCCCGCCGAAGGCTGTCCCCTCCCCGCCGAAGAAGTAGTAGAGCCGGTGTGATCGGCGGAAAGTCCTTCTCATGGCCCACTTCAGGAACTCCCGAAGGTCATACCCGAGGGGCAGAATGTCATATTCTCCCAATCAGCAGTAAGTCCTTCTCTGAACCAGACGTCCGCTTCGGCTTGTGGGGCGACTTCTCGAAGAGCTCCCACCCAATCTCCCACGCGGTTTCTCTGTTGCCAAATGATAGAAAGTATGCCATTCAATTCCGCGACCCTGGGGGAAGGGAGGGGCAAACCGTGGAAAGCCGCGAGCGATTCAAGAAAGCCCTTCGGGGTGAAGCCGTAGATCGGGTTCCGCTGTTCCCCATGTTGATGTTCTTTGCCGCCAATCGCGCGGGCCTGAAGTATCGCGAATATGCCACCAATGGCCACGCGCTGGCGCAGGCGCAATTGCAGATGCTCGAGCGGTTTGGTCTCGATGCCGTCACGGCGTGCTCCGATGCCTTCCGCTTGTCGGCCGATCTGGGCGGTGAGATGCTTTATCCCGAAGACCGCACTCCCTCGCTGGCCAAACCACTGATCGGGCGCGAGTCGGACCTCGACCGTTTGGAGCGGCCCGACCCCACACGCGCCGGGAGCCGCATGAATGATCGGCTCGTGGCCGTGCGCGAGATGGCCCGCTCCGCCCACGACCGCACCACCGTCCTCGGATGGGTCGAGATGCCGTTCGCCGAGGCCTGCAACCTCTGCGGAATGCGGAACTTCATGGTGATGATCCTGGAAGAGCCGGCGCTCGCCCACCCTGTGCTGGGGTTTGTGGCGGAAGTGGAAATCCTCTTTGCGCTGGCCCAGCTCGAAGCGGGCGCGGACATGATTGGTGCGGGCGATGCGGCCGCCTCGATGCTCTCGCCCCAGCAATTCGCCCAGTTCGCCTATCCCTATGAGCGACGGGTTACGGATGCGATCCACGGGGCGTGGGGACAGATCAAGCTTCACATCTGCGGCAACACCTCGCGGCTGCTCGATCAAATGGCCGACGTCGGGGCCGACCTCTACAACATTGACCACATGGTGGACTTGGGAAAAGCAAAATCGGCCTTCAAGGCGCGCGGCCACTGCCTCAAAGGAAACCTTGACCCCGTCGAGCACCTCATGCGTTCGACCCCCGAGCGGTGTGAAGCTCGCTGTCATGAGTGCATCCGGATCGCCGGACCTCAGGGGTATATGTTGAGCGCTGGATGTGAGATTCCCGCCGCGACTCCCGATGAGGTCATGGACGCCTTTTGCCGGGCGCCGCAAACTTATTCGCCTTCCTCCTAAGAAGAGGGAGTTGCGTCATGGCGGAGCTCCAAGTCGGAGGTGAGCGGAAAGAGCGGGGTGGACTGTCGAGTCCGTATGTGTTTAGCGCGCATAAGCAACAACGACAAGGGCACCCTGCGCACTGGCAAAACTGAGGGTGTGAGCCAACTTTTGGAGTGCGGTGGCCCTCCGCCGCTTTGCTTTTTTGGTCACTGGTCACTCCAGAGAACGGCAAAGCGGCGGAGGGCCACCGCACTCCAAAGGGTCGCTAAACACATACTCGAGTCCGCCGATTTCCGCGGCCTGACAGCCCACGCCACTCCCTTTTGCAACTCTCTCTGGAAGGACTTCGTCGTTTGGCACCGATTGTTTCCATCTCACATTGCGGGGATTATGAATACGAGCAGGTCGGCAGTGCCATCCGGTCGGCGCTGGAGCCGCTGGGCGGAGTGCGACAATTTGTCATAGCCGGACAGCGTGTTCTCCTCAAACCGAACTTCGTTTTGGCTCGGCGGGCCGAAGAGGCGGCCAACACCCATCCGGTCTTCGTCGTGGAAGTAGCCCGGCTGGTCCGTGAGGCGGGAGGCCGGCCGGTGATCGGCGACAGTCCGGCGCTGGGATCGGCGCATCATGTGGCCTCGCGCTGCGGTCTGCTCGAGCTGGCCCGCGAGGCCGACCTTCCGATTGTCGAGTTCCGCACGACACGGAAAGTGGCCTCGCCGCGGGGACGTGCGGGCCGACCTCTGCCGGTGGCCTGCGAAGCGCTCGAGGCCGACACAGTGATCAATCTGCCCAAACTCAAAGCCCACGGGCAGATGTTTCTGACGTTGGCGGTCAAGAATCTCTTCGGCTGCGTGCGTGGGCGGCGCAAGGCCCTGCTCCATCAGCAGGTCGGCGGACGGCCAATTGAGTTTGCGCGGATGCTGGTGGATGTGTACCGGATGGTTCAACCAACGTTGACGTTGATGGACGGCATTGTGGCGCTCGAACGGCATGGACCGACGGGCGGAGACCCGCGGCGAGTGGGACTGGTGTTGGCGGCGACGGATGGAACGGCGATGGATCGCCTGGTGTGCGAAATCATTGGCGCCGCTCCCGAACGATTGCTGACGCTTGCAGCGGCGCGAGAGGTGGGCGCGGGCGAAACCGACTTGAGCCGCATCAAGGTGATGGCGAACGGCCAGCTGGCCGGCGAGCCGCTCTCGAGTCTCGCTCCGATGCTCTCCGCCCGGCCCTTTGTCCTTCCGGAGCGCTTGTCGGCGCTGAGCTTTACGCCTTGGCGGATCGTGCGCGGGCTGTTCCGTCAAGCCTGGGCGCTTCTCGGACCCGTCAAGCAAATGAAACCATAGAAACTCCGCGCCTCACGGTGCGATCTGATAGCCCCGGACGATGGCGTAGTTGTCGGCCTCGTTGGTTTCGCTGACCAGATCGCTTCGGTCGGCGAAGCAGGTGACGGCAAGGTCGCCCGTCGGCACGCCCGAATAGATGGCTCGAGTATGGGCCGAAAGGCTGACCGACGTACCGGGCGCCAGGTCGGGCACCAGGATGGAGTCGCACATGTAGAAATCCAGGCCGGGGAAATCCTGGTTTCGCGAGCCCCAGAATTCGATCCAGAACGGACCGCTGTTCTGGGTGCCCACGTTGTGTACCACGCCGGTGGGTCGGACCACTTGCCCGCGGTGGAGCGGCGCGCCGACGCTGCCGAACGCAAACCCTTCGACCCTGAGGTTGGCTTCGGAGATCGGCCGGATGGTCAGAAGGCGCTTGCCATAGACCACGCGGCGGTTGTTGCTCTTGTTGCTTTCGGCCACCTGATTGAGCCGATCGGCCACGATGGTGACCGTGTAAGGTCCATCGGGGATGGAGTAAAGCGAACGCCCCAGAAACGTGATCGTATAAGATGTGCCGGGCGGGACATCGGGCACGAGGATGCTGTCGGCCAGAAACTGATCCAGCGAAAGTCCGCCGAGTTTCGATCCCCAGAATTCCAGCCAGAAGGGGCCGCTGGGAGCCGTGCCGCGGTTTTCGACCCGCGCCCAGAATCGGACGTCTGCTCCCGGGGCGAGGGCGGTCGGCGCGACCGGCGAGACATCCGACATCGCCACCACGAGGTCCGGCAGGGCGGCTTCGACCGCAGGCTCGGCGGCCGGCGACGGCGACAGGGGCAGGTTGAAGTTTCGATCCATGAAGAAGTAATTGTTCGTTTTGTTTCTCTCGCTCACCTCGTCGAGCCGGTCAATGAAGATCCCGGCTTTGAAGATGCCGACCGGGCAGTTGTAAAGGGTCCGCGGATAGGCGTTGAGAGAAATCGAAGAACCGGGGTCGAGATTGGCGACGCGGATCGAATCGCACAGCAAAAAATCGAGCCGGGGATTGACCCGATCGCGGGAACCCCAGAACTCAATCCAGAACGGGCCGGTCCTCTCACTGCCGACGTTCTTCACCGTTCCGTAGAGATGGATCGGTTGGCCGTTGAGCAGCGGATTCGGAGCGATGTTGAACCCTGTCGCGGCCAGGTCGGCATTGCTCAGGGGCCGGATCACCAACAATCTCCTGCTGGCCACCACGCCACGATTGTCGCGCCTGGTTGATTCAACGACCTGGTTGAGGCGATCGGCCGCAAAGACCACCGTGTAGGGGCCGTCGGGGATGCTGTAGAGCGGCATTCGTCCGCTGAAGGGGAACCCCCCACCGGCCGGAAGAGAAGGGACCATGACCGAGCCGGCCAGGAACGTATCCAGGGTCAGGCCGCCCGTACGCGATCCCCAGAATTCCAACCAAAATGGACCGGCGGCGGCCCCACCATTGTTGTCAACAAACGCATCGAGAGCGATGGGATCGCCGGGTTTGATCTGAATTGGGGCGGCGGGCGAGGAGTCGCGAGCATCGAAGCTCAGGTTCGCCAAGCCGGTTGAGTTCACCAGGATCCTTTTCGTCACAACCTCGCCGAAAAACCCAGAGCCGGTCTGTTCCATCTGCCAGCGGGTCGTATAGGTCCCCTGTGTCATCGGAGCGGTGAAATTGGCCTGAACCGTGATGGCCTCGCCGGGAAGGACGGTGGCGCCGGGAGCCATCGGAATGAGGCTGGCCGGCAGAAAGGGATCGCTCCCGCCGATGGCTTCGAGGGCAAAGCCATCGTCGGGGTTCCAGGGCAACAGGCCGACGTTCAGAAACGTCATGGTGACGGGCCGAACGGTGCCGGGAAACATCCGGTCGGGCAGGGTGTCGGACTGGGCGATGGCGTCGCGGCCGCCCGGCCCTCGGGGCAACACCCGGCCATCCACGCGCAGGGCGGCGACCAGCGGCGTGATCGTCGCGTCGCCCAGCGCCACCTCGCGAACGCCTTTGCCCAGATAGAGAATCTTGCTGATCACCTGATCCACCTTCAAATCGGGAATGGTCAGGCGGTCGTATTCGCGCACCACGACACAGCGCCGAAACGTGCCGGCGGGCGTCCGAACAACCGTGGCGGTGTCCACGCCCAAATACTGGAGGGTGATGGCGACGGTTCCGGACTTGCCAATCCACTTGAAGGCGGCCACCCCGCCGACCGTCCGCGGCAATTGCATATTGGCGGAACCGCAGACGATGGGGTGGTCGAAGATCACGTTGTCCGCGCCGGCAATGAATCCGTGCTGGCGCAAGGTACCCGAGCGATCCAGAGAGAGGAACTGGCCGGACAAGGGAAAGCCGGGTGTGCGCACCTCGCGCCGAAACGCCGCATAACCGTGAAGCGTGGACGTGCTCGGCATCGTATAGACGGTGCCATCCTGGTAACGCTGGCTGTCGCCGACGAACATCGGTTGATAGTCCGCGATGGAAATGACGGCGCGCGCGAACGTGGCGGGAAGCGTGACGACCGCTTCGGGTGCCACAGCGGGGCCACTCCGAGGTTGCGCGGTCTCAAAAAGCGAAGCACCGAGCAACGTCGGCCCGGCCGTTGCGCTTCGCTCGGCTTTGGGTTGCACGTCGGCGGCCGAAGCGGCCAACACGCCGGCCAACAAGGAGAGTGCACAGATCATCTGAGTGGCGAGGGGAAACCTTCGTTGCGGGCTTGAACACACGTCCGATCCCTCCTGGGGATTCCTGGTTTTCGGGCAACAACAGAACGTTCGGGACGATCCCACGGTTTTGGGAAGAGGACGGTTTCCTCTTCCACCGGCAAACAGCCTACCTTTGCTTCACCATACTATGATGTCAAACCGTGCGCATGCTGTCCGGTCTCAAACGCGATTGTCAAATGTTCTGTAACGAGGGACTTGCGAAATAAGAGTGGCGTAGGCTGTTAGCCTGCGAAAACCGGCGGATTGGACAGTCCACCGCAGTCTTCGCGCCGACATTCACCGTCAATCCCGGCATTGCGCAAGCCCCTCGTAACGCCTCCGCACGAATTGAAGTGCGAAGTACAAAGAGCGAAGTGGGAAGAAAAACCACGGCACCTTCCCGCAGCGTGTGGCTGGGTTTTTGACAATTCCCTGCCGCGAATCCCAGTGAATTCATCCTTCATTTCGTGCTTCGCTCTTCGCACTTCGTTCTTCTTGCTTTCATCGTTTCAGAGCACCGGCGAGGCCGCCGGCGGTCCCTCTACAGTCCGACGCCATCAATGGTTGCGCGGCAGAACCGACAGGCGCCTTTCTCGAGGTCGTAGCGCTGAATATTGAAACCGAATCGTTCGATCACGATCTTGCCGCACGACGGACAATAGGTGTGCTCGTTGGGGTCGCCCGGCAGGTTGCCCGAATAGACGTACTTGAGGCCGGCCTGGCGTCCGATTTCGACCGCCCGTTCCAGAGTCCGAGCCGGCGTGGCTCCCCGGTCGTCCAGCTGGTAGTCGGGATGGAAGCGGCTGACGTGCCAGGGGACCTCGCGCCCCAGCGAGACCACAAACTCGGCGATCCGGCGCAACTCGTCCTCGCCGTCGTTCATTCCGGGGACCACCAGCGTGGTGACCTCGAGCCAGATGTTGCGCGGGCGAAACAGTTGCAGCGTCTCGAGCACACCCTCCAGCCGGGCGCCCATCATCTTCCGATAGGTTTCGGCGTTGAAACATTTCAGGTCCACGTTGATCGCGTCGAGATCGGGGGCAATCAGATCGAGCGCTTCGGGCGTCATGTAGCCGTTGGACACCCACACGTTCTTGAGGCCGGCCTCGCGCGCCAACCGTCCGGTGTCGTAGGCGTATTCCATGAAGATCGTGGGTTCGGTGTAAGTATAAGAAAGGGTCGTGCAGCGACTGCTGACGGCCTGGGCGACGATGTCCTGGGGAGCGACGTCGGTGCCTTCGATCTGTCCGTCGTCCCGGGGCATTTGCGAGATGCTGAAATTCTGGCAGAACACGCACCGGAAATTGCAGCCCGGGGTCGCGATGCTATAGGACAAGGAACCGGGGTGAAAATGGAACAGCGGCTTTTTCTCGATGGGATCAATGTGCCGGGCGATCAGACGCCGGTACACCAGCGTGTAGAGGGTTCCGTCGCGGTTTTCGCGGACGCTGCAGAAACCCACATGGCCGGGGCGGATGACACAGCGATGGTGGCAGAGAAAACACTCCACGACCCCGTCGGGCCGTCGCGAGTAGAGCATGGCTTCTTTCATGGGCGAGTCCTTCCCCGCGGCAACTGGCGGAAGGCCGTTAGAGTGCTGACACCGGCTGGGGGAGCATCTGGCGAGGCCCCTTGCTTGTTGCCGCAAGCGGGTCTTCCGCCATCTGAATGGTGCGCTGCTCGCTCATGAGGGTGCGGGCCCGCGGAGAGATAACCGCGTCCACGGGGCCTGGGAGTTTGAGCGTGATGTTGAAATGGATCCGGAAATCGGCCGGAACCTGCTTATAGGGAGTGCGGTAGTAGCGGATCATGATTTGAGCGAGCGCATTGTGGAGATCGCGAGTGAGGACAACCCGCACATCGCGGAGACCGCCGTAGCTTTGGTGATAGCGCGTGCCCAACTCGACCGTGTACTTCTGGCCGATCTTGCGGCCGATCCAGGTGTCCAGAATCAGGTCGGGCTGGTTTTCGGAGTAGAAATAGTAGTAATGCTGGAAGCGGTTGCTGAGTGTGAAAGCGTCGGTATAGCTTTCGGGAGCCGGGTCCTTGGTCAGCGGCTTGAACGCAAACAGGTCGCCCTCGACCCACCACCGGCGGGAGACTGGAGCATAAGCGGCGTTTCCGCCGGCCAGGACGGCATCGCGCTGGTAGTTGAAGGGATCGCTGGGATCGCGCATCTGACGCCGTTCGTAGCCGAGCAACCCCTGGAGACGCAACGTCCGTGTCTGGTTTCGGTACTGGGTAGAGAGATTGGCGTACTGGATCTGTTCGTTGGGGAAGATGTCCGATTTGCCCTGGAGGTTTCTTCCGGCGGCGAGCGTCATGCTGATGTCGGGATACGCCAGATGATAGGTCAGGTCGCCGGAAATCCAATGCTTTCGCGGGCGATAGTTGTAGAGGTCCTCGCGCGCGGTTGTGTTGCCGATGGATTCGTAAAACTCGCCGAGCGATTTTTTGCTCCCTTCGCGCAGGATGTAGTAGGCGTTGGCGGTCAACGTGTCGGTGATGCGCCCCTGGAAGCGCAACTTCAGGTCGGCATAGACGAAGCCGGGGGTGACATCGGACAGGGAGACGCGCTTACGGCCCGCCCCCTGTAGAAAGGTGTTGTCGTTGACGAAAGTCAAGTCCTGGCGCATGAACTCATTGGCGTTCAGGAACATCAAGTCGCCGCCCGCCCCGCGGTCGCCTTCCCCGCGCAGGAAATCCTGAAAGCCATAGTGCCAGGAGTCGTCGAGACGCTTCATGAACCCCAACCCGACGCCGACCTGGGCCAACAAGGTGTACCGTTCGGAGAAGCGGAACAAGTAGCTGAGTTGCTGATAGATGTCCAGGCCGAGGACGTAGGAGTCGTCGCGGGTGGAGCGGAAGTTTAACCCTTTGTCGAGATTGTTGAACGCATTGATATCGAGCGAGTAGAAGAGCGGCAAGTCCCCGCCGAAGCGCAGGTGGCTGGTCGAAAACGTCAACTGCGGCAAGCGGGTCGTAACGCGCCCATAGCGGTCGGAGGGCAACCCCTCGCGCTTGAGGTGCTTATAGGAATTCGCGGTCAGAGGGAAGATGTCGTAGTCGTGATCGTCGTCGAGCGGCTCGGCGGTGTTCGTGATGCGATCGCGCGTGATCCGTTCCTTGATCTCAAAGAGCGCCCGGGCAACGTAGTCGTCCTTCCAGTAGGTCAAGGCGGCCCGCGCGCGGCGTTCGGGAACCCGCCCGCGATCGTAACGGGTCATCGGATCATACAAGTCATAGTAGAATTCGGGATCGCTCATGTAGTCCACATTGAGCTGAAGCTGGAGATCCTTGCGCAGTTCGGAGCGATGGCGGGCGAACAATTGCCAGCGCGATTTGTTTCGGTCGCCCGGGACCTCGCGGAACCGGTCGGAGGGCAGATAGTACAGCTCGGTCTCACCCTTGTGCTTGTCGAAATCAAAGCCGTAGTTGTAAGAGAAGCCCATGCCGACTCCGCGCTTGGAGAACAGATCGAGTTTGGCCTGACCGTGGCCCTCGTCGCGGGTCTGCAGCTCGTTCTTGTTCTCGAACGAGGGCTCGTAGCGATAATGCCAGAAGTTATACTCGACGTTCATATAGCGGCCCAGGCGGCTGGACGAACCGAAACTAATCTGCCAGGGCATGGGCTCGCGCAACGACCGCGTGTAGGCCGGCAGGAACATCACCGGGACGTGACGGACGCGCAGCAGGGCGTTGCGCATGAAGATGCGATCGTTGAAAACCAGAACGGCGTCGGAGGTATGGACCGAGTATTGGGGATCGGGGAAATCGTCGGTGGTGAATTCCGCGTCGCGGAAAATCATCTCGTCACGACCGACCATCTGGAAAGCGGGCAGACCGCTCTGGGGTTTGGCACATTTGAAGTAGACGATGTCGTGCTGGCCGCGCACCTCGTTGGCCGCCCCCTGGTAGTACTTATAGTTGAAAACCATGGACTTGCAGTAAATCTCGTCGGTCTTTCGCTTGAAACTCAGATCCTCCCAGGCGCGCAGAATGACGTTGCCCTCAGCCTGGATCTCTTGGAGAGGCACATGCACCAGCACGCGGTCGGCTTCGAGCATGTACTTGTCGAACCGAATCCGCGTCCGGGCGTTGGAATAGATGATGTTGCGTTCTTCGTCGTAATCGAGATAGCGATCGGATTGGACCTGGATGCGGCCGCGTTCGGCAAAATCGCGGCGGATGGAGTTGGCCAGCTCGTCGGGGAGGCCGGCCATCGCCTCGGGGGAAATGAAGTCGGGAACCTCCTGCCAGGCGGTGGACCGTTTGAGACGGTCGTATTCGCTTTCGGCAATACCGACGGGCATTTGCTCCGTCGCGGGCGCGGCGCCAAAGGCGGCGGCCGCCAGCAATACGAAGCCCCATGCCCGCACCCAAAGGCCTCGTTCCCGGCTTCTTCCACTGCGCGTCTGCGCGATGTGTGGCATAAGCGAAATCCTATTGCCGCAGGATTCGGACGAAGAGGACAGTGCCGACCCCGCCGACCACGATATTGGGCAAAAAGATTACAACTACGCCGAGCGCCGAGCTATTCTGGCACAGCGAAACACCCCATTTCAACATGATGTAGTAGAAGAAAATCAAGCCAAAAGCGATAGAAAAAGCAACAGCCTTGCCGGTCGGGCGGACCCGAATGGCCAGGGGCACCCCCAGCAAGACGAAGGCCACACAGGCCAGCGGAATGGAACGACGCTGCTGGACCTCGGCGGTCAGCGAACCCCGATCGTCCACATTCAGCGCCGGCTCCTGAAGCGTTTTGGTGATCTCGTGATTGGTCATCTCGCGGGCCTTGCGGGCCGGTTTGCCGGGTTTGTTCTTGTCCTTCTTGGTCAACGTGAGGCGCCAATGCAGCTCGTCATACCGGGCGACGTAATAGCGAACGTCGGTCACCGTCGTGGCCGTATCGAAGTGATGCAGCGTCCCATCATTGAGGATGATTTCCATCCAACCGTCGAGCACGTTGGCGTTGATGCGACCTTCCCGAGAGGTCGCCACCAGTTCGCTCTGGGCATTGCGCGTCTGAACGCCGCCGGCGATCACCTTCAGCGTGATTCCTTCCATGCGCTGAGTCAGAGGATTGCGGTGGTGGAAGTAGAGCGCGACGTCGGCATCGCTCGAGGGACGAAACACCCGTCCGGCCTCGAGGGTGCTGGCCACAATGACTTTGATCTTGTCGAGCAAGTCCGCGTTGAATTCGATCAGCCCGGGCACCCAGCTGCGGTTAGCCAGCCACAGCCCGGAGGCCAGCAACATGGCCGCGAACAGAACCGGCGTGAAGACCGTCATCAGGTGGACGCCGCTGGTTCGCATGGCCATGATTTCGCTGTCGGCGGCCAGGCGTCCGACGCCCAGCAGCACTCCCACCAACAAGGCCATCGGCGCTGTGAGAATCAGCAGTGGGGGTACGAGCGTGCCGACGAACTGAAGGAACAGCGTCATGGGCACGCCGCGGTTGATCAGCAGGTCCACCAATCGGAAGAGATGCGTGGCCAGAAGAACGAACGTGAACACGATCAATCCCAAGAGCGTGGGACTGGCCAACTCGCTCAACAAGTAGCGTTGAAGAATCTTTCCTCTCACCAGGCCGACTTTCTCTGCGGACAGAACACTGTCCTACGCTCAACGACCGGTCTTGTTCTGCCTGCTGCGATCAAGGGAAACAGCATATAGGTCAAGCCATCCCTATACGTCAATGGCGAAATTTGCAACCGCTGGTGCCGCGTGCTTCTCAGTTTTGTCCGGCTTCCGCGCGGCCCTTTCCGGGCTGGGAGAACGCGGGTCAACGTACCTCTCTCTCCTCCTGCACAATGCCCCAAAAAGCTATCTTAGAACCCGAGAACGTGCCCGGTTCACGAATCCCGCCTTCGCACCCTTCGCACCCTTCCACCCTTCCAACCCTTCACACCCTTCACACCCTTCACACCCTTCACACCCTTCACACCGTTCACACCCTTCACACCCTTCACACCCTTCACACCCTTCAGACCCCCGTGATCGCCAAGCACGGTTTTCGGATACGCCCTAAGCAAAACTGAGATGCACACTCGGGTGCCGAATCCGTTCGCCGCCGCCGTCTGAGCGGCCAATCCGCCCGCTGAAACCCTGGCTTGCAAACGGTTGTCGGTCAGACGGAACGCCACCGGTCCGGCGACAGAGGGGTGACTCCAGACACCGTTATAACCGGTGGCGCTCCGGCAACCGACGATCCAAAACATGGTCTTGCTTTCCAAAGACCTTTCAGTTTAGGCTTCCACCGCATCGCATCGTGGATGATCTACGCATGACTTTTTCCGGGGTTAGTCCGGAAATGTTCTCTCAGAAACAGAGGCCCGCGACGCAAAAACCCCCTCTTTGGGCCCATAATTGGCCCGTCTGGGCGATGGGGGGCCGTCGGCTGAGCTCAACTCCAGGAGAAGAAAAATGGTACGAGCGTACGGCATGAGGACGGCAAAGGGGTGGATTCTGTGTGTGGCATTGACGCTGGCGGTCGGAATCGCTCGGGGTCAAACCCCGCCGCCGTGCCTCTGGCAGATCGGCGAAGCCGATTCCAAGACCAACGATTTGGCTCTGGGTCCGACCGGGTATGGCAAGTTTTCGGCCGATCCGACTTTCATTGTTGGCCGCTCGAAAGCGCGGGACAGCTGGCCCTATGTCCAACCCGGACCGGCCGACGGGTGGGCCGGCGGTCGTCCTCACGTCTTCACCGTCCTGTTCAATGTTGACGAGCTGCCGCGACCGCTGGCCGGACAGGCCGAGGTTCGGTTGCTCCTCTATGACACGCACAGCCAATCGCCTCCGCTGGTCGAAGTCGCGCTGAACGGCAAGCCGAAAACGCTCCCAACGACAGAAGGCGCGGGCGACGCTTCGATCATGAAAGGCGGGCCGGGTCAAGCCAGCCGGCTGTCCTTCGAGTTTCCGGCCGACACTTTGCAGCGAGGGATGAACACGGTCGAAATCCGCACCGCGGAGGGCAGCTGGATGCTGTATGATGCGGTGCGGTTTTTTGCGCCCGCGGGAGTTCGCCTCGGCGTTGCAGCCCCGACCTTCTACCGCATCGAATCGGTTCAAGACAGTGTTCTCAAGCGCCGGACGGCCCAGCCCACGCAAGTGGTGCGCGTCAATGTCTTCGCCTCTGCGGACCAGCCGGTGTCGGCGAGCCTCGCCGGGACGGTCGAGAGCTTCGGCGCGCGCCAGACGACCACCCAGCTGGTGACCGTGCGGGCGGGCAGGCAAACGCTCGAACTCGATGTTCCGCGGCTGAGCAGCTGGCCCGCGAAGGTGTCGGTCTCGCTGAGCGTCGGCGGCCGGCAGTTCTCGACCGGCACCGCTGCGATTCTTCCCCACCGCGATTGGACGGTGTACCTGGTTCCTCATTCGCACGTGGACATCGGCTATACGGAAGTCCAGACGAAAATCCTGGAGTTGCAGAAGAAATCGCTGACCGAGGCGATGGATTTCGTCGAAGAGCATCCGGAGTTCACCGGCGACGCCCGTTTCTGCTGGAGCGTCGAGGTCCTCTGGGCGATCAAGGATTATCTGCGCCACGCCGATGCCGTGCAACGCGAGCGCCTCTTGCGCCACGTCCGCAATGGCACGGTCGGGCTGGACGGCCTGTTTGCCAACGAGCTGACGGGACTTTGCACGTCCGAAGAAATGGTTCGCCTGATCGGCTATGCGGGGCGATTGGTCCGCGACTATGGTCTCCAAATTGATTCAGCGATGATTACCGACGTGCCCGGCTACTCGTGGGGGCTTTGCGCCGTCATGGCCGGCGCGGGGATCAAGTATTTCGACATGGGACCCAACGGCGGCGACCGAATCGGTTCGATCCGACAGGTTTGGCGCGACAAGCCGTTCTACTGGGTGGCTCCTGACGGTCGCCACCGCGTCCTCACGTGGCTTTCGCCATTCGACTACTATCGCGTCTTCGGCCTTCTGGAGAATCCCGAAGGAGTCAACCGCTTGCTCGGCTACCTGCAAAGCCTGGAGTCGAATCCGTATTACCCCTATGACATCGTGCGCTCGCGAATGTGCACGGGTGACAACGGAACGCCGCCGTTCGGGCTTTGCCGCACTGTCCGCGACTGGAATGCGCGGTACGAGTCGCCGCATCTGATCATCGGTCGCTCACGCGATGCCTTTGTCGCGCTCGAAAAGAAGTTCGCCAATCGCATCCCGAGCTATCGCGGGGATTTCTCGCCCTTCTGGGAAGACGGCGCCGCCTCCAGCGCCGATGAGACGCACCGCAATCGGCATTCTGCCATCGCGCTGGAGACGGCCGAGAAAGTCTGGTCGGCGGCAACCGTGGCCTCGGGTCAAACCGGAACGAAGGTCCCCACGGACGCTTTGGACGGTGCGTGGGACAATGTCATCCTGTATGACGAGCACACCTGGGGCGCGCATAATAGTATCAGCGCACCCGATGCGCCGTTTGTGGCGGCGCAGTGGAAAATCAAACAAGCGTTCGCGCTCGATGGGGAGAAGCAATCGGCGGAACTGGTGCGCGACGGGCTGGCGGCGCTGGCGCTCAACGTCTCGACCGGCCCTGATCGTGCGGTTCTGGTCTTCAATCCCTGCTCCTGGTCGCGAACCGATCTCGTGAGCGTCGAGCTGCCGCCGAGCGATAACACGGCTCTCGTGGACTCGACGGGGCGGACGGCGGCGGTGGCGCGCTCCGAGGATCGGCGCCGCCTGACGTTTATCGCGCGCGACGTGCCACCCCTGGGCTATCGGACCTACCGGCTGGTTGCGGCCGATCGAGCGGGCAAACCCGCAGTGGAGCCGGCGGTGATTGATCCCGAGAAGGGCCTGCTCAAGAGCCGTTTCTTCTCGGTTCAGCTCGACAAGCAAAGCGCGAGTGCCCGCGTGGTCGAAGTGGCGCGTCGCGGGCTGCGTGGCCAGCGGCTGGTTTCGAGCGGAGACTTCAACCGTTTCCTCTACTGCAAGAACGGGGACACTTCGCAGGTCACCGCCGCCGCGAATGCGGAAATCCAGCCGGCCCGGCCCAACTCGCCCGATGGCGCGGCCCTGGCCCTGCGCTCGCAGGCGCCCGGCTGCCGTTCGCTGGTTCAAATCATCGAGCTTCACGGCGAGCTGCCGTGGATGGACATCACGAATACGCTCGATCGCGGCGATGTTCGACAACCCGAGGGGCTCTACTTTGACTTTCCGCTCCAGGGACTGAGGCACGCGGGCATGGCGTTTGACACCGCCTGGGCGCGGGTGCGGCTGGAGAAAGATTTGATCCCGGCGGCGTGCAAGAACTGTTTCTGCGTGCAGGATTGGGTCGAGGCTTCGGACAAACGCCAGACCGTGGTGCTCGCGCCGATTGACGCGCCGCTGGTCGAGATCGGCGAGATCCATCCCAATGGGCGCACCTCCCGGTTGCCCATCGTCGAGCAGCTGCGACTTGACCCGCCGCGGGCTTTGTCGTTCGTCATGAACAACTATTGGCACACGAATTATCGCGCCAGCCAGCCCGGAACGACCTCGTTCAGCTATCGGGTCTACTGGTATGACGGACCGAGCAATCCGGTGGAAACGATGCGGCGCGGAATCGAGGCGCGCGAGCCGTTGCGGGCAACCGCCTTGGCGGCCAACAACAACGGCGCGCTTCCGGCCGGAGCGAGCAGTTTCGCGCGCGTCTCTCCCGATCACGTACTGGTCACGGCCGTGACGCCGGCCGAACGCGGCGGGACGCTGATCCGCGTACGGGAGATCGCGGGCAGGCACGCCAGGGTGGAATTGACCGCCGGCGGGTTCGGCAAACAAGCCGAGCGCGTGGATCTGTGGGAGCGGAAGCTGGCCCCGCTCGAGCTGAAGACCGGACAGCTCCGGTTCGAAATGGGCCCCTACGAAATCGCGACGATCCGGGTCTTCCAAAGTTCGTAGTTCCGCCCTTCAGGCGGCTCGAAACGCCGCTTCAAAGCGGAACCACAAACCACGAGATCATTTCACCCAGACCCACCGGGGTTGCCCATGGCTCGAGGCGGTCAAGCAAGAGGAATACCTGGCCTTCGGATCGCATGGGTTGCCGCGGTGGTGGCGGTAACGCTGGCCTTCGCCCTCCAGACGATTCGCCTCGGCCTGTACAAGAAGTACAACATTGACGAGTTCACCTATGCACACGCCGGCTGGCTGATCTCAAAAGGCCAACTGCCCTATCGGGACTTTTTCTGCCACCACTTTCCTCTCGCCTTCCACCTGATGGCCATACCGTTCTCTTTCCTGGACGCCAATCCCGGAAACATCTTTTGCCTGCGCCTCCTGATGCTGCCGGTCGTGCTGTTGATCTGCCTCGCGTCGTGGTACCTCAATGCCCGGCAGGACCGGAGGTGGGGACTGGCCACACCGCTTCTGCTGCTCGCACTTTCGCCCTTCGTCATCTATGTGACGGAGATCCGCCCCGATCCCGTGGCGCTGGCCCTTTTTCTCTGTGCCATTGCGGTGCTCTGTCCGTCGGGTGTCAGCACGAAGATCAAGGGCTTTGCTTCGGGGGGCCTCTTGGGTTTGGGCGTGTGGGCTTCGGAAAAGGTGCTGGTGTACGGAGCCGTTTTCGCTGCGGCATTTCTCCTGGATGTTCTTTTCAACCGGAAGCGCAAGAAGGGCTTCCTGCTCGCCAGTCCGGGCGCGTTTGTCGTTGGCTTTGCGCTGGTCATCGGATACATCGGTCTCTACCTGACGCTGACCCATTCCTTGTCAGCCTGGTTCAATTACTCGGTGAAATGGACGCTGATTTACCAACGCTTTCACGAAGGGTTCCCCTGGACTCGCCATTTCTGGAGGAATTTCGAATTCTGTTGGTGGCTCTTCCCATTCGCCGCGATGGGTTTGAACGCGACCGTCCGCCGCCTGATGCAAGCGAGCGAAAGCCCCTGGACCGATCCTGACCTCCTCGTGATCGGGGCGATCGTTTCCACTCCGGCCTCTCTTTGCGTTCAGCGGGCGGCCTATCCCTACAGCTTGATGCCCGTTCTGGCCATTCTCTGCCTGTTTGCCTCGCGGGGATTGGCCTCGGCCGCGGGCAGTCTTTGCGAGCCGAAAGGGATCTCGCGAAATGCCGTTCTGTGGTGGAGCGTTGCCTTCGTGGGATTGTATAGCTGGCTGCGATCTGATTATGAATCGCGTGCGTTTCTCCCGCCTCTGGCGATTCTGGCCGCGCCGCAAATTCTGGCAGGAGGGCGTTTGGTCGCCGAATCCAAAGACCGTGTGAGAACCGTTGCTCTTCTCGTCTTGGTCTTGGTTGCGGGGTTCTACTTTTGGGAGCTGACGGGCTTTCGATTGCTCCCCATCGTGGTATTGTTGTTCTCTCTCGCCCTCCCAAGCGCCGTTGCCCTTTCACGTTACGTTGCCAGTCTGGGAAGCCTTGCCGGAACGGAAAGGGCCGGAACGCTCATTTTGCTTGTGGGATTTGTTGCCTGGCAACTGGCGGCCGCGAATCGCGGAATCGAAATCCGCCTGAGCCGCGGCAATCAGCATCAACACAAGATTCTCGCGAATCTGAATGACATGACGGCGCCCGACGATCCGATCTATGACAATGCGGGGGGCGCCGTTACCCGCCCGCATGTGTCTTTCTATTATTTCACGAACGCGTTCATTCGGAAGGATATGGCGGACGAATTGACCAGGGACATTCCGGCGGCCATCGGCGAAAAGGGATGTACCGTCTTCCTCTACGACCTGCGATACAGCACGCTTCCGGAACCGCTCAGGAAATACCTGGTCGAGAACTTTCAGCCTTACAACAGCGACATCTGGATTTGGGGACACCGTTACGAGGCAAAACCCAACCAGAGCACAAAAGCCACATTCCACGCGGTCCGCGAGGGCCGGTACTTCATTGATCCCCCCTCCGCCCTCGAAGCCGGCAAGCTGCGCGTTGACGGAATCCATGTGACAACGCCCGTCTGCGAGCTCAAAAAAGGAAACCGGACGATTGAATACGAAGGGCCTGCCGCACACTTCTACCTCTTGTGGCTGCCGCGCAACGACCGCCCTTTTCGACCGAATGAGAAGGTTCAACGCTGATCGCCGGCGGATCATTCGTTTTCGTGCAAAACGGCGATGAGCCAAAACGTTGAGGCTGGAGGCCCAGGCCACCCTCTCCGGAATGCGGAGCGGGTGGAATGGACCTCCAGCCTTTTCTTGACGAGGACTGGTTTCGGGTGGGATTTTCTTTCTCAGAAGCCCGCGGAATCAGTCCTGCGTTTTCACACTGTCGCTCATCAGACGCCGCGTTGCGCAGCGGGGGCCGGCGCCTTCTCGCCGGACTTCTGAATCCGCTCGATCATCTGGTCGAGGAACTTCTGCTGATTCGCGTCGGTCACCAGCTCGCGCTCGGCCTGGAACTGCTTGACCGCATCGTCGGGCCGCTTGAGCGAAAGATAGGTCTGGCCCAACATGTCGTGAACCTTGACCTTGTCCGCGGTGCTCGTGTTCAGGAGCTCGAGCAGGAGCTTTTCGGATTTCCCACTCTGGCTTTTGAAATCATAGAGCTGACAGAGCGAGTAAACCACCTCCTGTTGCTCCTTGGACTCGAAACCCGGGCCGACCTTCAGCGCCTGCTCGTAGGCGTCAATGGCCTTGTCATACTGCTGCCGTTTCGAATAGCCGATGCCCAGGAGAACAAGCGGCCGGAAGTCGGTCGGATTCGATTTGACGAGATCCTGGAACTCCTTCTCGGGGTTTCGCCCCTCGGCCACCGGTTTCATCTCCAGTTCGAACGGTCGCGCCGGAACAAAGCCGATCACGCGCTGGACCACTTCGCCCTGGGGATTGAGAAAAACGGTCGCCGGGTAACCTTTGACGCCGTACTTCTTGGCCAGCTCGGCCTGGTCCTTTCCATCCACGCGGACGCAAACGAACTGGCGCGACAGGTCAACGATTTGCGGGTCGGCCAGCGTTTTCTCGTCGAGCATCTTGCACCACTGCTGGTAGGTCACGAAAAACTCGATCATCAGAGGCTTGTTCTCCGCCTTGGACTGCGCGACGGCCTTGTCGAAGGAATCGGCCCAGGTGATTTGCGCCTGGGACTCGCTGGTCGGTTGTGCCTCGGACGGCTGCTCAACGGACGGCTCTGATGTGGGGGGCTTTGACGGGGCCTTGGGCTGCTCGGGAACCCACTCCAACGCCCAGCCTACTAGACCGGACAGCAGAAACGCAACAACCACAGATTCCCATCCTACGCGTCTCATCTTACCCTCTCCTTCTTGACCTTTTGGGGTCGAATGTCTCTATGGCCTTTGGGTACGTGGGCCGCAAGGCCGAAAAGCCAGATTTCCTTCAAGTCTTGTCGGTTTCTGGGACACGAACGACAGTGGCGGCGAGCAGTCCGGATCAGCGCGCTGTAGAACAGGAGCGCGGGGGTGGGAACACTGCGTGTCATTGTGGAGTATTCAGCCTTCAACACTTACATTCTCCTCGCCGCCGTGTCGTCCGTGTCGTTGCCTCGCAACTACAACTGGCCAATCGTCTATGCGGGCACCCAACAACCACCTGTAGCAAGAGCCGTGCAAAGGGTGGAAATGGGTGGAAGTCAAAACTAAAAAGTCAAAAGGCAAAAGTAAAGAAACGACGCAGACGATTGAAGAATCACGCATTAGGATTTGGCAGGATCATTCAATCGTGAAACGATTCACGCTTGCGGGGAGCTTGATGAGTGCAGATTCGTCTTTGAGCGTTTGAATCGGATGGCCTTCGATGCGCAGGCGCACGTGACTGAGCCAGCGTCCCTCCAATTGGATAACCGCGGGCTTGTCGTGGTCGAATACTTCACAGGTGATGATCCCGTGGCGGTCGCGGCTCAGCGATACGGGAACGCTCGGCCGGATGGTCAAACCCGGCAGTTCGATCGAGCGGCCCGCGATGAGCACGGCCGTCCACGCCGAACCACGCTGGCGCACGACGGCAATCGAGGCTTCCAGGGCCACTCCGCGCAGACGGCTGCGAAAGCTTCGAAGCGACCCGTCGAGGATGATCAAGTCCCACCCTCCTTTGTGGTCAACCTCGACGATGCCCGGACTGAGCAGCTTCACCAAGGGCTGCCGCTCGCTTTTTCGGCGCGGATAGAGAACCGTCCTGTAGTCGGGGTTGCCTTCTTCGCTGCCCGCCACCGCGAGATAGCGCGTCAGCCCCTCGGTGGTACGCACTTCACCGGTGGTCAGTTGCGCGCCGCGGGGTTCGAGGATAAAGGCGTCGAGGGCGATCCCTCGCCGATTCTCAAAGCTCACCAAGGGGGTCCCCCGTCCGCCGAACACATCGGTGAGGCCCGTAAACCCGGACAGAACCCCCGTACTGCTGGTTGGCATCGTCACGCGGTCGGCGTTGACATGGAGCCATAGGTCATGCGCGGCCTCGCCCTGCATTTCGTCACGCAGAACAAAGTAGTCGGGCTTGAGAAACAGGATGTGACGCCGTTGAATGAACGGCTTGTCCAGCGGTTGCACGCCCGGCTGACGGGAGTAAGGAGCGTGCAGATCGCGTTTGATTTGACCGAGCGTGGGAATGACTCCGCAGACGTAGTCGGCGCCCGCGAACGAGACAAACGACCGGACCTGTCCGCGGTAGCTCGTTTTATAGCCGTACTGAGTGCCGTCGAACTGCGAGGCCGGCTCGAAGTCGGAAACGGCCACACGGCTGTGGCCGCGGGCGATGGTCTGCCAGCCCCCCGCCCCGCCGCGTCCCGCATCGGCGACCAGCGCGACCCCCTTGGCCCAGAGTTGGATGCTTCCTTCATCGTTGTGGCTTCGTCCCCAAGCCAACCCGTTGCGAAGGACAAGACAGGTCTCGTCGCCGGTGAGCTCGCGGCCGCGCAAGATCGCGCCGAACCCCGGCACGTTCACGCTCGAGAGGGTTTGCGGCACCGAGGTCAGGTTGGCGGGCAGTCCCAACACGGCACCGTCGCCGCCCTTGGCCCACCGCCCGAACGAAAGGGCGTTGAGCCGGCGGCCGGGATCCTCTTTCGCCGTCCCGCCCAGTTCCTTGTGGAGCCAAAGCAGTCGGCCCGCGAAGAGCGGGTCTTCGCCCGAGTAGGCCGACGCGCCGAGCAGCAGCAGGTCGCGAACGTCGCTTGGGGCGGGCACCTCGCCCACCGGCGGCAGCGAGCGCCAGCCGCCTTGCTCGGCGTCAGGCGGCGTGACGGTTTGGAGGAGGAGGTCCCACATCGAACGGAAGCGAGGCTCGGCCAAAAGTCCATTGCCCGCAGGACGCGCCCGCAGGGCCAGCGGCGTCAAAAAAAGCAGCGCGTCGCAGGCGCCCGAAAACCCGTCTTCCCAAAAGCCGCCCGGATAGACGTAGGACTTCAGGAGCAGGCGAAACTGATCGGCCGCATGCTCGCTCCAGACGTGCCCCATCGGATGGCGGGCCAGGATCGTTCCCAGATCGCCGACGATGGCGACCCGTTCGGCGTTGAAGTTGGCGTCGGCCAGTCCGCGAAACAGCGGTTCGAGGCTGTCGGGATGGCCTGGCGGAACCATGGCGCGGTCCCACGGAAAAACGTCCTTGCTGTAACAATCATAGGCCAGCGCGGCGAGGGCATGGCGCGCACGGCGGTCTTCGTCGGGTCTCAGGACGCCCAGCTGCTTCAAGCGCGCATAGGTCTGATAGACCGGAACGAAAGGACGTGTGTCGGGCGGGGCGAGATAGCCGCGTTCGGAGAGCGACGTTTCCAACCGCTCGAGCTCGGCCAGCACCAGCTCCTTGTCGCGGCGCTCGCTCTCGGTCAGATCGGGGCGATACTGGGTGATCGGCTCGTTCCAGTCGAGAACCCAGCCGTCGCGGTTCCAGACCCATTGGCGTTCGAGGGCGCGAATCCGCGCGCGAGCGTCTTCGGCCCGGTCGCCGTTTCGCGAAGTGGCGATCAGGAGCCACTCGCGGCGGCCCGTCTGCCAATTCCCTTCGAGCCGAAGCGCGCCGTTTCGCTCCCAAAGCGAAAGGAAGTTGAGCGCGGGACGATTCCAGGCATCCGCGTGAACCCGCAGGAAAGCGAAGAAGTCGTGCTGGGCGCGGCCGCCGAACACACCCATCCAGTCGTTGAAATCGAGCAGGCGGCCGAATTGCGACCACAACACCAGTCGCCCGTGTCGAAGCTGGCCCGAGGGACGGACATGCCGAATCCCCGACCATTCGTCGGCCTCGACGGGCTTGGCCAGGACCGTGTCGGCGCCAAAATTCTCGCCAAACGAAAGCACCCAGGTGCTGGTGCAGTTGGAGCAATCCTCGGTCACCTGGATGTGGTCGCCGGCCGGCGGGACCCGGAAACGGACCTCGGCGCGCCCGCCCTGTTCGAAAGCATAGGTGACGACGTACTCGCCCCCCTCCGGCGACCCGTCAATGGCCACCACCGGCGTAGCCCCTTCGATCCATCCGCCGCCGCGCCATATCCCGTCGGGGCCGCGCAGACCGAGAATCGGCCCGGGAACGTCCCTGCCGGTGCGCGGTGGCACGCACTGAATGCGGCCTGCGGGGACGCGGATGGCCATCTGGTCGGTCGAAAGAACACGCACCGAAGGAACGGGCGGGGTCGAAAGAACACCCAGGGATTCCGGCGGCGGCGTGGATCGAGGCGTGGGTCGCGGCGTGGGTTGAGCCTTGCGCCCCGGCGCCGTCCACGACGACGTGCAGCAGCCCAAAAGAGCGATGAGGAGAAAGAGTTTTTTCACTGCAAGAGCGGTCCTCCACATGCGCCGACACTCCGCGCGCGACAGTAGGGGTGACTGCGGCGAGGGTCAACAGGTTTGATCGGGTGGTGTGCGGCGTATGGAAAGCAGGCTGTGAGGCTGGAAAAAAAGACGGACAATGAAAAACGGACGACCGACAACGGACAACTGACAATGAAAAACGAGCGACCGACAACGGACAACCGACAATGAAAAACGGACAACCGACGATGAGAAACGAGCGACCGGCAACGGACTTTGTCTCGGTGCTCGTTGCTGTGCACGTGAACGGCTTTCGGATTTCGATGCGCCGCCCCGAGCTCTCCCCTACCGCCTCGCTGGCGCCAACTGGCGCTCGATCATGACCAGCCCGGACTTGATCTCAAAGTAGGTGGCCCGAACGCAGTCCTCGATCGGCAGATTGTTCAGCGTTTGATCTTGGGAATAACGCTCGATGATCGAGAGCGCCGCCGCGAAGGCCTCGCGCGCTTTGGCCAGGTCGCCGCGCGATTGATAGATCAGGCCACGGATCATCTGGACATACTTGCCATATTCGCGGTCGGGATAGAGCGCCGCATAGTCATTCGCCGCCGCCAGAGCCGCATCGAGATTGCCCGTGTAACGATAGTGCATGGCGACCAGGTGGAGTCGGGCCTTCTCCTCGGTGCGCAAGATGCCCACCCGAAGCCGGCCGTCGGGTTGCTGGGCCGCCTGCATGTCGCGCGCGGTCCGAGAGCCGTCGGGATATTTCGCCAGGATCGCGTTGATCTGTTCGAGCGATTGGGTGGTGTCGTTCATGCGCAGATAACAGTCGGCCAGCGTGAGCCGCGCCTCGTCGGCCGTCCAGTTGGGATTCGCCTCGAGATGGTCGAAATAGGCGCGGACGAGACTGGGCGTGGTCCAGGCGTCGGCGCGCAGCAACGCGGTGGACAGGCGGCCGTCGGGCCCGCGCGCGATCAGCATCGGAGCATATCGCTGCCACGTCGGATCGCTAATGAAATGTTTCCCCTGAGGGTGTTGCGCAATCACGTCGCGCAGCATCTGGAGCGTCGCCGACGACCGAATGTCCCAGCTGAGCGAAGCGGCCAGCAGCGCGGCATCGGCGGCGTAAGGGCTGGCGGGAAAGTTCTTCAGCACATAGTCCGCACCCTCCAGGCGCGACAGCGGCTGCGAGGTGGCGAAGTTGGGAAGCGTCCGCTGGCACAATCGGCCCCACACCGGGTATTCCGGCGCGATCCGCTCGTCCCACGTGGCGCCGTGCGTCGGATAAGCCAGCAACCACAATAACAGTGCGGGGACAAGTCGGTGGAAAGCAAACCGGCGCAACAATCGTGGGGGTTCCATGTTTGGCTCACTCCTTCCGTGAAATTTTGATTTCCGCCGCTAACGCATTGACCGCCGTGGTCGTGGATCTGTCTGATGTCGAGACCAGCGTGATCTGCCCGCCCCGAAAATGCCAGTTCCCGTCCAGCGACCGGATTTTGAAAGTCCGTGGCGAAGGGACCAGAGGCGGCTCGGCGATGAGTTCTCCCTGGTACGTGAACAGTTCCCGGATTCGCGCCGTCACGTCCTCGGCGCTTTTCATAGGATCCAAACCGTCAACATAGAGGTGCACAAGTCCGAATGAAGGCCGCGACAGATTCGCCTCCAGCGAGATTCGATAAGTCCTCCTGACGCCGCCACTCGTGAAGCTGCACTGGTATGAGAAGCTTGGAAGGGCAGGCGGCTTCCAACGCGAAGCCTTGTAACAGGTGAAAGAACCCAACGTGCCGCTGGAGACAAACGGATAATGGAGGACCCGTTGCAGGACCCCCAGGGCCGTCGCCCGCTCGGAAGCCGAGGGGGCGACAGAAACGCGCAACTCCTCGGGGATGGTCCAGAACAGGCTGTCCACCGCGTTGATCGGGATCACTGAGCCACGGACGCCCCGTTCGCGGGCGTCTCCCCGCGTCACACGCTCCTCCCAGCCAGCCGTCTCCCACGGCCCGTATATGGGGCCGGTCTGTGGCATCCCCTGTCCCACTGCAAAAAAGGTGACTGCGACCACTTGGCAAGAGCGAAGCATTGCGATGCCGGCTCTCTTTCGACAAGATGCTACCGCCATGCGGTTATTATCCTTTCCTTTAGAAATGGACATCCCTTCACCACGACGCTCACTACTCCCGGTGACGACAATCGAAATTCCAGTCTCTCCAATACGATTCAGAGGACGGTAAACTGTCGTCGTCTTGTATCGCACCGCTGGGGTGCCAGCAGTAGAAGTTCGGGTAACCCGCCCCAAAACTGGGATCATAAGAGTCGGAGCCGATGCGGCAGATCGCATGCCACCAAAAGTGGGGATTCGGGGGGCAGAGATCTTCGCTAGTCGCATGGGTCACGGCGAGGGTAACCCACTGCTGTGGGTTGTCGTACGGGAATTGGTACTCGTAGAACTTCTTGCTCCAGAAAGAGTTTGTCCCGCCCCACAAATACCGGATTGAAGCCCCAATGTTGTGATACCCGCAGAGATCTTTCATCAGCTTCGCGTGATCCTCACACATGTACGGTCCGCCCTGTTGGGTCACCTCGCCATAGTTGGGCGCCATGGTGAGCATTGTTCCGATCGCATCGTTGATTCCACCCCCGCTGGACGGGTCGTAGGTGATATGGCCCTGCACCCCCTGACAAATCCCCGCTGCCACATTCGGCAGATACATGGCCCCCGTGGCCCAGCGCACGGCCGCGGCCACGCCCTTCTTGTATGCCAGCACCGTCCCCGGGTTGTCATACAGAGCAAAGAGGCGGCAAAAGGTGGTGGGATTGGCCAGAGGAATCGGCTGATCGGTTCCCTCGGGACAGCAGTACCGCCAATAGCTCCAATAGACCCGCTCGTGGACCGCCGGGGCGATCGCCGTGTTGGCTTCGTGGGTCGTGAGCGACGGGAAATACCCCGGCCCCCACGTCGTACTGACCCAATGCCACCCCCCGATATCCCAGGCATCCTCGCCCGTCAGTCCCTCGATCCGAACGGCCGCCGGCAGAGCGATCGCCTGGCAGTTGATACAGACCTGAACGCTCGCCTTGTGGGTGACCGGCCACACGCCCGCCTCGTTGCGGCTGCCCGTGATCTCCGGCTTAGGGATGTCGGCGACTTCAACGTTGCCTTTCCACTCCATCGAGCTCATGAAGGGAACAACCGAGTGCACCACCACCGGCGGCGTCACAAAAACCGTATCGTCGCGATCTCCCTCGTCCCCTGGGGGTACCGGCAGTGGAAGGTCGTTCTCACAGACCGATATCTGAATGGGGGAAACGCAAGCGCCCGGCGCCAACCAAACCACGCTCTCCCCTATGTATATTTGGTTCTTCCAGCCGCCCGCGTCGCATTCCCACCAGGGATAGTTCGATGCCATTTCGTCCTGTTCTTGGCCGGGCGACTCGCTTTCAGTGTCCCAATAGCAGTCCACGTCGCCCCCGCGAATCATAGTGCAAATCACGGGACTGCCCGCCAGATACACTTCGCCACCGGTCGGGTACGTGATCGCCGCGCCGGTAATCGGCGTCCCCCACACCCCCCCATTCCCCGAAGTCCTGATAGGCGTACCAACACCTATTCCCGAAAGAAGCAGCCGGCATCAGAAGCAGGCCGATTCCCCACGCGCTTAAACAAACGGCCAAAGCAGCACGTCCACGCATTGGAGTCCTCCTTTAGAAAGACCGGCCTCACCGGCGCTTCTGGAGCTGATCCAGTTTCTCCTTCGCTTTGGCGGCCAGCTCGCTGCCCGGATAGCGTTGCATCAAGTCGTTCAGGGCCGCCTCGGAGTCCGACGGCTTGGGCAAAATGCAGGTGTTCACAATCAGCGGCACGAGCCGCGGGCGGAATTCGTTCCAATTCTTTCGAATGGACTCAAGTTTCAAAGCGGCCGGCGTCGAGCCGTCGGGGATAAACGCATAGGGCAGCTGCAAAGAGGAGACGTCCGTTTCATATACGCTCAAGAACTCTCGCTGGGCGGCGCGCCAATCGCCCCTTTCCCAGCATGCCTGCGCCAACAGGTTGTGACAACCCAGGGTGCGGTCCTGCCGGTTTGGGAAGCGCGAGACCGCCCACTCGAGAATTGCGCGCGCCTTCTCGGGGTCTCGCCGGCAACCGGGCAGGGTGACCGACAGCTGGAGTTCGGCCAGCCGGCAGGCCACCTCGACAGCGCGGTCATAGTCGGGGCAGCCGCGGAGGATTTCGCCGTAAAGCCGCACCACTTCCGGTCCCTCCCGCAATACCTCACAGGCCAGCGCCAGCTGGTAGTTCGCCTCGGCCAGCTCGTAGTCCGCGATGGGACGTCGGAGCGCCAGCGCGAGAATCTGCTTCGCTTCGGCGGGGCGATGAAACTCGCGCAAAACTCGTCCCACCTCAATAATCGTCGTGGCCGCATAGGGTGCAAACATGTCGCTAAGAGAAACTCTGCCCGAAGCTTTGAGGAGGGTGTCCGTTCTCTGGAGAATATCGAGATCATTGCCGACCAGCAATGGATCGCTGGTGGCTGCGCTGCACCGCGCGGCCAAGCCCAGCAACACCACCAGTGCCGCGCACGCCCCATAATTCTTGCGTTGCCTCATGGGTCTCCGACCTCCTTGATCTCCGGATGCATCCCGTGGCGGGCCCCGTCGTTCCGACCATAACCGCGGGTGCCGTCCAATTCCTGCCCATTCGGATTATGAGCGTTTGTCGCTCACGGCCGTCTCTCTTGTCGAGAACATTTTTCGAGAGTCTTAAACGTGGGTGGACGTCACTTTAGATTGGCATCCAAGGCCCGGTGAACAATTGGCGGGGCTGTGGGGTGGGCTGTCTAGCCCGCCGGAACGTTTCGCGGGCTGACAGCCCACGCCACGAACAGCCTACGCCACTCTCGTTCATCATTCATGATTCATCCTTCGTTCTTCGCTTTTGTGGTGACGCGGTAGTCGCGGACGGGTTGGCCGGCGGCTGTGGCTCGGCTTTGGTCCGTTCGGCCTTCAATGTCTCTGCTTCTCTTTCTCATGCCTTGACATCAGCAGACGCAAGGGGGAGGGTCTCTACAGAGTCACCGAGGCAAGGAGGAGCATAGATGATTGCCATTGTTTTCCCTGACCGCGACACCGAGAGGCGCGCACTCGCGTTCTTGTTGGGCCGCTACTCGGGGCGGGTGCTCCGCTCCGGCGAGCATCTTGTTCCCGAAACAGCGCTCGAAGCATTGGCGGACGCCGGTATCCAATTCCAGGTGAAAGGCAAGGCGACGTATGAGCAGCAGTTGGCGGCGCTTCGAGGTGTTGCTTCCACTTCGGTTCAATGATGGCCGCGCCGTGCCGGATGAGTGGCTCGCCGATGCGGTCCTCGAATTGGTGAATCATTTTGGCGCTGCCGAACTGATACGCAACCACCCTCACTTCGATGGGATATTTCGCGCGCGCGGGAATCTCCGCGATCCGCGAAAAACTCCCGCACCGCCGCCAACGCCACCCTCGCCTTGAACTCCGCCGCAAACCGCCGCCGCTTCTGCCCCATGATCCGCTCTCCTTTGCTCCTTGACCTTGGAGAGCCAATCCACCTTATTCAACTGTCCAGTTTTGCGGGATGGCTCAGTCCAGCCCGCCGGAACGTTTCGCGGGCTGACAGCCCACGCCACGAACAGCCTACGCCACTCTCGTTCATCATTCATGATTCATCGTTCATCCTTCGCTTTTGTGGTGACGCGGTAGTCGCGGACGGGTTGGCCGGCGGGGTTCTTGAAGCGGAGGCCCACGGCCCAGCGGCCGGTTTCGTGGCAGGCTTTGAGGACGAGGAGGTTTTCGCCTCTCAGAAGCGTCAGGCCCGAGGCGGCGCCGTGGTGGGCGAGAGGCTTCTCCCCTACCGCCGGATCGGGGCCGTCGGCGGCGAGCGTGACCTCGTTGCCGTTGAACCACAGCCGCACGGCGCCGTCGAAGTCGAGCCGGAGCGTGAGGCCGGGAATGTCGCGGTCGGCTTCGAGATAGGCGACGACATAAGCGAAGGAGGGGGACGTGGCGGCGTCGGCTTGAGACAGGTTAACAACCTGTCCCACGTCGAGAGAGGGTTCATTCGAATGAGCGGCGGTCCAGTGGAGCACCTCGCCGCGGATGATCGTGCGCTGGCCGGGCCGCGGGCGGATCGAGCCTTCCTTTTCGAGATCTTCGGTTGCCAGAACGCCTCGCGGCGTATCACCCTTCAAGGGGACCGGGCCGATGACCAACCAGTCGCGGATATAGCCGTCGGCGCCGGGGCGGGTGGACAGGGGCGCGGTCTGGGCGACGGTTGGTTGGGATGACGGGTTAACGGCCCGTTCCACTTCGGGAGACAGGTTGCCAACCTGTCCTACGCCCGGCACGCCGAGGCCCGTTTTGACCGCGTTGAACCAGATCGAGCGGTCGAGCGGCACGTCGGCCTTGACGCGCAGGGTGAGCAATCCGTCGAGCATTTCGGCATCGGGCGTGAAAAGGCTCTGCGCGGCATCGGGCCCCACGCGCCCCTTGACCGTACGCACGACCTGGAAGTCCTGGCGATTGTGCAGGACGGTCAGAGTGCCGACCTCGACCGTGCCGCCCGTGCCTCCGGTGCTCGCCACGTAGTCATAGATGGCGCTGCCACCGCCTCTCGCGCGCGTCTGAATGAGGTCCACAATGAACGACTCGCCGCCACGAATTTCCTGGGGCGAACTGACGTGGTCGAAATAGTTGATCGGGCGGCCGCCGTCGGACGCGCCCATCCAGAAGCTGGACTGTCCGCCGATGAACCGAAACGCGCCCGCGCCGTCCGGCGAACCTCCGGGCGAGCGAACCCACACCACGGTCTCGCCGCCGATGGTCAGCGCCTTCTGAAATCCGCGCGCCATGCCCGAGAGCATCAGGCTCAGGTCGTCGGGCGCGCGTTCGACCTCGACCACCGGATAGTCGGGCCGCCCGCCCGCGTTCAGGCCCATGAGGGCGATGTCGCTGCCGCCCTGAATGAGCACGGGCCGCGCAAGGCCGCTGCAACTCACCGCCTGGGCAATGACGCCGGCTGTGCCCGACCGCAGGCGCATCCCGACGGCCGCCTTGCCGATGTCATAGAGACTCAGCGTGAGATTGCGAAACGTGAGCGAGCGCGTTCCCGGCCCCAGGAGGTCTATGCAAGTTTCACCCGCGCGAACGCCAATCGTTTCGAACAGACTATCGGCGCTTCCCGCCGCGATGACGATCCCGCGCCGCGACGCATCCACCTCGACGTTGACATAGCGGCTGCCCGGTCCCGTGGCCAACCGCACGCCCGAAAGACCGGGATTGGTCGCGGGCTGGATGCTGCCCAGCCGAAGATTTTCGAGTGATTGCTGGCGGTTGTCGGCCGCGTTCGAGCCGTTTGCGAAAAGCCAGTAGAGGATGAACGTTTCCTCATCATATTCCGGCGCAAATCCCGGCAGGGCGCTGATCCACGCGCCGATGCCGCCGACCACGCTCCAGCCGGTGAGCTTCACGTAAGGTCCAAGGCGCAGAGGCCGCGAGATGTTGTAACCGCCTTCGGGAAAGATGAGATGGCGAGCCAGGCCGACCGATTCTGGCCCGGTAGCGCCGAGCGCGCGCTCGATCGCCGCCGTATCATCGTGATAGATTTCCACCAGCGAGTTGTTTTCGCCCGACCAGGGGTGAGCCAAATCGAGCTCGTTGCGACGCACCGCGACGACGACCGAGGACAGTTTCTCCCCCGCCGCGCCTTCGGTGCGTTGCGCGCTGCCGTCAACAATTCCCCAACGGCCGGCGACCGATTCCCATTTCTGGCCGTTTCGAGTCGCGCCGAGATCATAGCGGTTGTCGGAGCGGTCGAAATCATCCTCGACCTGCGAATCCACGCGGAATTGGAGCCAGATCGGGCTGCCGGCCTGATGGCCCGCGCTCTCATAGAGGCCGACCTTGCGCGTGCCGGTGTTGAAGCGGTCGGCCAGGTCGAACAGCGCGCGATCGTTGACCAGCGCCTGGATTCGTTCGCCCGTCAGGACCACCTTGAGTGCGAGCGCAGCCGTCGGCGAAGTGGGCCGCTCGACGTCCTTGGCGCGCAACTCGGTGGGCGAGCCGTCGCGCACCTGGATGAGCCGCACGCGAGCCACGGGCGCCCCGGCGCCGGCAAACGTCGCGCTCAATGCCCAATAGTTCTTCGCCTCCGAAACACGGAAAGCCAGGCCGCCTTCGGACGGGTTGCCGGCCGGCCCGGGCCGGATTCGCACCGACGCGACGCAATCGCTCCTGCCGATGTCCACTGCCGCCACGCCGTCAACCGGTTTGAAATGCCAGAGATAGATCCCGTCGCCGGCGCGAAAAGTCTTGGTGTCGCCGACGTTGGTCACGAGGCGCGAGCCTGCGTCAATGTTGCCGTTGGTCATGCCGCCCACGCCCGACGCGCCGAATTCCTTGACATTGACGCCCGCGATGTCGGCCGCCACGGCCTCGGCTCGCGGCGCGGGCGCGTGGCGGAGCTCGAACAGGCGCTCATAAGCCGCGTTCACTTTGGGATCGGCGGGAAAGTCTTCGATCAGGTGCGCCAGCAGCGGCAGTTCGACCGAGCGCGGCACCTTGGTATCCATCGAGAAGTAGAAGCCCCATCCGCCGGCGCCCTGGCAGATCTTCAGCAGCAGCTCATTCTGGCCTTCGCGGAGCTTGACCGTGGCGCGGTCGGAATCGGGCTCGGCGGCGCGCGCGACGTTTTTGGAAAGAACCTTCAAGCCGTTGAGCCAGACCGTCAGCGTGTCGTCGCTGCCGAACGAGGCCACTCGTTCCATGTCGGCAGGACAATAGATGACGCGATAGAGGTACGCGACGGCGTTCGTCTTGTCCTCGAAAAACGGCAGCAGGTCGTTGACGCGGCCATCCACAAGCCGGTCGCCGCGTTTCCAGCGCACGAGCCGGCCGCTTTTGCCCTCATAAGTCTTGTCGAGGGCGAGCTCCTTTTCGGGCAGATAAACGATCCCGAAACCTCTTCCGCCCGGATTGTCGAACGGGCCGATGTAGAACCAGTCGCCGAGGACGGGCGCCGTGACGCTCGATGCGGCCAGCGAAGCGACACAGGTCTCCTCCCAGGTGGCTTTTTTGACATAAGCGAGATGAAGCGCGGTCGGCGAGGAAACGGTGGTGCTCGGGGACGTCGGGCGCGCGGTGCTCGGCTCTTTGCGAACGGGCACTTCAGTCGTCGTGCTGGTCGGCGACGATGCCGCGATGCTCTCGCTGGTCCCGGCAGCGGCCGCGGTGAGGCTTGCGGTTGTCGCGGCGCAAGGAGACATGCGAACGACAGCAGCCATCGCGAGAACGAACACCCAGGCGAGGCGAAACGTCGTCGTTGGATGAATTCCGCGCGGCATCGAACACGTCCTCCCTATCGCAGGGTGTAACTGCAATTCGGCCCGTGAGGCATCGGTGCGGGACCCGTTCGTCGGCCGCGGCTTTGCGTACTCCCCTACCCCACCGGAAATCAAAACGCGGTTGGCAGAACGGGGTCATGATTTGTTTGTCAGAGACGCGCCGCGACAGTCAATTCGTTTTTTCCCCTTATCTGTGGAGTGCGTGCAGCTTGCTGCCGCTGTTCTGGAACGCCGGCGGCCTCGCCGGTGTGCTAAAACCTGGTCCTTGAGAGTTTTCGCGGGCTGTTGCGGCCCGTTCCTCTCCACAACGACGGTTTAGAGCACCGGCGAGGCCGGCGACGTTCCATGGTTGGCGAATCTTCGGTCTCACGGAACAATTCAACGATCGGTTTACTTGAGTGCTTCACCGCCGTAACTAGCCTTGCGCGCCATCGCGGAAAAGGTCGAGACCACTTTCCCCGCGGCGTCAAACCGCACGACCGCGCAATCGCCCTCGGTCCAGAACTCCTGATCACTCGCGACGCGTTCGCCCTCCGCGCCCGCGCGCAACAGCACGAGCAGTTTTCCGCCCTCGTCCGTGCGAATCTCACAGAGCCAGCCATTCGTCACGCGGCGCGCCGTCTCGCCCGTGGCGTTCAACTTGCCCGCATACCCTCGCACGACCGCAATGAACTGCATCTCGGCGCGCCGCTCCGGCGTCGTGGCGCTGAAATGCCACTGCCGCCAGCCCGGCCATTTGTCCGGCGGCGGGTCGAACCGGTCGTTCTGATCGAGGCGCAGGCCGTGCGGCTCGAGAATGCTCACGCGCGCGTGGCTCTCGCCGTTTGATGCCTCAATCGCCGACTGGTCTTTGAATTCCATTTTCTCGGGCGCGTGCAGGAGCCATGTGAAAGTCGAGGGCTCTCTGGCCACGAGCTGGTCATAAATGAGAATCACGTCGGGCTTGGCGAAAAGAATCGTGCGCCTGAATTCCTTGACCGCGTCTCCGTACGTCTCGCTCGCATCGCCCACCACGTAGTCATGATCCCAGCCCATGTGGGAGGCGACGATCTTCCCCCCGACATTGGTGCTGGTGTGTTTCGTCTGCCCCTGTCCGTTCACGAGGATGCAATTCTGCGATTTGGTCTCCCACATCCACTTGATGTGGTGCCGGCTGCCGTGCCAATCGCGCCGGCCCGTCGAAATCAGCACGGGTTTGCCGTGGACGGCGAGAATGAAGGAATTCTGCGCGTTGAAACCGTGGCTCTGCGAACCCATCGGGCTGCTCTTGAAAAAAACCTGAACGTCCTTCTTCGCATCGAGCAGATTGCTGTGGAGCATGGCCAGACCGGTTCCAAGGAAGACTTTCGACTGCAGAAAGTCGGCGGGCGGCGTGGGCTTTGGCGCAGGCTGGCGCGCGCGAAGCAGTCCCAGATAGCCGGTGCCGAGGGTGCCGCCGACCTGGTCGGCATACCATTGCCAATGGCCGTTCTGCGCGCCCCGCGCCATAATCGCCATCGTGTTGCCCAGCGACCTCGGCGTCATCTCGAGCGCGAGGTCGCCGAAGCCGCCGCATTGCGTTCCCGGCGGCATCACGTAGAGCGGAAACCAGCCCGCGCGATGGAAGAAGGGTTTGCCATAGCCGTCAATGCCCAGCGCCGACTTCATCACGTCGAGCCACCAGGTGTGTTTATACTGATAAGCGTTCCAGTAGGAAGCGCCCTCGTGCCAGCCGCCGTCGTCGTCCGACCAGACGGGATAGCAGCAATAGAAAGTGTCAACCGTGTGTTCGAGCCATCGCGGCGCATCGTCAATTTCGCCCATGAAGGCAATGGCGACCTCGCCCAGCTTGTGCCACGCGCGATTGTGGTGGCTGTTGTACGGCCGCCACGTGTGAGGCGAGCGACGCAAGTGATCGAACGTCTCGCGGCCGCGTGCGGCCATCGAGGCGCGAATCTTCGCCTGGTCGGCTTCGCTCAGCGCCGCGTGACCCCACGTATAGGCGCGCGACATCAGGTAGAGCACCGGCATCGCGGCTTCATCGTTGTAAACGTGACCGGTTGAACCCGTGGGGTCCCAAGCCGCGGCATCGAGCATGAGCCGCCGGGCCACGTCGCCGTACTTCTTCCCGCCCGTGACCATGTAGACGAACGCGAGCGTTGCCGCCCCGTCCAACGTCGCGATGACCTTCTCGCGGTTGCCCCACCAGCGTTCGAGCCACTGCGGATCACCGAATTTCCAGCCGGGTTCATATTTGAGCGGCTCGTCCGAAGGCGGAGGGTTGACCACCAGGCGGTCGGCCTCTTTGACCAACTGCTCCCAGCGCGCGCGAAGCGGTCCCTGGATGTCGCGCCGGAGCTGGTCGAGCTCTTCGGGCCGGATGAACAGTCGCGGGTGTTGCTTGGGAATGCGGGCGATGAGTTCCGCCATCGGCGGCATGGGGAATTCGGTGGCGTCGGCCGGAATGGTGAACGAGCGGACCTGGCTCCACGGCGAGCGCTGGCCTTTCTCGTCCACATAGCTGTACCGCCAGAAATATGCTCCGGGAGCAAAGGGTTTCGGCGGGCAATGAACGTTCAACCAGAGGTTTTTGACTCGATAAACATCTTTCGAGAAATCAGCGGTCGGCGAGCATTCGAGAAAATACGTCTCGGTCCCCTTCTGCGGCCGCCACACAAATCCCGGCGGATTGACCTCGACGGTTGAGCCATCGGGCGGCCGAAACCCCCATTCGCCAGCTTTAGCGGGACTGTCGTCGGGTGCTGGCCCCGGCGCTGCGATTGCGGTAAAACCCAGCAAGGCCCAAATGCAACCGATCCGCAAACTCATTCCCTTGCGTGTAGTCATGTTGACACTCCTTTCTTGGACTTTGGCACGTATTTGGGAGTCCGGGATTCATTTTGGAGTGCGGCGGCTTGACGCCGCCTTCGCTCGCCCTGGCTTGACGGGGCGACACGTCGTCACTGCCACACATCACTCTACGAATGTTCACGCCACTCATTTTGGAGTGCGGCGGCTTGACGCCGCCTTCGCTCGCCCTGGCTTGACGGGGCGAGGCATCGTCACTGCCCCGCGACGCTCCACGAGTGTTGTGCGGCCCGTTCCATCAGCGACTCCCCAATTGCCAACCCTGCGCGCGATGCTGCTCCCAACCCGGTTCTCTCCTCCACTCATCGTCGGTTCGCTCGGCGCGTCAAGCCACGCCGAGAGAAAGCGGCGTCAAGCCGCCACACTCCAAAAGTTTCGGTCCGAAAGTTTCACTTCCCCATCCTCAACATTTCGATAGCTCGCGCCACTTGCTCACGATAGCGGTAGATCGCCAGCGGGTCTTTGGCGAAATGCGTCTGGTCACTCGTGATCGAGTCCGGAATCTTCAACAGCGACTCGGCCCGCGCGACCGCCTCGCCCTTCTCGCCGCGCTTCTTCGCCTTCTCGACCAAATCGCGCAGCAACCAGAAATACTCATAGTCCTCGATCCCTTCGCGCAACATCTCCCACCGAATCGAATTCACCGGGCCGGTGAGATACTTGCTCTTGCCGTTCAGCGGATCGCGGTTGGGCGGATAGATGAACCGCCCGTCGCCGTTGCCCCAATGCTGTTTGGTTCCCGGCGCGGTGCTGTAACCGCTGACGTAGGACATCGGGTCTTCCCAGGGGTTTTGAAGCTGCGGGTCAGGAAAGGCCGCATCGCTGGTCCAGTAGTTCGACTGCCAGATGAGCAGTCCCTGCACGCCGAACTTCCACGTCTGCCACGACCACATGCGAAACTCGATGCCATAGTGATCAATGAACAGCGTGCAATAAGGGCCTTGGGGGCCGGTGCAGATGTACCACCACATCTCGCGCCCCTTCGCTCGCTCGCGCGAAACGATCTCGGGCGTGATCGTGGGCGTGAGCGGACACCAGATGTCCACCGCGCCGTCGAGTTCTTTCTCGGGCTGTTCGGTCAGCATCCGGCGCAGGCCCGGCGCGGCACGGTGAATTCGCTCCATGCCGTCGCGGACGAATTCGTAGTCCTTGGGCTCCGGCTCGTCGAACCAATAGAGATAGGCCTTGTCGAGCCAGCCCTTGTCGCGAAGGTGCGATTCGAGCTGGCGTGAATACTTTGCGAAGATCTGTTCGTATTCGGGAGAGCCTTGTTCGAAGCGGCCGATCTTGCCGGGATGCCGCGCGTGAAACGTCCCGCCGCCCATGCCTTGCAGGTGCAACAGGAAGGTCGAGAAACGATAGTCGGGACCGAGATACTTTTCGGCCTGCTTGTCAAAGCGCGAAAAGTCCACCTTGACCTCGTCGTCGGGATTGCCGGGAAAGCGAACTTCAATCGGATCGAACGGTGCGAAGTCATAGGGAGAAATGCGATGCTCGGCGAAATTCTTGAGATACAAATCCACGACCTTTCGCAACTCATCGTCGCTGGTCAGATTGTGATAGCGCCGCACATTGCCGGTCGAAAAGCCGAACGCCGTCTTGAGATGATTCTCGCGCGGAATCTCAAAATCCCAAACGTGCACCGTGAAGGGCACCGATGTCTTCCATCCACTGGCGGCCAACTCAATCGTCCCACGATAGTCGCCCGCCTTCGCATCACGCGGCACATGGACCGTGATCCACAGCGGCTGGCAGCCGTCGCCCGCGCGCAAATCAAACGCCTTGTCACAGGGCGGCAGCGGATCGGGCCACTCGCCCGCACAGCCGATTTCGTCCGTCGGCGTGGTGACGTTGACATAGCCGACGCGACAGACCTCAACCGCCTCGGCGGGAATCTTCCCTCCCCGATCCGACTGAAGCGCCGAAGCCTTGACGCTCAAGTTTTTCATGTCGCTCTTCGGCGCAACCACCAACTGGAACGGTTCATACTCCCCCTTCGCCGCCGCAATCTCGATCCCGCGCTTCTTCGCGGGTGGGGCACAGAGGCGGTTGATCTTGTATGGCCCTTCGGCCCACCACAGAGCGCACAGGTAATCGCCCTGAATGGCATAGCCGAACCCGGAGTCGTGAAGAACCGGGACTTGATAGTCCCACGTCGCGGTGTAGAGCGATTGGCTGGTTGCGGCATTCACCAGAGTCACTTTGGCCGTATGTGGACCGGCGCGGCCTGCACAATAGAGGATTCGGATGCCCCAGTTGTATCCCGAGGGAATCTCGCTGACGGGGACGGGTTGTCGAATCGCGTCAATTTCGATGACCGGTTGCACGAGCAAACGCCCCCCAAGACGATTCTGAATGAAAGCTCCGACGAAATCGTAGCCGGCGCGCGAAGAGGTCCCGGCGGAATCCAATCCGACAAGACCTCCGACCGGTTCCTCTTCAACGAAGCAAGTTGTCCCCACCAGATTGCCCCCGGCGTTTGCTGGTTGGGCAGAAAAGCGATAGCTATTGATCTGAAACGAGCAGGGCTTCTTCTCCTCCCCGCCCTTCACCGCTTTGAGACGGATGATGATGCGCGACGCGCCATCGAACTCGCGCGGCAGGCGGAATGCAGCGGTGCGACTTCCGTCAATCTCCCCGACGACGGTCCACGACGTGCCGCGACCGTTTTGGCGCATCGCGGCCCCCTCGATCACACATTTTCCACCCGAATAGTAGCCGATGCCGACTTCGACTTGGGCGTCGCGCAGCGGCAGCAAGACCGCAGAGAGTCGCCAGTTCAGCAAATGCCAGAACGTGATCTCGGAAGTCTCGGTCAAGGTCCAGCGGTTGGAGTTGAAGCCCGCGCTGCACAATTCCACCGGCTGTGCCCAGTTCAATCCGCGATTGAGCGGCGCCACAAACTCATACCGGCCGTTTCGGAGCGTCTCGCCCTCGCCAAGCACGAAGTCTGCGATCACGGTTTTGAGCGGACGAACGGGACAAACGCGGATGTCATCAAAATAGACTTTGCCTTTGGCCTGCCATTGGCCGAACCGAAGGAACTGACGGTCACCGATGGTGGGAGCCCGAAACACGATTGTGCGGTGCGTCCATTCCTTTGCATGAGGCCAGTCAACGTTGCAGAGATTCGTTCCGGAGATGACGTTCCCGCCGCCGGCGTCGGGCCTGGATTTGGTCCAGAAATCAATTCGATAGAATGCGCCCGGCTGGAGCTTCAGCGACGGGCACGACCAGTCATTTGACGACTTTCCGTCGCCGGTGACGCTGAGGCAGCGCGACCCGGTGTGGCCTTCGTTTTCCCAGGTTCCCACGCCGCCCGACAGCACCCAGCCGGTCGGCGTGGTGACGCCCTCTTCGAAAGAATCGTTCGGAACACTCAATCCGTCGGCGCGAGCCGCGCCAGAGAGCGAAAGAAGCAACACGAAGGCGAACAAGTCTGGCATCCTTCGCGACATGGGATTGCCTCCATTGCGTGAAATCGGACCAAGCCGAACTTTCGCCGCCGTCACCTCAAAAACCTTGCTGCGCGGATCTGCAATGAAAATCCTTCCTTAGATGTGGAGCGAGTGCGTGCAGCTTGCTGCCGCTGCTCTGAAACGTCCCCTCGCCCCATTACGTCCCCATCCTGCCAACCAACGAGACCGTCCATCATTTTCGTTTTGTGTTCTCTGAGGATGGTTCAGTGGTCCAACCACGTTCTAAAGCAGCGGCTGCAAGCAGCGCGCACTCCACATATAAGGAAGAAAAGCACGACGAAGCACAGCGGCAGCAAGCTCGCCGCAATCCACGTATGAGGAAGGGCAATAAAGAAAAAGGGGGGCTTTCATTATTTCTCGTGTTCAACGGGGGCGGACCAGGCCGTGGGGCGAATCTCCTCGACCAGCACGTCGAAACCCACCTGGCCCAGCGCCCGCCACAGTCCATGGCGCCATTGCTCCATGATCGTGCGGGCGCAGATCGCCTCGGGCGTCGCCGTTCCCAGCACCCCGCCCGACTCGGTTTCCTGCAGCGCCTCGATCACGCGCGCCGGCGTGATATTGTTGAGCGGCACGGCGGGTTGATAGGCAGGCAAGCGGCCCGTTCCCACCGGCATGACCATCCCGGCGTGCGCGAGATCGGCCAGCAACTCATCGGCCAGCCGCGCCGGACATTCCAGGTAGCGGCTCAGCTGGTCGGCCGTCCACGGACTCTCCTCGCGCCGGAACCGCGCGCAGATCGTCAGCAGCAGATTCAACCCGATTCTCAGGCGCTCGGCCGGGCTGATCGTCTGCGTCATCCGATCGCGCGCGTAAGTCTCGATGTTCTGATAGGCCGCCGCGACCTCGGCGCCAAACAGCACGATCAGCCAGCTCGTGTAGAGCCACGAAAGGAAGAACGGCAGCGCCGCCAGGGTCGAATAGACCGCGTTGTAGGCGCTCATCCCGGCCTGCAACCGCGTGTAGCACCAAAACGCCAGCTGCCAGACCACGCCCGCCGCAAACCCTCCCGCCAGCGCGCAACGCAATTTCACCCGCGTATTGGGCAGGAAGAGGTAAAGGCACGTCAGCGCGATCCAGACGCTCAGATAGGGGGCCAGCCTGATCGCCAGCCCAGCCGCATCGGAGACGTAGCCGCCGCGCAGCCACCCCGCAACCAGTGCATTCCGCGAAATCTTTGTCGTCAGCGCCATCGCCGCCGCGAACAGCAGCGGACAGATGACCACCACGCTCAGGTAGTCGGTGAACTTGCGCAGCAGCGTGCGCGCTCGCCGCAGTCCCCAGATTTGGTTGAAGACATGCTCCATCGTCCCGAGCGCGGAAATCGAGATAACAACCAGAAAAATGACCCCGGCCGCCTTGAGGGCCGAAAAATCCGTTTTCTTGACATAGGAGATGATGCGATCGCGAACCTCTTTCTGATCCGCCGTCAGCTGAGTGGTGAGCGAGTCGCGGAGGAGCTCGATGAAGTTCTCTTCAGCGCCTTTATCGGTGTCGGTTGTTTGGTTGTCCTGTGCGGCCGTGACCGCGATCCCCGGCCTTTGTACCGTCGCACTCCCGGTGGTCACGGCTGTTGCGACCGCCGCCGGTTTGCCGGCCAGAACGGTGCTCACACCCAGCCCCTTGATCATGGCGAAGCCGAGAGCGAGCAGCGGGACCATGGCCAGAAGCGTCACGAAGGTCAGCGCGCTGGCCTGAAGGGGACACTGGTGTTCGGCAAACCCCTTGACGACGAAGTAGAAGACGCGCAGTTCGCCGAGAATCCACCGCGAGAGCCAGCGGCGGGTGTCGTGATCCTCCCACAAAAACTGGGCCAGGCGATGGATGGGCCTTTTCTTTTTTGAGGGTTCCTCCGTCATGGCACCGCCTCAGCTCGCCCGGTTTCCATCGCGACGAATGGATCGCCGCCGCGCTTGGTGAGAACAGACACCAGTTTTATGCCGAACCGGCCGCGGGAGTTCAACAGGAAATGCTGCGAGGAAAAGTTTTGAAGAAAGAAGCTTTTGCAAAACTCCTGTGGCGTGGGCTGTCAGGCGCGAAAAGCGGTGGACCAGACTGTCCACCCCACTCTTCTTGCCAACGTTCAGAGGGGGACCCGGTATTTCGCGAATCCCTCAGTTTTGAATTGCCCCCGCGCGCGCAATTCCCTCACAATCCCCGCCAGTCCGCTCATGAGGGAGGATGCAACCATGTTTGCCGGACTTGTGGACCGCGAGCGTGCGGCCAAGATCAATCGCGCTCTGGCGAAGGCTTACCCCGACGCTCGCTGTTTGCTCGACTATTCCAATGCGCGGGAGCTGTTGTTGGCGACCATCCTCGCCGCGCAGTGCACCGACAAGAAGGTCAACGAGGTCACGGCCACCCTCTTCAAGCACTATCCTTCGGCCGGCGATTTTGCCAACGCCACGCAGGAAGAACTGGAGGCGCAAATCCGTCCGACCGGATTCTACCGAAACAAAGCGAAGAGCGTGATCGCCACCTGTCGCGCTTTGGTGGAACGCTTTGGCGGCGAGGTTCCCCAGACGATCGAGGAACTGACGTCGCTGCCGGGCGTGGGGCGCAAGACGGCCAACGTGGTGCTCGGCAACGTCTTCGGCCAGCCGGCTATCATCGTGGATACACACGTCTTGCGCGTCGCCGCCCGGCTGGGCTTGTCCAAAGCCACCGAGGCCGACAAAATGGAACTGGATTTGCAGAGGCTGCTGCCGCAGAAAGAATGGACGCCGTTCTCGCATCGGATCGGATTCCTGGGCCGCCAGGGCTGCTTCGCGCGCAAGCCGGCCCACGACCGCTGCGCCGTTCGACAGTGGTGTCCGTCGAGGGATATCTAGGAACGCCGGCGGCCTCGCCGGTGCTCTGAAACGGAACGCCGAACGAAACCAGTAAGGCAACAGAGGAAGGGACATCAACGGTGCAATCGCCGCTCCGCTTCTTGAAACGCAACATTCACAATTCAAAACTCAACATTAGGATCTGATGCTGCCTTTCATCCTCAAACGCCTCGTCACCTCGCTCGTGGTCATTTGGGTCATCATTACCGCAACGTTTCTCCTCATGAAGCTTTGTCCCGGCGGGCCGTTCGATCGCGAGCGGTCGGTGCCCAAAGAAATCGAGGCGAACATCCGCGCGCGCTACGGGTTCGACCTGCCTCTCTGGCGGCAATACCTCAACTATGTCGGGCCGCTGCTGCACGGCGACCTCGGCCCCTCCTACCGCTACCAGGGCCAAAGCGTGACCGGCCTGATCGCCGACAAGTTTCCCCGTTCGGCCGTGATCGGCCTGCTCTCGATTCTGCTTTCGATTTGCGTCGGGGTTCCGGCGGGAGTCTTCTGTTCGGTTCGCCAAAACCGCTGGGGCGATCGGACGACGATGCTCATCACGATCGTTGGGGTGTCGGTGCCGAGTTTCGTTCTGGCCACGCTGCTGCAATACGTGGCGGCGGTGCGGCTGGGCGTGTTCAACGCGGCCGGCCTGAGCCATTGGTACGACGCGATCCTGCCGGCCCTCTCGCTGTCGGTCTATTCGCTGGCCTTCATCACGCGCCTGACGCGCTCCAGTTTCCTCGACGTGCTGCGCGACGACTGGGTGCGGACCGCCTACGCGAAGGGGCTCGCACCGCTGCGCGTTCTGGTCGGCCACGTCCTGCGCAACGCCATTCTGCCGGTGGTGACCTACCTGGGACCTCTGGCCGCGGGCGTGCTGACCGGCAGCCTCGTCGTCGAGAAGATCTTCAGCATCCCAGGTCTCGGCGAGTCGTTCGTCACCAGCGTTTTCAACCGCGACTATACGCTGATCCTGGGCGTGACGATCTTCTACAGCACGCTCCTGGTTGCGCTCAATTTCCTCGTGGACGTGGCTTACGTCTGGCTCGATCCGCGCATTTCCTTCGACGGAGGCGAGAGGCGATGAGCCAGGCCGGTCAGGCGCGCGCCAAATCTCCCGGACGTCTCGTCGTCGAGCGCCTGCTTCGCAATCCCACCGCGGTGGCCGGCGGCGCGATGATTGCTTTGCTGATCCTTTTTGCGCTGTTCGGGCCGGCGCTTTCGCCACATGCCTATGACGAACAGGACTACGATCACACGCGCGAATCGCCCAGCCGCGCCTACTGGTTCGGGACCGACGACCTGGGCCGCGACCTGTTCGTTCTGGTGGCGATGGGTGCGCGCGTCTCGCTCGAAGTCGGGCTGTGCGCCAGTCTGATCAGCCTGTTGGTGGGTGTGGGATATGGCGCCGCGTCGGGCTGGTTCGGCGGCCACACCGACCAGCTGATGATGCGAATCGTGGACACTCTCTATGGCATCCCGCTCCTGCTGATCGTCATCAACCTGATGGTGATCCTCGGCTCGGGGCTGCAAAACGTCTTCATTGCGCTGGGACTGGTCTATTGGCTGGACATGGCCAGGATCGTGCGCGGACAGGTGCTGCGACTGAAGTCAGCCGACTATGTCGAGGCGGCGCGCACGCTCGGCGCGGGGCGCGTTCGCCTGATTCTGCGCCACGTGTTGCCCAACACGCTCGGGCCGATCATCGTGACCTTGACGCTGACCGTTCCGAATGCGATCTTCACCGAGTCGTTCCTGAGCTACATCGGGCTGGGTGTTTCGGCGCCCAACGAAAGCTGGGGAACGCTGGCCAGCGCGGGGGCGCGGCTGGAGTTTTTGCGCTCCAGCCCCTACCTGGTGTTTTTCCCGGCGGCCGCCATCAGCCTGACGATGCTCGCCTTCAATTTTGTGGGCGACGGGTTGCGCGACGCGCTTGATCCGCGTCATGTGGGATAAAAAACAAGATGATTCGTTCGATCTTGTGGATCCTCGTCGTGACGATGGTGGTGGTCAATGCCGCGTTTGATGTGGGTGGCGGCCCCGTCGTCAGTCGCCTCGTCGGGAAAATCGAGGGACAGAACCGATGGCCGGATACGACCTTCTTCCCGCCTCGCCATCCGCTGCACGTGGTTTTGGAAAGGTTGAACGAGCGTCTGCCACTGATCCCGCTGGCGCATCAAGTGCTGGCGGCCCGCTATGCCCTGACCTTCTTGCCCCTGGTGCTTCTTCTCTACTTCCTTTGGGCGAAAAGGCAGATCACCGAGATTGATCTCGCGTCGGCCGTGACCGTGGGGGCGTTTGCCCTGGCTGCCAAGGCGGTCATGTCGGAAATCGTCTGGCTGATGGCCGATGTTCACACCGTGTTCTGACGGGGAGGACAGGTTGGCAACCTGTCGAAAAGCAAGGATGAACGATGAAGGAGTTGATGGAAATGTCGCATTCCTGCGTTCGTCGCGCCCGGAAAGCCCCGAAGGGGTAGCAGCAAGTAGCCGGGGGTGATCGGCGCGCGCAGCGAGGCGGAACCCCCGGAAACCGACCTCCCCCATCGGCAAGCCCCGAACGGGGCGACAGAGGCACGGCCAAGACCGGCCGACCACGGCTCGGTCGCCCCGTTCGGGGCTTGAACGCGCGGAGACCTTTCCGGGGGGTCGGCGACGCGGGGCGCCGCCATCACCCCCGGCTACTTGCTGCCACCCCTTCGGGGTTCGGAAAACGCGGGGAGCGGCTGGCTCCGTGAATCCATCATTCTCGACTTGAAGAACCGCTAGACTACAACAGCCCTGTGATTTTCGCCAGGTTTCCTGGTGTCGCGGAACGTTATGAAAGACCGCAAGAGGCAGACGGCCAGTCTGTCCTACTTTTTCTCCAAGAGCAATTTGCCCTCGGTGGCCGCGCGCTTGACGGCGGTCGAATCACTGTTGAGCGCTCCCTCGATCACCGGTCGGGCACGGTCGTCGCCGATCCGCCCCAGCGCCGCCAGCGCCGCGCAACGGACCGGCTCATCGTCGCTTTTCGCATCGGCCAGCAACGCTTCGACCGCCTGTTTATCGCCGCGGATACCCAGTGAGTTGATAATGCCCGCGCGCAAGCTGCCTTTCGCCTTGGGAAGGGCTTTGCGCAATGCATCCACAGCCGCCCGGGTCCGATTGGCCTCGAGCGCCTGGCGCGCCGATTCCGCCAAGGCCTCGTCGTTCAGGCAGGCGGCCAAAGCGGGAACGGCATCCTCGCGGCCGGCGATCTGAAGTTGCTCGATCAAAAACTTCTTCACGGCAGCCGGCCGATCACTCTTGAGAACGCCGGCGAGCGCTTTGACGAACCTCGCCCGCTCCTTCTCGGCGCCGGGACGGCTGAAAGAGACGGCCATCCCGTGAAGGGCGAATCGCGCGCCGGCATCCTCGATCCGCGCGCTCTCGGCGCTCCCCCACTCGACTTTCCCCCGCTCGACGTTCTTGCGTCCCTTGCCGCGCGCAATGGTGGCAGGCTCGGTTTTCTTGGCCTCGCCCGTCTGCGGTTCGATCAACCGCCTGGTGACTTCGACCACGCCATCGCTGCCGAGCGCGACGATCTCCTTGAACGCTTTCATCCGGACTTCCGCCGTCTCGGTCGTCATGTTCTGGAGCAGTTGCCCGACGTCAGCGGTCGCGGCGGCACAAGGCCGAAATGCGGTCCACGTCGCGCTAAAGAATATTCCCACAGCCACAAGAATCCCGCGTTTCATATTCGTTTCTCCTCCAGCTCACAGATGCCATGGTGCGCGCATCGGGATGTTGACGTAACGGTTCGCTTCTTCGTCGCCGATGAATTGCTCTTTGGCCGGATCCCAGTGCAGCTTTCGCCCCAGCCGGATCGCCAGATTCCCCAGGTGCAGAATCGTGGCCACGCGATGAGAGACCTCGGCGTTGCCGCCGGCCTCTTTGCGGGTGCGTAGCGCTTCTTCCCACCTGAGCAGTCGCGGCGGATCGGGAAAGTCCTTCAGTTTGTCGAAAAGATCGGGCGGGTCGGCCTTCCGTTCATTCCATACCTTCCCTTTGGGGCCTTCGATAAACGGGGCGTCGGCCGGATCGTCGTCCTTCCCCCACTCGCCGCTGGCGCATTTGATCGTGATGTCGCCGGGGAACTTGTACGTGATCGAACCCCACATCCCCACCGCATCGGGATGAGGCGGCCACGGGGCGACGGCCTCGATTTCGACCGGCCCCGAATCGTCGGCCCCGATAAAATACTGCACGGGATCGAAATAGTGGGCGCCCATGTCGCTGAATCCGCCGCCGTCATAGTCCCAGTAGCCGCGAAAGCTGCCGTGAACGCGATGGCGATGATAGGGCTTGTACGGAGCCGGACCGAGCCAGAAATCATAGTCCAGCTCCGCCGGCGGAGTCTCGATCCGCGGATAAATCTGGCCGCTCCACTCGCGCACCTTCCAGTTGTATCGCGGGCGGTTCATGCGGATCAGGATCGGCTTGCCCAACAGGCCGCTGGCAAAGAGCTTGCGCATTCTCGCGGCCCCCAGACGACCGCCGGTTCCGATCTGGAAGACGCGCCCGTAGCGTTTCATCGCCTCGACCACGGCGCGCCCTTCGTGGATGAATTTCGTCATCGGCTTTTCGCAATAGACATCCTTGCCGGCCTGGGCCGCGGCAATGCTCACCAACGCGTGCCAGTGCGGCGGCGTGGCGATGTAGACCACGTCAATGTCCTTGCGGTCGAGCACCTCGCGAAAATCGTGATAGCCCTGGCACCCCGCGCCGACCCGCTTGACCGCGGCAGCGAGGTGGTTCTTGTCGAGATCGCAGACCGCCAGGGTCTGCCACGGGGCCTCGGAGTGTTCTTTCATCAGAGAGGATCCGCGACCGCCGACTCCGATAAAACCGCAGGTGATCTGTTCGCTCGGCGCCGTCTGGCCCGGTCCGCCCAGCACGCGCCGCGGAACGATCATGGGCAGAGCCAGCCCCGCCGATGCCGCTCCGATGGAGCGCCCGAGAAACTGTCGTCGAGAGATTCGCTTCGGTGACATGCTCCGACTCCCTGAGGGTGATGGCGTGTTTCTGATTTGTGAGATCGTCTGGCCGACGCATCGTGTAACAATGCGGCGGCTGCGAGTCAAATACAATAAAGCAGCGCAGCCAGGTAGCGCAGCCTGTCAGGCTGTGTTCTTGTTCGCGGGCTAACAGCCCATGCTGCTTTTTCGCAGGCTGACAGCCTGCGCCGCTTCTGAACAGCTGGTTCTCCTTGATCGCGCGAAGGCTCTTTCGTAGAAGAAGGCCGATAGCCATTCCGCAAGGAGGAGAATGCACGATGAAACATCGAGTGTGTGAGTTGCTCGCGGCGTGTTCCGTCTTTTGTTCCATCCTTGCCAGTATGGCATACGGCGCTGCGGAGAAGGCGGAACCCTATTGGGTCGGGCCGATGAAGAGAGTCCACGCGCGCTTCACGGGCCAGGCCGGCACGATCGCCCAATACGGCGACAGCATCACGCACAGTCGCGCCTTTTTCTCCCAGCTGTTCTGGGGCGACTACAAGGGCGACGTGGACCTCAAGCGCTTCCGCCGGCTCGCCGTTGAATCCTGCAAAGACTGGAAAGGCACCGAGCACTGCAACATGGGCGGCTGGACGGTCAACGACTGTCTCAATGCAGTTGGCCCCGCACTGAAAAACGAAAACCCCGCGGTGGCGTTCCTGATGATCGGGACCAACGACGTGGACCATCCGGCCGACCCCGCCAAGGCAAACTTCGCCGCAAACCTCACGCGCCTGGTTCAAACGATCCTCGACAACGGCACCGTCGTCGTTCTCCACACCATCCCGCCCAAACGGGGCCGGGAGGCCGCCGTCGAGCGGTATAATGAAGTGATTCGCGAAGTCGCCCGAAAAACGCAGGTTCCCCTGATTGACTACTACGCCGAGATCATCAAGCGCCGGCCAAAGGACTGGGATGGCTCGCTCATCTCGCCTGATGGCGTCCATCCTTCCTATCCCCAAGAGTACCAAAAAGACTTCACCGAGAAAGGCCTTCGGGAAAGCGGCTATACCCTGCGCGATTATCTTTTGGTGAAGACTTATTTCCAACTGGCCGACTCTCTCGGCGTGGGGAGAAAAAACTGAGCTGGCCGAACGATCTGGGCTTCCGGTACTATTAGTTGTGCTCCGCGGACGGCCAAACTACTACCGGTGATGCTTTTCGGGCATTTCGCCAGTCCTGTGGATTAAGGGTTCCACGTGAGACAATTCATAACGACCTGCTGAAAAATCGGGTTCTCCAGCTCCGCCACCGTGTGCCCCGGCATGAAGTAGAAGACCCATCCTTTGCCCGCCTTTTTCAGCCATCCGCCGCGATCCTGCATCCAAACCGTTTCGCCCAGCTTGGGATGCTGGCAGATGAAACCAAACAGTACCGTCTTGGCCTTGTCGTCGGTGAAGCGGTGATTGATATAGACTTCGGAATCGGGGAAATCCACGCAGTCGCGCTGGCGGGCAGGCTCCTCGACGTCCGAGCGCTTGTATTCGGCCTTCTCTTTGTACTGGATGTTGCGAGTGGTGATGTAGTGATTGGGGGCAAGATTGACCAGGCGCAGGTCCACGCCCTCCTGCCACGCATAGCCATCTTTCTGGATGTCGCCCTTTTCGACGGCGACGCCGACAAACTTGAGCCATTGAGGGGTCTTGACCTTGGCGCTGCTGATGCTGTGGTGAAGCACGATCAACCGTCCGCCGCCGCGCGTGTAGCGGATGACTGCGTCGGCCTGGTCGCCCGGGAATACTCTGTGGATGAAAACGACGACAGCGTAGGCGGGATCGAGCGCCGGCAGTTTCTCCTTGGTTGAGATGAAGTCCACGGCATAACCATCGGTCGTGAGGCGCTTGGCGAGGACATCCATCTGCGGTTTCTCGTCGCAGAGAATTAGAACCTTGCGCGTGGCATCTCCGCCCATGGCAAGCGTGGTTCCCAGCAAGATCAAAGCAACGGTGGCGACGAGCTTTCTCATGGTGTTCCCCTTTCGATAGGAGTGGCGCAGGCTGTCAGCCTGCGAAAAGTGGCATAGGCTGTCAGCCAGCGTATCACCGCCTAACAGGCTGTGCCACTGTTGTTTCGGAAGTCTCACTGCGCTGTCAAATCGAAAAGGAAGATTGACAGGCGGTTTTGCGCAGAGAAGATTCCTGTACGTCCTGGGTCGAGCAGTCGTTTCGCAAGCCATTCGCAGCAACGTGGCGCTTTGTGCGCGATCGTCCGATTCACCAACGGTAATGCTGTGGGACCGAGTTTCTCGAGCCACCACAATATCACTACATCAGAAGGAGGAAGGGGAAGATGAAACGGAGTGTCATCACAGTAGTAGCAGTCATGGCGGCATTGGCGCTGGTCGCAACGGTTTCGCCAGCCGCGGAGAAGGGCAAAGGCAGGCGGCGGGCCAACGCCGAAGGCGCTGCCAAAGAAGTGCAGAAAGCGGAAACCGGTAAGCCCGAGGCGGGCAAAAACGGTTGGGTCGCCCTGTTCGACGGCACCGACACCAAAGGCTGGCACATGCGCAACGAGAAAGAGAAGAACAACTGGGTTGCCGAGAACAACGAGTTGATCAACAAGGCCACCGGCAGCGACATCATCTCGGACGAGAAACTGGGCGACTGCGAGCTGCACGTGGAGTTCAGCAGCCCGCCGAGCGGCAACAGCGGCGTCTATCTTCAGGGGCGTTACGAGGTGCAGGTCTGTGATTCCTCCCGGGCGAAGGCCCCCGATCCGCACGTCTGCGGCGCCGTGTACGGCAGAATCGCTCCCAAGGAGATCGTCCCGCAAAAGCCCGGCGAGTGGCAGTCGTTCGACATCAAGTTCCGTCAGGCTCAACTGGGCCCCGACGGCAAAGTCGCCAAGAAGGCCCGGATCACAATCACTCACAATGGCGTTCTGGTCATTGACGATGCCGAGATTGATGGCGTGACCGGTGGGGCGGTGGATAACAAAGAAGGCACCCCGGCCAGCCTGATGCTCCAGGGCGATCATAGCGCCATGCAGTATCGCAACGTTCTTTGTCGCCCGCTCAAGGAAGCGGCGAAGTAAACGAAGGGAAACCGAGGCGGGGTTTCAGTTTTTGAGACAGAAATGGCCGGGCCTTCGGAGCCCGGCCATTTCATTTGAAAGCGACCCTTTGGCGAAGGGTAGCCCATCAGATCGGCCTATTCTCCAAGCGATATAGCATTGATATAAAAGGTGTTCGGTTAGAATACTTAAGGTGCTTTCGAGGCCGCCTTGTCCCCTCCGGCAACGAACTCTGGGACAGGTTAATAACCTGTCCCACGATCAGACCCAGCCGCGCAGCTTCATCGCTTCGAGCACACGACTGACCGCCACCACATAGGCCGCCTGGCGCATGTTGATGTTGTACTCTTTGGCGGTGTTCAAAACCAAGTGGTAGGCCACGGTCATCTTCTTGTCCAGGCACTCGTGAACCATACTTTCTTCCCAGTAGTACATGTAGGCGTTCTGGACCATTTCGAAGTAAGAGACCGTCACGCCGCCGGCATTGCACAAGAAATCGGGCAGCACTTGGACGCCCTTCTTGTAAAGAGTGTCATCGGCGTCGGGGGTGGTGGGGCCGTTCGCCAGCTCGCCCAGGATCTTGGCCTTGATCTTGGCGGCGTTCCTGTCGGTGATCACATTTTCGAGGCCTGCGGGGAGCAGCACGTCCACCTCCAGCTCGAGCAGGTCTTCGTTCGAGATGGGCTTGGCGCCGGCGAACCCGACAACCGATCCCGTCCGCGCCTTGTGGTCCCGAATCGCGTCGGGGTCGAGGCCGTTCTTGTTGATGATGCCGCCCTTGCTGTCGCTGACGGCCACGATCTTGGCGCCATAGTCGGATTTGCCCAGCGCCGCCGCATAATAGCCGGCATTGCCATAGCCCTGGATGGCAATCGTGGCACCCTTGAGCTCGAGGCCGAGCACCTTGGCCGCCTCGCGAACCGTGTACCAACCGCCGCGGGCAGTAGCATCGCCGCGCCCCGCCGAACCACCGAGACCGAGCGGCTTGCCGGTGATGACGCCGAACTGGTTGCTCTGGGAGATCTTGGAAAACTCATCCATCATCCAGGCCATCATCTGCGGGTTCGTGTACACATCCGGGGCCGGAATGTCTTTGTCCGGTCCGACGACCTGGGCGATCGCGCGGATGTAAGCGCGACAGACGCGCTCCAGCTCGCCTTGAGACATCTCTTTGGGGTTACAGATGACGCCGCCTTTGCTGCCGCCCAGCGGCAGATCCATCAGGGCGCACTTCCAGGTCATCCACGCCGCGAGGGCGCGAATGGTGTCAATGGTCTCGGCGGGATGGAACCGGATACCGCCTTTTGTCGGGCCCCGAGCGTCATTGTATTGGACCCGGTAGCCGTGGAACACCCTGACCATGCCGTCGTCCATGCGAACGGGCAGGGTCACGTGAAGTTCGCGCATGGGGTTGCGCAGCTTGGCCTGTGCTCCGGCATCCAGCTTGAGGAGCCTTGCGCAGGCGTCCACTTGCTGCTGCGCAATTTCGAACGGGTTCTGATTGGCCATCTCTCTCTCCTCCGTCTCTCTATTTGACTCACCCATATCTTTACGCCTGACGAGGCGAATGCGTCACTCTTTGATCCGGTCGTTGAGTTTTCGAATGGCGGGGTGCCGGTCGGATTTCCCGCCGGTCTTGGTTTCTTTCAGAATTGTGATGAAACTCACGATGGCGGGTGTGAGCGCGCGCTTGCGGCGGTGGATGATGCACAGCGGCCGCACCAGCCCGAGCTTGGGCACGGGGACGACTCGCAGCGAGCCGTTGTTGACTTCTTCACGCACCGTCGGTTCGGGCAGAATGGCCACGGCCGGGGTGGTTTCGAGGCCGCGCTTGATGAACTCGATGTTGTCGAAAGCCATCACCACGTTAACCTGCACGTTGTGCTCACGCAGAAAATGATCAATGTACCGTCCGATCGCGAGGTTGGGATCAAACGCTACGAAGTCCACGCCATCGAGCTGATCAATCGTGACCTGTTTGAGAGGGGCAAACGGGTGGGTGGGCGAGCACACCAGCACCATCGGCTCGTTGCGCCACACGATCGCTTCGAACTCGCGCCGGGAACGGGGAAACGAGATCAGCCCCAGGTCGGCCTCGCCGTTGCGAACACTTTCATAGACGTCGTCGGGATGGAGGTACTGGAAGCGGACCTGATACTGCGGGTGGCGCTCGAGGAAACGCTCTACGTACCGGTTCATGTCGTAGAGGACAACGGAGTAGATTGCGGCCACGTTGACGCGGCTGCTCTCGACGTTGTGGCGGGCCTGGATTCGCGACTCGACCGCCAGATAGCGGTCCACGAGGGTGCGACATTCCTTGTAGTAAATCTCGCCTTCGCGGGTCAGGGCGAGCGGCCGCTGGGAGCGGTCAATCAGCTGAACGCCGAGCCGTTTTTCGATTTGCAGGATGGCCTGACTGGCCGCCGACTGGGAGACGCCGTTCATGGCGGCGCCGCGGGAGAAGCTTTTCTGGCGGACGACGTCGCAGAGAATCTTCAGGCTTTCGAGGCTGACCAGGTTCACGTTCTGACCCAGACGCGTTGAAGTTTCCGCAGTTCAATGGCCGTCGTATAAACACGGAAAACAAATAGTGCAAGTGTAAAGTATAAGTGTTTTTAATGAGTGAAAAACGCGTGCAAAAGGGGGGATCAGCCTCTCGCACGCCCCTCCGAAACTACTTTTCCGTGGTCCCGGAGGAGACGTCTTCGTCACATGCGGATCATTGAATTATAGAGTGTTATCAAACAAAATCGAAGGCGCCGGCCTTCGGGTTTCCAAGCGCATCGCCGACGGGCGCGGCAAGAGGCTCTTCGCAGGTATCTTTTCGGTGTGCGTATGATGGGCAGATACAACGCGCGAAACAATTCGAACCACGGATCGCCGTTCACACAACGACGCAGCCGGAGAATTCTTTCACGCTCCACGCTCCACGGCACTTTCGCGGGCTGACAGCCCACGCCACATCCAGATCCCAGACGACATTCCTCTTGCGCTCGGCACTCCGGATGGGGAGCAGTGTTCCAAGCACGCAGTGTGGGTAGAAGAACCGCCCATCGAATGATCCGGAGGAGGGGGACATGACCGTGCAAGAGAGCAAGCCGCCGAGAAGTCGAATGCGTGCCGGGGTGATGAAAGCGCTGGCAATTTGCGTTGTGGCCGCACTGGCCGCGTGCACGCGTGTGATCGTGCTGCCGCGGCCCACGCCAGGGCCCACACCGCCGCCGGTGCCGCAGCCGGTAGTGCCGCGGCCGGTCCCGCCACCGCCACCGCGACCCCGGCCAGTCGAAAGTTTCTCGTCAGCCGACCGACGGGTGGGCACCTATTATTTCTACTGGTACAAATTTCCGACCTCGCATTTCTTTGATGATGCGCAGAGGCGCGACGATGCGCTGACGGATCATTTCCCCGTCCCCCAGGACGTGGACTACGAGTCGGTGGACTGGCACGGCCAGCAGTTCTCCGACATGGCGTGGTGCGGAATTGATTTTGTCCTGCCGGTTTATTGGGGCGCTCCGGACCTTTACGACCGCGGGACCGGCATTTTCAGTGTCCGCGGCCTCGATGCGATGCAGCGCGCTCGCGACCGGCTTCTGGCGCAAGGGAAACCCTGCCCGCGGATCGGCATGTTCTACGACACCACCACGCTGCTCAACTCCCTGCGCGGCGATCCGCCTCGCGAGGGCCGCGCGGACCTGACTACGCCTCACGGGAAGGATGTTTTTTACGGCACCATTCGCGACTACTTCCGGCGTCTCGACCGCCGGCATTGGGCGCTGCTGGATGGTCGGCCCATCATTGGTTTGTATTCCGCGGCGTTTGCCGCCCGGTTCGACGAATCGCTTTTCGACTATGTCTACACGAGCTTCGAGCGCGACTTTGGGGTTCGTCCTTACGTCATCGCCGAGACCAGCTGGGGCCGAGCCGGCGTGGATGCTTTCTATAGCTGGGGCGCCGCGCTGAGCGGGCCGGCCTTTCGCGACGTCGCGCAAATCGGGCCGGGTTACAATGACAGCGCCGTTCCCGGTCGTCAGACTCCCATTCGCGATCGCGAGAACGGGCGCTTCTATGAATGGAGCTGGCTCGAGGCGATTCGGAGCGGTCGCCACATCGTTCTGCTGGAAACCTGGAACGAGATGCACGAAGGGACGGACATCTGCTGTTCGGCCGAGTATGAGCACAAGTACATGGACCTGACGCGCAAGTACGTTCAGCTGTTCAAGTCGGGCAAGCCCGTCGAAAACCGAGTCGTGTTGCAGCACCCCCAACCGCTTCCCCGCAGAAATCCCATTGAAGCCCGCGAGTATGCCAACGAGCGCCAGGTCTGGATCAACTTTGCGACAGGGGGAAATCACGGGGTTCGAATCGTTGACCAAGGCGACGGCCATTTTGAATTGACCGAAGCCCATGGCCGGCGTTGTGTGCGTTCGACTGACGCCAAAGCCACCTATCTGTATTTCGCCGTAGCCGACGGGTTCTATTTCGATCAGAACGAACCGCTCACCATTGAGTTCGACTATGTCGAGGCGGGTGAAGGTCCGCTGGTTCTGGAATATGATTCGCGGGATCCGAAGGCCCCATTGGACGGCGCCTACAAGGCAGGCGGAAAAGTTGACCGGCATGGCGGCGAGCATCGCTGGCGCACGGCCACCTTCCGGCTCAACGACGCGCGGTTCTGCAACCGGCAGAACGGGGGAAGCGATTTTCGGATCGCCGTGATCGGCTCTCCCACGTGGATCAGCCGCGTGACGGTGACGAAGTCGAACCGAAAATGAACCATTCGACCCTCAGGGCCGCAGAATGAGCGCGGGAGGAGAGAGCAATGAGAGGCGAATCCTCCTTTATAGAATTCCTGGTCGGCAGCATCCAGGCCATTGTGACCGGTTTGCTCGCCGCCATTTCCGGAACCTGGAGCGCGGAACGCGACAAAGGGAAGGCGCAAAAGGACAGCGCCATCGGAACGTTTCTGGGCCGGGTGGGCGTGATTCTGATCGCGTTGGTGCTGATCGCGATTCTGGGCGGTGCCTTGTACCTGCTCCGGTGGAGTTACGGCTGGTGGTGGCGGCGCTGATCGCCGGGCAGGTTCTTGCCGACAAGAAATCGTCCTTACTCTGTTGAGCGAGGCTGGGATCGCAGGCAAATCACGCAAGCCGGGTTCCCGGGGGTTCGAGCTTCGTAATGTCCGCGACGCAATTCTGTTCGTCCACAAAAACAACCTTGGGCTCGTGGCGCGCAACGTCATCCTCGCTGAGCTGGCAGTAGTTGAAAATGATGACCTTGTGGCCGGCGGCGATCTTGAGGGCCGCGGCGCCGTTGATGCCGACGATGCCCGAACCGCGCTCGCCCCGGATCAGGTAAGTCTCGAGGCGTTCGCCGTTGTCCAGGTCGGCGATGGCCACGTGTTCATATTCCGCGAGGCCGGCCGCCTCCATGAGGGCCTCGTCCAGGGTCAGGCTCCCGATATAGTCCACGTTGGCCTCGGTGACGGTGGCGCGATGAATTTTGGAGCGCAAAAACGTTCGCAATCGCATTGGCTTCGACTTCCCATCCTTCCATTAAATTCGCGCTCTACGCTAGACGGCCGGTCCCGCGCTGTCAAGCACTGCATCGCACGGGTCCAGGCATGACAACGAATTGGGGCAACTGGCTCGCGTTGATGCCGGATGAGTCCCGCCCGTGGAGCAAATGGGTGCGCACAGATGACGCATCCTTCGCGCTGGGAGTCGCCACTAATGCACCAGGCATCGGGAAAGACCCAGCACCAGGAAGAACACCCCCGAAAGCAGCCCGGTGGCCAGGGCGATCTCGCGCAGATTCGGCCACTTTCCCAGATAGCCCAGTGGAAGAAGCGCAAGAAGATAGACGGATGCGCCGAGGAAGAAACCGCCAAAGAGAAGTATGCTTTTGATGAGGCTCCCCAGGCCCAAGGCTTGAGAAATGGCCAGCAGAAAGGGCGGGCAGATGTTGATGCCGGTCAGAAAGCCCAGCGCCAGCGGGAAACGCGCCCAACGCCCGCTGGTCCAATGGCAGACGGTGAGATGCGGCCATTTTCTCGTTGCCAGCTAGAGAAGCAGAATCGCGGACAGCGCAACCATTGTCACGCCGACCGTTTTCTGGAAGTAGGCGCTGTTGAGTTGAGCGCCGAGATAGCCCACCGCCGCACCGACCAGCAGATAGCCCGCAAGCCGGCCCAGCGCCAGTTCGCCGATCACCCAGGTGCTCCGGGCCAACCCTTTCTCCTCGGACATCAGGAATGGGACAAACACCGGCGCACAGTAGCCCAGGCAGTACAGCCCGGTCGCCAGACCCAACATGAGGCCCTGTAGTGTGACGCTGATCATGGCGAAGGCCCCGTCCTTCTCACTCTTGGGAACGCCGGCGGCCTCGCCGGTCTTGGGAACGCTGACGGAGCGAAACGGTTGGCAACCGTCCTACAGAAACTGGATCTTCCCCGTTAACAGGTACTCCACCAGTGCGCCCACAGAGCCGCTCAATATGGTCAGATTGAACACCACAGCCAAACTCACGAAAAAGGGACGGGCGCTGAGGTTTGCGCCGATGAGACGATAGTCAATGGCCGCCTTCGGACAGACGTCCATGCATCGCCCGCATCGCGAGCACTCCATCGTTGCCGCGCCCCTGGCCCGCGAATCCGCGGTCATGGCGAAACACTCGCAAGCCCTCGCGCACGCGCCGCAGTCATTGCACTCCCCGCGATCCACTTTCACGCGGAAAGGACTCAGAAGACCGACCAGGACGTTGGCGGGCAAGAACGGACAGATCAGGCTGCAATAGAGGCACTTCTTCGTGAGAAACGGCCCCACCAGAAGAAAACGATAGACCGCAACATCTTGAGACTGGCGGGGAATATCATCTGCCCGCGGATGGCCAAGGGCGGAAGGACAAAAGGAATAGTGATCGGACAAATGGGCACATTGCCGTCCCCGATGTTCCGTTCCGAAAGCAGAATGCTCCCGCGGTTGACCTGATTGTTGACCGTGAACGCGATGCCAAACAGAACGCCCCTGCCCACAAAGAGAAGCAGGCGGAACGTGTTGACCTTGCCGTGGCGCAGAATCCGAAACGTGGCCGTTGCACCCAGCGCCGCCAGAAGAAATCCGAGGATTCGTTGCAGCGTTGAGGCCGAGGGCGAAAACCCGGTGAAGAAGAATGTAATTGCGGCGGTCACGGCCGCGAAGATCAGACTCGTGGGCAACGAGTGGCACACAGCAGAAGCTGTTCGGGATGGGACTTCTACCTGACCAGACAAGGCCATCCTTAGCATTCCTTCCCGTGGGTGGCATCATGCCGCGCGACGACTGCCAGAAAGGGAGGGAAAGTTTGGAGTCCCCGCTTCAGCCGGTCCCCCTTCGGCCTGAAGGCGGGACTCCGAACCGGTGTTCCTGAAACGCTCCTATCCGTTCGATGCTCGCGTCAACCCTGTTTCAGGCCTGCCACCGGCCGAGGGAGTTGCGAAACGGCGAATCTCAACGTTGGAAGTGAGTGGAAAGAGTGGGGTGGACTGACGGGTCCGCCGATTCTCGCAGGCTGACGGCCCGCGCCACTCCTTTTCACAACTCCCTCCTGGAAACCGGGAGAATCGCTCGCCGCGTTCAGGCTCTTGGCTTGAGCCGCCAGGTGAAGGCCAGCAGCACAGCGGCCACCAGCGTGCAGGCGAGAATCTCGGCGATCACCAGCGCCCACGCCGTTTCCTTCCCATAGAGGGCGCTGAAGTGATCGAGCATCCAGCCGGAGCACTTGGCCTGTGCGGTGCGGCCGAGGTAGCCAAACAGGCCGATGAAGCCAGCCGCCGTGCCGATCGCCTTCTTGCCGGTCAGGTCGAGCGCGATGATCACGACGAAATTAATCACCGGATAGATGAACAGGCCGACCGCCGACAGCATCGCCATGTCCAGCCAGAGATAGCCGGCCGGAGTGAAAAGAATCGTCGTGAACGCCGCCAAAATCGGTATGAGGCACAACACGGCGATCTTGCCGCGCCGCCCGCCGGCCAGGTCCGAAACCCACCCCAGCAGAATGGTGGAGGGGATTCCGCCGAACTCGATGGCCATGACCGACACGCCTCCGCCGGTCAGGGTCGCGCCCTTGATCTCGCGCAGATACGTTGGCCCCCAGTCGAGCATGCTGTAGCGCGTGATGTAAGCGAAGAAGTTGGCGAAGGCCAGGAGCCAGACCCACTTGTTCGTCAGCACATAGCTGAACAGCAGTTCCCTCGTGGTCAGCTCGCGCTCCGGCTCGCCGCGTTTGCCGCGATTCTCAGGGTAGTCCTGTTTGTACTCTTCGATCGGCGGCAGGCCGACGGATTGCGGCGTGTCGCGCAGGCGCACCAGTAGATAGGCGGCTCCGATCAGGGCGAGCACGCCGGGGACGAAAAAGGCATACTGCCAACCGCCCCAGCGCGCGGCGGCCCACGCGGCGAGATAGCCGGCGATGCCACCGCCGACGTTGTGAGCCGTGTTCCAGATGCTGAAGGTCAGGCCGCGCTCCCGCTCGCTGAACCAGTGGCCCATCGAGCGGCCGCACGGCGGCCAGCCCATGCCCTGCACCAGACCGTTGATCGCCCAGAGCGTCAGGTGGACGTGATAGCTGACCGTGCCGCCGAACGCAAAGTTGCAGAACGCCGTGGCCAGCAGGCCGCAGGCCATGAACATCCGCGGATTGCTGCGATCGGACAGCGCGCCCATCACGAATTTGCCGAAACCATAGCTCAACGCCGTGATGGCGAGAATGCTGCCGATCTGCGAGTGCTGGTAGTGCAGCGCCCCTTCGATGTCCTTGGCCACGACGGAAAGGTTGTTGCGGACCAGGTAGAAGGCGGCGTAGCCGAGAAACGTGGCTTCCATGATTCGCCAGCGGTATCGCGGATAGAACCGTCGAACCTCGGCCTCCGGCAGTCGTGCGATGGGCGGTGCGGGAGCGAAGATGTGGCGCAGGTATGTCAGGAACACGGCGGTGGTCTCCTTGTCCGGCCCGGAGAGCACATATTCCTCTGATTACGCGGAGTCCAACGGAATCTTGGGCTGCCTGGGGTGGCCGAGCGTGCCGTAGCGCTCGAGCTCGGCGGCACGATGGCGCTCACGCCGGCGGCTTCCTCCGGCGGCAGCAGCGGCGTCTCGGCGGTTGCGCTTCGGGCAACGCGGCGGTCCAGGTGCCGCGGGATCCCTGAGCGACCCAGAGGGGATTACCGTACGTATTGAGAAATGAACGTCAGGTAGCCGCGTCGGCCGCCCTCTTTGCTCCAGTGTTTCACCGACTTCAGAAGCCGTTTCAGGCACCGAAGGAGTTCCGCGGGCGTGAGGGGTTTTGGCAAGTCCTTTTCAACTTCATCGAGATCATCGCTGAGTTTTGTGCGGCCCAAACGCCATTCACACAGCTGGCGGACTTCCGACATCATTTCCTGCTCGGCGGGCGAAAGATTAGACGCGCGTGGCGGTCGCCCGGCTTTTCCTGCGAGGGAAACATCTAATGAGCGCCTCAAGAGTCCGCATCACGTCATAATCGCACAATTCGCGATGTCGGCGACAGAAGTTGACGATGGCGAACTCGATATTCTGCAAAACGTCGAGATAGTCGTTTTCGAAGCTCATGAGATTCCTTCTCGTATTGTGCTATGGATAAGAAGCTAATGATTTTCACGCACCTTCTTGCCCAACAGCTCGCCGAGCTCCTTCAGACTCGGCACGATCAGGTCCGGCGGCGTGGGGCAGCGCGCCGTTTCCTCCGCCGTCGCTTCGCCGGTGAGGACCAGCACGCCAACCACGCCGGCCCCGCGGGCCATCGCCATGTCGGTGTAAAGACGATCGCCGACCATGGCCAACTCATCCGGCGCCAGGCCGTGACGGCCGAGAATGCCCCGGAGCATCCAAGGGTCGGGCTTGCCGAGCACGGCGACGGGCTTGCGGCCGGTCGCGCTTTCGAGGCACGCGCAGATGGCGCCGCAATCCACGAGAATCGTCGGCTGATCTGTCGGACAGATGCGGTCGGGGTGCGTGGCGATGAACGGCTTGCCCTGCTTGATCCACCAGGCCGCCTTGCACAGCCGCGGATAGACCAGGCCCGTGTCGAAGCCGACCACGACGGCCTGCGGTTCGCCCTCGTCGCCGACGTCCTCGAAGCCCGCCTCGACGAACTCGAGCCGCAGGCTGGGCGTGCCGAGAATGTACAACCGCCAGACGCCCGGCAGCGCCTTGCGGAGATAATCCATCGTGCACAGCACCGACGTGTACACCTGGTTGTCGCGCGCCTCGATGCCAAACCGCCGCAAATGCTCGACGTAGTCCTTGACGCTCTTGGAGGAGTTGTTGGTCAGGAACGTGTAGCCGATTCCCCGCTCGTCCATGGAGGCCAGGAACGGCCGCGTGAAATCGAAAAGCGTGCCGCCCCGGTAGATGGTCCCGTCCATGTCGAGGGCCAAATGACGAATCCGCCTGAGTTCTTCCACATTCATAGGATTGGGGAGCACCGCCTTTCCGACTATAGGGCCGCCTGCTTCGGTACCAGATCAATCGTCGCGTTGCGGCAGATGGTGATGCACAGTCCGCAGCCTTCGCATTTCTCGGGATCCACCACCTCGAAGCCCATTTCTTTGGAAATGGCCGCGTGGAGGCAAACCTTCTCGCACAGTCCGCAGCCTTCGCCGCAGCCGCACGCCAGACAGCGCGCCGCTTCGGCCATCGCCTGCCCTTCCTCATAGCCGCGCTCGAACTCGCCGAAGTTCCGCACCGCCTCGGCGACCGCCTCGTGAGGGATCGGCGTGCGTTCCTGCGCAACCACTTCACGGCTCTGGAGAATGCGCTGGAGGGTGACGACCTGATCGTGCTTCTCGTATTCGTCTTTTTCGATTGGCCGGCCCGAAAGGTAGGAGTCAATCGAGCGGGCGGCGTTCTTTCCCGCCGCAATCGCTTCGATGATGGTCGAAGGGCCGAGAACCGCATCGCCGCCGGCGAAAATGTCTTGGAGGGCGGTCTGGCCCGTCAAGGGGTCGGCGGTGACCAGTCCCTGCTTGTTGATCAGCGTGGCGGCGTCGCCGAAGCCTTTGAGATCAACCTCCTGGCCGATTGCGATGATGACCGTGTCGGTGGCCAGGCGGAACGTTGTGCCTTCGACCGGTTCGGGGCGACGGCGCTGCGATTGGTCGGGGGCACCGAGAACATTGTGCACGCACTCGATCGCCGCGACTCGGTCCTCGCCTTTCGACTTGAACGGACCATGACCGACAATGGCGGTCGGCTGGGCCATGTAGATGATCTGAATGCCTTCGTTTTCGGCGACCTCGATATCTTCGTCGTTCACGGGCATCTCGGCGCGCGAACGACGATAGACGACGTAGACCTGTTTTGCACCAAACCGAACCGCGGTGCGCGCGACGTCGAGCGCCGTATGGCCGCCGCCAATGACGGCCACGGTGGGCCCGATCTCCAGCGGCTTCAGCTCATGCTGCGAACGCAGGAAGTCGAGGCCGTGGATGACGCCCGGCAGTCGCTCTCCCTCGATCTCGAGAGCGCGACTCCGCTGGGCGCCAACGGCCAAATAAACAGCCTCGTACCCTTCGCGGCGAAGATCATCGAGCGATTTGTCGCGGCCAATCCGGCAACCCGTGACCATTTTGACGCCCCTCTCGCGGATATGAGCCACGTCGCTTTTGAGAACATCGCGCGGCATCCGGAATGTCGGGATCGCCCAGCTGAGCATGCCCCCGACGTGCTGGTCCGACTCGAATACGGTCACGTCATAATCGAGCGCGGCCAGATCGTGGGCGCAGGCCAACCCCGCCGGTCCGGAACCGATGACGGCGACTTTGCCGCGCGTGCCCTTGGACGGCTCGGACCGGATGGGATGGGTGCGACCCCAGTCGCTGAGAAACCGCTTGATGTGGCGAACGGCGACCGGCTGGTCGAACGAAGCGCGCGTGCAGGACGCCTCACAGGGGTGATGGCAGGCGCGGCCACAAACCGACGGCAGAGGGTTGCGTGCGCACACCAGCCGATAAGCCTTCTCGAACTCGCCCTTCGCAACCAGCGTCACATAGCCCTGGGGATTGTTCTCAATCGGACAGGCATGATGGCACGGGGCGATGGCGAGGTGGGGGTCAATTTCGGCGACCTTCGTGTGGGAGCGATCCACTTTGTCCACGGCCACAATCCGCTGGCAAACCTTGCCGCGAAAATCCTCCGGCCGCCCATAGCCTTTCGATTCCATGAACTGGATCAACTCGCGGTGGAGTTGGTCGAGCGCCTCGAAGCCGTTCAGCATAATCGCCGTGCAAACCTGGACCGTCTTGGCGCCGGCGAGGATGTACTTGGCCACATCGCCGCCGTTCGTGACGCCGCTGGTGGCCGAGATGTCTATCTTCAATTCCGGGGCGAGCTGGCTGATCCAGCGCAACGGATACTGGATCGCCCAGGGGCCGCCATGGCCGGCATAGCCGCCGTGCATGATCGGTCGCTCGGCCTCGAGGTCAATGTCGAGCGCGGTGAAGCGGTTGAACATCGTGACGCCCTGGAAACCGAGCAGTTCGGCCTGGTGGGCGATGAAACCGGGCGCGGTGAGCATACCGCTGAGCTTGGCGATCAGGGGCAGCTTCACGGCGCCGCGCACCAGTTTCAACGTGGCGATGATCTTGTTCTCGACGTCCTCGCCGCGAAAGGTGATCGAGCCGTGGGGACAGGAGACGTTGAGTTCGAGGGCGTCGGCACCGGCCGCTTCGACTTTGCGGGCGGCCTCGGCCCAATGCTCATCGGTCAGGCAGTTGATGCTGCCGATGATGGCGAGGGAGAGTTCGCGTTTGGCTTTAACAATTTCTTCGCAATAGCGGTCAATGTCCCAGCGCGACGATTGCTCGAAGGAGAAGAAGGTGAAGGCCTTGTTGGCGGGCGCGAGATCGTGGCGAATCATGTAGAAACACGGAGCAGGGTTGACCCGGCAAACCTCGTGCTGGAAGTAGGATTTCATGACCACCGCGCCGGCGCCATGATCCTGGGCGCGAGCCATGAGCTCCACGGTTTCGGTCAATCCCGACGAAGCGACGATAATTGGTGAGACAAGATCCAGTCCGGCGAAGCGCGTGCGAAGATCAACCATGCTATGCTCCCTCCAAATGGGCTGAAGCGATTCAAGCGATGCCCCTGTTCCGCTGCAAGGGCTTTTTGCTGCGAAATCGAGAAGCGCGCAGGTTTCCCCCCACTTGAATCGGAGCGAGTTGCGGAATGGCGGATTTCAACGTTGAAAATGAGTGAAAGGAGTGGGGTGGACTGTCTAGTCCGCCGATTTTCGGGCCCTGACAACCCACGCCACTCTTTTTCGCAGCTCCCTCAATCGCCCTTGCTTGCTTTATCCCCTTGCAATCCGCAAAAGACCTGCCGAGGGTAACAATCCTGCGGATTTCAGGATCACAACCCCATGATCGCAAGGAGAGAAACAATGGCCACTCACATGAATCGCCGCAAATTCTTGGGACAGGCCGCCGCATCGGTTGCCGCATTCACCATCGTTCCCAGACAGGTGCTGGGAGGACCCGGCTATGTCGCGCCGAATGACAAAATCACCTTTGCCTACATCGGCTGCGGGACACAAGGGCTAAGGGAAATGTTGGACATGCTCGCGATGCCGGAAGTGCAAATTGTTGCTGTCTGCGATCCCGTCAAAGACGGCAACAACTATGTGGATTGGTCGAAGGACGGTCTCCGAAGCTCGATTGGCAAGGCGTTAGGCAAGCCTGATTGGAGACGGGGCGCACCGGGCATTCCAGGAGGCCGGAACGTCGCAAAAGAGGTTGTGGAAACTCATTATGCCGGCCAAAGGGCTTCGGGCAAATTCAAGGGATGCACCTCCTACGCCGACTTTCGCGAGTTGCTGGAAAAGGAAAAGGACGTGGATGCGGTCAAGGTAATGACGCCGGACCATCTCCATGCGACCATCGCAATTGCCGCCATGAAAAAAGGCAAACATGTTTTGATGCACAAGCCTTTGGCGAACCGGGTGGAGGAAGCCAGACTGGTCGTCGAAACCGCCCGCAAGACGAAAGTCGCCACCCATTTCCTTCCCGCGAGTGCCGGAGAACAGGTTCGTTTGGCGGCGGGTTGGATTCGGGATGGGGCCATCGGGACGCTTCGAGAAGTACACAACTGGTCGAACCGGCCGATGTGGCCTCAGTACGCGAGGATTCCGACGGATACGCCGCCGGTTCCCAAGGACTTTGATTGGAATTTGTGGCTCGGCCCGTCGCTTTCTCGCCCCTATCATCCGCATTACACCCACGCAGTGTTTCGCGGCTGGTACGAGTTCGGAGGCGGGTCAATAGCAGACATGGGCCATTACAGTCTCTGGCCGGTGTTTATTGAACTCAATCTGGATGCTCCCATTGCGATTGAATCAACGCCGAGTCATGTCTGCTCAATAGCAGATAACGTGAGCAGCACCATCCGAAACGACTATTCCTTCCCGTTCGCCAGCACCATCCGGTTCAAATTTGCGGCCAAAGGAAACAGGCCGGCGATGGATCTGTATTGGTATGACGGAGGCATGAAGCCGCCCACACCGGAGGAAGCGGAAGAGGATAACCGAGAATTGCCGGCCGAGGGGATGATGTTTGTCGGCGATAGGGGGAAAATTCTCGCCGGGTTCCGGTGCGAGAATCCACAGATCATTCCCGAACGAAAGGCCCGTGAATGGCGGGCGGCCAAAGGTGCTGCGGAGGCGACGCCGCCGCGGGAGCGCGGCCGCGGGCAGGCTGGTCGCCGTTCCGTCTGGGTCGAGGCGTTCAAAGGGGGCAAGCCGACGTACGGCAATTTCCTGCTTGGCGGACCGATTTCCGAAGCCTTTAACCTGGGCGCGATTTCGTTGCGACTTGGCGGCAAGAAACTGCTCTGGGACTACCAAAACGGGAAGATCACGAATCTGCCGTCAGCGAACAAGTACCTGTCTCGCGAATACCGAAAAGGCTGGGAGCTGAACGGCTAAGCGTCGGAATGTTACGTACAAATCACACATAGAGCCTATCCGAAAACCCGGCAATCCGGGGTTATCGGCAGACATGGATCTGCATGGAAATCCTTGATTATCACTACACCCCGCCTCGAAGACGAGGGGTGAGTCGTTAGGCATGTAACGGTTTTCGGATAGGCCCTTAGATTCTTTCGTCTAGACATCTGTGCGTTTTGCGAAGATCTTCTCCCGTGGACGAAGTGGACGGCATGGACGACATGGACGGGATGGACTTTTTCCGGGGCATGAGCGGATGTCCACGACTCTCACCCTTCTTTGGTTGCGGCCACGGGCCGCTTTAGTACGCCTCAACGCGATAAGGGGGCCGGATTGTCACAGCTGTCAGAGTGAGCAATTTTCAGCGGCCGTTTCTGAAACACTAGAATTTGGTTCCCCCACTGTGTTGGGCTGTCTTAGCCCGTCGCCGGCGACGCTCACGGTGCCGGCGCGGGCGGGATCAGCATGATCCCGGTCAGCGGGGCGCGGTTTTCGAACTTGGCTGGCAAGGTGGGCTGGATGCCGGGCGGTAGAATGTGAGGGGTGATGTAGAAAAGAATGTCGCGGCGGTCGAGATTCTTGTTTTCGTTGCTGAAGAGATACTTGATGACCGGCACGCGACGGATGAACGGCACTCCCTGGCCGTTCCTGGTATCCTGCTCGATTTTGAAACCGCCGATCACCAGGGTATCGTGGTTGTGGACGATGACCCTGGTGTTGGCCTCGGATTTCTGGAAAACGGGCCGTTGGACGTGGCCGATATTGATGAATCGGCCCACCGAGCTCACTTCGAGTTTGACGAGGTCGAGATCAATCAGGCCTTCCGGAAGCGACTTGATGTCGGGTATGGCGTGGAGCTTGACGCCGACCGGCTCGAACTGGATGGCCATCTGGCCGATCCCGGCGGCGAAGGTCACGTCCTGATAGGGCACCTTGTCCACCGTCTCGATCTTGACCATTTGCTTGTTGAGCGTGATGGCCATGGGGCGCGACCGAATCTGCGCCTTCCCCTCCTCGATCAGGGCGCGGAGCCGCACGCCCATCTGGCCATCACCAACGTCCATCCCCGTCAGACTAAACCCCGCGCCCGCCGTGCGCGTGACGTTGCCGAAGTTGACCCCGCCAGGAATGATCTTCAACTGGGGAACAATGACGCCGGGAATGGCTGGGTCGTGTGCATTAACGTCAACGCCTTTGACAACCGCGCCTTCCGTGGGATTGCGCGAATAGGTGTATTGGATGCCGAGCTGGCGGGAGTACTTTTCGCTGACTTCGACAACAATCGCTTCGACGGCGATCTGGTAGAACTGGAGCGGGATCTCGCCGGTTCCTGAGCTGGGGCGGGCGGCGGCGGCTGTCTTGCTGGTCGGCGGGGCGGCTGGGGACGTTTTGGTCGTTGGCTGGGCGGCCGCCGGCGGGGCTGAGGTGATTGAGACCACGCCAATCTTTGTCGTCGGAGCGACGGCGAGAACCAGGGTTGTCGGAGCGGCGACGATCGCGCGGGAGGTTACCGGGGCAGCGACCGCTGTCTTGGTCGTAGGGGCGGCGAAGACGGCTGGGGCAGATGTCGCTGCCGCAGCCGCAGTAATGCCGGGAGCAATAAGGACCGCGGTTATAAGGACCGCAACCGTCAGCATGGCAAAACGGAACGCCGGCGGCCTCGCCGCAACATGGAACGCCGGCGGCCTCGCCGGTGCTTTGGAGCGTTGTTCTTGCAGCATTCCGTTGACCATTACCTCTGGATCCCCCTCAGCCACAGCGTTTTAGAGCACTGGTGAGGCCGCCAGCGTTCCTTTCGGTTAGAGCACCGGCGATGCCGCCGGCGTTCCATCTTGCGCCACAAGCCCTTACATCGTGTCCGGCGGAATCAGATCCACGTTGATCAAGAACAGAATCTCGTGCGTCTTGGTCGTTGAGGACCAGTTGCGAAACAGGTGCTTGATGAACGGGATGTCGCCAAGGATGGGCGGTCCCTGTTGGTTGCGGGACTCAGAGTCTTCTTTGAGAACCCCGGCAATGAGGGTGGTCTTGTCGCGAATCAGGACGGTGTTTTCGATGGACCGCGTGCTGACCAGAGGCACGCGGCGCGGAACGCCCGAGGCATCCAACGAAACCGAAACAAAGCCCGCCAGCGAGGTCACGTCGGCGATGACTTTTACCAGCGCATAGGTATCGTCCAGTTTGGCCACATCGAGGAAAGAGACCTTCAGCGCCACTCCGGTGTCCTGGAAAAGCGTTACTTCGGCCACACTGATGCCGGCCACTTGTCCCGCCGCATAAGGAATGCGTGAGCCGGTACGAACGGTGGCCTCGCCGGCGCTTCTCTTGAGGACCAAAGTCGGTTCGGCCAGCATCTTGACAGTCCCCTGCTGTTCCAGCGCCTGGATAACTGCTTCCAGCGAACCATTCTTGGCATGCATCTGGTCGAGGAAAATCCGAAGCCCCAGATCGAGACTCGACTGCGAAGGAAAGGTCGCAAATGCGGCAGGATCAGTGGGCAAGCCGCGGCCATCGTTGAAGGGGCCGACGATGCTATTGGGGTGATCGGCGTCGCGGAAGTAGGCGATGCTGAAGCCATAATCGAGGTCGGTTTCGCCCATCCATTCGAGCACTTTGGAGCTGAGGCGGGCTTGCCACTCGCTCGTGCCCGAGGTGGGAAGCGCCATGGAAGGGGGAATGGTCACAGCCGTCTGCGTGGTTGCCGCCGCCGATGCCCGAGTGGTTCCGAATTCAAGGGCATGTCCGAGCACAACGACTGCCGCCGTAATCCAACCCGTTAATGATGTCCAGTTCCGTATCAACCGTCAGCCCACCTTGCGAAAGGGTGTTACTGCTGAAAAAGCGGTTGAGTGTGGTAACGCACTATGTTTCCCATCGCCTCGGCGTCGAGTCCGGATCGGACGACAAACGGACGCGACTCGCGGGGATATAGCGTTCCGATGGATGCGGTTCCCACCTCCAGAATCTGCTCCAAGGCGTCGTAGAAGGTCACTTGAACTTGAACGCCCAGGATTGGCCGGGTTGAACGGTTACGCACCGTCCCGGTTACCATGTAGAACCGTCGAGCGGACGAAAAGAAGTCGTCCACGCCGCGTGAAGTATAGTCATGTAAATCTTCTAACACCAGTGGTTGACGCTCGTGCTCGAGGGCGACTCGTTGTTCCGGGTTAACGATCGGAACGAGGCTGCCATTGATGTCGAAAATCAGCCGTTCGAGCAGGAGCGGGCTCTCTCTCAGCTTCGGGTTAATCTCGATTGCCTTGAGATAGGACTCCCCGGCCGATTTATACTGACCTATCTTCCAGTAGGCGCTGCCCAGGGCAACCAGCAGGTCGGTGTCATTGGGCCGATTGGCCAGGTTGGCCTTGATGCGCTCGGCCTCTTTCTGGGCGGCGGCAACGTCGGAAGCCAACTGCTGCCGGCGCTTGTCGGTGCTTTCATGGATCTTCGCTAAAGATTGACGAGCCAGTTCCAGGAACCGTCCCTGAGGATACTCACGTTCATACTGATCAAAGACACGCTCGGCGTCCTGGTAGATTCTCATTCCCATGTACGACTGGCCCAGATTGACGAGCGCGACTTCGCGTTGGTCGGTAAGTCGTTTCCCGAAAAAGCCCGTAGGCATAGCCGACGACCGGGGAGATTTGGCGACAAACCGCTCGAGGCGAACAATCGCATACGGATAGTCCTCGCGTCGGAAGTCGCGATTGCCGAGACGGTAGTCGTCGAACCAAAGGCATCCGGTTGACGCGCTTGCCATTGCGAAGAGCATGGCAATACGTATTCGCAGGCGTCGGCGAGCGCGGGTAGTCTTGTGATTGCGGCTATCCGGCATGGCCACTCAACACTCCCTCGGCGGTTTGTGATGTCCTGCTGGTCGTGTTGGTCTTGAAACCGGAATTCTCTTAGACTGACCAGCGGCTCTGGAAAGTCGTTTGGCCGACAATTTCAATAAATTCAC